>Ga0208334_100282_pt1 | contig 21173 bp, 16 predicted proteins | sample DeeseametaMP0900_FD_184201 | JGI IMG/M metagenome (GOLD analysis project Ga0208334, IMG submission 184201) | Marine microbial communities from the Deep Indian Ocean - MP0900 (SPAdes) | ecosystem: Environmental > Aquatic > Marine > Oceanic | place: East of Durban, South Africa, South Indian Ocean...
ATAGCAAGGCAAAAAATTCGCTATTTAGTTGTTCTAAATGAGAATTTTTTAACGCAGATAGCGACACATTTAGCCCCTGAAAATGATTAAGTATTAATGTGGGTTAGTATTATTACTTAAATAACGCCTTAAGCGCCGCTTTATTTTTTACAATATGCGCATTAATAGTGTTAACTTCTTCTAAAGTAATCGTTTTTTTGCTCATCATAAAATGCACATTATTTACGTTAATAGGCGCTACTTGCTCAACGGGTAAAATAGCCGTGTATTTTTTAGCAAAATGGTGCGCCACTAACGAATCGTCTACTACAAAATCTACCCGCTTTTTATTTAATAAAGCAAAGCGTTTATCGGCATCGCTGGTAAGTACTATTTGCTTGCTATATTTATCGCTTAACGCTTTAAACGTGTGCCCTAAAAAGCTGCCGCGATTAACGCCGGCTGTTAAGCCCTTTTTAAATAACTGCTCTAACGAACTAATACTTGCTGAGCCAGCATGTTTATACAACAACATTACTTCTTCGCGATAAGGCAAACTAAAATGGGCATAAGCTTGGCGCTCGCGGGTTTTACTTGCTGCAAACATTAAATCTACACGGCCGTGTTTTAGCTCTTCTAAGGCGCGTAAGGAGTTAGGTAATAACGTAAAATTTATACAAAAAGGGGAGTCTTTAAAAATGGTTTTAATTATATCTATTTCAACACCCGTTAACGTATTGTTTTTTAGTACCACATACGGCGGCCAGTAGCGCTCGTTGGTGCCTACATTAATGGTTTTATCGCATGCTTGGGCTTTAGCGCTAAATAACCCCAAACACGTTACCCACACCAATAAAAACACACGCGTACAGCTCAAAACATTCATTCAAACAGCGCCTTAAGTGCCGCTTTATTTTTAGTTATATGCGCGTTAATAATTTTAACCTCATCAGGCGTAACTGTTCTTTTGCTCAGCATTAAGTGTATTTGGTCTTTATTAATAGCGGGTATGGTAGGCGCCTTCATTAAGCTGTTACCACGCTTACTTAAATAATTGCCTACTAGCTCGTCTTCTATTGCGTAATCTATACGCTGTTTATTAAGCATTTCAAAGCGCTTACTGGTTGCGCTGGTGTATTCTATTTGTTTTTTATGGCTTTTTTTATACTGCTCAAACTCTTCGCCATAATAACTACCAAAGTTAGCGCCTATGGTTAAACCTTGGTTAAAAATATCAGCTAAGTTTTTAACCTTGTGTTGATTGTTTTTGTTTTTGTATAAACGCATTACCTCGGTGCGGTAGGCCTTTGTAAAATGAGCATATTTAGCGCGCTCACTGGTGTAACTTGCCGCCCAGCCTATGTCTATTCGGCCATGGCGCAGCTCGGTAAAAGCCCGTTTAGAATTAGGCAGCATTTTTATTTCAAAACAAAAAGGCGAGTCTTTAAAAATTATATTTAATGCATCTACCTCTTTACCCTGTAACTGGCCACTAATGCCCATTACATACGGCGGCCAAAAAGCATCATGCGCGCCAACGCTAAGCTTTCTTTCGCAGGCAAACACACCCCAAGAGGTACTAAACAACACACACAATAATAAGGTTATTAATTTATTCATTAAGTCTCTGAGGTAAGCTTTTTTGTACGTTATTAAAACAGTATAACCTAGCAAAATAATATAATGGTGAAGGAATCATTAAAGTTGTAAAAAAATGTATCTAAAAAGGAGGGGATAAAGGTTTTAAGGAGATAATTATTGCTAAATTCAATACAAACAGCGTATTAAGCTAAAAAAACCTACTTATAAGTTCTTTAATTTATCGGCTTGTTCCTGTAGATTAAACAAACATGAATGCAGCATTAACGTTGCAAACTCGCAAAAGCCAAGGAGCGGTATAAGCAGTGCCCAATACCACATTAAATTATTATAACCAAAATGCACAAACCTTTAGCGACTCAACACTTAATGTTGATATGTCGGCGCTTTACCGTGAGTTTTTACCTTATGTTGTCCAAAATGGCCATGTGCTAGATGCAGGTTGTGGCTCAGCTCGCGATGCCGCCTATTTTAAAAGCCAAGGGTTTAGTGTGTCGGCTTTTGATGCAAGCCCAACACTTGCAAAGTTAGCCAGTAATTACTTACAACAACCGGTAGCTGTTAAAACCTTTCAAGAGCTTGAGTGTATTAATAAATACGACGGTATTTGGTGCTGCGCCAGTTTGTTACATGTGCCAAAGGCCGAGCTTCCTCAAGTATTTTTAAACCTACAAAATGCGCTTAAACCCAATGGCGTTTTATATGTATCGTTTAAATATGGCACGCAAGAGCGTGTACATAATGGCCGTGAATTTACCGATTTAACCGAGCAGTTATTAAGTAGTTTATTAAATCAACACACGCAATTAAGCATAGTTAAGCACTGGCAAAGTGTTGATCAGCGCCCAGGGCGTGAAAGCGAAGTGTGGCTAAATGCATTGATAACGCATAGCAAAGCGAAATTATAAGTGAATAGTTTTAGCGAACATCAACACCTGCAAAATAATAACCAACAACTTATTACGGGTGATAATGACCCGTTATTACCTAATCTTGTGCATGCCATAAACAACGCCACTGAGATTGAAATTACAGTTTCATTTATTCAGCCAAGTGGCTTAGCACTCTTGTTCGACCCACTAAGCGAAGCGTTACAAAGCGGCGCAACGCTTAAGCTACTTACCTCAGACTACCTCGATATTACTCATCCTAATGCATTGAGAGAACTCATGGCATTAGTAGATCGGGGCGCCGATGTGCGTATTTACCAAACGCACAGTAATCAAAGCTTCCATATGAAGTCGTATATTTTTGTCAAAACAAACGACCAAAACGAGATTACTGATGGCTGCGCCTTTATTGGCTCGAGTAATATTAGTGCCAGCGCATTGACCGAAGGGCACGAGTGGAATTTTAGACATGATTATACACAGCCAAAAACAAGCCAAGCAGCGAAGCAGTTTTTAAGTATACGCACAGCTTTTGAAAATATTTTTAATCACGAATTTGTTACTCATTTAAGCCATGAATGGATAAATAACTACATTACTAGGCGTAAAACACAGCAGCTTGTATCGGTAAACCATACCGATACAGTTGAGCAAGTTATTGAAAAAAATGAAGCTAAAACACCAAGGCCAGCTCAAGTTGAAGCGCTAAATGCCCTAGCGCAAACCCGTACTGAGGGTTTCAAACGTGGCTTAGTGGTATTGGCAACAGGCATGGGTAAAACATGGTTAAGTGCATTTGATGTAAAACAATTCAAAGCAAAACGTGTTTTATTTGTAGCACATCGCGAAGAAATACTTTTGCAAGCACAGCGTACATTTTCTGAATTACTTACTTTATCAACTGGGTTTTATAATGGTAAACAGCGAGACAAAAACGCTGAGTGTTTATTTGCCTCTATTCAAACCATTGGTCGTAGTAATCACTTAAAACAATTTGCGCCAACAGCGTTTGATTACATTATTGTTGACGAATTTCACCATGCAAGTGCGCGTGTATATCGTCAGCTTTTAAACTACTTTGAACCCCAGTTTTTACTTGGTTTAACAGCTACACCAGAACGTACCGACCAAGCTGATATTTTAGGGCTATGCGACAACAATTTAGTGTTTGAACGAAATTTAACACAGGGGATAGATCAAAAAACGTTAGTGCCATTTCATTACTACGGGATTTGGGATGAAAACGTAAACTATCAAGCTATTCCGTGGCGTAATGGTCGATTTGACCCAACAGCACTAGAAAACAAATTTGCGACCCAAAAACGAGCAGACCACGCACTTTTACAGTGGCAGCAATACAAGCAGCAGCGCACATTAGGCTTTTGTATATCTACCAAACATGCTGATTATATGGCAGCTGCATTTAATAAAGCGGGTGTAAAAGCGCTATCAGTGCATAGCCAATCAAAAGTACGCCGCAATGAGGCGCTTAAACAATTAGAACAGCGCCAAGTTGAAGTATTATTTACTGTTGACCTATTTAACGAAGGCACTGATTTACCAAGTATTGATACCATATTAATGCTGCGCCCAAGCGACTCTAAAATACTATTTTTACAGCAATTAGGCCGTGGTTTACGCACCCTCGAAGGTAAAACACATTTAGTGGTGCTCGATTTTATTGGTAACCACCACAGCTTTTTAAATAAACCCTATGCATTACTACATGAAACCACGCCAAGTGGTGTAGTTAAAAAGCTTAAAAAGCCCAACCTTGCAGATGGCTGCTTTATAAATATTGATTTAAAAGTTACCGACTTTTGGCAGCAGCTAGCCAAAATACAGCGTACTACGGCGTTAGAAGATATAACGCAGCTGGCTGAGCAACTTGGGCACTTACCCACGTTAAGTGAGTTTTACTACCACTATGGCGATATAAAAAAAGTAAACAGTAATTACACAAGCTGGTTTGAGCTAATTGCTAAAACACAAAATATTGATGATGAAGCACAACAAAGTGCCAAGCAATTAGCACCGTTTTACGACTTTTTATACAAAGGCATACAAACAACCAGTATGAACAAATGCTTCAAAGCTATTTTGCTTGAGGCGTATGTCGCTTTAAACGGTTTTGCTAACCCCCCAACAGTTGCAGAACTTGCAGCCATGAGCGCAAAGGTTTTAGCGCGCCATCCAAATTTAAAGCAACATGATTTACCTATTAAAGAACAGCAAGCAGCTACAGATTCCCAAACATGGCAAAGCTACTGGCGTAAAAATCCAATTAAAGCCTATACCAATAAAAATAAAGACGGCACACAATGGTTTACCTTACAAAACAACACCGTAAAAGCCACGTTTGACGTACCCGCAGAAAAACGCGAATTACTAAACAGCGCCGTGTTAGAGCTGGTTGAGTACACCTTAGCCAAATACAACCAGCGCCTAAAAGTAAAAACGCCAACTACGAAACAAAATACAGAGCAAAAAGCTGACAATGTAACTCAATTAGCGTTCAAAGATCTTGCCGATACAGCAAACGAGCAAAATAGCGCATTAAAACTGCCGTACTTTCCCAATATTAAAATTGCCTGTGGGCATTTTAAAACTGGGGATGAAAGCGATATGGAATTAATGGACGCGCCATTTGGCGCGGGCAAGCTTGATCCAAACGTGCATTTTTTAGCACGTGCATCGGGCAACTCTATGAACGGCGGTAAACACCCAATACTTGATGGCGACTTATTGTTACTTGAGCTTATAACTTCCGATAGAGCCGGATCGCTACGTGACCAAATAGTTGTTATAGAGCGGGATGAAATAGGCGGAGATGGCCAGTATTTACTGCGCAAAGTAAATAAATTACCAAACGGGCAATATGAGCTAATCGCTCAAAACCCCGATTACGAAGTAATGATTGCTGATGAAAGCATGCGAACGTTCGCACGCTTTAAACAAGTGGTTTTGTAGTCGCGATTTTATATCGCGTTTTAACGTGTAGACGTGCAGCTTGCTGGCGTTAAAAGCGTAGCTTTTAAATTTGTAGGTCGTGCCGTAGGCGGGAGTTTACCTCGCGCTTTTAAGTGTAGGAATTGGCTTGAGCCGTGATTTTTACATGGTTTTGGGAAAAGGGATTTAATAACCTCTATCTGAGGTTTATGCCAGATTGCTGGCGGCAACCTAAGGGTGAATACCGCCGTCCACCCTTTGGAATCCCACGGCGCACCCGAGGATCACACTTGATCTTCAACTTAAGTTAATGATGTGAACGCAATCATCGTAGATAGGCCATCCATGGCCTAGCTACGCTTTTTACAGCATCCATGCTGTAAATTACTCATCATTAGCTCTGTTTCAGGTGTGATCACGGGGAATTGGAGTGTGTTGGTCGATGGGAGTTTGTAAAAACGGTTAATATTTAATGTATAAGCCAGCTCAGATTGGAGCAAAGTTAATTACTGAAGGAAACAATATGGAAAATTTAGTTGTACAAAAGTTTATGGATATAAATATCAATGATCCTTTTTTTGATAGCTTAAAAGCTGATTATGTAGAGTTCACAGCGTGGTTTGAGAGAAAAGCTGATAACAATGCACTTGTTCTCTATAGTGAGCAGGGATTAATAGAGGGCTTTTTATATTGTAAATTTGAATCAGGTCCGGGGAATGATACGGCACCTCTTTTGCCAAATGCTAATCACATGAAAGTTGGTACGTTTAAATTTAATCCTAAAAAGACAAGGCGTGGAGATAGATATTTAAAGAAAATTTTTGATTATGCTTTAGCTGCACAGCCTTTAGTTGATGACATTTATGTTACCGTTTTTGCTGAAAAACATAATTACCTTGCTGAGCTATTCCAGAGATATGGTTTTGAGCATTATGGAAATAAGGTTACTGGTAACGGTACTGAGAGTGTACTTGTACGAAGGTTAGATAAATTTCATGGCAACGTAGATAAAGATTATCCATTTATAAACACTCGTGGGAATCGGAAGCACTTATTGAGCATTTATCCTGCATTTCATAGTAAGTTATTTCCAGATTCAATTTTATTTAACGAGTCCCCTAATATAGTACAGGACATATCACATTCGAATAGTATTCATAAAATATATATTTGTAAAATGGCTGATGTTATGAATTTTCAGCGGGGTGATCTCATTGTTATTTATAGGACTGGAGATGGCCAAGGAGCTGCAGAATATCGAGCAGTAGCTACATCGATCTGTGTAGTTGAGAGTGTCAGAAATATCGAAGAGTTTAGAACTGAAAATGAATTTTTAAGTTACTGTCTGAAATTTAGCATTTTTACAGAGAAAGAGTTAATTGAGATTTATAGAGAGAAAAAGTATCCATACATAATTAATTTTACTTATAATGCAGCTCTGCCAAAAAGGCCTATCAGAAAGCAGTTAGCTGATGATGCAGGGATCTCTCGGGATCAGTATTGGGGTGCACTTGAGTTAACTGATGAGCAGTTCGAAAGTGTAATAACTCTGGGCGAGTTAGATAGAAAAATAATAATGTAACCCACAATGATTGGCTATTGAAATTAACTTCTTTTTAGCCAATCGCTCAATCTTGAAATACTTTTACCTGATTTGTGTTCATATATAGGTACGCTTAGTTTTAATGCAAGTTCTTTCGCTTTAGCTGTTTCCTTATTTTGCATTTCTTTTAAAATGTTTATATCAATGCTACAGCCATCTCTTTTTTTGAGTCTTTCTTCTATTATGTTTTCGTTACAAGTCACATGGATGATTTTATAGGGATTTATTTTTGTGAAAATTGTGTCATCTATTTCGATAATAGAGTGATCTTTTGCTAATAAACAAAAATGCCCATCTAGTAAAAAATTATTGTCTTTTAAAGTTGAAATACCATGCAATAAAGTCGCTTGATTTACTTCAGCGCTACTTACTAACTTATTGCTTTCTTTATAATTTGAATTATCTTTTATTATTTGGCTACATGAATGTTTAGAGAGTCCAGTTACTGAGCTTAACTGGGTACATAACGTACCCTTTCCAGCTCCATGTATACCTGATACAAAAATAATTTTTTTCAATTTACAGGCCTTAGTTTTCTTAATGCAAAGTTGAATTTCAGTCAATATACTTAAATGATTGTGGAGCTTTAAAATTACTGTAGGTTAAGTATGGATCAACAGGGTGTTCGTAACGAATAAAATTTTTAATTTTTATAGCGAAAGCTGTATTTTTTTTAATAAAATAGCTGTCAAAAAATTCTTTAGATATACCCGAATGCTCACTTGTTTTGTGCCATAAATCTTGTGGAGGTAGCTCTATAATTTCTTCAATTTCAAACTCTCCAACTATTTTTCCAACAGGCATCGTTGAGTAAATTACGACGGTTTTTACCATAGGACGTTTAAAAACGGCTTTACGGTATTCAAATATTTTTTCGCCTGTAAATATTTTAGATACAAATTCTGGTTTTATAGAAAGTAATGCTTTCATTCATTTTCACTGTTTATTCTTATACTTACTATGGTGGTATAAACCTTGAGTAAGAACTATAAATTAATTTTAATAGTATATATAAATACTGTCTTTTTATACAGACTATTATCATCCAACCGCCAATTTCCCTGCCTCATGCCACATTTCACTTGGCGTGGGGCTGGTTAGCTCCCACGTTATATTCATCGGCTGGCTACCGTTGTGGCTTTGGTATTTAACCTCGCCGTAGTTTACAAATCCCATGGTTCGGCCGTTTTCGTCTTTGCCTTGTTCGCGCACAAATAACAGAATGGTTTTACCTGTTTTTTGATGCTCAATATAACTAAGGCCGCGGCCGTGTTCTGGGCGGGCGCTGTTTTGCGTTTGCCAATGAAACAGAGTAGGACTGATTGCGTAGTCGTGATACAGCGTGGTGGGCGAGTAGGTTTTTTCGCACTTGTTGAGCGTTACAAATAACAGCTCTAAGTTTTGGTTTTTAAATTCTAAAACACCTTCGCGGGCGGTCGATTTTTTATCAAAAGAGTGCGCCCCAAATGCGGCCAGTATTTGCTGGCGCGTGTAGCGGCTGTGTAATTTTATTGCATGATTAGGCAGGCACGTTAAATCGCTTTCTTGCTGGTGAATACGGTTTATTAATAGGGTAATTACTTGTGTAAGTTCCTGCTGCAACTCTTTATGTTTAAGTGCCTGTAAGCTTTGTTTAAGGGTTTTAAAGCCTAAACTCGTGCCTGTGGTATCCCAAAAGTTGTAATGCGCCATAAGCGCGTACTGTTGGTTTTGTGCTGTTGGGGTAAAGCTAAAGTCGTTATTACATAAATCACGTAAAAAGTATAAGTAACTAAGCGAGTCGCAGCCGAGTAATTGAGTGTTTATAGCGCGGTAATACGCGGTGTAGATATCGGCTAGGTCTGCGGGTATTTCATCGCCTTTAAGCCAATGCCAGCCGCCGAGTTTTTTATCTTTTGGTTTGTATATATCTTCAAGCGTGACTTGTGGGTTTATGCGTAAAAAGTTACTTAGCGTAAGCGCGTCGTTAGTGTGTTGCGAATAGCTATTTATAAGCTGTTGTAAACGGCGTTTAGAGTTTATAGCTTGCTGAATATTTTTTAATATTGTTTGTTGTGTGCGCTTTTGTAGCTCTATACGGCAACCCAACGGCAAATGTGGGAAGTTGTTTTCAATTTCGGTTTTTATTGGTTGATTACTTTTACCAATGAGTGCGCGGAATTTACTGGCAAAGTCGTATTCTGGGCGGGCATTGCCTACAAAGTCGAGTACCGTACAGCTTTGCTTTTGGCTATTGTCGGGCAGGCGCAAACCACGGCCGAGTTGCTGTAAAAACAGCGTTAAGCTTTCAGTTGGGCGTAAAAATAACAGAGTATCGACCTCTGGAATATCGACCCCTTCGTTAAAAATATCAACCACGCAAAGTATTTGTATTTCGCCTTGGCGTAGTGCTTGCTGTTTAGCCGCGCGCTCACTGGTATTTTTGCTGGTCAGTACATCGGCGTTTATGCCTGCTAAGTTAAACTTTTTAGCCATAAATTCTGCGTGTTTTTGGCTTACACAAAATGCCAACGCTTTAATGTTGTGAACATTAGTCACTATATCAGCGAGGCTGGATATAATTTTGTTAGCGCGGCTGTTTTCCCCTGTATAAAGGTTACTTAGCTCGCTTATATCGTAACGGCCGCCTCGCCATGTTATTTGGCTTAGGTCGGTGTCGTCATCTAATCCAAAGTACTGAAACGGGCATAAATGGCGTTGATTGATTGCCTCTGGCAAGCGAATTTCGGCGGCTATTACCCCACAAAAATCATCAAGTATATTGGCACCATCTTGTCGCTCTGGCGTGGCGGTTAAGCCAAGTAATATAGTGGGCGCAAAGTGATTTAATATAGCGCGATAACTCGCTGCGCTTACGTGGTGTACTTCGTCTATCACTATGTAGTCGTAGTAATCATGCGTTAAATTGAGCGATTCAATTTGGCTGTTCAGCGTTTGGATTGATGCAAATAATTGGTTGTAGCGTTGTGGTTTGTAGTTACCTACCCACAGCTCACCAAAGTCGTGATTTTTAAGCACGCCACGGTAAGCGCTTTGCGCTTGTTTTAGTATTTCTTCTCGGTGGGCTACAAACAAAAAGTGTGCGTTTGGGTTTTTATCGTAAACGGTTTTAAAGTCGAACGCCGATATAATGGTTTTACCCGTGCCTGTTGCGGCTACCGCTAGGTTTTTAAAACGATTATGTACGCTACGTTCAACGCTTAGTTTTTCTAAAATAGCTAGCTGGTGTGTTTTTGGTGTTATATCAAAATAAAACTGGCTGCTTGATTGCCCAACACCGCGTTGATAATTAAGAGAATTTATTAGCTTTTCTTTACATTCAGCTTTGCCTGTAAATAGCTCGAAATCTGGCGATTGCCAGTAGGTTTCAAACGTGCTTTTGGTTTTGGCTATTATGTGTGGGATTTCTTGCGCTGTAATTTTTAAGTTCCACTCTAGGCCGCTGGTAAGCGCTGAATGCGATAAATTAGACGAACCAATATACCCAGTATGAAAACCCGTGTTACGCATAAATAAGTAAGATTTAGCGTGTAGGCGTTCTTGCTGATTGTTGTAACTTAGCTTTACCTCGGTGTTTGGTAGGTTTGCTAAAAACTCAACGGCTTTAGCATCCGTTGCACCCATGTACGAGGTGGTAATTACTTTGAGTTTATTACCGCTTTTGGTAAAGGCTTCAAGCTCACTTTTAAAAATGCGCAGCCCCGTCCATTTGATAAATGAGACAAGCCAGTAAATAGTGTCGGACGATTTAATCTCGCGCTTTAGCTCGGTTTCGAGCGATATACCTGCATTTGCACCGCTAAATAATTCGCTTTGGGTAAGACCTGTTAGCGGAAAAATATCGCTTGAGTAATCTTTAAGGTTTGCAGCAATGGGGTTTTGGGTATTAAACAGCGCAGTAAGAATTCGGCCCTGGCTGTCGATAAGGTTTTCGTTAATTAGCTCGTCATCACGAATATGATCTTTAAGCCAAAGTACAAGGCTATTAGCTAGGCTAATTTGCTCCTGCAAACGCTCGTTAGAGTTAGGAATGGCATTTATTGCATGTTCAACAAGCTTGCCCAAAAAGCGTGAAAGCCATGTTGCGGCCTCTGCCGATTCAAGTTGGCGTTCGCCCACATAAAATTGGTCACGGTTTAAGTTTTGCTCAATTACTTGTGTAATTAACTGCTCGTAAATACCAATTTGCTGCATTAAAACCACTCCCTGTTTGCGTGCAGTTATTTTACTAAAATGCGGTACAGCTACAAGTATTAATCGACTAAGTTACTAGTATTTAAGTACAAACGCGTGAGTTAAGTATTAGCCGGTAGGGCAAGAAAATGATGATGCTAAGAAATCATCCCCTTCAACTTCACCTGAAAACACATAATTAATGAGTAATTACCTCGCATGACGGAATTTTGTTCCCGACAAATTCCAAGTACCTAAAAACCTTTAGGCAATGCGAGTAAAGCGATGCTTGCACATGGGTGAAAAACGTAGTTTTGAACGAGAGGGTAGGGATACCCGAACTGGGCAGCGTACAGGGAAGTGAAAGTTGTGCTTTCATCACGTTTACGTTCATATTAATTTTGTATTTGAAGATAAGTGAAGTTGCGGGGCGTCGAAGGGTTCCAAGGGGCGTTCGGCGCTATGCGCCCCTTGGTTGCTATCGCTAACGCGATATTACCAATCAAATTTGAAAAGCGCTGTATTCTCACAATCACCACACACTAATGAGTAGAGCTCTTTGCGTTTGCTCACTTTAGTATTAGCGCTGCCACATTGCGGGCAAGACGTTTTCATTGGTGTATTGGTATCGCACTCGCCACATGTAACAAAATAGCCGTAGCGACCTGAGCGAGGTTTAAGCGTCGTTTGATTATTGCACTGCTTACACTTTAAATTTATTTCATTGGCAATATTTGGTTGCTCTTGAGTTATTGGTGCAATAGCTGTTGATTCATCTTGATAAACTGGGCTTGGTTCGTTGAGACTTGATGTTTTTGCGCCAGGTTTTAACTGTGTGGAAGGGGCAATATTTTGCTCTAAAAGAAACTCACAGATCCTAGCTAGGCTTTCTTCACTAAACCAAGGACGAGTATTGGTCGAAAAAAAGTGCAGGGCATTTGGTGTTGAGGCAGGTAGCTTCATTATGTCTAAAAGTTTATCAGCTATAAATTCAGACTTTACGAGACGCTCTTCAAGCGTTTTTGGTGTGTTATCTCGATTAATTATGGCATTACTCGATATTGCACAGATGCTATGCCATTCACGGCCACCAAAATTTTGTTGTATTTTACCAAACATTTTTGGCAGGAGTTGAGGAGCATTGTCTATTACTAAACTTTTTAGTAATGCCAATTGTAGCTCAACTTGTTTGATTGGTGACGGCATGCCTTGCCATTGCCCACGGTAACTGCGACTCCACTCTTGATGTTGGTTTATTGCAACTTCACCGGTAATACTTTTTGATTCAATAAGAATAAATCCGTAGGTGTAAACAACTAGGTGGTCTATCTGTGCGGTTTCGCCGTTGTGTTTAAACTTTACATCGTTAAACACAAATACTTGAGAGTGGTCTTTAAATGCGCGGCGTAAGTAAAATGCTACGTCTAGCTCTTGTTTTTGACCCGCTTTGATCTTAGCGTAATTGGAAGTTGATAGAGATTTATCTTTTAAAATCATGCGACATCCTTTCTGTCATATATGTTTAAATCATATCACTGAAGTACCTAATAAAAATACTGTTGAAGGGTTTTTTACTCGCCCTGCTTTTACGCTGTTAATTTATTAAGTTATGAGAAGCTGCGCTTCTAACGTGAGCAAGCTCACGTCTACACGCGCGATATAAAATCGCGCCTAAACACCACATCCACGCCAGTGTAAAATTCACCTTGTAGACGCGCAACTTGTTGGCGTTTAAAAGCTGCGCTTTTACGGTGTTAATTTATTAAGTAATGAGAAGCTGCGCTTCTAACGTGAGCAAGCTTCGCCCCTACGGTAAACTTGAACGCCGCTCCTCAAAACTCATTACGTCTCTATTTAAATAATATTGCAATCATATTAAATACCGCTAAACTAATCATTAGTTTATTAATGACCGATTAGGTAGTCATTTATGAGATCAGAACAAGCATTAAAGCTGGCGCGTCGCTTGGGTGATTTAATTCGTCAGCATCGTACTTTACTTTATACCCAGAGCACGTTCGCTAAGATGATTGGTGTATCTCGCTCCACGGTACAAAAGCTTGAACAAGGAGAGGTAATAAAAAGCGATATATTGTTTGAAGCCCTTGTTGTTCTTCAATTGCAAGGCTCATTGCTGGATGAAATTAACGAGCTAGCCGCAGATGTGGGCGGTTATAATGCAAGACAGCGTAAAAGCAATAAGACTCAGGTGATTAACGATGACTTCTGAAGCTTATGTATTTATTGACGGTTTAGAAGACAGCCCCATAATTTGTGGTTTTTTTAAGTTAAATCCACAAACTGGCCGAGGTGAGTTTAATTATGGTAAAAGTTACCTTGCGCGCTCTGATGCGTTTGCGCCCCTTGGTTGCCAACGCCAACGCCAACGCGACATAGGGAACTAAAAATACAGAGCGCGAGCAAGCTTCGCGCCTACATCGAGTGCTAACAGAAAATCTTGAAGTCTACAAGCGCGATATAAAATCGCGCCTACACACCACATCCACGCCAGCGTAAAATTTAACCTTGTAGACGCACATTGCTTTCGTTTAAAAGCAGGGCTTTTACGGTGTTAATTTTTTAAGTAATGAGAAGCTGCGCTTCTAACGTGAGCAAGCTCGACGTTTACAAGCGCGATATAAAATCGCGCCTACATGTTAGTGCCTTTCTTTATGTAATCTTTGCATCTTTTAGCAAATTAAAGCTGCTGTGTATGGTTTTAATTATGCGGTTATTTACTTTGGGTAATTTTATTTAAGTTTTAGTAACAATAAACGCAAACTTTTTGGTTGAAGTGTGGTCATAAAAAGAGTTGCTTTTTACAGCTTGTTACAAATAAATAACGTGCTGCTTGGTTGCAAAATGAGCGTGTAGCTATTGCCAGCATTATAATGTGGCGCGCTGAGCTTACCAGTGGTTCATTAAATATTAACATTGATAAAATTGTTCTTTAAATTTGCACTGTCTAGTATTAAAGATTGACAGTACACACCCAAACAAAACATAATATTAACATTGGCTACACTTAAAAAGCATTTCACTTAATTGTATTGCGTAAATTGGTTGAAGGAGGGAAGTATTATGAACAAATTACTCATTGCATGCGCTATCACTGCTGCAACTTTGTACGTGTTTAAAAACGATTTGACCGCCTTGGCTCAAAATAATCTACCCAATTCAATAACTAACACCACGGCTGTGCAGCCTGCTCAACCTCTGGTGGTAGATATACAAGCAATGCAAAGTAGCCACGATGTAACTAATAAAGAAGGTACTGCACTTACCGAGCAAATAGTGATTACTCCCCAAGAGGTGGGTGAATACTCTGAACTAGAAAGCGCTGCTCAAATTCAAAGTACGCTTGATTTAGCGCAGTCAGAGCAAGTGTTTTTAGATAAAGTGCAAAGCAGCTTTGCTGAAAAGTCGCTATTTTTATACAGCTTTGAGTGTAAGCAAAACGATTGTAATGCCGGTATTGTGGCAACCGACGGCCAACCTAAACACGAAGACATAGCCGGTGTGTTAGCGCATTTATCGGCGTCTGAAGAGTTTGCTAATCACTCTGTGCAATTAGCCGGTGTAGCGGTTAATAACGATGGTATTTTACAATACGATTTAAATATTAAAAACATGCCCCCCGAATAATACTAAGCGTAATAATAGTTAATTATTTTGAGCGGCCAAACTTGGCGCTAGCTGTGTTACAAATACAAAGATGCTAAAAGTACAGCAGTGTACAACTAGTTAGTTTTAACGACTAAACAACGCATTTTTTGTAGCAATAAAACGTTTTACCACTCTTAAACTCATTGCTTAAAATAATTGAGCGAACTAATACAACTCTATACTTTTAAACGACAAAGCGGCCTTGTGGCCGCTTTTTTGTGCTGGTAATTGAGTAATAGCAATTTTATCTTTAAATAGTGTACTTGCTGCGTTAAAAATTATTTGTTTAGAGCAATAATATCAAGCTTATTTGCTCGGCTATTCTTTTGTTTGCATGTTTTTAGCGCGCTCTTCTGCCTCTATTAAGGCTTGTGATTTAGGCGCTTTCTTTTTTTTCTCAATCACGGGCTTTTTATCTGAATTTGGGTCCCAGCTTTCATCTAGCGAAAGGTTTGCAAATGGGTTGCTAGAATTACTTTGCTTGGGCGTACTATCAGGCTCTGGTTGGGCTGGCTGTGGTTGGTGAGCTGTTGATATTGGCGCATCTAACGTGGGTTCGTTATTTGGTTTTGCTGAAACTGTAGCTTGTGCAGGCTCTTTACTTGGTTTTAAAGGCGCATCTGGATTGTAGGTACGAATTTCGGGCTCTTTAAAGTCGTGTTCGCTATTTAACGTGGTTTGATCAAGCTCGCTGTTTTTATCGGCTGTATGCATATGCGCGCTGGTATTAGGCTCAGTGATAGGGTTACTAGGCGCAGCCGGTTCGTTTATAAGAGTAGACTCTTGTGGTTTTACTTCTTCAACGGGCTCTGCTTTTGGCTGTTCTACCGCGGCGGCTTTGTGTTTACGCGTGCGCTTAACCGAAGGTGCGTCTGGGTTAAACTCTCTTACCTCGGGCTCTGCAAAGCCTTTTGCATTTTGAATACGCGCTAATGTATTTTTTGCGGCAGCTTCAAACTCTGCGGTGTTTGGCTCTGGCGCTACTTTTTTAGGTTCAGGTGCTGGTGCATCTTCTTCTGGTTTAGCTTGTTCTGGCTCAGCCTCTGTGGCTTGCGTATCGGCAGGCAGTGGCTCGTTAATTGCCTCGTTTTTTGGTGCATTAGAGCTTGCAGGCTCTGGCTCGCTCGAGGCCGAAACCGGTGGCACAACTGGTTTTGAAAGTTCATCACTTGGGGCTGGAGCCATTTTGGATGGTGCTGCTTGCTCTGCGCTTATGTTGTTATTTTTTGGGGCTGTAGCCGGTGGAGCAACCGGCGGCTCGGGCTTATTTTGTTTAGCGCGGCGTAAACGTATAACCACCATGGCGCCAATTAATACCACAATAAGCAGTAGCAAACTTGGTAACAATAATGAACTTGGCGGCTCTGCAACTGGCGCAGGTATAAGTACAGGTGCGGGTTTGGGTGTTGTATTAACCGTTGTCTGCTCTTTTTTAGGCTCTATTATAGGCGCTGCTTTTGGGGCGGTTTCAGTGGCCAGCGGCTGCGCTTGGCTAGTTGTAGGTGTTAACTCGCTGCTATTAGGCGCAAGTTCACCCTTAGGCGTGCTTGGCGAATCCTTTACTGTATTAATTGGCGCAGTCTCTGGCTCGTTAGTTTCTGAGCTTTGCTGGCTTATTTGATTTGTAGGCTGAGTGCTTGTAGTTGCTTTACTTGCGCTTTGTTTTATAGCTTTTTCGGCCGCAGTTATTTGCTCAAGCAGCTGTTGTTCTTGCTCGGGGGTAAGGGCAAGTGGTTGTGGCTCTTGTTCAACTACTGGCGGCTCTACAGGTTTTGGTTTTGTTTGTACTTGCTTGGGTTTATTACAGTTTCTTTTAAAATCGCGTGCGGCGCTGCGGTATTTGGCACTGGCTTTATTATTACTGTACTGCTGCATTTCTTGCTTAATTAAAATACACATGGCTTCGTTATAGGCAGCACTTTGGCTGCTGTAAAATAAAGCAAAGCAAAAAATAAGTTGAGAGAGTCTAATAATCATAAAACACGGCGCTTAAGTATCAATAGTCTGATTTTAAGCGCAAAATTAAAATATATCTAGGCACTAAGGGCATGTTGACCTTTGTGGATTGAAAATTTGTTCAATCTAAGGGGGTTAAATCGCGGCGTTAGGTTTGTAAAAACCACCCAACAACACGCCCTCGTTAATCAATCACCATTAAGCTGCGATACTCGTCGTAGGCAAATTGGTCGGTCATGCCACTTATGTAATCTTGAATTAGCCTACAACGGTAGTAAAACTCGTAAGCGGCAAAGTGATCGGGCTCTTCTTGCATGGCATCTATGGCGTGCTGATAACTATTTAAGTGCTTTCTAGAGAGCTTTTTAACCAAACGCGATTCGATTAATAATCGTGAGTCGCCATTTAATGCGCGTTTAAAATCGTCGCTGTTAAGTTGTAGCAGTGGTTTATAACAATCGAGCAGGCCGTTAATGATGCGATAGCCTTGTAGTTCGAGTTTTTCTACCTCTTTGTGAGAAAACACATGCTTAAGCGCCACCTGTTTAAGGGTTTTAGTAACGGCGTGTAAGTGGCTGTTATCTTCTAATAGTGCTTGGTTAAAGTCGCCGTGGTAGATAGGCTCAATGTGCTCAATAAAACGCTTTGCGGCGTGGTTTACAAGCGGGTGAAGCAAGGCCACGCGCAGGTAAATAAAAAATTCGCTATTAAAGTTGTAAGGCTGCGCGTTGGCGCGCTCTAGTGCGTAATCTACCGCTTTATCTACAAAATTTAGGTGTTCGGTGTCGTCAATGGTTAGGTTTATAAGGGCTTTTTTATATTCACTTTTTAGCTGCTGACAAAGTAGCTCGGTGGTTATTATGTCTTTTTCTACGGCGTCTTCTATGTCGGCTAGGCAATACGAAATATCGTCGGCGGCTTCCATAATGTAACTTGCCGGATGGCGGCAGTATGGCTCTATAACCAGCTCGTTTTGCAATGCCTCTACAAAGGTTTTTTCGCTGTAGTAGTAACCTACTTTTTTCATTAAGTAGTTTTTATTTTGCGGTATGTCTTTTGGGTTTAACCCCGCGGGGCGGGTGTACTTTAAAATGCCCGCGCTTTGGCAATAAGTTAAGTTTAACCCCAGTAGCGAATGTATTATGCGTATGCCTTGGGCGTTGCCTTCAAAATTACAAATATCGTGCGCTAGGTGCTTAAAAATAACCCCTATACCGGTATTTTGCTCTTGGCAGCGCGCTGGTGTAACACTTGCTAAATTGTTATTAAACCAGTGATTTATGGCAGCTTCGCCAAAATGTCCAAAGGGTGGGTTGCCTATATCGTGCATTAGGCAGGCCATTTCTACTAGGCTTTCGAGCGGGCGCTCTAGCCCTTTTAAGCCAAACTCGGTTTGTTGCTCAAAGCTTAAATTTGCAAAAATACGCTGTACTATAAAACGGCCAACCTGCTGAACTTCTAGTGAGTGAGTTAAGCGCGAGCGCACCGCTGCGTTTCGCTCTAGCGGGAAAACCTGAGTTTTTTGCTGCAACCTACGAATAGCTGCACTGTTAATTATACGACCGCGATCGCTTTCCATCGCCATTTGTAAATTTGCAGTCGTGCGATACATGCGCGCTGGGGTTATTTTTTTACTAAAGTCGATAGTCATCGGAGTCCTTGCTTAGTGGTGACGACTGGCAAAGTAAATGCGCGTTGTCATTCGTTTTAAATACTTACTAGTTAATATATACATCTAGACGAGTTAGGTACAGGTGCTTGTATCATTTAAGGCCTGGCAATTGTATTATAAAGCTATATTTTTCAGTATTTAACGCATTTTAATGTAGGCGAGTATTTGTAATGAAGTATGTATTTCTAAAGGCGATGATGTTGGCTCTTTTAGTGTTAACCAGCCAAGCGGCATATGCGGCAAAAGAGCAAACCGTTGTACTTATATCAATAGATGGCATGCGTTGGGATTATATAGAAAAACACGGCGCGCCTAATTTAAAAGCAATGGCTGCTAAAGGTGTACGCGCGCAAAAACTAATGCCTGTTTACCCAACAAAAACGTTTCCAAATCATATTTCTATTATTACAGGGTTGCTGCCGGTAAATCATGGCATTGTAGATAATAACTTTTGTGATAAAGCCCGTAAAAACGAATGTTACAGCATGGGTAAAGGCATGCGCGATAGCACGTGGGTAAACGGCATTCCACTTTGGAATTTAGCAAAAATGCAGGGGCTAAAGTCGGCTACTTATTTTTGGCCAGAGTCAGATGCGCGCTTTAACGGTATGACGCCCGACTATTACTTTCATTATTCTAAATACAGTGAGTACCAAGGCCGTGTTGATCAAATAATACAGTGGCTAAGCTTACCTAAAGCGCAGCGCCCACGTTTTGTGGCAAGTTATTTTTCACTTGTTGATAGCATGGGCCACGAGTTTGGCCCAGACGCACCGCAAACTCGCGATGCAGTAAAACAATTAGATGAACTAATGGGCCAATTACAAACCCGTTTGAGCAAGCTAGAGCAAGAGATTAACCTTGTTATTGTATCCGATCACGGTATGGCGCATGTAAACCCAGAGCAAAGTATTGATGTTTCTACATTGCCTAAAAACGATAATTTTATAGTTAAAAATACCGGCCCGCGGTTACTTATTTATGCAAAGCCTGCTGTAACAAGCGAGCAAATTGCAACTTACAAACAACGTTTGCAACAAGCCGCAAACGGGCGTTATACGGTATTAAACGACGAGCAATTAGCGGCATATCACTACAATAAAGGCACTCGGGTGGGTGATATTGTTGTGCAAACTAATGCGCCTGCGGTATTTACTAACGAAGGCAAAGCAATGTATTTAGGTACTCATGGCTATGCCTATACCGATGATATGGCGGCTACGTTAATTGCAGTAGGGCCTGCTTTTAAACAAGGGCTAAGCCTTGAAAAGGTAAATAATCTTGATATTTACCCGGTACTTGCAAAAGTAATGGGGCTGAAGCTTTTAAGTAAAGTTGATGGCGACGGTAAAACGTTAATGCCTGCTATAAAACAAAAAATAGTAGTGCATTAATTAGCTGCGCACTTTTAGGCTTTTAGTGACTTAACCTTGAAAGATCAACAGTCCCTAAGCCAAATAAAAAAGAGCGCAAATGCGCTCTAAAGGGAAATAATTATAAGTGGGCTAAATACAGCCTGCTTTAAATCACTTACTTAAAGTTAGCAATGCTTGTTTTAGTGTCGGTAACCGTACGAATAGCATACGCTTGGTTAGTTACACCAAAGGCTAAGCCATTTACGCTCCAATTAGGGTTAGAGAAGTAATCGTACTGCGTTGCGCTACCGTAAACGTGCGGGTAAGCCATAATGCTGGCAAATTCATTTTGTACGCCGTGGCCCATTCCATCAACATACACACCGCCCGATGTATCGCCTTGTTTACGTGAGTGCGCTAGGCCTTGGTTATGACCAAGTTCGTGTACAAACGTAGTGGCACCACAGTCAATAGCAGTAATAGAGTACATACGGTCGCTCATTGAGCTGTATAAATTACCGTTAGTGCCTTGGCCAACCCAAGCTAAACCACACGAGATTAAACCATTACCCGCACTTTGGCCGGTACCAAGTACGGCAACCATATCGGCTTTCCAGCTAGTGCGTAAACCATCTACGTAGCTGCTGTTAGTTACTGCATCTAACCAATCTTCAGACGGTGTAATTGCGTAATCGCCTAGGTTTTCTGTGCCGGCTAAACGCAGTGTAATGTCTACCCCATTTTGGCTATAAACCTGGTTACTAAAGGCGATCAGCTGGTTTATTTTAGTGTTTATATTGCTCGTAGCTGCGGCCGATTGGTCGGTATATAAAATACCAATATCAATCGTTACTGCCTGTGCTGCACTGGTTGCAAATAGCGCGCTGGCAATGGCTGCCGTAGTGATTAGTTTTTTCATTTTTATATTTCCTTACTTATGTAGTGGTTGGAAGTTTTACTGCTGATTGATTTAGTTGGGTTACTGCGTGTTGGGTTGTTCAGTTTTTTTTGGGGCAAACATATCTATGGTTTTATCTGTTTTTGGTGTGGGCGCATCTACGTGATGCTCTATGTGGTTTTGGTATAAGTCGCGTTTTGCTGCAATCCAGCCATATTTACCTTTACTTTCAAAAACGTAATTGCCGCTAGGTGCTGTAAATTGCCCATAAATTGCATCGTTTCCTACGGTCATAACCGTGGTGTGCAGTTGCCCATTGGCACCAATAACTTGGCCAAATATACTTTTATCGCCATTACTCGCCTCCGATAACGATGTGATTTCGGCGCTGTAGGTTTCAACGGTTTGCGGGATTGAAATATCAAATGAGTCG
>Ga0208334_100303_pt1 | contig 20187 bp, 13 predicted proteins | sample DeeseametaMP0900_FD_184201 | JGI IMG/M metagenome (GOLD analysis project Ga0208334, IMG submission 184201) | Marine microbial communities from the Deep Indian Ocean - MP0900 (SPAdes) | ecosystem: Environmental > Aquatic > Marine > Oceanic | place: East of Durban, South Africa, South Indian Ocean...
GCGTCAAATACCGATGTGCGAGCGTCGCCAAGGAAGTCGTTAGACACAACCGCATCTTCTGTGTAACCCATGATACCTTTAAGCTCGCCTTCTGAAGCTTCTTTCATTGCTGCACAAATTTCATCGTAGCTAGCAGGCTTCGCAAGGTTTACAGTAAGGTCTACTACTGAAACGTTTGGCGTAGGTACACGGAAAGCCATACCTGTTAACTTGCCGTTAAGCTCAGGGATAACTTTACCTACTGCTTTTGCTGCACCGGTTGATGATGGAATGATGTTCTGACCAGCACCACGACCACCACGCCAGTCTTTCATTGAAGGACCGTCTACCGTTTTCTGTGTTGCAGTTGTTGCGTGAACCGTTGTCATCAAACCGTCTACAATACCAAATTTATCGTTAAGCACTTTGGCAAGAGGAGCAAGACAGTTAGTTGTGCAAGACGCGTTTGAAACAATAGTTTCGCCAGCGTAGCTTTCTTGGTTAACACCCATAACGAACATAGGCGTGTCATCTTTAGAAGGTGCAGACATAACAACTTTCTTCGCGCCAGCTTCGATGTGCTTCGCGGCAGTTTCTTTAGTCAGGAACAGACCTGTTGATTCAACAACCACGTCAACGTCTACTTCATCCCACTTAAGTGCAGCTGGATCTCTTTCAGATGTAATGCGGATAGTTTTGCCGTTTACAACTAGGCTATTGTTATCTACTGTAACTTCACCGTCGAATAAACCGTGAGTCGAGTCGTATTTCAATAGATAAGCAATGTAGTCCGTGTCTAGTAAGTCGTTTATTGCAACAACTTCGATGTCGTTGCGCTCTGCTGCTGCGCGCATTACTAGGCGTCCAATACGGCCAAAACCATTGATACCGATGCGAATTGTCATAACGTACCCCGATTATTTAAATAAAATGAAAATAAATTACGTAAAGTATGGATCAAAATGCCATAATTAGCAAAATAAAAAGCCAAAGTGTTGCAAAATTACGAATAAGTGCTATTGCAATCGTATTCAGATATCGCCAAGCCCTTGTTTCTAGAATAATGTTAAAAATTTGTTTGTAGACGCACTATGCTTAATTTGCTTTGCGTCTTTTACCGAATAACAGGAATGACACACCATGACACAACAACTTCTGCAACAACTGGTTGAAATGCGGGGAATTGAAACCCAATACGTCGACGCATGGGGAAAGCCAGCAACCATCGCAGAATCAAGTAAAGCAAAACTGCTTAACACACTTGGCTATGACACCAGCAGTGATGAAAAAATTCAGTCACAAATTACACAAGATATAAAGTCGGTATGGTTGTCGCCGTTAAATCCTGTTCAAGTAGTTCGCAATACCCAAGAAATTAATCTAGCAGTTCGTTTACCTATCGAGTTAGTGAACGATGACCACACGCTCACAGTCACCTGTGAAAATGGTGACGTGCGCACTCATCAATTTACGCCAGTTGACCAAGAAATGACGACGATGGCGCATATCGACGATGTAGAGTTTCATGAATACGTAGTAACACTGCCTTTAGATTTGCCCCTTGGTTATCACGATGTAGCCTTAAGCGCTGATGACGATGAGTTTGCGCGTTCTCGCTTAATTGTGGCTCCAGAAGCGTGCTACACGCCAAACGAAATTAAAGAAGGCAAAAAAATATGGGGCTTAAGCGTTCAACTTTACTGCGTTCGCAGTGAAAAGAACTGGGGGATTGGTGATTTTTCTGATTTAGCTCTGCTTATTGAAAAAGCCGCTGGTGTGGGCGCAGACTTTATCGGACTCAATCCTATTCATGCGCTTTACCCCGCAAATCCCAACGCGTGCTCGCCTTATGGGCCAAGCTCACGTCGCTGGCTTAATTATTTGTATATCGATGTGACTGCTATTGACGGCTATGACGATGCATCAGTACAAGCGATAGTGAGCAGTGATGAGTTTAAAGCCACGCTTGAACATGCACGTAACGTAGAACATGTAGACTACGAGGCAGTCGCCCATGTGAAATTGGCTGCGCTTAAAGCAGTATTTGATGTTTACGATGCCAAATACCTTCGTAAAAGCACAAAGCAAAATAAAGCGTTTAAAGCCTTCGTAGAAGCGGGCGGTGAAAGCTTAGATATGTTAGCGGTGTACGACGCCTTGCAATCGCACCTAAAAGCTGAAGGTAAAGACAGCTGGGGATGGCCGGTATTCCCACAAGATTACAAAGACTATTACAACCCAGCCGTGGCTAAGTTTAAGAGTGCAAACGAACAAGACGTCAAATTTTACTTGTTCCTACAGTGGATTGCCGCCCAACAGCTTGAGCTTGCAAGCAACAAAGCTACTGATGCAGGCATGACCATTGGTCTTTATCGCGACCTTGCGGTAGGCGTTAGTGAAGGCAGTGCAGAAATTTGGGGTAACAAAGACCTATACTGCACAGGCGCAAGTGTAGGTGCTCCACCGGATATCTTGGGCCCACTAGGCCAGAACTGGGGGTTGCCGCCTATGGACCCTCGTAAGCTGTATGAACAGGGTTACCAGCCCATTATTGACCTGTTTGCGTCTAACATGGCGTCGTCAGGCTCATTGCGTATCGATCACGTCATGGCGTTGCTGCGTTTATGGTGGGTTGTGAAAGGCGATAACGCTAAAGATGGCGGCTATGTTTATTATCCTGTAGACGATTTACTCGGTATTCTAGCGCTAGAAAGTCACCGCAATCAGAGCTTGGTTATTGGTGAAGACTTGGGTACTGTACCAGAAGAAATTCGCAGCAAGCTTGCTGATAATGGCGTGTACTCATACCGCGTATTTTTCTTCGAACAAGCGGAAGACGGCGGTTTCTTCTCACCTAGCCATTACCCTGTTCAGTCTATGTCAACGTTGACTACTCACGATATGCCAACGCTGATTGGTTACTGGCACTGTTTAGATTTAGAGCTAGGCAAAGAAATAGGGCTTTATCCAACAGAAGAAATCCTTCAAACGCTTTATGCGGATCGTCATGAAAACAAACAGGCGATTTTAGATACATTGCACGGCCACGGTTCAATTGGCGACAATGTAGGCCGCGATGTTAATCATACGGGTATGAATCGCGAACTGAATAACGGTATGCAGGTGCATATGGCAGGTGGCTCGAGCGCATTATTGAGCCTGCAATTGGAAGACTGGTTAGAAATGGATAAGCCGGTCAATATTCCTGGTACTTTTGACGAGTATCCAAACTGGCGAAGAAAACTCACAGAGAATATCGAGTCGATGTTCGATAGACATGATATAAATGAGTTGGCGTCTAAACTTACTCATGCAAGAAAGCAAGCAAGTCAGGGTTAGTTGCCATTATCAAAGAAATGATAATAGGCGGTTGCCTGGGTAACTTAAACGAGTAAGATAGAGTACCAAGACGGTACTTGATAGAGCTTAAATGTGGTCAACGCATTTAAGCTCACAATTCAACCCGCTGCCATGCGGGTTTTTACTAGGAGTAGTGAATGCAATTAGCGCAGCAGTTTGAACAGGTATTATGTTCTCAGCCGTTTTCCCATTTAGGTGTAGTTAAAAATCAGCAGAAGTCGGTACTTCGCGTTTGGCGTCCTAATGTCAACGAGATAACGATTAAATGGGAGAATGCAGCGCTAGCAAATGTAACCGTTACCTCCCAAAATGGTCTTTTTGAAACACCACTGCCTAAAGAACATCAGGGTGAGGTTTATCGCGTTATCGCCGAAGGCTTGAATGACGATAAGGGCTATATCGATCCTTATCAATTCTCCGAGCAGGCGTATCATGCGGTACACTACATCGATAGCAAGCCTTCAAACTTGTATGAGCAAGCGGGCGCGCAACTTTTAACACTCACTTCATCACAAGGCGATGCGATAAAAGGTGTCAGGTTCTGCGTTTTCGCGCCCAATGCGAGTACGGTGTCGCTCATTGGCGATTTCAATCAGTGGGATGGGCGCACGCATCCTATGGAAAAGACCTCCATGGGATACTGGGTACTGTTTGTGCCAGAACTCGCAGAGGGAGAGCGCTACAAGTATCATATTAAAGATGCACACGGCCACGACCTACCGCACAAGGCTGACCCACTTGGCTTCAGTGCAGAGCAGTATCCTTCTCATGCTTCGAAAATTTACAACCACAATAACTATGAGTGGAATGATAGTGCATGGATGGAAAAGCGAAAGGGGAACAAATACAACAGCCCAATGAGCATTTATGAAGTGCACCTTGGCTCTTGGAAGCGCCCGGGTATTGAAACTGATGCGCGCTATCTTACTTATAAAGCGCTGGCCGATGACTTAATAAGCTACGTCAGCGATATGGGTTACACTCACGTTGAATTGCTGCCTATTTCCGAGTTTCCTTTCGATGGGTCATGGGGCTATCAGCCCGTGGGAATGTTCGCACCAACGAGTAGATTTGGAAACCCAGATGAATTTAAATACTTTGTTGATAAGGCTCACCAAGCAGGTATAGGCGTAATTATCGACTGGGTACCTGCACATTTCCCGGAAGACGGCCATGGCTTGGCGCGATTTGATGGTTCTTGTGTTTATGAATATGAAGATCCGAGGAAAGGTTGGCATCCGGATTGGAATTCTTGCATTTACGATTTCGGCAAAGACACAGTTCGTCAGTTTTTAGTTGCAAACGCACTGTTTTGGCTAGACAAATTTCACGTTGATGGACTCAGGGTTGATGCAGTGGCATCCATGCTTTATCTCGACTATTCACGCAATGACGGAGAGTGGATCCCGAATGTGGATGGTGGCAACGAAAACTACGAAGCCATCAGCTTACTGAAATGGATGAATGAAGAAGTGTACAAGCACTTCCCTGACGCCATGACAATTGCCGAAGAATCAACGTCGTTTCCCAAGGTTTCTCGCCCAGTATTTGATGGTGGTTTGGGCTTTGGCTTTAAGTGGAACATGGGGTGGATGCACGACTCATTACACTACATCGCTAAAGACCCCGCCTATCGCAACTATCACCATGGCGATATTACCTTCAGCATGGTTTACGCGTTTGACGAAAACTTTGTGCTGCCTATCTCGCACGATGAAGTGGTACACGGCAAAGGCAGTATGCTGCATAAAATGCCTGGCGATGAATGGCAGCAAGCTGCTAACCTGCGTTGTTACGCGGGCTTTATGTACGGTCACCCCGGCAAGAAGCTTAACTTTATGGGGAACGAGCTTGCGCAGGCACGAGAATGGAACCATGACAGTAGTTTAGACTGGCACTTGCTCGATTACGAAAAACACAAAGGCATTCAAGCGCTTTATAAGGCGCTCAACCACCTCTATACGTCTACGCCAGCGCTTTACGAGCAAGACCACGAACCAGGGGGCTTTGCTTGGCTGGACCACAATAATGCAGACCAAAGCGTGGTTTCATTTGTTCGCATGTCAAAAGATGCGAAGCAAAAAGTATATGTGGTATCTAATTTTACGCCTGTGCCACGTCAGAACTTCAGAATAGGCGTAGATGATGCATGCACGCTAACGCTAGCACTAAACACTGATGATGGTGCATATTGGGGTAGTGACTACGACGTTGCTTCTACTGTAAATACGCAAACCATACCTTGGAATGAGCGTACTCACTCTGCAGAAATCACGTTACCGCCGCTAGCCACGGTATTTTATGTTGCCAATGTGGATTAATCCGACTAGGGCGACACGCCCTAGTGAAGAGATAAATTGAGAACGAAGTGAACGAAATTCGAGACACCGCACTAATTGTAGAAAGTGGAATGGGGAAGGCATATCCACTTGGCGCAACAGTTACACAAGATGGTTGTAATTTTGCCGTATACGCGCCCGATGCGAAGGCGGTCGTGTTGTGTTTTTTCAATAGTGACACAGAAGAGGCGGTGAGTGAGCATCCTTTGCCTGAGAAAACTGGTGATGTTTGGCACGGTCGTTACAGCGGCGTTAGCGCAGGACAATACTATGGTTATCGCGTAGAACGCGGTGAGGGAGGGTTACATGCGGTACCCACCGACAAACTGCTAATCGACCCTTACGCCAAGAAAATTAGTCGCGCAATAAAATGGGACGCTAGGCAATACAAACACGACTCTCAGTTTATGATCCCCAAGTGCATAGTAATTGATCAAAATGACTATGCGCCCAGTCATGTTAGCGCGCCTGTTATACCGAAACACAAGCGAGTAGTTTACGAAGCACATATTAAAGGGCTCACAAAACTCCATCCCGATGTACCTAAAGAACACCGTGGCAAATTTATCGGTGCTGCCCATCCGAGTGTCATCAAGCATCTCAAAGCATTAGGCATAACCACGGTGCAATTTATGCCGTTGTGTTCATTCATGCCTGAACCATTTATTACAGAGAAAGGCTTAACCAATTATTGGGGATATAACCCGGTTAACTTCTTTGCACCTGAACCACGCTACGGTGTGTCAGATGCGCTTGCTGAACTGAAGTCTATGGTAGATGCTTATCATACTGCCGGACTTGAGGTTATTGTTGATGTGGTATTTAACCATACAGCAGAGGCAGGCAATGGCGGTCCTATTCTTTCTTATAAGGGGTTTTGCCCTTACCAAGCGTACTTATTAGAGCAAACGAAAAACGGAGAATTGGTTTATTCCAACCATTCAGGCTGTGGTAACACGGTAAATACCGCGCAGCCATTTATGATGGGACTTATTTTAGATGCCATGCGCCACTGGGTATCCGTAATTGGCGTTGACGGCTTTCGTTTCGATTTAGCAGTATGCTTGGGAAGAGAGCCACAAGAATATAGTAAAAAATCTGGGCTGCTGAGAGCCATTAGTAGCGACCCTGTTCTAAAAGAGAGGGTATTGCTTGCCGAACCCTGGGATATTGGGCCTGGCGGCTACCAAGTGGGTAACTTTCCTTCTCCATGGTTAGAGGTGAATGATAAATACCGCGATACGGTGCGCGCCTTCTGGCGTGGAGACGATGGCGTTACCGCGGACTTTGCTACCCGTTTAATGGGCTCACGAGATATATTTCACAAAGGCCATCGACATATCAGTACGTCGGTAAATAACGTGACATATCACGATGGGTTCACGCTGCACGATATGGTGACCTACGCCGAACGTCACAATCTCGATAACTTAGAAGAAAATCGAGATGGCCATGGACACAACCTGTCTGCCAATTATGGTATTGAAGGGGAAACGAATGACGAGCAGATACTCGCTATGCGTGAGCGTCAAAAGCGCAATCTCTTTGCAACGCTGATCTTCTCGCAAGGTACACCGCATATTCTTGGTGGCGATGAATTAAGCCGCACCCAAAATGGCAATAATAATGCCTATTGTCAGGATAATCCTATTAGCTGGATGAATTGGGAATTAAACAAGCGCAAGCAAGATTTTCTTAGCTTCTGCCAATATGTGATCCGTTTGCGTCAGTCCTCTTCACTGTTAAGCGAACTAAAGCTGCACGATGATACTTTTACGCTCTCACGAAATGTAAAAGAAATAAATTGGTATAAGCCCGATGGTTCTGACAAAGCGTCTGAAGACTGGAATGCGCATCATAACAAAGCGTTTGGTGTGGAAATAAAAGGTTGTGTAACGGGCGACCAGAAGCCAGAGCACTGGTTTTTGTGTGTTAATGCAAGTGAAAGCGACGTGCGTTTTCACCTACCTTCTGTCATACCCAGGGGAGGGTGGACCATGCACTTGGATACGCGCTACAGCTCTCTTGAAGAACAGCCTTCAATTTGCATTCAGAAGGTGTTTTTACAGGCCAGCAAATCGCTAACGTTGTTCAGTTTTTCTCAGTTCTCTGGATAGAATAATGGCTTACAATACGACCTTATACTTGGTTAAGGATGCCTTTAAAGAATTTAAGAGTACCGCTAAACGGCTCTAAACTCAGTGCACGTTAGCTGAATAAGAAACAGAGTCTTTACCTTTGTGTGAATTTTATACAGCATGGGCGAGAGCGCGTAACACAGGTGCTGAATGCGTGCCAAAATCTCGGCTAAACTAGCTTACAAAACCCGTTAATGTTTACCGCTGGTGACAATTACACCACTGCGCACTAAATTGTTAGCTTAGACTGTTCTTTATTCTTTCAGGTGGTATCATGCGCAGCCATCTGAAATGTGAGGGTGTTCCTATGCAAAAGAAAGGTGGTAATTCGCACGAAGACAAGTCGTGTGATATTGGTTTTATCGGTTTAGGGGTGATGGGTAGTAACCTAACCATGAACCTAGTGGACCATGGCTATCGTGTAGCGTGTTTCGATTTAGACCAAAACAAAGTTGAGTCTATTCTTGCCAAAGACGCAAGCGAAAGAGCTGAAAATACTGAGCCTCGTGTTGAAGGCTGCAGTTCTTACACCGAGCTTTTAAGCAAGTTAAAAGCCCCGCATCTTATTATTATCTCTGTGCCTGCTGGCGATCCTGTTGACCACGTTTGCAATCATCTTATTGACGCCGGAATTCACGCTGACGATATCGTGGTTGATACTGGCAACAGTTTGTGGACAGACTCTGTAGCACGTGAAGAGCAGTACAAAGGTAAATTTATCTTCTTCTCTACCGCCGTGTCAGGTGGTGAAGTAGGCGCTCGTTTCGGGCCATCTCTTATGCCTTCAGGCAACCCTTATGCATGGACACGCATTGAGCCTGTTCTTAAAGCGATTGCTGCAAAGGTTGACCCAGAAACAGGTAAACCATTAGAAAGCCATACGCCAGGTCAACCAGTGTTAGAAGGCGAACCATGTGCGACCTACATCGGTCCGGTTGGAGCCGGGCACTATGTAAAAATGGTGCACAACGGTATCGAATACGCCGACATGCAGCTTATCTGCGAAACTTACCATGTTATGCGCGAAGCGCTACATATGGCGCCAGCTGAAATAGCAGAGGTGTTTCGTCGCTGGAACGAAGGCAAGCTGAATAGCTACCTGATGGAAATTAGTGCTGAAGTTCTTGAGCAAATGGATCCAGAAACACAGCAGCCGTTGGTTGATGTGATCTTAGATAGAGCAGGTCAAAAAGGTACAGGCCTTTGGACTGCAGTAAGCGCATTACAGGTAGGTAGTCCGGCACAGACCATCACTTCTGCGGTATTCGCGCGCAGTATTTCTAGTTTGAAAGACGAGCGTGTAGCTGCGAGCAAGGTTCTTGCTGGCCCTGATGCGCCATCGTTCAGCGATGATGAGAAAATGTCGATCATTAACAAGCTAGAGCAAGCGCTTTATTGCTCTAAAATCTGTGCGTACGCACAGGGCTTCCAGTTAATGGCTATGGCAGGCAAAGAACACGGCTGGACACTGGAGTTTGGTGAAATAGCGAAAATATGGCGTGCAGGCTGTATTATTCGCGCCGTATTTCTTCAGTCTATTTCTCAGGCTTACGAGAATAACGAAGACTTAGCCAACTTGCTATTGGACCCGTTCTTTGCGGAACAAATTACGCAGTATCAAGCTGACTGGCGTGAGTCAATTGCACAGGCGACACTGGCTGGCGTGCCTTGCCCTGCAATGATGTCGGCGCTAAGCTATTACGATTCGTATCGCACAGCCGTGCTACCTGCTAATTTGCTGCAAGGCCAGCGCGATTATTTTGGCGCACATACTTATCAGCGTGTAGATAAGCCAGCAGGTAAAAAGTATCACATCGAGTGGAGTGATCCTGCACGTCCGCAAACCGCTATCAAAAAATAGTATGAACTAAATAGTGTTACACGCGCTCATAATTGAGCGTAAACTATCGAAAGGTGTATTTGTTTTCAAATACACCTTTTTTGTTTTAAGAGGTAAGTTATGTCGACAGATGAAAAAGCAAACGCATCAGTAGCTAAAAAAGACTGGAAAACTGAGCTCACTGACGAGGAATATTATGTATGCCGCGAAGCGGGTACTGAGCGACCTTTCACTGGAGTATTGCTAGACGAGCAGCGAGATGGATTGTACGTGTGTAAGTGCTGCGAAGCGCCACTTTTCCCCTCAGATACTAAATTTGATGCTGGTTGTGGATGGCCTTCTTTCTATAAGCAGCTTGATGACGGTAATGTAGATTACAGAGAAGACTTGAGTCACGGTATGCGTAGGGTTGAGATTTTTTGTAAGCAGTGTGGCTCGCACTTAGGCCATGTATTTCCAGATGGTCCTGCGCCAACGGGTCAACGCTACTGCGTAAATTCGCTATCTATGACCTTTAAAGGCGAAGATGATACACAAATTAAAGGTTAAAAAGCCCTAGGTGAGCGCTTGATTAAGGTAAACATCTGATTAAATTTTGACCTCACGTGGGAAGTCGAGAGATCCAATCATAAAAAACCGCCCATAAATGGCGGTTTTTTTAATTATTTACCAATGAAATTGTGTAATTGAGTTTCAAAAAATCAGAGCTTATCCAGTTTCAATGAATCTGCGTTGAAGGTCGCGCTATTCAAATTACTGACTATTTCATCAACAATGTTATCTAGAATGCCTACTGGAAGGGCATAGCGTTGTCCAAGTTGAACACGCTGAGTGTCGTTAAGTCTCTCATCGAAGGCTTCAGCCACACCATACCAAACATAGGCAAGGCGATAGTTGTCCATATCCATTCCCATTGAAGCAAGAGAGTAGAAAATACTGACATCAATGTCGTCGCTATCTGTATATAAACTTAGCGCGCGATATAAGGTTTCAATAGTACGCTTTTGGTCTGTTTTAATCTGAACAGAGGCCAGTGCGACCAGTAGCTTTGGATCGCTTACACGGTTGCTGGCAGCGTAGCGCTCAAAGCGATGAAAAGCCTCTTTGTCGTTATATCGTGTCCAATGATAGTAAGAAAGGTAAGGATCAAGGGAGTCTTTCGTCTCGCGGCTTAGGCGTTTAATTTCACGCTGAGCAGTAATAACGCCTTTTAGCCGTGTCGCTTCCTTGCCTTTACGTTTAATGTGTTCGATATGCTGCACTTCTTCGACGCAGGTTAGATACTCTTCGAAGTTCAGAAGGAGAGGGTACTTGTAAGCGTCGTCTTTTGAATCTTGATTGTAGTAACGCAAGCGAATAATCTCAGCTCGCTCGCCGCGACAACGGGCATCCAAACTCAAATCTAAGCAAATCTCGCTGTGAGATTCACAAATTTCACTGATAGTAGGTTCAAAAAGATCGCCACAACCCGTCAGTGTTGTCGCTGCTGCCAGCCACACCGTCGTTACATAACCTTTTGTTGGAAACTTACTAAATAAACTCTCTGTTATACGAGTTTTCATAGAGGTTTTGAAACTTATCAACAATTTGGTCTTCCTTGCTTGTTTATTTAAGATACTGCTCGTCACCGTCAGGCGAAAACTCACCTAGTGTACCCTAAAAATAATAAAAAGCTGACGCGTAATTAGGATTAGTTGTACGTGTTTGTGCCACAAAAAAATTGGCTGCGCATACAACAATGACAACACCGTTAAATTAATATCGATGAAGGCAGAAGCATGAATCAACAGTTTGAGCAGGAATTACAAAGCAGCTGGCAAGAGCGTCAGGAATACGCAGAAATGATGTTGCCCCTTATTGGTAAATTGTATCGCAATAAGGCAGTTGAAATTTCGGTTTATGGACGCTCGCTACTGAACGCCAGTGCTATTGATGTTATTAAAGCGCACCGCAAAGTGCGTCTGCACGAAGGTATTAAGCTACGCCTACGCGAAAGCTATCCAATCTTAGAAGCCTTGAGCAACATGAAGCTTGCTCCTGCACAAATTGATATTGGTAAATTGGCTTTTGATTTTCACTACGGTTCTGCGGTCGACAACAACGACCTTACGGCCTACCTTAACGAAAAACTAAACGACGTTGCCGATAAAGAGGACGATCAGAAACCTCAGGACGTTGTACTATATGGTTTTGGCCGTATAGGTCGTTTACTTGCTCGCTTGCTTATTGAACGCCAAGGTAAAAACAATAAGCTTCGCTTACGTGCCATTGTGGTTCGTGGCGGGCGCGATGGCGACCTAGAAAAACGCGCAAGCTTACTGCGCCGCGATTCAGTGCATGGGCCGTTCAACGGCAGCATCACAGTTGACCACGAGCGTAACGCGCTAAAAGCAAACGGTTCATACATTCAAGTCATTTATGCCAACAGCCCAGATGAAGTGGATTACACGCAATATGGTATCGATAACGCTATCATCGTAGACAACACGGGTATCTGGCGTGACCGCGATGGCCTTGGCCTACACCTTAAAGCTAAGGGGGCAGCGAAAGCTATCCTTACTGCCCCGGGTAAAGGTGACATCAAGAACATCGTACACGGTGTAAATGACGAAGAAGTAACACCAGAAGACACAATTGTATCTGCTGCAAGCTGTACGACTAACGCAATAACGCCGGTACTTAAAGCGCTAGACGAAGAATATGGCATTGAAAACGGTCACGTTGAAACCGTTCACTCTTACACTAACGACCAAAACCTTATCGATAACTACCACAAAGGTGATCGTCGTGGACGTAGTGCGCCACTTAATATGGTTATTACCGAAACGGGCGCTGCGAAAGCCGTTGCCAAAGCGTACCCGAAACTGGCAGGTAAACTTACCGGCAATGCTATTCGCGTACCTACACCTAATGTGTCGCTAGCGATTTTGAACCTAAACCTTAAAACGCCGGTGGATCGCATTGCAGTTAACGAGTTCTTGCGCGATACCGCGTTGTTCTCAAAGCTTCAACACCAAATTGACTACACGGCAAGTAAAGAGATTGTATCAACAGACTTAGTCGGCTCTCGCGCTGCGTCTGTGGTTGACTCTCAGGCGACCATCGCCGCAGATAACCGCCTGACACTATACGTGTGGTATGACAACGAGTTTGGTTACAGCTGTCAGGTACTACGTGTAGTTCGTGATATGGCAGGGCTTAGTTTCCCTACGTTGCCGCTTTAAGCAACACGCAGTTTAATTAACTGTATAAAAAACCGACCTAAGTGGTCGGTTTTTTGATGGTGTAAACATTTTGTATACTTTCGATAGTACAAAACCCGCTGTGTGCGTGGAATTTGTGTTTACGTCTATGCTAAATTAGCGCTCAAATAATGAGGAAAACGACAGTCTATGCATATTTCCAGTCAATTCGACAGCGGTAACATTGAAGTTGTTAGCGCACAATCACCAGACGATATCCGTCTAACCATTCCCAACGACAACCAATCTGAATTTGCTCAGTGGTTCCATTTTCGTTTAGTGGGCGAAACTTTTGTAACTCACACAATGACGATTGGTAATCTGGCTAAGTCAGCGTATCCAGAAGGTTGGAAGGGATATAACGTTCTAGCGTCTTACGACCGTCAAACTTGGTTTAGAATTCCTAGCGAATTTGACGGTGACAATCTTACGTTCTCACTAACGCTAGAACAGCCAAGTGTGTACTTCGCGTATTTCATTCCTTTTAGCTACGAACGTCACCTTGATCTTGTGCACGACGCGCAGATGTCACTACTGTGCGAGCACAAATTCCTAGGCCTTACCCTTGATGGCCGTGATATGTCTATGCTGGTTATCGGTGAAGAAACACCAGAAAAGAAAAAAGTCTGGATCACGGCACGTCAACACCCTGGCGAAACCATGGCCGAGTGGTGTGCCGAAGGTATTATTTATCGTCTGCTCGACGAGCAAGATGGTTTGGCGCGACAGTTGCTTGATAATGCTGTTTTCTACATTGTGCCAAACATGAACCCAGACGGCAGCGCACGCGGTCATCTGCGTACCAACGCTGTAGGAACCAATCTAAACCGTGAGTGGGCAACGCCTTCGCAAGAAAAAAGCCCAGAAGTACTTTACGTACTGAATGCAATGAGCGAAATTGGTGTAGACATGTATCTTGATTTGCACGGTGATGAGGCATTGCCGTACAACTTTGTCGCAGGAAGTGAGGGTAACCCTAGCTACAATGACACCATCAAAATGCTTGAAAATACGTTTAAAGATGCGCTGTTGAACGCTACGCCAGAGTTTCAAGATGAATTTGGTTACGATAAAGATGAGCCAGGCAAGGCTAATTTAACCGTAGCGTCAAATGCGGTGGGCGAGAAATTCAAATGTATGGCATATACGGTGGAAATGCCATTTAAAGACAATGCAGATGTACCGGACGATATCTACGGTTGGTCGGTACAGCGTAGCCGTCAATTAGGTGAAGATTTACTTATTGGTGTGAATGCAGTTGTTAAAAAGCTAAAAGCATCAGAGCAATAAAATAAAAATAAGGAAGCGAAAGTTTCCGCAAAAAGGCCTCGACAAAAAGAGGCCTTTTAATTATTAAAATAAAACAACAATTAAACATAATAAAAAAGGGGAATAACGTTGGAAGGGTTATATGGTTTTCTAACTATGCTCGATGGATTCTTAGGAGGCGCGTTCTGGTTTCCTTATGTACTGTTAGGCGTAGGTCTTTTCTTTACGGTTTATCTTAAATTTCCGCAAATTCGTTTCTTTAAACATGCCTGGCAGGTTGTTACCGGTAAGTTTGATAAAGAAAGCGATCCAGGCGACACCACGCACTTTCGCGCACTTACAACCGCACTGTCTGGTACCGTAGGTACAGGTAACATCTCAGGTGTTGCATTCGCTATTTTCCTTGGTGGCCCCGCTGCACTATTTTGGATGTGGGTAACCGCCTTTTTAGGTATGACTACAAAATTCGTTGAAGTTACTCTGTCGCACAAATATCGCGTAAAGACAGAAGACGGCACCATGGCCGGTGGCCCTATGTATTACATGGACCGTCGCCTAAACATGAAGTGGTTAGCGGTTGCATTTGCTGTTGCAACGGTAGTCAGCTCATTTGGTACCGGAAACCTTCCTCAAAGTAATGGTATCGCGCAAAGTATCGAAGCAACATTTGGCTTCGAGCCTTGGATGGTAGGTAGTGTACTGGGTATTCTTCTAGCCTTGGTCATTCTTGGTGGTATCCAACGCATTGCCGCGTTTACAGCGCGTGTTGTTCCAGTTATGGCTGTTATCTACCTTATCGGTGCGCTAGCGGTTATTTTCGCTAATCTTGACAACATTGGGCCTTCGTTTGCCGCAGTTATCGGTGATGCGTTTACTGGTTCAGCTGCCGCAGGCGGTTTCTTGGGGGCTTCGTTAGCTTATGCGTTTAACCGTGGGGTTAACCGAGGCTTGTTTTCAAACGAAGCGGGTCAAGGCTCTGCACCTATCGCTCACGCAGCAGCAAAAACGAAAGAGCCTGCTTCAGAAGGTATGGTGTCACTGCTTGAACCCTTTATCGACACTATTCTAATTTGTACCGTAACGGGTTTGGTTATTTTGTCGTCTGGCGTGTGGAAAGAAAAACACGAAAACGTCTTCGATCGTTCAGACATGTACTTTGTTGCAGGTCAATACGACGACTCGAATCAGGATGACGTAAACAAACTATATGGTTACTTGAATGAAATTGAAGGTAACAATGTACAGCCTTATACTGGCTCAATTACCGTTGTTAACGGCACGGCTGTAAGCGATGGTTTTACACTGCTTAACGCTAGGTCTGTAGCAGAAGACGTGAAGTATGCAGTAGGTAGTGAAGACTTGTTTACTGGCACGCTTAAGATTGTTGACGGAAAGCCGGTTAAAGAGAACCTTGAAGTAAGCGGTAAGTCACTGGTTCACTCGGCAGCGCTCACCACCATTGCCTTTACTCGCGGTTTCTTTGGCGATTTCGGTCAATATATCGTGTCAATTGGGCTTATGCTGTTTGCGTTCTCAACCGCAATCGCTTGGTCATATTATGGTGATCGCGCTATGACATATTTGTTCGGTCCTCGTTCCGTAATGCCGTATCGCGTCATCTACGTCGCCGGTTTCGTTTGGGCTGCATTCTCTGACACCACATTAGTTTGGGCACTTTCAGCTGTGGCTATCGTGGTAATGACCTTGCCAAACTTGTTCGGCATCATGTTGCTTTGTAAAGAGATGAAAGAAACGGTTAACGACTACTGGTCTCGACATAAAAAATAAGGTGAGTATTGCCTAAAGCATCGCCCCCTCTTGAGTTTCACTGAAGGGAAATGCAACTTGGCTATCAGGTAAAAATGCGTAGCGGTGAACTTTGTATAAAAGTTAACACCCTGCGCATTTTTGTTTTATAGCGATAAGGTTAATCCACAGAATCGACTTCATTGTTGTGATGAACTTAAGTATGATACCCATCCGCGTATAAATGCGTCTTCGCTCAATAGCGAGTTGCGCATTTCCATTTCGCACCCAATAAACAGGAGCAACATATGGCATTAGTTGACTGTCCTTCGTGTAACAAAAAAACGTCTGACAAAGCGAAGACGTGTCCTCACTGTGACTTTAAAATCGGTGATGCGACCTCTGAAGATATAGAGCGCAAACAAAGCTTACAAAGATTTAAAAAGTTAGCCAGTATCCAGAACCAATCCCTTCTTGCTATGCTGATATTCGTTGCGAGTTTTGGCTTCATGTATTGGGGCGGAACACGCCCAGGTGATTTGCAACATAATTTAGCTATTTTGGGCGCAGTGGTTGGCTTTGTTTGGTACTTAGTAAACCGCGCGCGTATTGTTTACATAAAGCGTTTTTCCTAAATGAATATAGAAGCACTTTTAGCCAGCATGACGCCGGAGATTTACGAGCGTCTGCGTCAGGCTGTTGAAACAGGTAAGTGGCCAGATGGCACGCCTTTAAACGAAGAGCAAAAAGCAAGCAGTATGCAGGCTGTTATGCTGTATCAAGCAAAAATAGAAAAGTCCTCTGAGCATATGACAGTAGGTGAAAGCGGCGAAATTGTACATAAAAGTAAAGCCGACTTTAAACGCTCGTTACGCGATGAGCAGGATGATAATAATACAATAGCGCGGTTTAAACAGGATGATATTTAGTCGTATATTTGCGCCTTCACACCAAAGCCCAAAGCCTGAAAAACGGATGCAGGCAATCGAGAGTCTCTCTCCCGAAAAGGCACAGGAAAAAACAATTCTTCACGAACTGGCATTTAATGACGAAGATGCAAATGTCAGTTTAGCAGCACTCGAAAAGCTTAATAGCTTTGTGCTGTGGCTTAAAATGTCACAAATTGCCAAGCAGTCTCGCGTTAAAAAAGCGGCGGAGAAAAAGGTAAACGCCGCTTTGTTAGGCGAGGGGGATGTCACACTCTCCCGCCAAGAGATATTCTCTTTTTTAACTGAAACAGCCAACGCCGATTTGGTAGTGCAGTTAGTACCGCAAATGTTGAAGAAAGAGCCTACGCTCTTACAAGATGATGCGCTAGCTAACGCGCTAATCGAAAAAGTAGCGAAGCCATCTTTCACCCAGTTTGTTTTTTTAGAAGGCGCAAGTCCCCAACTGCAGACTCAACTAGTCAACGCACATTCAGACGTATCAGATCTGCAAAAGCTTGCTAAGAAAGTGTCAGATGATGCCCTTGTTACGAAAATTAATGCGCGGATAGATGCTATCAAAGAGGCTGCAAAGCGCCCAGTGGAGCTTAAAAAGCAGCTCACTCTGGGACTTTCAAAATATCAGGCTTTACTCGATAAATCAGATGTAGAAACCATTGATGAAAAGCGCAACGAACTTGAGAGCGAATTGACTGGGCTGTTTGCTCAAATTGACTTACTCACTTCAGAAGAACGCGCTGATTATGAAGAAAAGCGTGCGCGTATTGGTGAGCAACTTGAGCGATATTTAAGCCGTATCCGCCCAGCATGGGAAGAGAAGCAACAAGCGTCGCAACGTGCCAATACCAAAGCATTGTGCGAACAGCAGCTTACTTATGCCAAGGAGCAGGTAGCTTGGTTGTACAATAACAGGCTTTGTGAAGCGACGCTTGCTGATGTTGCTACGGTTAATGAAAGCGTGCGCGGTGTTGAAGCAACGCTCGAACAGCTAGCGCGTCTCGATGATGAATCTGCAACTGATAAGCGAATTACACAGATTAAGCGCTCTGTCGACGAACTAAACGACCAGCTTGATCGCTTCTCTATGCAGCAGCAATACGGCCAAAAGCTACTGATAAAACTTCAGTCGCTCGAAGACATTGCCGCTAAGATCGTTTCGGCAAGCGATAGCGAGTCGGACAAAGAACCCCGTGATGTGAGCGTTGAAGAAGCTAGCGCATCGACTGAGGATTTGAGTCAGGTAAATGGTGGCGACGCATTACAAAGCAGTAGTGTAGTGGCTCTTAAAGCGGAGTTTGACGAAGCACGTCAAGCGTATAAAGCGCTTAGTCGCGAAATCGATGCCATTCCTAAGGCGTTGTCTAAACGTTTCAACGCAGCGACAAGCAGTGTAAATGCCAAAGAGCGTGCTCAAAAATCCAAAGAAAATGAGCAAGTAAAACACATTAGAAAGCACATTAGCGTTATCGATAACTTAATTGCTCAGGGTAAATTCCGCGTTGCTATTTCAAAATTTGCAAAGCTTCAGGAAAGTTATGCTGCGCTTCCTGGTTCAGCGAAAAAGTATGTAGAGAAGCGTTTTGAAAAGACCGCTGGTGATGTGTCGCGCTTAGAAGGATGGCAGGATTACCTTGCTGCGCCGCGCAAACCCGCTCTTGTAGAAGAAGCAAAAGCGTTAGCCAGCGCTGATGCAGAAAATATTAAGCAAAGAAGTGAGGCCATTAAGTATCTGCGTAAGCAATGGTTATCACTAACACCGTCATCGTCAACGAGTGAAGAAAGTAGTGATGACGCGTTGTTACAGCAGCAATTTGATGATGCACTTGAAAAGGCCTTCGAGCCTTGTAGAGCGCATTACGCGAAGTTAGATGCACAGCGGGCTGCTGCGCGTGAACAGCGTATGTCGATTATCGCTACCGTTAAGGCAATGGACATTAACATGCCGGAAGCCGAGTTAGTGAAAGTTTTCGATAGAGTGTCTAAACAGTGGCACGCTGCAGGTCAGGTTGAACGTGAAATTTATGAACAGCTGAAGCAAGAATGGAAGGCGGTATCATCGCCCATTCAGGCAAAAGTAAATCAATGGCAAAGTGACAACCAAGCCCAAAAGCGTGCGTTAGTCACCCAAGCTTGTCAACTTGCTACGGAAGAAGATGTCGCTGGCGCTGCCGACAAGGCTCAGCAATTGCAAAGCCAATGGAAGCAAGTAGGCCATGCAGGTAAACGTGAAGAGAGTAAGTTGTGGGCAGAATTTAAAGCTGCCAACGACACCGTATTTGAACGTTTAAAAGCCGAGCGGAAAGTACAGAATAATGCATTTAACGCGTTAGTAGATTCGCTACTCAAGCAAGTGGAAGCTGTTGACATCAACAGCGATGATGTAACGTTCAGTCAATCAATAAGCGACGTTCGCGCTCAGTTAACCGACTTGCCTAAAGCGCAACGTACGAAAGTAGATAAAAAGATTGATTCACTTGAAAGTAAGCGCGCGGCGCAAGCGAAAAATGCACAATCTCAAGCCCGATTGGCGCGAGCTCAGGCTCTGATTTCTTTACTACAGCTAAGTGTAGGTGAGGGAAGTGGTGATGAGCAATCTCTAGCGGAAACGTTAGGGAAGCGTTGGTCAAGCGTATTGGGTCAGTCAACTGGAAATAAAACAACTCAGCACGATAGACAATGGTTAACGGTAGCATTAGAAGTCGCAACTGGTATGCCAAGCCCAGATGCAGACGCATCTATACGCTCTAGCGTACAGCTACAAATGATGACATCTAAGTTGGAACAAGGCGAAGCGGCAACAGCTCCCGACATTCTTGCTGACTGGTTATCATACGACTCGATAAGCGAAGAAGATAACCATTTGCTGCAACGAGTTGTTTCAGTTATTGATACTCATCCTGAAATTGTTGCTTAAACGGAAAGCCTAAATGGAAAACAGTGTTGAGTTTCAATTTGAAACAGAAATGTCTGCCTATCGCTTTTTGAATACCGTGAAGCATATTGACGCAGAAGGGTTAAGAGTGAAGTTCGGGCGTACGGATCATCACGTGAGTGTAAAATACCGTTACGGCGTAGGTGAATTTGATTCGACGCTATCTACACTAGACGATCTTGCTCGTGAGTTAGGTGGTGAAGAAGTGTCTTAACTAACCAGTTAGGTCAAACCACGTCGACTGTAAACACAAAAAGGGCCAGACAATTGTCTGGCCCTTTTTTGATAAAAACGTGATTAACAGTCTTTATCTTCAGCGTCTACGCCTTCTTTCACATCTTCACAAGCGTCTTCAACGGCATTACCTGCATCGGTAACAATTTCGTCTAGCTCTT
>Ga0208334_100306_pt1 | contig 20077 bp, 18 predicted proteins | sample DeeseametaMP0900_FD_184201 | JGI IMG/M metagenome (GOLD analysis project Ga0208334, IMG submission 184201) | Marine microbial communities from the Deep Indian Ocean - MP0900 (SPAdes) | ecosystem: Environmental > Aquatic > Marine > Oceanic | place: East of Durban, South Africa, South Indian Ocean...
AGCCTTACCTGAAACGGGCTGGATGCAAACAAAACCAAGTTACGAAGAGCCTTACACCTTTAACGAAGCCCTTGGAACACCGTCAGCGAATGGCGTGGGTTATACCTTTCCTGCATTATTTAAAAATAGCGATAAAGGTTGGCTTTTAATTTCAGAAACCGGTGTTGATAGCCATTATGTTGGCTCAAAATTAAGCGAAGGCACGAAAGACGGTGTATATCGTATTTCATTTCCTCAGGCCGGTGAAAACAATGGCATTGGTGCAACTTATGCCGCTATGGCAATGCCAGCAACCACACCTTGGCGTACCATCACGTTAGGAACAAGTTTAAAACCAATTGTTGAATCAACCGTGGCATTTGATTTGGTTAAACCACTTTATCAAGCAAGTCAAAATTATAAAATGGGTCGATCAACATGGAGCTGGATTGTTTGGCAAGACCCAAGTATCAACTACGATGACCAAATCAAATTTATTGACTTAGCTGCATCATTAAATTTTGAATATGTATTAATCGACAATTGGTGGGATAAAAACATTGGCCGCGAGAGAATGGCTGAATTGGTTAAGTACGCCAATGGAAAGGGCGTTGATGTTATTTTGTGGTACAACTCAAATGGCTGGTGGAATGATGCACCACAGACCCCACAAAATAGAATGAACAGTGCACCTGCACGTCGAAATGAAATGGCGTGGCTGCAAAGCATTGGTGTAAAAGGGCTGAAAGTAGACTTTTTTGGTGGTGATAAACAAGAAACCATTAAACTGTATGAAGATATTCTTACAGATGCAAATCAGCATGGTTTAGTGATCACCTTTCATGGCAGCACCATACCGCGTGGCTGGGAAAGAATGTATCCTAACTTCGTCACATCTGAAGCGGTACTGGCATCGGAGAACCTTGTTTTTCATCAAAATTCGTTAGATTTACATGCCTTTAACGCGACTATTTTACCATTCACTCGTAATGCTATTGGCGCTATGGATTTTGCCCCAGTGTTTTTAAACAAACGTTTATCGCAAGATCAAACCGTCGGCACTATTCGTAAAACCACAGATGCATTTGAACTGGCAACAGGTGTGCTTTATCAATCACCAGTGCAACATTTTGGCCTGACGCCAAATAACCTTGCAGAGCAACCCCAATTTGTTATTGATACTTTAAAGGCGATGCCAACGGTATGGGATGAAACACGCTATATTGCAGGTCAGCCGGGTCAAGATGCAACGATCGCAAGGCGTCATCAACAAACATGGTGGGTAGCAGCCGTGAATGGTGAAAATAAAGCCAAAACAGTAGATATTGATTTACCTATATTAGCGGGTAAAAAAATCACCCTGTTGTTTGATAAAAAAGATGGCAGCGCTGGTACTAAGCAAGTCACAGTAAGTAACAGTGGCAAGTTAACCTTAAACTTATTAGCTCAAGGTGGCGCACTGATTATTGGTCGCTAACTGTGAGTTTATAGGCGACGAATAAAAGCCAAGTATAAAAAAGCGAGCAGATTGCTCGCTTTTTTATGGCTATAGTTGCCTTGGTAATTTGGGCGTGCTAAATTGCGCCGTGTGTGGTGATGTTCTACACCGCTTTAAGGACGACCTTAAAGTTGAAATTAAATTCGGGGACGACCCCATAAAGAGGTCGACCATGAACTGGATCCTACTTATTGCTGCTGGCTTACTTGAAGTCGCTTGGGCTTATGGCCTAAAACAATCAAACGGTTTTACTAAACCACTCATTTCATTCTTTACACTCTTAACCATGGCTGCCAGCTTTTATTGCTTAAGTGTGGCACTCAAATCATTACCACTTAGTTTGGCGTATGCGGTTTGGGTTGGTATCGGCGTTATTGGCTCAGCAATAATAGGCATGACACTATTAGCTGAAGGCGTGAGTCTATTAAAAATAGCCAGCTTACTACTGATCGCCCTTGGCATTATTGGTTTGAAACTCGCCAATTAATATATTTTTTACTGCTCCTACTCAGTTTCATAACGTTAATTCAGGGTATGAGACTGAGAGCAAACGATTGAAGCAGTCGTGCGTTAAACAACTGAACAACATATTTTAAATTTGTAAAATTAAGAATTGGTACGACCGAGTGGATTCGAACCACCGAATTTGGCGTGGGTCATAGAGAGCGGTAGTGTTCTAACCAACTGAGCTACAGATATTTTAAATTTGGAAAATTAAGTATTGGTACGACCGAGTGGATTCGAACCACCGATTTTGGCGTGGGTCATAGAGAGCTGTAGTGCTCTAACCAACTGAGCTACAGATGTTTTAAATTTGGAACATTAAGAATTGGTACGACCGAGTGGATTCGAACCACCGATTTTGGCGTGGGTCATTGAGAGTGTTAGTGTTCTAAACAACTGAGCTACAGATGTTTTAAATTTGGAGCATTAAGAATTGGTACGACCGAGTGGATTCGAACCACCGACCTCTACCATGTCAAGGTAGCGCTCTAACCAACTGAGCTACGGTCGTACTGTAAGTTTGACTTAAAAGCCAATTTAGATTCAAGAAGGTAAATCATGGTACAACCGAGTGGATTCGAACCACCGACCCCTACCATGTCAAGGTAGTGCTCTAACCAACTGAGCTACGGTTGTATTTTGATTCAAAACTGTTGTTAGCATGGCTAAACAACGGAGGCTAATATATAGCGACTGGTTGTGTGAATCAAGCAGCTTTAGCTATTTTTGTGCTAAGTGCTGGTTTTTTATTCATAACGGACTAATTTCGCACGTTCTGTAAAAACCTTGCCACCAAGCAACATGGCTTTTCGCAGAGTGCTTAAGACTTTGTAAAATTGCGTCATTACTGTCGCTATCTACAAATTTGCCCATTTCGGTGTCATGCCATATTTGCTGGTAAAGAGGTTGTAGAGTTTCTAATCGACCCACTAAGAATGATTGATAAGGCTGTAGTTGCTCTAAATAAAACTTTTTAAAAACATTACTCAACGTTTGAGCTTTTTGTTTATTCTTGTTGGCAGGGCAGAGATCATCTTTTGAATACTTCATGAGTAGCGCTGTTAATTGTTGATTGTAATGTGTTTGCACACGAGCCGCAGAAATGAGTAGCTTGTTGTATTTAAAACGATTTAATACTTCGAGTTGGTTGATGATTTGCTCTGGCTCTATAGCGTTTATTTTGCCGGTATTAATTTGATTGTTTAACTTAGCAATTTGCTCCATCGCGCTCACGGTTTCGCTAAAACCTGCGGTGTTTTCATCAATGTGTGTCGAGCTTAGCTGCCAGCTTTGCTTAAACTCGCTTTCGTTGAGCAGCATAGCTCTATAGTAGTTAGCAAGGTTTGCTTGCTTTTGTATTGCGGTGAGTTTTATTTTTTCAAATAGCTCATCTTGTTCTTCAAAGCTTTCTAAGCACTTCTTTGCGCTTTGAATAAACTTAATTTGATAACTAAGAATGTTAGCAGGCGTTGCAGTTTTGCCAAGCTGGTTATTGTGCTCAGCAATAAGGGTTGCAAGTTTACACTGTCGTAACTGGGCAAGTTCAAGCATACCAATGGTTGCTTTATCTTCAGTATTTTCAGTAAAGTGGTTAACAGTTATTGTACTTGGTTTAGATAGCTTAAAACTTTCGGTTTTAAGCACGTTTTCTAATCTTTGCGCGTAGGTGTGATTTACATCACCGGAAGAGGGCGTGCAGGCAATAAGTGCCACGCACGCTGTTGCGATGATAGAGTTTAGAAGGCTATTGGTTTTGCAAAAAAGGTGCATGTTTAAATCGCCTATGAACAGTGAACATCAACATAATTGCTGCGGCACTTAACCCTACAATAATGCCTATCCAAAAGCCATGAGGGCCCATTGCTGGAACAATTAAATCTGTACGAGCAAGTACGAAGCCAAGCGCAAAGCCGATCAACCAATAGGATACAAAGGTGATATAACCAATTGGTGCCGTGTATTTTAATCCCCGCAAAATACCATTGGCAGAAACTTGCAGGGCATCTGGTAACTGGTAGATACAAGCAAGTACCATGATTGAAGAGGCAAGGGCTAATACTTCAGGGTTGTCAGAATACAATTGGCTTATAATATCTCGGGCAAAAAAGGTCACACTTGCCAGCAGAAAAGCAATAATTGCCGCGAGAATATAACTTGTTTTAACGGCATTTTTTAACTGCTGATAATGTTGTTGGCCAAATAAATTGCCTATTCGAATGCTAATCGCAATTGAGAGGCTCAACGGCATCATAAACAGTAATGTAGTCACACTGGCTGCAATTTGGTGACCGGCAACAGCAACTGCACCTAAGTGTGCTATAAACAAAGGAATACAAGCAAATAGCGTTACTTCAAAAAAAGTAGCTAATGAAATTGGAATACCCACTTTGGTGATAGTCCATAAAGTCGCGAGCTTTGGCGCTCTAAAATTGGCTAGCAATGCTTTGGCATCAATCTTTTTGTTAAAGTGACAATAAATAACCTGAGTTAACGCCATTGCTGTAAATACCAGTGCCGTGGCAATACCACAGCCCGCGCCACCGTACGCTTGAAAACCTAATTTACCGTGTATAAATACGTAATTGGCAGGAATATTGACCGCTAAGCCAATTAAGCTAATGTAGAAAGCAGGTTTGGTCATTCCCATACCTTCAGTAATATTGCGGTACACACTGAAAAGTAAAAAACCAAAAATACCCCATTTAACAAAATGAATGTATTGCTCAGCTAAGTGGGTAATAGATTGTGAGGTGTCTAATTGACTAAGCACAGTATCAGCAAGGCTTGCCAGCCCTAAACCGATTATGGCAAGTACTAACGCCAGATACAGACCTTGTTGAAAGTAGTGGCTAATACCTTGTTTATCGTTTGAACCAGCAAACTGCGCTATGATACCCGTTAACGCCAATAATATGCCTTGCAGTGCAAGCATTAACGGATTCCAAATACCCGTTGCAATAGAAAGTGCTGCCAAGTCTGTTGCACTTACTTGGCCTGCCATCACGGTATCTACAACCGTCATTAAAATAAGGGTTACCTGTGCCAAAAAAACAGGAATGGCTAACGAAATTAACCTTTTGGCTTCCCAACTACAAAAAGACATAAAATACACAACTAAATAAACAGACAGCCATTGTAATCTATTCATAGATCAATAAAAATCGCAGTTATCTATTTAATGAAGAAAAGAGAAAGCGATGTTCACTGGAATTGTGCAAACGCAAGCCGTTGTGGTTGATGCTACTAACCAAGGCGGTGTACTAAGGCTAGCTTTACAAGTAGAACAGCAATACGCTGAAAACCTGAATATCGGCGCTAGCATAGCCATTAATGGTTGTTGTTTAACCGTGGTGAAGTTTGCATCAGACACTCAAGGGTGCTGTGTTATAAATTTTGATGTGATTGATGAAACATTGAAGTTAACAAACCTAGGTAAGCTGGCTGTCAATGAGACGGTGAATTTTGAACGTTCAGTGACTTTTGGGACTGAACTGGGCGGGCATATCGTATCGGGCCACATTCATTGTATGGCCGAGATACTTTCAATTAAACACCATCAAGACAACTGTAAAATGCAATTAGCATTAGCAAAAGAGTGGCAAAAATACGTGCTGTACAAAGGGTTTGTCAGCGTTAACGGGGCAAGCCTCACTGTAGGTGAAGTTGATGAGCAGGGCTTTTGGTTGCACTTAATCCCAGAAACTCTCTCTATTACCAATCTCGATAACTACCGCGAAGGGGATAAGTTAAATATCGAAGTCGATCAGCAAACTTATACCATTATCAACACGGTCGAAAATTATCTCTCGCAAGAAGGACATATAAAACGAGCAAATTAAAAAATTTGCTCGTCGTCACTATCGACATGTAATTCGAGTTTGTTGTGTGCGTAATCGATATGCATATTCAAATGGATGGGATTGCAACATGCTGCGCAATCTTCATAGTAATCTTGGTCACCGTCACTTGCATCAAGTGCTACGTGAATGTGGTGGCCACAGTGAGGGCATGAAATCCGTTGTGTGTATTGGTCTTTCATCAGCTTTTACCTTAATCAGGCATGCCTGAGTTCGTTAAATTGCAATCTTCATTAAACCCTAACTCATCAAAAATGAATCTAGATTTAATTAGATTGATATAACTCACTAACCGAATTTATTTAAGCGTAGTGCTACCAATTCGGTTAGCATCTTTATTAATACGCTTTATAAGCTAAATATAGCTGTGTTTAGCGGTTTGTGACATTCCTTTTACAGTGATTTTTAGCTTATTTCAGGAGCTGATCAATTTGTTGTTTTGCTTCAGTAAGATAGTGCCCTGCAAAGATATTGGCATTATTGAGCATAGGGTATAGTTGGTAGATGGCTCTACGTTGCTCGTAGCCTACCTGCAATGGGTAGATATCGTTATAGGCGTCATAAAAGCTATCGGGAAGTGGTGCATAAAGCTCAGTCATTGCGATATCGCATTCCCGATCACCATAATAACAAGCAGGGTCAAACACACTGGGCACATTACTATAAAAGCCCATATTTCGACGCCAAAAGTCACCGTGTAATAACGAAGGCTCTACAATATGGCTATGCAGTGCGTCTTTAACAAAAGCGATGAAGGTGTCTTGATTAACAAGCTCAATGCCTTTTTCTTGTAATAACTGCAATTGCCAACCAATGCGTTCTTCAGCAAAAAATACATCCCATTTTTTGTGCCAACGATTTGGTTGTAGAGTAGGGCCAAGGAAGTTGTCGTTATCTAAGCCGAACATGGCTTGGGTATGCTTTTGGTGTAAATGAGCAAGGTGTTCTCCCATTTCATGCCAATTGGTATGGGGCTGTTTATCAAGTTCTAACCATTCAAGCACGATAAATGAAAACTCAATATTGCAACCTGTGGTGATGCAATCTGGGATCATAAATAAGCTTTCTTGAGTTAACAGCTCTAGATTAAAGGCTTCGCACTCTAGGCGCTCCAGATCACTTAAGTGAGCGACTTTCACAAAGAAGTGGTGTAAATCATCGCCAATTTGGAAGTATTTATCGTTATTGGGTGATTGTAATTGGCGCTTAAAGGTATGCTTAAAATCAAAATGCATCGCTTGGCTAATCTGTTCATTCACCGAATTCCACATAATTTTGTTCACCTTTTAACCATATAATTAAACTATGGCAAAAAGACGATGAATTAACAAACCCATAGCGTTAATATTGTAAAAGTTTATCGAAGTATTTATGAGGGGTCAGATGAATAAAAGTCTCATTACTAACTTAGTGGCACTTGCCTTAGTATTAGTCGGATTTTTATTTGAACAAGCAATTGTGCTTTCTGTTGGTTTATTTGCGTTATCGGGCGCAGTAACAAACTGGCTTGCTATTCACATGCTATTCGAAAAAGTACCATTTTTATACGGCTCTGGTGTCATAACATTAAAGTTTGCGTCTTTTAAGGTGGCGATTCGTAACTTGGTAATGACCGAGTTCTTCGCTGAAGAAAAAATCGATCAGGTCATGGCGCTCGCTAAGCCAAATATTGATTTAGAGCCTGTGATCAGTGAAGTTAATTTAAGTCCGGCTTATGACTCTTTAATTGAGGTTATCGAAAACTCTCAATTTGGTGGCATGCTGTCGATGTTTGGTGGCCGTGATGCGCTCGAGCCAATGCGCGAACCTTTCATTGAAAAAATGAAAGCGGCGGTGATTGATATTTCGAAGAGCGACGAATTTAAAACCATTCTTGATGAAAAGCTATTTGCAAAATCTCACCTTGGTGGCTCATTACACAGTACAGTTGAGCGTTTAGTTGATGAACGATTGAATGAGCTTACACCAACCATGGTAAAAGATATTATTCAAACCATGATCAAAGAACATTTAGGTTGGTTAGTAATTTGGGGTGGGGTGTTTGGCGGCTTATTTGGCCTGATAGCTGCGCTAGTCTAATGAAGAAGGAATTTGTAGCAGGCCTTCAAAGACCTGCTACTGTGTATTCATCATTATTTTGAGCCTGCAATTACAATCACAGTGTCATCAGATACGTTAGCGATATCTTGAATACTGGTTTTTGTTGCTATGTCAAAATTTAAGTATTTCGCAGAGTTATGCAACCCATAAGTGCTAACAAACTTATTAGTTGGCATATCATTGCAAAATAGTTTTTCTGTCATTACTCGTTTACTTAAGCGTAAATCGCGCATAGTTCCGATTACATTGAGTGGCTTATTTGATGCAATAGCCATACACGCTTGAGTGCCAACTGAGTTATCTGCTGCGACAAATTGGGCTGCACTTGCATCAGTTGCTGCTAGTGAAGAACCTAAAATTATTGCTGTACCTAGTGCTGTAGTTAACGTATTCATCTTTCTCTCCAGTTGTTGTCTATAACGTAACATTTGTGCGACCTGGCTATTATGGATACTGCACACTTCCTGTTTGCTGGGCACATTTAAAGTATTACGCTAAACAAAAACAATTGCTGTTAATGAAAATCGACAAGATGTAAGTAAGTATGTAGATGTGAACAAACAAAACTAACCGCTTGATAAGTGCTATTTTAAAGTGTGAATGTTGACACAATTAGCCTTAAAATTTTTTAATTAATTTTTAAAAATCCTGTATTAGCTCGTATTTAAGACTTGATATTTACGTGGCTGTTACATTTAAGTATTAACTCTAGCTTTTCTTTAAAAGGCTAATCAGAGTATAAGGAGCATCAGTGACCACAAAATTAGCAGGCTATTATCAACAAGCCTATGCATCTGAATCAAAACACTTTAATCAATGTTTTTATTGTGGTTGTGAAGCAACTGAGCGAGATTTTTGTCCGCCACTGCATATGCTGCAAAGCATTATAGATTTAGGCGAAGAGGCCGAATTTATATCAATTCCAGCATGTTATGAGTGCTTTGCATTACTGCATAACGAACGAGTGCTAACTATTGATGGGCGAGTGACAAAGCTAAAAAAGAAACTTTCAACAAAGTATGCAAAAGCGCTGAGAATTTATCACATGTGGCATGAAAGTGAACTTCACGATATGAGTGATGAGTTTGTGCACAGTATTAAAGCAGGCATGAAGTTAGGTGCAGAGGCGGCAGAGCGATTAGCATTTCAAGGTTATAGTTATGCAACTGAAGATGCCAGTGTCACTATTCGCGAGAAACGTGCCGAATTTGATGTGCAAGGCAAAGTCTTTTATGACTTTAAAGACGCGCTTAATTACTGCATTAATGATTTACAAGTCGACAGAACAGAATTCTATAAGCTGGTGGTCGAAGATTATAATGGTGATTTTAACCGTGCATTGAGTCAATACCGCCATCGACACGAAAAAGTAACCGCAGCTAACGATGCAGATTCACTGATTAAAAGTTTTGCCAAGCAGCACAAGCAAAACTCAGACTTTGTAACTCGAACTGTGAAACATTTTATCAACAAAGATCCGAGCTTAACTACCGAAGGTGCGTTAGAGCAGTTATATAACAACTACATAAAGAAATAGTGCTCTGTGAGGCTGGTTATTCGTCTTGAATATTGGTGACTGGCCTCGTTTACTCGCATTAGAATTAACAATTAGTTAAAGTAATTAAATAATAAAAAAGAGGAACGTAAGAATGCAAAAATTTGCACCATCCTTGTTGGTTATGGCGCTTGGTGTCGCGTTAGCGGGTTGTCAAGACAATGGCCCACAAGATCCAAAAGTCTCAATTAACAAAAACCCATACCCAAGCACTTATCAGCCACTTGCATCACAAAGTACGTTAATCACTAATGCCACTGTTTTAACCGGCACAGGTGAGCGTTTAGATAACGCAGATGTATTCTTTGTTGATGGCAAAGTACAACAAGTAGGTAAAGACCTTTCTGTACAAGCTGATAAAACAATTGATGCAGAAGGTAAATGGGTAACACCGGGTATTATTGACGTGCATTCACATTTAGGTGCATACCCAACTCCATCAGTGGCATCTCACCAAGATGGTAATGAAATGACCAGCCCTGTGACTGCAGAAGTATGGGTTGAGCATTCAGTATGGCCACAAGATCCTGGCTTTAACCGTGCTCGTGAAGGCGGTATTACGTCATTACAAATTCTACCTGGTTCAGCAAACTTAATTGGTGGCCGCGGTGTAACGCTTAAAAACATTCCCTCGCACACGATGCAAGGTATGAAGTTTCCTGAAGCACCATATGGTTTAAAAATGGCATGTGGTGAAAACCCGAAACGTGTTTATGGCCGCAAAGGTGTTTTACCATCAACGCGTATGGGTAACATGGCGGGCTATCGCACAGCGTGGATTGAAGCGACTGAGTACAAACGCGAGTGGGATAAATACGAAAGTGATTATGCCGCGGGTAAAAACCCTGCAGTACCTCATCGCGACATTAAGCTAGATACACTAGCTGGTGTGTTAGAAGGTGACATTTTAATCCATAACCACTGTTATAAAGCAGAAGAAATGGCCATGATGATCGACCTTGGTAAAGAATTTGGTTATCACTCAGGTACTTTCCATCACGGTGTTGAAGCATACAAAATTGCTGACTTACTTGCCCAGAACGGTAACTGTGCGGCACTTTGGCCAGATTGGTGGGGCTTTAAAATGGAAGCCTACGACATGGTTCAAGAGAACGTAGCAATTGTAGATGCTGTTAAAAATTCATGTGCCGTTGTTCACTCTGATTCTGATACAACGATTCAACGCTTAAATCAAGAAGCCGGTAAAGTGATGTATCGCGCGAATGATGTGGGTTACGACATCTCTGAGCAACACGCAATTAAGTGGATCACTTCAAACGCGGCTAAATCGCTAGGTATTGATGATAAAACAGGTTCACTTGAAGCAGGTAAGCAAGCTGATGTGGTTATTTGGAACCAAAACCCATTCAGTGTTTATGCGAAAGCTGAACAAGTATTTATCGATGGTGCCAAAGTTTATGATCGTAACGATGATAAATACCAAGCACAAAGTGATTTCATGCTAGGTCAAAAATAGGAGTAACATTGATGACAAAATTAACTAAATCATTAAAGCTGTCACTTGTTGCTGCTGGCTTATTTTCTGCGACAGCAAGTGCTGCATCAGTAGCGATTGTAAATGCAACACTACACACTTCAACAGAGCAAGGCGTACTTGAAGGCGCAAGCGTTGTTATTGAAGATGGCAAAATTGTTGCTATTAACCCAGCGACTGTCAACGCGGATACAACCATTGATGCAAAAGGCCAAATCGTGACTGCAGGCTTTATTGGTACTATGAACCAATTAGGCTTAGTAGAAGTGGGTGCTGTTGCAGGGTCGCGTGATGGTGGTGATGACAAAGCGGGCATTGATTTTGATCCAAGCCTTGCATTCAACCCACGCAGTAGCTTAATTCCTTATGCACGCAAAGGCGGTATTACTCAAGACGTGATTGTACCAAACGGCGGTGACAGTATCTTTGCGGGTCTTGCATCTGTAGTTGATCTATCAGGTAGCTTTGAAAGCGTAAATAAAAAGCAAGTTGCACTTGTTGTTCACTTAGGCGAAAAGAGTAAAGGCTCACGTGCTATGTCGATGAAAACACTTATCGACAAGCTTGAAGGCGAAAAGTCAGCTAAAAAAGATGACAAAAAAGAGCCATCAACAGAGCAAAAAGTTTTAGCAGCTGTGCTTGCTGGTGATATGCCACTGATTGCCAGTGTTCAACGCGCATCTGACATCTATGAACTTGTTAAGTTAAAAGAAAGCTATGGCATCAATTTAGTGATTCATGGCGGTGATGATGCTGTTGTGGTTGCGGATGCTCTAGCTAAAGCGGGTGTACCTGTAATCATCAGCTCTATGGCTAACTTACCGGGTAGCTTTGACTCTATGCATGCAAATCTTGCTAACGCAGGTAAGCTTGAAAAAGCGGGTGTAAAAGTCATTATTGGTGTTGCTGGTGATTCAAGCCACAATGTATACCAATTACGTTTTGATGCAGGTAATGCTGTGTCATACGGTATGAGCCAACAAGGTGCACTTAGCGCAGTTACCAGCAATATTGCTGATGTTTTTGGTTTAAACTCAGGCGCAATTGCCAAAGGTAAACGTGCAAACCTAGTTATGTGGTCTGCTGATCCATTTGAGCTTAACTCACACGTAAGCAAAATGTGGATCAACGGTGAAGAGGTTTCAACCGAAGCGCGTCAAGACAAACTACGCGACCGTTATACAACTGATTCAGCGATGCCACGCGCTTATACTAAATAAGTGCTCAACATATAAAAAGGCCGCAAATTTGCGGCCTTTTTTTAATACATATTTTCAAACTAAAAGCTAAAAAATTAGATTGCTTAGTTTATAAAGGCTAAGGCCAAATATAAGCAGTATTACTGGCACAATTACAAGGTTAAGTAAAAGCGAATTAGTGTATCCTTTCATCACCGATTTTTGATTCACTAACCAAACAAGGTAACAGGTAACAATTGGAAGTAATAATCCATTGGCAGCTTGCGCAAAGATGATAACCGCAACCGGATCAAGCCCAAGCGATGCGACCAGTGCACCGAAAACAAGGATAGTGATAGCAACCAGTTTAAAACGTGTATCACTCATTTGTGTTGACCAACCAAGCATGCCGCAAACAGCGTAAGCACCCGCAAGCGGTGCAGTTATTGCGCTAGTAAGCCCGGCCGCACATAAACCGATAGCAAAGAAATAATGAGCCATACCACCTAGAAGGGGCTCAAGTTGCACAGCCATATTGGCCGCTGAAATTTTACCTGCATCGGTACCATAAAATGCCACAGAGGCTGTTGATAAGATAGCTAACGTGATTATGCCACCTAAAGTTATTGAAATACCGGTATCAAGGTTTGTTTCTTTGATTACTTTGTCGATATTTTTTGAACTATCGTGTTTTTCTGCAAGTACCCCAGAGTGTAAAAACAGGTTGTAGGGCACAATGGTTGTACCTATCAAGGCAAGTACCGTGGTAATTGAATTATCAGGTAAGCTAGGTATAAATCCTTTTAGCACTTCACCAAGTGGCGGAGCCGCCATCACCAGCGTTGAAATAAACACTAAACTCATCAAGACTACTAAAACAATTAACGCACCCTCAATGACTTTATGTTTGCCAGTGTACAAGAGCACTGCACTTAAAATTGCAATAAGGGGAGTCCAGAGTAGTGGACTTACAGAAGGGAGTATTTCTTGCAGTCCTAAACTGGCACCAGTCAGATTGCCTGCTTCATAGGCTGCACTGCCAATACCAATTGCACTGATCACTAATATGGCAGCCAGGGCTTTAAAAATCGGTGTTTGAATGGTGGTTCTGAGTGCAGATGCTAAATCAAGTCCTGTAGCAACACCAAGACGAGCAGCCATTGATTGCAACAAAATAGTTGCTACAACTGAGAACAATAACGTCCAAATAAGAGCAAAGCCAAAATTAGCACCTGCAACACTTGCCGTGGTGATGGTACCTGGTCCAATAAAAGCTGCGGTGACAAGCAGTCCGGGCCCTAAACGCATAATAAAACCTTTTATTATTATTTTTATACATTAACTATTAGCAAAACAGCTAATGTTTTAGAAAACAGAGCATATAGAGTATAGACAGACTTAGTATGGGTAAAGTAAAACAGGTGAATCGTTTAAAGTTAGCGAGTTGAACTTAGACCAATTCACACTGTAATTTTTATATACAGTACGTAGTAATGGCACAGTACGCATAACGAAATTAAAGTAAATACGCCTAAAATCAATGGTTTGCTTTAAGTTTTGGCTTGGTAGGTATCTTGCAAAGTGTAAGTCTATATGCTTTTAACTAAAGGAAATGAAAATGCCTGAACTTACTCTTTCAGCATATGCGGCCGTGTATGTTTACCTGATTATGCTGACAATTCAGTGGTTGGTTGCCGCTGTCACTAAAGCCAAACAGCCCAATGCGGTGCCTGGTAAACTCGATAATTCATTAAGCCACGATAGCTTTGTATTTCGTTCACATCGCACATTTATGAATACCTTAGAAAATAGCCCGTTATTTTTAGGTAGCGTATTTCTGGGGTTCTTTTTAAACTTGAACAGTAGTGCATTTGCACTGTGTATTTGGTTGTATGTGATAGCCAGGATCATTCATATGCTGCTGTATTATGGTGTAGCAACTGAGAAGAATCCAAGCCCACGCAGCTATTTCTTTTTAATCGCTGCTTTGGCAAATAGTGTGATGCTTGTTTTAATTGGTTTACGTTTGATTTAAACAGCATTGCTAACATATATAAAAGGCATTGAATGAATGCTCATACAATGCCTTTTTTAATACTGAAAACCTAGCTACTCAACGCCAATAAAGCCACCTGTTTGGTGTGACCATAGGGCAGCATAGATACCATCTTGGGCAATTAATTGCTCGTGAGAGCCTTGTTCAACCACGCCACCTTCATCAAGCACAATGAGTCTGTCCATTTGCGCAATAGTTGATAGGCGGTGCGCAATGGCAATAACTGTTTTGCCGGTCATTAAATCGTCTAGGCTAGTTTGAATTGCGGCTTCTACTTCAGAATCAAGGGCACTGGTTGCCTCATCTAAGATTAGAATTGGTGCATCTTTTAGAAGGACTCGTGCAATAGCAATACGTTGACGTTGACCACCAGAAAGCTTCACACCGCGTTCACCAACTTGTGCGGCAAAGCCTTTATTGCCTTTGCTGTCTTCTAAGTCTTCGATGAACTCAATTGCTTCTGCTTGCTTTGCGGCCGCAAGCATTTCATCTTCAGTAGCATCGGGTCTGCCATAAAGAATGTTATCTTTTACTGAGCGGTGTAACAGCGAGGTATCTTGGGTTACCATCGCTATGTGCTTACGTAAGCTTTCTTGGCTTACCTCAGCGATGTTTTGACCATCAATGCGAATTGTGCCTGAGTCAACATCATAAAAGCGCAGTAACAAATTCACTAAGGTAGATTTACCTGCACCAGAGCGACCGACTAGACCTATTTTCTCACCCGGTTTGATGTCTAGATTTAAGCCATTGATAACAGGGCCGCGATGGGTCTCGTTGGCAGCTTTACCATAGTTAAATTGCACATTCTCAAAGCTTATCGACCCTTTATTAACTGCAAGGGTACTCGCGTTTTCTTTATCATCCACTTCAATCGGCGTTGATAGGGTTTTCATACCATCAGCAACAGTACCAATGTTTTCAAATAGGCTACTGATCTCCCACATGATCCACTGTGCCATACCGTTTAATCTCAGTGATAAACTCACCGCAATGGCGATAGCACCAACACTGATGGCGCTAATTGACCATAGATATAAAGAGAGGGCAGCAATACTAAATACCAATAAATAATTAAGGGTGTTGATAGAGAAGTTTAAGCTAGTAACTAAGCGCATTTGCTTATATACCGGTTGTAAAAACACATCCATACTATCTTTTGCATATTGTTCTTCTCGCTGTGTGTACGAGAACAATTTGATAGTAGAAATGTTAGTGTAGCTATCAACTACACGTCCGGTCATTTCTGAGCGTGCATCAGCCTGCGAGCTGGCTACTTTTTTTAGCTTAGGTACAAAATACATTTGAATAGCGGCGTATAAAACCAACCAAATCAATAATGGCAACATTAAACGCCAGTCAGATTCTGCGACCAAAAACACCATGGCGCCAAAGTAGACCACGATATACATTAGAACATCGAGCAATTTCATCACTGATTCACGAACAGCTAATGAGGTTTGCATGACTTTTGTCGCAATACGGCCGGCAAATTCGTTTTGATAAAAACTAACACTCTGACGAAGCAAATAACGGTGCGCTAACCAACGGATAGACATAGGATAGTTGCCAAGGAGCGCCTGATGTAACACCGCTGAGTGAAAGAACACGACAATAGGTAACACCACCAGCAACATAACCGCCATTTTTGTAAGCTCAGCCTGCTGCTCAACAAATAAGGTATCAGGAGTATATTCGCCAAGCCAATCGACAAGTTGGCCCATGTAACTAAATAGCGATACTTCTAAAATAGCGAGTGCTGCGGCACTTAACGACATCAGCAGCAATGAAAGCTCCATGCCACGTGTATAATGACGGCAAAAAGCAAATAAGCTATTAGGTGGTTGAGAAGGTTGTTCTTTAGGAAACGGATTAGTCATCCGCTCAAATAAACGATACATAGACGACGCTTTTTAAAAATCAAAGTGGCCTTACTATACCATTTGAGTAGTTTTTTAGCAGTTCATTTAATTTAAAAACTAAGATTAAAATCTAATTACTATTCAGTTATTTACATCTAGTGTAAGAAATGAAAATATAATAAGAAAAAGGAATTAATGATGAAAAAGTTGCTTTGTACGCTGTCCCTCGTTTTTAGCTTACCGCTTTGTGCCTACCAAACCGACACCCACATATTTAAGGGCAAAAAGACTGCCATCGAGAAACCTGTAACGGTGACATTACCTGATGGCTATCAGGACTCAAAAAAATACAATGTTATCTATGTATTACATGGCTACAGTGGCAATCACAGTGATTGGACTAAGCTGACAAACATAGAAAAACTGGCAGACCAATATGATGTCATCATTGTTAACCCAGATGGCAACTTCGGTTCGTGGTATCTCGATTCTGATATCGACAAAAGCTCGCAATACGAAACCTACATTGCAGACGATTTACTAAATTATATCGATTCTGAATATTCGACTAATCGGTCTAAAAGTGGCCGTGCAATAACAGGCTTATCAATGGGTGGCTTTGGTGCCTTACACATTGCAATAAATCACCCAGACCAGTTTGCAGCAGTTTCAGGGATATCTGCTGGGGTTGATGTTAGGCCCTTTAGTGCAGAGTTTGACCTTGAAAAAGTACTCGGCAGTTATGCTGAAAACAAAGAAAAATGGGATAGCATAGCCATCATTAATAATCTTCATAAAATTTCTGCAGGCAATACTGCATGGAAAAAAGGCGCTGATACCTTACCGATTATGCTTGATATAGGTGTTGATGACTTTTTTATTGAGCAAAATCGAGCGTTACATCAAGCGATGTTAAAAATGCGTATCCGCCATGACTATGTTGAACGTCCGGGTATTCATGACTGGCACTATTGGAATAAAGTGATTGCCTATCAATTTTTATTTTTAACCTCACATATGGCGCCATAAAAGATGCTTCAACGTATTCTGGTGTTAATTGCTATCGGCTTTTTCGCTTTTATTGGTTGGGTTATTTATCTTGCCAATACTGGTCAAAAGTCGGTGTTTTTCGAGCTCGTTGCGGCCATTCCTTACGGTGATAAGTTGGGGCATTTTTGCTTATTTGGACTACTTACGTTATTCATAAACCTTGCCTTTAAGTTTAAAACATTGAACCTTGCTGGACGGCCTATTTATTTAGCTGTGTTGATTGTGAGTACGTTTGTGATTTTAGAAGAGCTAAGCCAATTTTTTATTGAATCGAGAACATTAGACTTTGTTGATTTAATTGCAGATTTTACTGGTATCGCAATATTTAGTGCCATATCTGCATGGCTTAGCAAAAAGTTAAATCCACCTAAGGTCTAAACTTTCAGTGACTTGTTAGGTTTCGTCTATACTCAGTATAGTGCTAGCCTAAAAGTTGCGTATGAACATAGATACATCGGATTATTTGTCGGATATTATTGAGCTTCTACTCGATGCAGTATGTGTAGTTGATGCCAAAGGCACGTTACTTTTTACTAATCCAGCCTTTGAAACAATTTTCGGATACGCACCAGAAGAAGCCATCAATAGAAAAATGTTGGACTTTGTTTATCCCGAAGATAGAGCAAAAACCATTAATGCTATCAATCAGATAATGACAGATAATCTACATCCAAGGTTTGTAAACCGGTGGGTGAAAAAAGACGGTACTGTGGTCCATGTCTTGTGGTCTGTCTATTGGTCAAAAGAAAAGCAAGTCAGAGTGGCGATTGCTCATGATATAACAGAACAGAAAAAGCTTGAGCAAAAACTCATATTCATGGCTGGGCACGATCCACTCACTAATCTCCCTAATCGTAGCTTTTTAATTACCCAACTAGAAGAGTCACTATCCACTGCTAATACTATTTCTGCAATTATTGCGGTATTGTTTATCGATATTGATGGCTTCAAGCAAGTCAATGATATTCACGGCCACAGTGCTGGCGACAAGCTATTAAAAACTATTGCCATGCGAATTCGCCATGTATTGGATAAAGACGACATAGTTGGCCGTTTGGGAGGGGATGAGTTTGTAATTGTTGTAAAAAGTGTAAAACGCAAAGCTGAAGTAAAAAAAATTGCTGATAAACTAAGTCGTGAAATATGTAAGCCTTTAGTTTTTAATGATGATGAACTGTGTTATTCCCCAAGTATTGGTGCAGTTCTCTTTCCAGAGCATTATGGTGATGCAGAATTCTTAATACAGTGTGCAGATAAAGCTATGTACAAAGCTAAGTATGAAGGGGGTAATCGCTTGGTGTTTTATAACGAGGGAATAAAGTTATCAGGCACTAAAAATATTAAATAGTATTAATAGCTTTATCGGAAAAATGTTTTAACCTATTAATTTGTTTTCTAACGCATTACTATTGCGCGAAATGAAATATTAGTTAGCCTTTAATGATTCATTGAAGGAGTGAAACTATGTTAAAGCGTAAAATAACAACAACGGGTGCTTTGTTTAGCTCATCGCTGTTATTGGTCTCGGCAGCTCATGCCACAACACCTCAATATAAAGATCAACAAGCTTTGCATGATATTGCAAGTGCTGTTTCTAAAACACGTATAGAGCAAGATATTCAAACGCTGGTTGATTTTGGCACTCGCCATACTCTCTCTGAGACGAAATCAGATACGCGCGGTATTGGTGCTGCAAGACGTTGGATCAAGTCTGAATTTGAGGCGATTTCTAAAGCTTGCGGTAACTGCCTAGAAATCATCGAGGTAAAAGACACTATCTCCGGTGAAAAGCGTATTCTAAACCCGGTTGACGTGGTCAATATTGTGGCTATACAGCGTGGTCAAGTTGATGCAAACCGTATGGTTATGATGTCGGGTGATATTGACTCGAGAGTGTCTGATGTTATGGACTATACCTCAGATGCGCCAGGGGCTAACGATAATGCATCTGGAGTGGCTGGCGTGCTTGAATCGGCGCGAGTTTTATCAAAGTATAAATTTAACGGCTCAATTGTTTACGCAGCATTATCTGGTGAAGAGCAAGGCTTGTTTGGCGGTAAAATCTTAGCTAAATATGCACAAGAGCATGATTGGCGTGTTCATGGTGTTTTAAACAATGACATGATTGGTAATTCAACGGGCATTAATGGTGTAACAGATAACACAACTGCACGTATTTTCTCTGAAGGCACACGCGTTATTGAAACGAAAGACCAGGCTCATAAACGCCGTTTCACGGGTGGTGAGGTTGACTCAGCAAGTCGTAACCTTGCGCGCTACATAGATACAATCGCAGATCGTTACATCGAGAATCTAGATACCATGTTGGTATATCGACTCGATCGGTTTGGTCGAGGAGGGCACCATCGTCCATTTAACGATGTTGGCTTTGCAGCTGTGCGTATTATGGAGACAAACGAAAACTATAATCAACAGCATCAAGACTTACGTACTGAAAATGGTATTACTTATGGTGACACCATCGACCATGTTGATTTTGCCTATGCGGCGAAATTAACGTCACTCAATGCAGTGACAATGGCTTCAATGGCGTGGGCTCCAGCGCCGCCAACGGGTGTTAGTATTTCAGGTGCCGTAAAGCCGAGTACAACATTAGCGTGGCATAAAAGCGAAGATCCAACGGTGGTCAGTTATAAAATCTATTGGCGTTACACGAGTGAACCACAATGGCAATTTAGCCGCGATGTTGGCAATGTAACCGAAGCAACCCTTAAAAATGTTGTTATCGATAACTACTATTTTGGTGTTGCCGCTGTAAACAAAGACGGTATTGAATCACCAGTTGTCTTTCCTGGTGATGTTGGCGCGTTCGAATGGCCAGACAAATCAACTAAATAGGAATCGTTAAGTCATAGCGGACACCACCCAGTTCGCTACGAGCTGCTGTAATCCGCCAGTTATGGGCTTCGACAATTTGTTTTA
>Ga0208334_100307_pt1 | contig 20017 bp, 20 predicted proteins | sample DeeseametaMP0900_FD_184201 | JGI IMG/M metagenome (GOLD analysis project Ga0208334, IMG submission 184201) | Marine microbial communities from the Deep Indian Ocean - MP0900 (SPAdes) | ecosystem: Environmental > Aquatic > Marine > Oceanic | place: East of Durban, South Africa, South Indian Ocean...
TGCATCACGGTAAGCCTGAGCAAGACAGGTAAGTTCTACGCATCAATCCTTGTCGATGATGGAATGGAAACGCCTAACTTTATTCACTCTGTGAGTCAGGTTACAGGTATCGATCTGGGTTTGTCTCATTTTGCGATTGAGTCAAACGGCAGAAAGACAGCCAACCCAAGATTTGTAAAACGCGCTGAGAATAATCTCAGACGTAAGCAGCGTCAGCTATCCAGAAAAGCCAAAGGCAGTGCTAATCGTGCAAAAGCTCGGATACTTATTGCTAAATGTCATGAAAAGGTAGCGAATGTTCGCGCTGATTTTCAACACAAACTCTCTCGAACTCTCGTTGACGAAAACCAAGCGGTGATAGTTGAGACATTGAAATCAGCAAACATGATGAAAAACCGCAAACTGGCGAAACACATAGCGGATGCCTCATGGCATAGCTTTGTTGTTAAGTTGGAGTACAAAGCTAAAGAGCAAGGCAAGCACCTAGTAAAGCTCGATCAGTGGTACGCCAGCTCGAAAACATGCCATTGTTGCGGTCACAAAATGGAAGAAATGCCCTTATCGGTTCGCAAATGGGATTGTCCGTCTTGCGGAGTTAAAGATATAGATCGCGACTTCAATGCCGCCCTTAATATCCGAGATAAAGGTATTTTTGAATTAAAAGCGGCTGGACAGTCGTTTCTGCTTATGGAAGCTGCGTAAGTCTCGGCATTATCGAGCAACGGCTAACGAAATAAGAAGCATCGCCCGATAGGGCGGTGAGACGTCACTGTTGGTAGTTCATCTTCTCTTCGGTGATTTTTTAATTCCTACTAAATAGGGTCATTACGCGCTCTAAGTGGTCTATTATACTGCCTAAACACATTGTAACTACTCACTTAAAGCTTTGATTTGCGTTATGTGGTTAGTTATACTGCCTATAAGTGTAATAAGTAGAGACTTAATTATGAAGCAAGAACGAGCAATTCAAAGACTGAATGAATTAGATAAGAAAGGCCGCTACGTTTTTTTGCATCGAGATTTATCTAAAATTTTCCATGAAGATTCTCCGCGCTCACTAAACGAAAGTCTTGCTCGCCTTGTTAAGAGCGGTATTTTGGAGAGAGTGGCTAGGGGCGTTTATGTATATGCTTTATCTAGATATAAAAATACATCTAATACGTTGGACTTGATTGCAACGGCCTTAAGACGTGGAGAATATAATTATGTGAGCTTAGAGTCCGCGCTATCAGCTTACGGAGTAATTTCTCAGATCCCAATTGACAGGTTAACACTTATGACTACAGGGACGAAAGGTGAATATAAAACACCTTATGGCATTATTGAGTTTACACATACTAAGCGTGCAGTTAGGGATATTATTCCTTACATTATCCAGACTGATAGGCCTTTAAGAATAGCATCAAAGACTGCTGCACTGAGAGACTTAAATCGGGTTGGTAGAAATACCCATTTAATTGATATGGAGGTAATGCATGATGACTAAACGAGAGAACTTTAATTTTTTAGTTGAAAGAGCGCTGGAAGAAAATGCTGGCTCAGGTAATAAGCCTGTAATCGAAAAAGAGCTACTTCATTACGATATTCTATTTGCGCTCGATCGAGCAGGTATGCTGGATGATATTGTATTTCAAGGCGGGACGAGTTTAAGGTTATGCTACGGTTCTAATCGCTATAGTGAAGACCTCGATTTCGCAGGGGGCTATGATTTCAACAGCAAGACATTATCAAAAATGAAAGAAGTAATCGAGGAGTATATTGGCGACAGATATGGGTTTGAAATAACGGTTAAGGAACCTCAGTCGCTTAAAAAAGATCCTAAATATACCGATTTAAGAATTGATAAATGGCAAATAGCAATAGTCACTGCGCCAGAGCACAAAAGTATTGCGAAGCAGAGGATTAAAATTGAAGTTGCTAATATTCTGGCTCACACAAAAGTACCACTGCCCCTGAAACAAAATTATGCGTTTTTGCCGGATGGTTATAAAGATACGCTTATTTATGTTGAGTCATTAGAAGAGATAATGGCAGATAAAATTATCTCACTTCCAGCGACTCAAAGGTATGTTAGGCATCGTGATATTTGGGATCTTATGTGGTTACAACAGCAAGGGGCTACGATCAATAAGAAGCTCATTGAGAAGAAAGTGAGCGATTATAAAATAGAGGGGTTTATTGAGCTGCTTGATACGAGAATTGCATCAATTGAAAGCATTGTAAATGGACGCGATTTCGATCAAGAAATGAAGCGATTTTTAAGCCAAGAGGCATATGATCGAACTTTAGGCAAAGACAAATTCCGTGAGTTTTTAATATCAAACTTAGTTGGGTTACTCTCGTCTGCGAAAAAGGAATTGAGCATGCAGATGGATCACCGTACTGAATTTCGGCTATAGCAATCTTACATAAAGCTTATTTTGGTCAGTGGACTGCCAATGTTTCCAAATTATTAAGTTTAGGCATTCTTGTGCTCCATCACAAAAGCGAAGTCGGCAAAAAGTCTTTTTAAAGGGTTTACAGGTGAGGGGGTGATAAAAGGTTCTACTGCTGAACTAGTACAGCTCAGCTGAAGTGGTACAGTGATTTTGGCCACCCATTAAGGAAGAAATGTTATGCTAATAAGCATACAAATTTGGGTGAAAAAATGACCCACCGGTAAGTTTTGTGAAAATATAGGATGAAGAGAACCCGATGAGTAACCATCCATGCCTTTTTTAGTCATAGTAAGTGATACGTGTAGGTTTTCTTGTATTGGCTGGTAGTGATGTACTGAGCTGTACATACTGAGCCACTAATACAACTGAGCCATGTGTTAGTACGCCAACTTCAGCATAGTCAGTGTATACTGTTATATTTGTAATTTTATTTGGAAGCAGTGGTGTGCCACTCATTAGTCATCCTCCGAGAATATATCTTCAATGGTATCCCAGTCTGGTAGAGAGTGTTGTTTTGAGGTAACTTCAAATTGTAAATCAACTGCATCAAGCAGGCGTTCAAATATATCGAACGAACCCGTAAAGCGACCGTTCTCAACCTCGGAAATCGTTGTTTTATTAATCCCTGCGATCTCTGATATCTTTTGTTGCGTGTAGCCTAAAGCTTTCCTGCTAGTACTTATTTGTTTGCCAATATTTGCTCTACTCGACATATATTCACTTATTGAATGTTAGCTATATAGCTAATAAAAATTATCAATATTTCACCCAATAGAGTCCAATAATTTTTCTACGGCGTTGAAGGGAACTGTGTGATAAGCGCGTTAAAATCGCAATCACCGCTTACCCGGCATTTTAAGAAATCAACACTGTCATTTGATTTGAAGTAAGGTTATGTTTACAGAGCAAGTCGAACTTCTCAAAGAACCTAGTTACGTTATTCAAAGTAAGGGGTTATTTGATTTAAATTTCAACCATACCGCCTTAATAAGAAGCTAAAAAATAGTTGCTTATACTTTAGCAACGTAGGATTAGGAGGTGTTTTTGTCTTTCTTAATTGACTTGATATGTTTTTGATACCAAAATATATTGAATTTTGGTATCGGAGGTTGGCATGGCGAAAAATACAAGTGTTACATTAGGTGAGCATTTTGACTCATTTATTAGTCAGCAATTAGAGACTGGTAGGTATGGATCTGCAAGTGAAGTTCTAAGAGCTGGATTAAGAGCCTTAGAAGATCAAGAATTGAAAATGAACAATTTAAGGAATATGTTGGTTGAGGGAGAAAACAGCGGAATAGCTGATTATTCATATGACACACTATTAAGTGACTTAGATAAAGAAAATCATTGATATGAAATTTCATATATCTAAAAAAGCTAAATCAGATTTAATAAAAATCGCTCGTTACACGCAACTTAACTGGGGCAGGCAGCAGAGAAATGACAATTTAAAATTACTTGATAGCGTTTTTCATCAAATTGTAGAAGAACCAGAGCTAGGTTATATTTGTGATTACATTAGAGAAGGCTATAGAAAGCGACCGCAAGGGAGTCATGTTATTTATTACAAAGCATTCGACAAGATACAAGTTGTAATTATTCGAGTTATTCATAAAAGCATGGATGTACACCGGGCTCTCTGAAAATGTAACGGGCCTTTGAGCCTAGAACTTAGGGGGGCGGGCTGCGAGCTTATAAAATAAAGGTGATAGGTAGAGATTAAGCCAAGCATGGTGTTTGGGTTAAGAGCTAAGGGTAACGGGCATCGGGTTACGAGCTACGGGCATAAAGCATAAAGCATAGAGCATAGAGCTTGGGGCATCAAACGACAGTAATGGCCTACTGTATAAAAGCGTTCGTGATGATGGGAGGGAATGCGTAGCCGCATTTAAGCCTAAAGCGGTGACGATCCCTATTCAAAGTGGGCATTACAAGTACATTTGGAGCGGTAAAAAACAGAAAATTGAAAATATCCTCGAAGTTAATCTCATTAGGCAATGTTAAGGCAAGATGATCAGACAATACATTAAGGAGTGCGATTCATATCAGCAACTATATATCTAGCGTCAATTAAAAAACTAAAAACGAGCAGTTACACAGAATCCGTTACAGGCTCGAACATTTTAAACTCATTCTGAATGTCATCTAAGTTGTCTAGTGAAAACCCTCTATATGAAACTTTATAACCCTTTTTGTTTAAGTTCTGCAATAAACTCTTAGACTTCAAAATCAGTTTTGGCTCACTATACTTTTTGTATTGGCGCTTAACTTCAGCAATTAAAATTTCTTTATCTAAATCGTTAATAGCAACAATATCGATTTCATCTTCACCCTTATTATTCCAATAACTACCAATATTATTAAATTGCTTCGATTCTATAATAATAGCTTTAAATAATGTCTCTAGCTGGGTGCCTGAATACGTATCAAAGTCCCTATATACTATGCGTCTTATGAAGTCATAGTTCTCTATTTCAACTGCACTTCGGTTACTATATATAAAACGAAACCAAAAGCTTAAAAATTCATCTGCAATCTTATAGCGAATGTCTCTAGAGTTTTCTTTTGCAGTAATCGGTCTGAGCCTTGTTATGATATCAAAATCTTTTTCTAATTTATCTAAGTGTACACCGACACTCGTATCTAAGTAATTCTCTATTCGTGGCCGGCTATTATAACCACTGGCTATAGCCCCTAGAATATCAAAATAGGCACGATGCTCAGAACCAAAATCTTCGACAAGTCGATGCATACCCTCTTTTATTAAGGGCGAACCATTTGAAATTAGTGTGTCAAAAGGTGAACTACCTGAATTAGTTAGCCATTCAAGATATTTAGGTATACCTCCAGATAAACACCACCAAGTAAGCATCTCGTTTGGCGTATATCTATCGTTATCCTTCATAATTGCTTTTATATAATTCGGCGCTAAAGGATTAACTTTAAAAAAGTAATCATCACGATTCAGTAATGGTTGCTTTTCATCCTTAAAGATCCTGGTCATTAAATTGTACATAGACCCGCAACAAACCAAATGCATCATCGACTTATTTTTATATTCGTCCCACAGGTTTTGTAGATCTGAAAATAGGCTACTATTTACTCGTTCAATATCCTGAAATTCATCAATAACTACAGTGATAGGTGTATGCGTGGAGTAATCTAGTAAATATTCATATATATCTTTCAAAGACTCTGGCTTAAAGAACTTTGTATTCAATTCATTTTGCAATATAGTTGAAAATTCGCTGACTAAGGCACTCTCAGATTTTCGACTCACAAATAAATAAAGGTATTGCTGCGTAATACTTTGAAAAGCTTCATTAAGTAAACGCGTTTTACCGACACGCCTACGACCAACAACGACACTTAACCGGCCTTTGGATTGCCCTATATTATCAGAGATCGTTCGTAACTTATTAAGCTGGACTTCTCTGTTATAAAATTTTTGCATACACTAGCCTCTTAAAGTTATTGTAATTTATATTACAGTAAATTTTATTACGATAACAATAAGTATAGAACAATATTAAAACAAGCTATTTAAAACATCCTCATAACCTTTCTCTTTATCATTAACAATATACAAAACCGTTGTCACTTCTTTCGTGTGGCCTAAAAGCTTACTAACACGACTAATTTTGACTCCTTTATCATGAGATTAAATGAGCAACTGGCTCAATTAGATGATGGAGGCTCGGTAAGACAAACCGAGGGCAAATAAAAAATCCCGTTAGCATTGAAGAACGTCCACAACTAGTTGATGAGAAAGGTCGTATCGGAGATTGGGAAATAGATACCGTAATAGGTAAAGGTCATCGCGGCGCCCTTGTTACCATTGTGGAGCGAATCACGCAATTCACTGTGTCAACTCAGGTGGCAGACAAAACAGCAGAGGTCGTCACTGCGGCGACGATATAATTATTAAGCCCTTTTAGGTCAGCGCTTCATACCATCACCGCGGACAATGGAAAAGAGGTCGTTTATCACGAGCAAATCACAGAAGCATTAAGTGTTCCTGTTTATTTTGCTCGCCCTTATCACTCATGGGATCGCGGATTGAATGAAAACACGAATGGATTACTACGCCAGTATTGGCCGAAGAGCACAGATTTTAAGGCGATAACACCAGCGCAAGTTATACCAGTACTTGAGTAACTTAATAATCGTTCGAGGAAGACACTTGGATTTGAAACGCCTGCAAAATTGATGCAGGAGGGCTTGGCGGCTAAAGCCACCTAAACGTTATGTGTACTAGCTCAGATTTGAATCCGCGATGTCAATTCCATGTGTATTTCCTGATTAATTATTCCAATTAGTGTGTTTTAACTGCTTCAACAGCCATTGTTAACTGATCATCTGTAAAGGATGGTTTGAAACGAAAACCAATTCTATATAAACAAGTCATTAACTTATCAATGCTGAATTTATCAATTCGGCCATTTACCAGATCACTTACGCGAGGTTGAGTTAACCCTAATTGAACTCCTGCATGGGCCTGTGACCAATTTTTAGCATTGATAATGTCACGAATAACAATCATCAGATCTGAGCGCGTCTGTAGTTCAGAGGCTTCTGCTTTATCTTCTGTGATTGCATCAAAGATATTTGAGTATTCAAGAGTCATCTTAACAACTTTATTGTTCAACTTATAACCACTATATACTGGTGTTGATATATGTTCAAGTAGTGGTATGTGTCACTTAATTTCTTTTTTCCATTAATTTGTATCGTTTCTTCGCAGTGTCCATTGCCTGCCTATCTACCCCGTTAGTAGTTTTGGTAAATGAGTGCAAAATAAAAACAGTGTCAGCAAATTTAGCAACATAAATCGTTCTATATGCTGGTCTGCTGTTTTCTATCAGTTCAACCGCGCCAATACCTACACTGTCCTTTAAGTGCTTAAACTTGCTAAATGGCTCTTTGTTTTGACAGATTGCGTTTAAATCATTTGCAAAGCGCTTTTGAATTTTATCAGGCAACGCTAGAAACTCCTTTTTTGATTGATTGTTTATAAACTTAAACTTTTTCAACTTCCTAATGTCCTGTCACTTTAATTCTTGAATATACGCTATTGATGACGTCTGATAATTTGATCTGAACCAATAGTTTTGGACACCTCATTAAGTGAGTAAACTAACTCATAGAGGTGAAACATGACAACTAAGACCAAACGTAAATCCTATTCAGAAGAATTCAAAGAAGAAGCACTAAAGCTGGCGAGTAAAGTAGGTTTTGCTCAAGCTGCCAGAGAATTAAGTGTCGCAGAGTCCCAGCTTTACTATTGGCGAACTGCTGCTCTGAAAAAAGCGTCTACATCAGATAGAGAAAGTACGTTAGCTACCGAGAATGCTCGTTTGAAACGCCAACTAGCGGTGCAAGCAGAGGAGCTAGATATATTAAAAAAAGCCGCCACCTACTTCGCGAAAAATCAAAAATAACACGATTTGAATTTATGCAAAGCTACCGAAGCACATTCAGCGTTATCAGAATGGCTAAGGTACTTTGTGTATCGCCAAGTGGGTTCTATGCATGGATAAAATCATGTGAGCACGTGTGTAAGCGCAAACAACAACAGCAAATGTTAGATACTCAGGTCAAAGCCGTATTTGTTGACAGTAAAGAGCGAGACGGTGCGAGACGTATCCAAGTCGAGCTGGCGGAGCAAGGAAATAAACATGATGTAAAAACCATCAACAGAAGCATGGGACGTCAGGGTTTAGTCGCTAAAGCAGCTCGTAAATTCAAGTCGACCACCGACAGTAAACACAATTTACCTGTGGCGCCTAATTTACTTGAGCAGAACTTTACCGCCGATAAGCCTAACCAAAAATGGGCAGGTGATATCACGTATCTAATGACCAGCGAAGGATGGATTTACCTTGCTGTGATTATCGACCTGTACTCGCGCTCAGTGACTGGTTGGTCAATGAGTACACGCATGACCTCATCTTTGGTGTGTGACGCCCTGGAAATGGCTATCTGGCGCCGAGGTAGACCTAAATATGTCATTGTGCATAGTGATAGATGCAGCCAATATGCTTCCCATGCTTATCGTGATTTATTAAGCGAACATCATTTAATGCAAAGTATGAGTCGTAAAGGCAACTGCTGGGATAATGCGTGTGTGGAAAGCTTCTTCCATTCACTCAAGGTCTAAGCCATCCAATATGAGCCTATTATGAACCGAGAAACCATGAGGCAGCATGTATTTGAATATATAGAAATTGATTACAACAAAAAGAGAAGGCATAGTGCGTTAGGCTATTTAAGCCCCGATAAATTTGAACAACTAAATGTCGCTTAACGAAGTGTCCACTAATGATGGTTCAGATCAGGAAAACATTCCTAACTAAAAAAGAACACTATCTATTACCATTTCTAAGAGCGTATAAACCAGCAACGAGAGTCAATGCAGTCATGACTAAAATCAATAACGTTGCTACTTGTATGACGTTCATAAATGATCTCCTGATGAGTATATTTTAAGCTGCATGTTAAATTATAACTTTTAAAATTTTTAGTACAAATTTAATGTTTACAGGCTAAAGCTTTATTTAATGTTGTTGAGCAAACCGGTCTTAGAACGGCGGGTCTTCGTGCATTTGCTAATTTAATGGGCTGGAATGTGAGTGATATTGCAAAAGCAACAACCGAGCGGACTTAATTCGCAATACTGCAAAGCCATTCAATAAACAGATCAGTGAACATGCATTAGAGGTAGCAAAATTATCTGGCTTTGGTGATGTCAAACGCTGGGATCAGTGGTTAGATATACCCAATCTACAATTTGATAATCACTGTCCGGGCGAATTGATGCGCCGTGTCATTAACGCTCTACAATATGGGTTTACTGCGTAATAGGTGGCCAAACTTACTTAACCACTATACATCGCCTGATAAGGTGACGAGAAGTCACTTTAAGAAACAATTCTAGTCATCACTTTTAATGTTAAAGCAAACCCACACGGCTTTAGTACTTTTTTTAAAACCGATAAGCGAGGATCTGTGTTGTTTTTCTCAATATCACGTAATGTCCTATCTGATACTTTGACATAATTAGCAAAGCGTGTTTGCGACATTTTATAAAGCTTAGTGCGAACTAATCGCACTGCATCACCTATTTCTATTTCATTATTTAAAATGTCGTGCTCTATTTGTGCTAAAAGTGCCAACCTTTCTAACCCATCATACTTACTCATCCATCACCCCCATTTGTACAAACTTACTCTCTAAAAACTCAAACCCAATTGAAGGAAAATTAACAATACTATTTGGGCAACCGGCATCTAAAAGTTTTATGGGTAAATTTTTGAGCCTTTTGGCTATTTCTTGAAGATATGCAATCAATTCATTTGGATCACACATAGGTGAGAGTTGCTCAGCGATATGTAAAAAGTTTACCTTGCCTCCACGTTCAAAACCGTCACCCCACTTAAATAATCGCGTTACCATTTCAGGATCTGCTTTCATTGGCGCAAAGTCATAAATAGGCGCAAACGAAATCTTATTCTCTTTTTTGAGAAATGAAATATTACGCCCATGGTTGTCTGAATTTCCAAAGATTAAATTCAAAAAATCGCGTGCAACATACTGTTTTATAAAATCCTCAGATGACATATCAGTTACGTTACTAATTTTTGCCCAAAGGCGATTAATCACATCAAAATGATTCTGCACACTTCCAGGCTCTGCATTGATAATTGAATAGATACTTTCCATACCTAACCTATGAGCAATTCCATTATTAATTTCAATATCAAAGCGAGGTAGCCATAAGCTTACTTGGCCATTATGCTCGAGTATTTTTATTAAAGAGGGATCCATAGTCTCTACTGACAAACCATCGAGCACTTGGTTTAGCACTTTGTAATAAACCCCTTCAGCTTTTAAAATATCGTTATCAATCTCTTGCCGGTTGTTTCTAGCAAATTTGGTTAAGTACGCAATGCCGGTTAAAGGTTTTCCGGCAAAGTCGCCATCTATGTATACTTTATCTTTAACAAGCATTAACAGTAGTTTTGGAGCAACACCGCCTGCACCCGTTGCCCCTCCAACCGTGGCACCTTGCTCATTGGCATATTCTAAAAAATCATACTGTAAAGACACAACATCATTTATTTCAAAGTAAAGTACATCATTATTGGTTGATACTTTGTTTGAATGCCCTTTAACTCGAAGATTGCCTATAGGTGAATTACATGCGTTTTTTAGTAAAGCGATATTTTTCTTAAAAGGCGTTTCATGCGCCACATTTAAACGCCGTAACCACCAGGAGCGAGACTTTCCTACAGGCATTAAATCATCTAAAAGAGCAGGCCACTTTAAATAGTCTGTCGGAATAATACTCAATGGTGCATTAACAGAGCATGCTCTGTTATCAATACAATCATTATCCGCTATAGAAAATAGATAGTCTGTAAGGTAAGTGAGCCTTACTTTAGAGCTCATTTCATCACCTGTAAACGTTAATTCAGCAGCATCATGCCACTGACCAGCGTGAAACAATTGGAATATTACACTCATAAATACCTCAGAATTATACTTCCGAAAATTATAATAGTTATGCTCAAAAGGGAAGTATAGTTCTGTTATTGTAGGTATTCAATAAAATAAGGGGAAGTAAGCTTCTGTTTTTAGTTCATGCTAATACAAATAAGCATTAGGTAATGCCATGTAATAAACATATTAGCTACACCAGTATGTCAGGCATTGTGATATTTGGAGCTTATATGGTTACAAAACCAAGGGGATACGATCAGTAAAGTACCTAGGGACATTAGTCTGAGTTAAAAATTATCGAATAATTATACCGTTTAAATGAACTGTTTTTAAGCATGTTAGCTTTTTTAATGACTTCCAAAAAATAGACCCCCCTATTTAGCACTTTCTAAAAAATTTTTAAAAGTTATTTTAATTCAATGGTTTATTTTGTTTTTGTGGTTTTTTACTGATTATATGTTTTAGATAGGGTTTATAGGTGGTAAATAAGATTATTTATGTATTTTTTATATGGACGCATGAAGAGAACGTTCTATATTTGGCTTCTATTATTTTCGGAGGGATTACCAAAGCAGTTGCGTGATTAAAAACAGCTGAGAAACTAGGTTTACATATAAAAATATGTGGCTTAAAAATGACAAGTTGAGGCCTTTTCAAGCATACCCGATTGTTGTGTAGATACGGTATAATCAGCAAGGCAATGGATCCTGCACTATGGCGTTCAATACTAAAAGACAATTACAGGGAGTGTTATATTGCTTAGGGCCTATCCGGTAAACGACTATTACGCTGTAAATCCATGTTGCAGCCCGCTAATGACTCTGCGTATTAATTCACGGCCACGGATACTGCTCATTATGGCTCGTGCAGGTTGATTATCAAATTGAACATTGGGTGTGTCTAACCATGTATTCCAATTATCGATACTGCTGAAATATGCAATCCCAAAGTTTGACAATCGTGCCACTTCAATCGCATTCTCACTGATCTGTTTATTTAAAGGCTTATCTTTATTACGTAACAAAGTACGTTCAGTTGTGCCCAGCGCTTTTGCTAAAGTACTCAGTTCCCATTGCATTAAGGTAGAAAAAGTACATAAGCCGGCTGTAGTTAAACCTTCTTTAACGATGGCTATTTCAGTCATAGGGTTTGAGTGTGTATTTAATTTACCAAGCGTGACGACATTGAGAAAGTCGTGCCTTGTACTTTTATTTTGTACCGTACTCATTAGTAACTCACTATAATTAATGACAACTACTTTTAGCGTGCGCAGCTAACCCGCAAAGCCCTGAGCAATATAATATAGCAATGTTATTAATTATATTCTGAATCACATACGGTTTTTGGGACACGAAATACCTATGTCGACCTTATACGCTATCAAAGCTGGAAAACATTACTAATTAGATAAAAGAACACTATCTGTTTCTATTTTTAAGTGCGTATAAACCAGTGACGAGAGTCACTACAGACATAGCTAAAACTAATAAAGTGGCTATTTGTATTGCGTTCATAAATTATCTCCTGATGAGTATATTTTAAACTTCATATTAAACTATAACTTTGAAAATTTTTAGTACAAATTTAATATGTACAGACTAAGGCTTTATCTAATGTTGTCGAGCAAACCGGTGTTCAGAATGAAGTAATCTCGCTGGATAGTATACATAATATTTTTCGTACATCATTTGCATCATTCTTTAGATCTATATTTGATAGAATTTTAACTCATGACGAGTGTCGAGCCTAACTGCGAAATACATTGTCTAAACTGTCAGTGATTAATTAATAGACAAAATTGAACCAGTTCATCTTTCTTAATGGGTGGCCTAATTAACTATGCCACTACAGATGGGTACGCTTAACAAAATCGTTGAACGTTGAACGGTGATTAACACTGCTCTTTTTTAGGCAAAGTCCACTTCACTATGGGAATTGCCCCAAGTTTGTACCTGTATCTGGCGGAAAATAGTGCTTCAGTATGGGAGTTACCCCAAGTTTGTACCTGTATCTGGCGGCAAATAGTGCTTCACTATGGGAATTACCCCAAGTTTGTACCTGTATCTGGCGGCAAATAGTGCTTCACTATGGGAATTGCCCCAAGTTTATACCTGTATCTGGCGGCAAATAGTGCTTCACTATGGGAATTACCCTAAGTTTGTACCTGTATCTGGCGGCAAATAGTGCTTCACTATGGGAATTACCCCAAGTTTGTACCTGTATCTGGCGGCAGATAGTGCTTCACTATGAGAATTACCCCAAGTTTGTACCTGTATCTGGCGGCAAATAGTGCTTCACTATGGGAGTTGCCCCAAGTTTGTACCTGTATCTGGCGGCAAATAGTGCTTCACTATGGGAATTGCCCCAAGTTTATACCTGTATCTGGCGGCAAATAGTGCTTCAGTATGGGAATTACTATGGGAAATAATCAATACATATTTTGTGCCATAAACAATATTGATTACACAATCATGGTGAAACACCATGATTGGACCCTGTGCTGTCAGTATTAATAAAGCTAGCAAACCTCAGGTTTTTGTTATTTGGACCGGCTCCAACATAGAAAGTAGTTTTGAAGTCAATAGGGGCTGGTGTTATCCCAAAACTTTTAAATACATCTTTATATTTATCATAATGTCCTATCCAAGCTCTATAAAGAAATTGTCGGTTGCACTTCCATGGTTTAGCACCCATTGCCTTATGCAGATTAGACTTCCAAATTATTTCTACATGTTCAGATACTGATATTTTATTAGAGTTTTTTTGTCTAGATTTGACCGAACTATTAATTTTATTTTTTTGCCATCGAGCTTTTGAATTTTTCCATATTACCGAAAAGTTTGGATAGTTATTTTTTAAGAATTTATATTCTGCATACTTATTGTTTCTAAAATTAGATCTACCACACATATCATCAATTAGTTTGTGCACTTCATCAGGTGTTAATGCTAACAAATACGCGAGATTATTTTTTTTAAATTTGCATATAGATGTAAAATTAGGTGCTATATGGTTAGGATAAAGGTTATATATTAATGTTTTAATGTCTTCATAGAAAGCTTTGTCAGAGTTATCACCATTAACCAACTCCACGTTGATACTATTTTCCTGATATTCGTTATTTTTAATTTTAGTGCGTTTTGAATATGCTGCCCGTTTAGATGTGCTGGAGCAAGCTCGGCTATCGTGAGGATCACACATAAGTATTTCAATATAAATGTCAAAGTCACAGAGCCTAAAATCAGCCTCTCGCTGAATAGCTTCGAATGAAGGGTGAGCTTCAAATGGAATTTTGCTGAGGTATAAATAGTTACCAAATATAACTTCTTTTAAGGATGAATAAATAATATTATTGTCTAAGCCAATATATCGTCGGTTATTAGTAAATACAGCCCAGTATAAATTAACCACAGACCATGCACTAAATATCTCATCGGTTTTTCCTATCATTAAAGAACAGAACTGTTCATTAATTTTGCAAATATCTTTCTTTGAAATATGTATATTTTCTAAGTGTATTCTTAACTGGCATTCATTTGCCGCAATTTCACCCTGAGTAGAATATTTTTACACGTTTGCTCAATTAATTCGCCAATATTTGTGTCTTGGTATTTTAGTGCTTGCTTTTTATTTAGCCTCGTTATCCAGCCCTTTTCCAAGGCTTCTTTTGACTTCGCGTCAGCTGCTGGTTGTAACGAACCATAAATACGGCTACCACGATTTTGAGCTTGTTTTAACGATAATAGTGGGTTGGCTTTTTGGATAAGCCGACCTCGATTTAACCACCCTTCCTTAGTTTTGTATTTCTCATATAACGCCTTTGTATCTAACGACTCAATTAAAGCGAGCGTCGGTTCAACAATCTCATATCTGCTGGGTAGCCTTTTTGTCATGTATTCCACCTTCTATATAAAGAATATTCAAGTAATGAATTAAGTCTAGTAGCTAAAACGACTACTAACATGAGAGGCGCGAATATTAGATGAACAAGTTGTGCAAAGCGTTAGCCCTCCAAATTCAATACAGCGAGATAGGATAGACGAAGCTAGTACTAATGCTGTGATACAGAATGGGGGGAAGGTAGCAAAAAGTGCATTTTTACACATTTTTATCTCAGCCTTTTGCGAGGTGGAAGTGTCTCAAACAGCCAAATTCAGACGTTTTTATGTCTCATATGCAAAGCTAAATATGGCGGAAAATCTTACTGTATAAGGGCTGTCGGGGAGGGGCGTGTTTTCTTCTAATAGCGGGAACTATCGGATCCGTTGGAAGCGAGGAAGGTGTCTGATATTCATTAATATGTAAAATTGCCAGCCTTAAATGGGCTGGCAACAAAAATGGAATTAATAATCAATTTAGAATAATTATTTTAATTTAAAAGACGAATTTTCTTTAGTAAATAAATACATAGTGTTGTCATGAATTACATATGGTGCTGGAACAGTGTATTTAATACCGCTTCCCCATACACCATAAGACTTTGGTACAAGGGCAAAGCCAGAAGTGGCAGCAGCCATATCAGTAAAACTTTCGTAGCCATTAATAAAAGTCAATGTAATAACATCTTTAATTTGATTTTTGTATTCGACTTTACCAACAACTTCGATTTTTATGCCTGCGGCACATGAACCGTTGAGCTTACGATCAAAATTTAGAAGGTTAGAGTTTTCAATTTCACCAGTGAAATTGAAAGTTGTATTCTTACTTGGGTCGCATATAACACCGCCTTTATAAAAGAGCATAAAATTATTATCAAAGTGATCGCTTTTTATTCGTAGCAATGCGTTAAATTTAGTACCCTCAATATTATTGAAAGTATTAGTAAGCTCTCTTTCGACAATTTTTAAAGCATCAGCATCAACGGTTTTCTCATGTACATCACCTAAAAACACAAGCATAGGCTTCCAGTTAAAGGCTCTATCGGCCTGTGATTGAGCACCCATACTACCCGCTAAATCAACTAAGCCACCAGTTAAAAAAGACATAGCGTATTCAGCGCCTACTAAGCCACTATTAGCTTTGAATTGTGCATCTTCTGGTAGCTCTACATCTGATAACCCCGCTGTTTTACGTGTCATTTGAGCTACATTTAACGCAAAGCTCGCGTTATCATCAAATTGATAAACCTCGTTTGACTCTTGTGTAATAACTGGAAGCTGGGTAGACATACAGGCCGTAAGAGAAAGCACCGATAATGCCAAAAAAGAGTTTTTAATTGATTTCATAGTTGTGTACCGCTTTTATGTGTTTTTCAAAAGTGAATGTATTTAAATATATTCTTAAAACTAGGTTACTCATTTATGAGTTGAGTTACCAAGTTTCATGTATTCGCCATATTTCTTCAGCAGTCATAGTCTCATCAGCATATGTATCTTTTAAAGCACCACATTCTTGCACAGAAAGAATTAAAACTCGGCGTAGGCCAATACTTTGTGGTTATTTTATGAATAGCGGGTGTTGTTGCCGTTGTGCCAAGTGAATAATACTCTTCAAGCCCTTCATCATTTCTTTTCTTACACACATCAGAGAAAAGTAGCTTTATGTTGAAGTCAGTCAGATCTTTGGTGCCCGCAAAGGACATAGCACGCTGCCTTAATGCCGCTCGATTTTTGGGTAATGCTTTTTAACAGTGGCAATACCTTTTGATGCAGCGCTATGTATTACATGCTCATTCACTGATTCTTCTAGATTTGTATAAGGATGATATCACCTTTAAAAAACGAGCATTTAAAGATTAATCATCGCGCTATCTAGTAAATAAGAGTTTTACCGACGGTGTGACGGCGAGACTAATTTCCATGCCTACGCTTTTCATGCTTCTAATGTTAACTTTTCTTTGCAAGTCAGCGCTCATTTTTATCGCGCGAACTAACATTGCCACGACAGGTTTTTCTTTAACTTTTTCTTCTAGTTCTTCCATTGATAGCGTCGTTTCACTGTTCATTTTAATAATTACATTCACTTTTGGTGATACACCGACTTCCATTTCAAGGTCTTCGATAATGTATCCTGCGTTCTCTAAATAGGGTATGGATGAATTTATTTGTACTACTGACTCTTGTAATTTTACCATGCCGATTGTTTGTGCTCTTTTTAATTGTTCAAAGGCTACTTTTTGTGCTTTTTGTGTAAAAGCGTTCGAGTTAATAAAGCTAGGCGTTTGCTCTTCGACGACATACGCACCTGACACTAGATCATGAAACCCTCGACGCTTAGAGTTGAAGAAGATGCTTATCGCTGATATGAAGAAAAAAGCTAAGCCTACTAAGAAGGAAACGGATCTGATGAAGGCGTTAAGTAAGCTTGGTGGGGCTGAGTGCTCATCTATGACTTTTATTTTTAATAACCTTGCACCAACTGTTTGTCCGCCCGATACACTACTTGTCATTAGCGTGAAATAAATAAGGCTGAATACGAATCCAAGGTATTTTAGGCTTTCAATTGAGGGTGAGAATAAGGTCATTATTAAATACGTAATGACGAACGTAAATAGCATGGTGATCAGCTGATCAATACACACGGCTGCAATGCGTTTCCATGGTTTAGCTATTAGCAAGGTGTCTACGTTGGCGGTATCATTTTCCAGGGTGGCTTCTTGAGCAGCAGCGGAGGCTGGAGCTGCCCCTATTGTCGAGATGTCTTCAACCACAGCAACGGTTTCAATTTCTTCTTCTGTAGCTAAGTCATCTACTTCTTCAATTTTTTCAAGATCAAAAAGATCGTCATTATTATGTTTAAATTGAAGCTCAACTTTACCCCCAAACTTGATAATAGCGAGCTCAATTTTATTGGCTTTTTCTTCGTCTAGATCAGTAAATAGAAGGAGATCTTCTTGCTTTAAATAGTCGATTAGATCAGCTTTAGATGCGCCAGGAAAACAGCGCTTAAGAATGCCTGCAAGGCTAGCGATATTATTTTTATGACTGATCCCTTTGTAGATAACATCACATTTCATCATGTTTTTATATCCCTATAATATTTAGTTTGTAATCGAATTCTATTTGTTTAATATCAGAGTGAGCCATGGCTCGTTGATTAACAAAGCAACGGCCAATTTTCTTCTAAATGGCGATTATATGGGTACATCTTGGATAGGGATATTGGGAAATGACTATGCTTTACTTCCATGTTAACTCATCATCCAATTTGATAAGTACTACAACCGACTAGCGGAAAAATAGTATACATTGTTATCGCTGATTTCAAATGAAATCTATAGTCTATTCACGGATAATGATTTGAAAAAAGATAAGGTGGGTACTCTTGATAACTTGTAAGCTTAGATTCTAAGTATTGAAATAAAAAAAAGATGGGATAAAATAAAAGCTGCTCATAGGGTTTTGAGCAGTAAAAACGTAAGTTTTGGTGTCGCATCAGTTTCGAATTGGTTACTCTCCACTGATGCGTCATTTTCTTCTATGATATCAAGATGAACAAAGCGCCCCTCTTCTATGAGCGATTCCCGTGTTCTGTAAAAAATGTTCATATTTTACAGAGGTTACCCATAATATGGTGAAGCGAAATCATCTGTCCTACAAAGGATAGTTTGGCTATCCAAAAGCGGCGCACGCCATATCAGGCCTTACACTGGGCCTATTTAGTATCGTTAGATCTAAAGTCGTTAATGACTCTACTAAGCACAGTGTATTTTAAAAGAAACATTTAGCCGGGTACTATAAATGCTGAAGAAAACCTGTTGAATGCATCAACTTTTTAGACCTTCTTTTCAAAATTACAGCTTTAGAAAGCTATAAATCAAGATGGGAATATAGATCATACATGAGACGTTTACTGGGGGTGGGGTAGCTTGTATTTTATATAGATAATAGCGGCCTTTAGACGCATCTCTCTCCACGAAGGGAATACGGTATTTTGACGAATAAAGCCATCCCACGCACTGCTTGCATATAAATCGCTTTCCACCTCGTACTTTTCGATTAAGCCGCTAGCAGCCTTTAAGCATTGTAATGTTGTAAAATAAGAGTGCGATTTTATAAAATCGCGAGGCATTAAAAAGTCTAAGGGGGTTTTATGCTCTGCTGTTCTAGCGTGAACATCCTTGATCAGTGTATTCAATAAATTAAAATCATTTGTCAAAACAGCATGCTCTCCTTGCAATTTTAGATATAAAGTAAATACCTGACTGTCTTTATAGAGCAGTCTTTCCTTTGAGGATTATTATACACAATACTGCGTTTTATCAAACTAGCTAAGTCGGTTTTCTCTGCGCGTACACTTCGATTAACCAGTAAAGCACAAGGTAATTAATTGACTATTTATGAGAAAGCGAGTGCGTTTAGACACTAATGCCGCAATCAATAGCTAGAGATGACGTATTGGATTGCAGCGCAAAGCTACGTATGATTGCGAGCTAAAAGCGTCCTCTGCGATATTGCTTTTTAAGTGCGTATAAACCAATAATAAGGGTAGCTAAAGTACTAGCCAGAACAAATAAAGTCGCTATTTGTAGTATGCTTATTCATTATCCTTGTTACATATCTTTATGCGGCAAACCAAGCCAACATATAGATGATTTAGAATATGTGAAATTGTAGCCCGTATCAATGTTTAGCATTGGATTTTCTTAGCGTATTCACCATACCGTTATACTTAGTTTGTTAAGTAGCTTAATGTTCTTTTAATACAGAGGAAGCGCTCATACCATATTATCCGAGCAGACATAGAGTAACTAACATGCGCACCTTTTTCAGTCGCTTTGGTGGTGATGAAAACGTGTAAACAGATAGCTCCCTAGCGCAGTTTTTGATATTCTCTATTTCATTCAGCCACTATCTACCTACTAACTGCTAGTTTAAAGGCACTTAATCACTTATAAAGGACTACCTATGAAAGCTGTAATTCCTGTTGCTGGGCTTGGCACACGTATGCTGCCTATGACCAAAGCAATTCCAAAAGAGATGCTCCCCATTGTAGATAAACCGCTTATTCAATACATTGTTGCTGAATGTATCGCCGCGGGTATTAAAGAGATTGTACTGGTCACACATAGCTCTAAAAATGCAATTGAAAATCACTTTGATACAAGTTATGAGCTTGAAGCCACGCTTGAAAAG
>Ga0208334_100310_pt1 | contig 19896 bp, 19 predicted proteins | sample DeeseametaMP0900_FD_184201 | JGI IMG/M metagenome (GOLD analysis project Ga0208334, IMG submission 184201) | Marine microbial communities from the Deep Indian Ocean - MP0900 (SPAdes) | ecosystem: Environmental > Aquatic > Marine > Oceanic | place: East of Durban, South Africa, South Indian Ocean...
CCTAGAACCTAGAACCTAGAACCTAGAACCTAGAACCTAGAACCTAGAACCTAGAACCTAGAACCTAGAACCTAGAACCTAGAACCTAGAACCTAGAATAATAGAGTTTAATAAAAAATTTTAAATAATCTCGGTGATTGAAGTCTAATATCTGAAATCAAAGCACCGATATCCGAAAACAGACACCTGATATCTAAAACTGATATCTGAAACCTGATATCTAACCCCTGATATCTAACCTCTGATATCTTTCACTTGATATCTTTTGTCTAACCTCTGATATCTAACTTCTGACTTCTCCTGCGGCTTCTTTCTTTCGAAATCTAGCATACTTTCATGGAGTAAAAATGGAAATCTCCCAAGCCCGCATGACTCACCTAAAGCAACTAGAAGCTGAATCTATTCACATTATTCGCGAAGTTGCTGCCGAATTTGATAACCCAGTAATGCTTTACTCTGTCGGCAAAGACTCTGCGGTAATGCTGCATTTAACAATGAAAGCGTTTTACCCTGCTAAACCACCGTTTCCGTTAATGCATGTTGATACAACATGGAAATTTAAAGAAATGATCGAGTTTCGCGACAAAATGGCCGAAAAGCTAGGTTTTGATTTGTTAGTACATATTAACCAAGAAGGTGTGGATGCCGGCGTAGGCCCGTTTACTCACGGTAGTGCAAAGCATACCGACATCATGAAAACTCAAGGTTTAAAACAAGCGTTAGACAAATACCAGTTTGACGCTGCATTCGGTGGTGCACGCCGCGACGAAGAAAAATCTCGCGCTAAAGAGCGTGTTTATTCATTCCGCGATAAAAACCACCGTTGGGATCCTAAAAACCAGCGCCCAGAGTTATGGAATACTTTTAACGGTAAAGTAAACAAAGGCGAAAGCATTCGTGTATTCCCATTAAGTAACTGGACTGAGCTTGATATTTGGCAATACATCTACCTAGAAAACATCGATATTGTACCACTTTACCTAGCAGCAGAGCGCCCAGTGGTTGAGCGTGACGGTACATTAATTATGGTTGATGACGAACGTATGCCACTTGAAGAAGGTGAAGTACCAATGAAGAAAATGGTACGCTTTAGAACCCTAGGTTGCTACCCATTAACAGGTGCGGTTGAATCTAACGCCACAACGCTACCAGAAATCATTCAAGAAATGTTACTAACAAAAACATCAGAGCGCCAAGGCCGTGTAATCGACCACGATTCATCAGGCTCAATGGAGAAAAAGAAAATGGAAGGTTACTTTTAAAAAGCCGTAAGCTCTAAGCTCTAAGCTGTAAGTCTTAAGTGGATTAAAGACTTTACTAAATAGATACAACAAGGATTGTTATGAATTTTGAAAATTTAGAAGTTTGGAAGCGTTCGGCAAGGTTGTCTTCGAATATTTATAAAGGAACAACTGAATTGCGGGATTACGGCTTTCGAGATCAGCTGACTAGAGCTGGCTTATCAGTACCTAGTAACATCGCGGAAGGGATGAGTAGAGATAGTAATAAAGAAAAACGTCGATTTTTAGATATTGCTCGCTCATCGCTTTCAGAAGCTCGGACTCAAATTTATATCGGAATAGAGATAGGATATTTATCTAACGATATAGGGTCTATATGGGTTGCAGAAACAAAAGAGTTACAGGCAATGCTTTGTGGCCTGAAAAACTCAATAGAAAGTATTTAGACTTCAAGCTTATGGCTTATAGCTTATAGCTTAAGTAAGGATGGAAAATGACTGAACAAATTACCCAAAACCTTCTTGAAACAGATATCGAAGGTTACTTAAAACAACACGAAAATAAAGATCTATTACGCTTTTTAACCTGTGGTAATGTTGATGACGGTAAATCAACATTAATTGGCCGTTTATTACATGATTCAAAATTAATTTTTGAAGATCACATGGCGGCTATCAAAAACGATTCAAAAAAATTCAATACCACAGACGAAGAGTTCGATTTAGCGTTACTTGTAGATGGTCTTCAGTCAGAACGTGAGCAAGGTATTACTATTGATGTAGCTTACCGTTATTTTGCCACTGAAAAGCGTAAGTTTATTATTGCTGACTGCCCAGGGCACGAACAATACACGCGTAATATGGCAACCGGTGCATCTAACTGCGACCTTGCTATTGTGATGATTGATGCGCGTAAAGGTGTACAAACACAAACAAAACGCCACAGCTATATTGCATCACTACTTGGCCTTAAGCACGTAATTGTAGCCATTAATAAAATGGATTTAGTTGATTACAGCCAAGATGTTTACCGCCAAATTAAAGCTGATTACAAAGCCTTTGCTGAGCAATTAGATATTCCTGATGTACGCTTTGTACCAATCTCGGCGCTTAAAGGCGATAACGTTGTTGATAAAGGTAGTAACCTAGACTGGTACCCGGGTGCCACATTAATGCAATTACTTGATACAGTAACCATTAGTGACGATAAAAACTTAGATACTTTCCGCCTACCTGTACAGTATGTTAATCGCCCTAATTTAGATTTCCGCGGTTTTTGTGGCACCATTGCCAGTGGCATTATTAATGTAGGCGACCAAGTTACAGCATTCCCATCAGGTAAAACATCATCAGTAGAGCGTATTGTTACTGCCGATGGCGATTTACCAACGGCTTTTGCAGGACAAGCCATAACATTAACCTTAAAAGACGAAATTGATATCTCTCGTGGTGATGTCATTGTTAAGTCAAGTACCGATCAAAAGCAGCTACCTACAACTAGCTCAAACTTTGCAGCAACCATTGTGTGGATGGCCGATGCCGCAATGCAACCAGGTAAAGAGTACGAGCTAAAAATTGGTACTAAAAACACCTTTGGTAAAATCAGCAATATCAACCACCGTATTGATGTAAACACCCTAGAGCAAATTGATGCCAGTGAATTACAACTAAACGAAATTGCAAATTGTACTATCGAAACATCTGCCCCAGTGGTGATTGACCAATATAAACAAGTGGTAGGCACAGGCTCGTTCATCATCATTGACCGCTTAACCAATGTAACGGTTGGTGCGGGTATGATCACAAATACAACGAGTGAGCCACAAAGCTCGAATTTTGAAACTCGTGTTTATACAGATGCTGAGAAGGCTTTGAATAAATATATATGTGAACATTACCCTGAATGGGATTGTAAGAGAATATGAAAAAAACAATCGTAAATACATTTATAGCTGGTTCTCCTAAGTGTGGAACTACAGCCTTATATTCTATTTTAAATAGATCTAAAATAATTTTTTTTCCTGAGTATAAAGAGCCTCACTTTTTTGCTGATGATTTGGGTGGGTATAAGGCCCATGATAATATTGGTGACTTTCATAGTTTGTATAGTAAACTAAAAGATGAAAAGATAGTTGGTGACGCTTCGATATTTAATCTTTACTCTAATTCCGCATTGAAAAATATTAAAAATTATAACCCAGATGCAAAAATAATTTTAATGCTAAGAAATCCAGTTGATGCCGTACCATCTTTTCATGGTCAGTTACTTTATACTCAAGATGAAAATATCGAATCTTTGGAAGAGGCTTGGGATTTGTCAGGAAAGAGGGTCAAAGGTGTAAATGCACTGGAAACATGTAAATGTGAAAAAATATTGGACTATAAGAAAATTTACTGTTACGGAACTCAGCTAGAGAAACTTTATTCGATCTTTGATAGAGAACAGGTCCATGTTGTTATATATGATAAATTTAAAAACGATTATGAAGGAGAACTAGTTAAGTTGTTTTCTTTTCTGGATATTAAATATGAATTTATTGAAAATGAGATAGTTAATGAAAATACAAAAAATAGAATTAATTGGTTTGCTAGGCTTTTAAGGCGTCCACCTAAATTTCTCGTCATTTTAAAAAGGTTAATTATGGGAAGGGGAGAGAATTTTATTTATAGGTTTTTATTAAATTTAAACACCAAAAAGAAATTGAGAGACCCTGTATCAGATGAACTTAAATATCGTATTTATTTAAATTATAAAAGTGAAATAGCTGCGTTAGAATCAATATTAGGAATGAAATTAGATGAGTGGAAAATCTAAAAATGTTGCTTTTATAGTTAGAAATACAGATTTTGGCGGAATAAACTCTGTGACTTTAGAGTTGGTTAGAGAAATGAAAAAGGTAGGTGATGTTAATCCTATTGTTTTTTCTCTATCAAAATCTAAGAATAATATATTTTCAGACTTTGAGGTTCATTGTTTAAAAGGTTATTTGAATGGAATGGTGGGTTTTCTTAACAGAGTTTTTAATAAGTTTTTACCGCTCCTTGGTGGCTTTTTGTTAAAGCCTCACTTTGTTAGAAAGCTAGAGGTTGAGCTATCTAAGTTTGGTTATATAGACAAGGTTTTTTTGTGTGGGTTTGGTGTATATAGTTTTTTTCCTAGATTAAATAATGGTAAATTCTATTATATTTCGCATAGTATAAAGTCTAAGATGTTAAAAAATAGAAATAAATTTACTTATAAGTTGAGTTTGTACTTACTAAAAAAATCAGTTGAGTTAGATAAGTTAGTTGTTGTTTCTGAAGCTGTTAAAAAAGACTGGCTTAGAAATGTTAATCTAAATGAATCGAATATTTATAAAAGAATTTATAATCCTATTAATTGTGAAAGGATTCAAAATTTATCATATGACGTGAAATTAGATGACTTTGATAAATACTTTGTTTTTTGTGGTCGCCTATCAGTTGAAAAAAATATTTTTTTAATTATAGATAGTTTTGTGGATAGTGGTATTGATTTTCCACTATTGCTGATAGGTGACGGCCCCCTTAAAAGTGATGTATCCAATTATATTAAGGAAAGACGTTTAGAATCGAAGGTTAAGTTGGTAGGAGCATTGAGAAACCCTTATCCGTTAATTAGGCGAGCTCAAGCGCTAATTCTATTTAGTCAATATGAAGGGTTACCAACAGTAGCTTTAGAGGCAATCTGTTTAAATGTAAACCTTTTAATAGGTGAGTGTGGAGGGGCGGCTCTCGATGTGATAGATAAAAATCAACACGATAAAATTATTCCTGATAATAATACGGAAGAATTAACAAGTGCCATCTGTGAAGTCGCGCTAGGAAAAGAAAGAAAATTCAGTTTAAAAAATGACTTTTTGCCTCAAAGAGTAGTCATGAAGTACCTACAGGATTAACTGTGACTTTTAAAATACTTTTATTTTTATCATTGTTTTTAAGTACTTTTACCTTTTCATCCGGTGGGGATGGTTCTGGACTTTACAAAATATATTATCCTATAGTTTTGTTTTTTACTTTGACTACTCTTTTTTTTAGTAAAGGGTTGAAGGTTTATAAAGATGTGTATCTTTTCTTTTTATTTTTTTTGTTATACCTTCTAGTTTCCTTTTTAAATAATGCTAGTGTTGATTTTTATATTGTTGCAGCAGTGTTAGCTGTTTGTGGTCTTTCTTTATCATTATCTATCTTGAATGACCCAGTTTCTGCCGTATTAGTCATCAGAGCTTTTATTTTATTTAATATGGCTTTTCTAACTTATCAATTTCTTTATACAGTAATATTAGGTGAGGGGGTTTATTTGCATGGCAAACTCTTTTCATTTTCTAGAGAGGTTTACAGCCTAGTAGAAATGGGAACATTTTATCGAATGTCAGGGTATCACCTTGAGCCTGGTAGCTATGCAACAGTTATTGCATTGATGCTTTTCCTATATAAATATCTCAATAATGGTAAAGTTGAAACTCCTATTCATTTTTGTTCACTGTCTTTACTATTAACATTCTCTGTTATTGGTTTTATTCTTTTTACAATCTTTTATTTAAGTTATTTTAAGGATACACTTTCATTTAAAAGGTCATTTTTTATTTTAATGGTTTTAGCTTTATTCTGCAGTATACTTATATATGAAATGGGCGTTTTTTCTTATGTAGAGCAAAGATTTGCATTTGGTGCATCAGGTGATAGTTCTGCAAGTGTTAAAATGGCAAATCTTTATTATTTTATTCAAAATTATGATTTGGAAAAGTTTTTGATCGGGTATGGGATGAAACCAGACCTTATTCTATGTTCTACATGTGGTCACGTACAAAGTAACGGCGTGATCTTCAATTTGTTTTTTCTGACAGGGGTTATATTAACATTTTTTTTCTTTGCATTACTTTATTATTCAGGTGCTTTAAAAGTATTTCTCCCCCTAATAATAGGTTTTTCTATAATTAGATACGGGCCTAGTTTTATTATCTTTTGGTTAGTTTTTTCATTCATGCTTAATGCCAGGTCTTACAAATATGCAATCCAGTAGAGTTTTATTTTTACAACCAAGACCTTATTTTGAAGAGTTATTGGGGTGCGATTTTGATGAAGGGATTACTGCTGTATTTGGTATTTGTTTTTCTTTAAATGTTTCAAAACATCTATCTAAATTTGACTTGGTTGTTAGTTGCCTTGATCATGATATTTCATGTAGAAAACTATGTGAAATTGCAGAAGGAATAGGCATACCTACTGCATACTTTATGGATGGTATATATGATAATGATAATGCCAAAAATTCATGGGTTTTTAAGAAAAATAATACCATTCAATTTGGGGTTGATTGTTATACTTTTATTTTCACACCTTCACCTAAGTCAATAGAAAAGTTAAATTTAAAGTCGGTTGTTTTTAAATATATTCCGATGAGAGTTCACTACCTTGTTTCTCAGGATGAGGGGAATAGAAGGGATATATTGATAACGACGGCAAATACACCTTATTTCGATGAACTTGAGAAGGAAAGTTTAATATCACTTTTAACAAGGTTGATTGTATTTTTAGATGCCGCGTCTTTACCTTATAAGTTAAGACTTTTTGATGGTGACTTATTAAAAGCTGTTTCTGATCGGTTGGGTTATTTACCGAAAAATTACACTAACTCAAATTTTGAAGATTACGCTTACTCTGGTTTATATTTGTTTTCCACAATATCATCGGTCTTTGTTCCTTTTAATCAGCAAGGGGGAGTAACAATTGAGTTATCTCATAGGTCAAAGAGTTCAACTGAAGATTTTGTTGATTACTCTATTGGAAATGAGTTTTCTCTTAGAGATTTGGAAAATATTTTCAAAATAGTGCCAAACTTTTCAAGTTGCTCAGAAAAGCTTGTAGATATGAAGTTTTTAGTAGATGAAGCTTTGAGTGTTGAGAGGAATTTAAACACTTCTTCAAGTAATATTTTTCCTAAATTTTATCTTAATTTTAATTTTGTATATAGATATGTATATAAGGTTTTTAAAATTAATAAATATAAAAAGCAACTTCTTCGGTTTTTAAATTGACTTTTAGAGTGGTTTTAATTTTTTATGATTATAGTTCATATTATCGAATCATCTGCGACTGGTACTTTGTCAATCGTGAATATGGCGGCAAATCATCAGACTAAAGTTAATGATGTTACGGTTATATTCTCACGTAGGCCTGATACCCCTGAAAATATAAAAAAAACCTTTGCTAATGATGTAAAGTTAATTGAAGATAGATTACAAGCAAAGTATTTTCCCTTCTCAGTATTTTCACTAAGAAAGCATATAAAAAACTTAAACCCAGATGTAGTTCACTGTCATTCTTCTTTTGCAGGTTTTGTCGGGCGTCTGGCTGCAATTGGATTTAAATCAAAGGTATTTTACAGCCCACACTGCATTTCTTTTATGCGCAAAGATATTAGCTTTTTTAAAAGAACTTTGTTTAAGCTATTTGAGAAAATAGGCTGCTTAAAGAACAGTACTTATATTGCTTGTTCGCAAAGTGAGCAGTATGTAATAAAAGCCGAATTGCCAGGTTCCCGAGTCGTATTATTGGAAAATGCTGTTGATTTACGTGACTTTCGAAAGGAGTTAAATGTAAGCCCTAAAATTCAACGCATAATTACTGTTGGAGGCATTCGACCACAAAAAGGCCCTGAAGAGTTTGCAAAAATAGCACAAAGCTTTGACGGTTCTGATATTGAGTTTGTTTGGATTGGCGATGGTGATTTAGAGCATAAGCAGGCATTACTCGATGCGGGAGTGGTGGTTACAGGGTGGCTACCTCGCCAGCAGGTAATTGAAGAGCTCTATCAATCAGATCTTTACCTTTCTACAGCGCGTTGGGAAGGTATGCCAGTGTCAATCATTGAAGCTTGTGCTGCTGGTTTACCTGTAGTCGCGCGAAATTGTGATGGCAACAAAGACATCATTAATAATAAAAAAAATGGGCTTTTATTTGACACTACTGAGTGTGCAATAAAGTATATTTCTGATTGTATAAATGACGTTAATTTTGCGAACCAATTAGCAAATGCTGCAAATAGCCAAGTCTTTGAGCGCTTTTCTATCGTTCGCTTTCATCAACAATTAAGTGAAATATACAAATCTAGTAATAGGGATCATTGAAGTGAAGCAAGTCAAAGTAGTTTTATTTGATGTTGATGGAGTTATGACTGATGGCAGCATTTATATCGATTCGACAGGCGAAAGTTTTAAAAAGTTTAATGTAAAAGATGGCCTAGCAATAGAGCTGTTACGCAGTCATGGTATCAAAACCGGAGTGGTATCAGGTAAGGCAAGTGCTGCTTTAACAGAGCGTTGTGAAAAGCTAGGTTTTGATTACATTATTACAGGCTGTAAAAACAAGTTGCCTAGAGTCCAAGCTATTTGCAATGAGCTGAATATAAATTGGCAGCAAGTTGCGTTTGTTGGTGATGATGTTCTAGATATACCAGTAATGGAAAAGTGCGGTATCAGCTTTGCTCCTAAAGATGCCCATGAGCTTGTTTTTAAATATGCAACACATGTAACAGAGGCAAGAGGGGGAAGCGGCGTAGTAAGAGAGGTTACTGATAAACTTTTACTCTCTCGTTTTGAAACCTTAGAACAAATTTATGGCGTATTACTAAGCAAAATTATCGCTGATGACGTTGCTAGTATGGAACAGTAAAGAATATTTTTTAGAATTATATAGTACAAGGATTACCCATGTTCTTAATTGCAGGCCCATGCGTTATCGAATCAGAAAAGCTGGTTTTTGAAGTCGCTGAAAAAATGAAAAGAGTAACTGAAGAGCTAGGTGTTGAATACATCTTTAAAGCGAGCTTTGATAAAGCTAATCGTAGTTCTACTTCGAGCTACCGAGGTCCGGGCGTTGAAGAAGGCTTGCGTATCTTAGCTAAGGTTAAATCAGACTTAGGTCTTCGCGTATTAACAGATGTACATGAAGATACACCTATTGATGAGGTAGCGAGTGTTGTTGATGTATTGCAAACACCTGCATTTTTAGTGCGTCAAACAAACTTTATTCAAAAAGTGGCACGTGCGGGTAAGCCTGTTAATATTAAGAAAGGCCAATTTCAAGCCCCTTGGGATATGCAGCAAGTTGTCAATAAATGCCATGAAGTGGGCAATAAAGACATTTGGTTATGTGACCGCGGTACCTCTTTTGGTTATAACACGTTAATTAGTGACATGCGTGGTTTACCTGTAATGCGAAATACTGGTTGTAAAGTAGTTTTTGACGCAACTCATTCTGTGCAACAGCCGGGTGGTCAAGGTACAATCTCGGGCGGGCAGAGAGAAATGGTACCAGTACTTGCAAGGGCTGCTGTTGCGGTAGGTATTGATGGCTTGTTCACTGAAACTCATCCAGAACCGAGCGTTGCACTTAGTGATGGACCAAACATGATTCCACTCGAGCACATGCATGAAATGCTAGAAACTCTGTTAGAAATTGATGCAGTGACACACAAGCGTCCATTTTTAGAAAGTAAATTAGTTTAATATTTTTGTAGCTATTTGTGATGGATGAAGTGAAATTTAAAGTAGTAATACCAGCTCGGTACGGCTCTTCGCGGTTACCTGCTAAACCGTTATTAGAAATATGCGGCAAACCAGTTTTTTGGCATGTTGTACAAAGGGTTCTTGAGGCTGGTGTCGCTATAGATGACATTTTTATTGCTACTGATGACACTCGAATAGAAGAGGCAGCTAAAGCGCTGTCTCTTCCTGTTGTAATGACTAGTGATAAACACGTAAGTGGTACAGACCGGGTTCATGAAGTCGCGCTTAAAATGGCATGGCCTGATTCAACACTCGTAATGAATGTTCAAGGTGATGAACCACTTATACCTGAGAGTTTAATTCGTGAGTTAATTGATTTCACTCAGCAAAATAACAATTTTAGTGTTACTACTGCCGCAACACCAATAACAAAGCAAACTGACTTTAATAATCCAAATGTTGTTAAGGCTATAGTAAGTGAACACAATGAAGCGTTATATTTTACTCGTGCACCAGCTCCAATAAACCGTGATACTCCTGATGATCTTTCAGCTGCAAAACGGCATGTTGGTGTGTATGTGTATAAAGTGTCAGCGTTAAAAACAATATGTGAACTGCCTGAGTCGCATTTAGAAAAGCTTGAAAAGTTAGAACAATTAAGAGCGTTGAGTAATGGTCTTTCTATAGGTGTAATGGACTACATTGGTGATATTCCTCATGGGATCGACACCAAAGAAGATTATTTAGCAGTAAAACAGAAAATGGAAAATTTATGAATACCTTAGAAATAGCGAAAAGAGTGATTAGCAATGAGGTTGATGCATTGCATGCTATTAGTGAACAGTTAGATGAGCAGTTCGATGCTGCTATCAAGCTTATATTAGCCACACAAGGCCGTACAATTATTTGCGGTATGGGTAAGTCGGGTATTATAGGTAAAAAAATAGCGGCATCATTTGCAAGCACTGGTACACCAAGTTTTTTTATGCATCCTGGCGAAGCTTTTCATGGCGATTTAGGTATGATTACGGCAGATGATGTATTTATTGCTATTTCTAACTCTGGCGAAACCGATGAAGTGCTAAAGTTGCTGCCGTTTCTAAAAGATAATCATAACAAAATAATCGCGATAACAGGTAATCCTGCATCTACTTTAGCTAAAAATGCCCATTACCATCTAAACATTGCAGTACCTGCTGAAGCTTGCCCGTTGCAATTAGCGCCAACCTCTTCGACCACAGCAACCTTGGTTATGGGTGATGCTTTAACAATTGCTTTAATGGAGTTAAGAGGGTTTCAGCCTGAAAATTTTGCAAGATTTCATCCAGGCGGCAGTTTAGGTAGAAAATTATTAAGCAAAGTCGCCAATGAAATGTTTAAAGAGAGCCTGCCTGTAGTATCACCAGAAACACCATTGAGCGAAGTCATTAATGTAATGTCAAAAGGTGCTCTTGGATTGACTTTAATTATTAATAATGGCCAGTTAAATGCAATAATTACTGATGGCGATTTAAGAAGGGCGATAGAAAAGTTTGGTAAAGACCTTTTTGATTTAACTGCAAAGCATATAGCCAGTTGTATGCCTGTCACTATTGAGCCTGATACTTCCATGGCTATTGCATATGAAGTAATGCAAGATAAAGGGATTAACTGCTTAATAGTCTGTGACGGTAAAGAAGTTGTTGGTGTTTTGAAAAAATAACAATTATATTTTAAAAGTTTGTTAGAACTCGGGATTCTATAATGAGTAAAGGTTTCGCAAAAGAAAACCACGTATTGGTGGCATTAATGCACCGCTGTTCAGATTTGTTTGCCATTCTTTTTGGTTTTGCTGTTTCAATGTGGCTTATAAATGGTGATATTTGGCCGCAAAAAAGCTTTATCCTCACTTTATTTTTAAGCTTTGCAATCGCGTTTTGGTTGTATCCATATTTAGGTATGTATAGAACCTGGCGTGGCGAATCTAAACTGAAAGAAGTTGGTTTAGCTACTTATTGTTGGACTATTAATCAATTAATTCTTGGTGCAATTTATTATATATCTGATAACTCAATAAATTATGACAACACTTTGTTCATCTACTGGTATTTGCTTGGGCTTGTTGCTTTAGTTGCCATCAGGTTTACTATTCGCGTGTTACTAAATAAATATCGCTCAAAAGGTGGTAACCAGCGTCATGTGGTTGTAATTGGTGATGGTAATATAGCAAATCGTATGGTTGCAAAAGTGTATAACTCACCGTGGACAGGTTACAGAATTGTGGGTTCATTTGGTGATGAACCATTAACCGATTGTAATTTGTTGGGTGACTTTAATGAAATAGAAAATTACATCAATGAGCACTGTGAAGAAATCGATCAAATTTGGATTGCATTGCCGCTTTCTGACGAGTTGCTAGTTGAACAAATACTTCATGGCTTAAGAAATGCAACGCAAACTATACGTTATATCCCAGATATGCGTGGGTTTAGGCTTATAAACCACTCTGTGAGTGATATTGCCGGTATGCCTGTAATAAACCTAAGTATGTCACCTATCAGTGGCAGTAACCAGTTACTAAAATCATTAGAAGATAAGTTTTTATCAGGTATTATTTTACTCATGATAAGCCCGATTCTTATTGCCCTGGCTATTGGTGTAAAATTAACTTCTCCTGGGCCTGTTTTTTACCGACAAGAGCGAGTGAGTTGGAATAACAAAAAATTTATGATGCTAAAGTTTCGTTCAATGCCACAAAACAGTGAGAAAGATGGGGTTCAATGGGGCGGTGCCAAAAATAAAACGAATACTAAATTTGGGCAGTTTATACGAAAAACAAGTTTAGATGAGTTACCTCAGTTTATAAATGTGCTTAAAGGAGACATGTCTATAGTTGGACCAAGGCCTGAAAGAACGGTGTTTGTAGAGCAATTTAAAGATGAAATACCGGGCTACATGCAAAAGCATATGGTGAAAGCGGGTATTACCGGGTGGGCGCAAATTAATGGTTGGCGTGGTGATACTGACTTGCAAAAACGTATAGATTGCGATCTTTACTACATTGACAACTGGTCAGTCTGGTTCGATATAAAAATAATCTTCTTGACCATATTTAAAGGCTTTGTGAATAAAAATGCCTACTAATTTTAGTAGGCATTTTGCACTTATTACTCCGTAATCAAACCGAGACTCTCATGCTTTCTAAAGTTAAAACAGTTCTTAGTGACACAGAGCATCGCCATACTGCAATAAATGCCGCTATAGCTCTTTCAATTAGGGTTTTAGGTGCAGGTATGGCATTTTTTTTTAATTTAATTATTGCAAGGCAATTGGGTGCTGAGCAGTCAGGCTACTTTTTTCTTGCGCTTGCTTTAGTTATGTTACTGTCTGCAGTAGCTAGGCTTGGCTTTGATAATACTGTATTGCGTTTTACATCAGCCGATGCAGGCTATGGCTATACAGTAAAGGCAATATTAAATTTTGCACTTAAATGTGTTCTGCCGGTTTCGTTTGTATTTACTGTAATTACTTACACTCTTGCCCCTTGGGTTGCAGAAAATATATTTAATAAACCAGGACTTGCAAAAAGCTTACAATATATTGCCCCTGCAATAATAGGTTTAAGTGTTGTTTTTTTAGTAGCAATGAGCTTGCAAGCACGTCATAAACTCATTGCTAGTATCCCCTGCCAAAATATTGCCCATTTTATGCTTTGTGGTGCGGCAATTATTGTATTTTCGGTTGACTCTGCAAGTACAGCTGCGCTTTATTTGAGCTTATCGTTAGGTATAACATCCAGTTTTTTTTATTGGTTAAGTATTAAAAATTTAAATAATAATGGTGAAAAGACTGAACCTAAAAAGCTTTGGCATAGCGCAAGGCCTAACTGGTTCATCATAATGATGAACCAATCGGTGCAATGGAGCGCACCAATAATCATAGGTGTATTTTTAGTTGCAGAACAGGTGGCTTTTTTTAGCGTTGCACAGCGTGTTGCACTTTTAACCTCGTTTATATTAATGGCGGTAAATTTAGTTGTTGCACCAAAGTTTTCAGCCTTTCATGCAAAAGGTGATGATGTAGGTATTCGTAAAACTGCGTTATTTTCTGTGCGATTACTCGTACTAAGTGCATTACCCATAGTGCTATTTATGTTGGCTTTTCCTGAATTTTTAATGGGGCTTTTTGGTGAAGAGTTTAGGCAAGGAGCTCTAATTTTGCAGATTTTAGTTTTAGGGCAAGCTGTAAATGTTGTTACAGGTTCAGTTGGCTTCTTATTGCAAATGACTGGTCATGAGCGCGATATGCGTTTAGTAACTTTAATCAGCGGCTTTGGTGTTTTAATAAGTGTGCCTATCTTCACTAAGTTTTTTGGTGCTTTTGGTGCAGCGGCAGCCACGGCGTTTTTTATTAGCGTGCAAAATTTACTTGCTGTTTATTTTGTTAAAAAACGATTAGGTTTTAATACCTTAATGTTTTGGCAGAAGATATGATTTGGCGAGCTACGAGCTACGAGCTACGAGCTACGAGCTACGAGCTACGAGCTACGAGCTACGAATAAGGATATTTGAATGATTTTACAACAATGGTTGATAGTGGTTATATTTATTACAACCATTGTAGGCTTAATAAAATTTCAAAAATTTCCTGAGCGTGTATTTGCTGCAGCTTGTTTAGCCTGCTTTGCCTCTAACCTGGTTTCTACCGAGCAGCTTTTGAATAATGCAGTTAATCAAGGTTTAGTCACATTACTGCTTTTAGTGGTGTGTGCATTTGCTTTTGAACGCACCAGTTTTTTACGAAAACTGGCCAATGTTTTATTTAATGGCTCTGTGGTCAAGTCTTATGTTCGAACCTTATTCGCAACGATTTTGGCTTCTGGTTTTTTAAACAATACCGCAGTGGTTGCTACTTTAATTAGCCCGGTAAAAAACAATAAGCTCATTGCCCCTACCAAACTTTTACTGCCCCTTTCTTATGCCGCTATTTTAGGTGGTACACTGACCTTAATTGGCACCTCAACTAACTTAATAGTTAACTCTATGCTGATTGAACGTGGTGCAGAGGGTTTTAAATTTTTTGATTTTTTACCTATCGGTTTAGCTGCCGTGGCTGCATGTGTACTGGTAATGGCACTCACGATTAATCGCTTAAAAGGCAAAGTCTGTAAAGATGAAACCTCTAGCGATTATTTTGTTGAAGCTAAAGTGAATGCTGGCTCACCACTGATAGGTAAAACTGTAGAGCAAAATGGTTTGCGTAGCTTAGAAGCACTATTTTTGGTTGAGGTAGTTCGCGATAATCGCTTAATTTCGCCCGTTTCGCCGACGCAGATGATCCGTGAAGGCGATAAACTTATTTTTTCGGGCGATGTCACTAAAGTACTGGTGCTACAGCAATTTGAGGGTTTGAGTTTATTTGCTGAGCAAGATGGTTTACTACGCGATAACTTAACCGAAGTCGTTATAAAGCCAGGTGCTGCTGTGGTAGGTAAAACCCTAAAAACCGCGGGCTTTCGTGCAAGGTTTGATGCCGCCGTAGTGGCAGTGCGCCGCGAAGGCGAAAAGCTCTCGGGCAAACTAGGTGATATCACCATTCAAAGCGGCGACTTTTTGATTCTTGCAGTTGGCCCTGACTTTGCTAAACGTACTAACTTAACGAAAAACTTTTTTATACTTAGCGGTGTTAAAGCCGACAACATGCTTAAAGGCTTAAAGGAGCACATTGTCACTTGGGGTTTTGTGGCAACCATTGCTGGCTCGTTAATTTTTGATATTAGCTTATTAAAAAGTTTTATTTTTTACTTAGCCGTGCTGGTGGGTTGCCGCTGTTTGTCGCTAAATGAAATTAAGCGACGTTTTCCGTTAGAGCTTTGGCTTATTGTAATGAGCGCTTTAACTCTCGCTACAGCCTTAGATAATTCTGGAGTATCTAAACTAATAGCCGAGCAAGTCGAAGGCTTACTTGCAGGACAAAGCGTTTATATCGCCTTCATTGGTGTATTTTTACTTACTCTATTATTTACAGAGTTAATAACTAACAACGCAGCAGCAGCGCTTACATTCCCCATTGCATTTACCATAGCCCAAGGCTTAGGCGTAAGTTACATGCCATTTGTACTTGCAGTCGCCTTTGCCGCAAGTGGCAGTTTTATTAGCCCTTACGGCTACCAGACCAACCTAATGGTTTACAATGCCGGCAACTACAAACTAACCGATTTCATAAAGTTCGGCCTACCGATCTCAATCACCTACAGCCTCGTGGTACTGACCCTGATACCCGTGTTTTTTCCGTTTTAGAAAAGCCATTAGGCTTTGGGTGATAGGGGCTAGGTGCTAGGGGTTAGGCGCTAGGTTTATTTTGCGATAAGGTTTAGTTGTGAATGGATTTCACTTAATGGCGAAGGGACTAATTATGAAGTTTGAACAAATGGATGTGTGGAAGAAGTCATCACGATTAGCATGTGAAATATATAAAAATAACGTTTTGCCTATCGTTCCTAATCACATATCTCTCAGTACTCTAAAGTAAATGCACTGTGTTTTACGTTTTAAATCGAACTTTATAGAGGTAAGATATTAGAAGTCAGATATCAGAAGGAGCTGAGCTGCGATGAATTTTGAAAAGTTAGATGTTTGGAAAAGAGCCGTTCAATTAAGTGCAGAAATTTATAAAACAACGTCTCAATTAAATTATTATGCTTTCAGGAGCCAACTAACTCGTTCAGGCCTTTCAGTGCCAAGCAATATTGCAGAGGGAGTCTGTAGAGATAGCTTTAAAGAAAAGAGTCGCTTTATTGATATTGCTAGAGCCTCTTTAGCTGAAGCTAGAACTCAAATTTACATTGGTTTAGAGGTTGGTTATATAGGGCGTGAAGTTGCTTTAAGCTGGATTGCAGAGTCAAAAGAGTTAGCAGCCATGTTAACAAGTTTAAAGAATCGATTTGACTCTGAAATCTGAAATCTGAAATCTGAACCCAAATCCAAGAGGTACCATGACCGAGAACATTGTATGGCACGATCAAACTGTTTCGCGTGCTGAAAAAGAACAACATAAAGGGCATAAGCCGGTATTACTTTGGTATACGGGGTTAAGTGGCTCTGGTAAGTCGACTATTGCGAATGCGGTTGAGGCCAAGTTATTTGAATTAGGTTGTCATACTTATCTGCTTGATGGCGACAATGTACGCATGGGCTTAAACAAGGGTCTGACTTTTAGCGACGAAGACCGCATTGAAAATATTCGCCGTATTAGCGAAGTAGCTAAGCTGTTTGTTGATGCCGGTTTAATTGTATCAACGGCGTTTATTTCACCGTTTAAAGAAGACCGTGCTCGTGCTCGCAGTATTATGAACCAGGGTGAATTTGTAGAAGTTTTTATCGATACGCCATTAGAAATTTGCGAAAGCCGTGACCCTAAAGGGTTATACAAAAAAGCCCGAGCTGGTGAGATCCCTAACTTTACAGGTATTAGCTCTGCGTTTGATACACCAGAGCAACCAGAGATCCATGTAAAAACAGCACAGCAAAGCATTGAGCAAAGCGTTGAACAAATTATTGGTTATTTACGCGAAGCAGGGATTATAGAAATCTAGAGCCAGAAACCTGACGTCTAAAATCTGATATCTAACTTCTAATCTCTGACGTCTAACCTCTAACTTCTAACATCTATAATCTGACTTCTATTATTCTTTGAGATTTTATGAACTACGATATTTTTAACGGTGATGCCGATGGCATCATCGCACTATTACAGTTACAGCTCGCCAACCCTGTTGAAAGCGTGAAAGTAACCGGCGTTAAACGTGATATTCAACTACTAAAAAAAATTACCCCCAAAGCTGGTGATAATATTCGTGTACTTGATATTTCGATGGAAAAAAACATGGCAGAGTTGCACGACGCTCTATGCGTAGGTGCACGTGTTATGTATGTAGATCATCATAAAGCGGGTGATGTACCAAACCATGCTAACCTCTTTGCCCATATCGATTTAGATGCAAACATGTGTACAAGCTTAATTGTGAGCGACCTTATCGATAAGCAATATCACTTATGGGCTATTACAGCTGCTTATGGCGATAATTTATTTGCAAAAGCCGATAGCGAAGCCGATAAACTTGGTTTAACAGAGCTCGAAAAGTCACAACTTAAAGCATTTGGTATTTATATTAACTATAACGGCTATGGCAGTGAGGTAGCCGATTTACACTTTGCCCCAGCAGACTTATTTAACGAGCTATTAAAATATAAGTCACCCCTTGATGCTATTAACGACCAAGAGTCGGTTTATTACGTATTAGAAAAAGCTTATAAAGCCGATATGCAAAAAGCAGCCGATGCTAAAGTTTTACATGATTGCGATACAGCAAAGGTTATTTTACTTGATGACGCCCCATGGGCGCGCCGTGTAAGTGGCGTACTAGGTAACGACCTTGCAAACCAAGCACCTAATAAAGCCCATGCAGTACTTACCTATAATAATAAAGGAAGCTATACCGTAAGTGTAAGAGCGCCTCTTAATAATAAACAAGGCGCTGTTGATGTATGCTGCCAATTTGCCACCGGCGGCGGCCGCGCTGCTGCAGCAGGTATAAACGAACTAGACCAACATCAAGTTGAACAGTTTATTACTACTCTAGTTAATTTTTATAACTAACCCCTTGCTAGTGGCACCCCAGCCACTAGCATCTTTTAGCTCCTAGCTCCTAGCTCCTAGCTCCTAGCTCCTAGCTCCTAGAACCTATCGTTCCCTGTTCATCCTCCGTCAATATTATTACTGCTAAATTGGTTATAAATCTTTTTTTACTATTGCGCAAAATAAGTTAATAACTCATACTTTGTAATTATTTATTCTTATCACTACAATTAAGGGACTAAACATTATGAAAGCTGTCATTCCTGTTGCAGGCCTTGGTACACGTATGTTACCGATGACAAAGGCAATTCCTAAAGAAATGCTGCCGCTGGTTGATAAACCGCTTATTCAATACATAGTAAACGAATGTGTTGCTGCGGGTATTAAAGAAGTTGTATTGGTTACTCACAGCTCTAAAAATGCTATTGAAAACCACTTTGATACCAGCTTTGAGCTTGAAGCAACTCTCGAAAAGCGCGTAAAACGTACTTTGCTTGAAGAAGTGCGCTCTATCTGCCCACCCGATGTAACCATTATGCACGTACGCCAAGGCGAGGCTAAAGGATTAGGCCATGCTGTTATGTGTGCAAAACCAATTGTTGGCGATGACGACTTTGTTGTTGTATTACCTGATGTTATTTTAGATAGCTACACTGCAGATCAAAAAACCGAAAATATTGCTGCTATGATTAAGCGCTTTAATGAAGTTAAAGCAAGCCAAATTATGCTCGAGCCAGTACCAAAAGAAAGCGTACATAAATATGGTATTGCTGATATCGGCGGCGTTAAAATTAAAGCGGGCGAAAGTGCGCCAATCAAGACTATGGTCGAAAAGCCAAAAGCAGAAGAAGCACCATCTAATTTAGCTGTTGTTGGCCGTTATGTGTTATCTAAAGCGATTTGGCCACTACTTGCAAAAACACCAGCAGGTACGGGCGGTGAAATTCAACTTACCGATGCAATCGATGAGTTAATGAAGCACGAAATCGTTGAGGCTTTCCACATGAGTGGGCGTGCTCACGACTGCGGTGACAAACTGGGCTATTTAAAAGCAATTGTTGAATACAGCATGCGTGACGAAAACCTAGGTGCTGAATTTACTGATTTCGTAACTCAAATGGTAGCGCCTTCAGAAAGACATCTGAAGGCAGTCTAGTTTTACAGAGTATTGAGCGCATTAATTAAAAATTAATTTAGGGCCAGAGAATCTATATTCTCTGGCCCTTACTTTTGTTACGTATAGTAAAAAATTATAAGTAATTGAAGTGTTATGACCACTTTAGTCACCGGCGGAGCCGGGTACATCGGTTCTCACACCGTTTTAGAGTTACTACAACAAGGCACAGACGTTGTTGTACTATATAATTTAAGCAATTCATCAAATGAGTCATTGGCTCGCGTAAAACAAATCAGCGGCAAAGACGTCACGTTTTATCAAGGTGATATTTTAGATAGAGCCTGTTTAGACAAAATCTTCAGTGAACACACGATTGATAGTGTTATTCACTTCGC
>Ga0208334_100319_pt1 | contig 19358 bp, 12 predicted proteins | sample DeeseametaMP0900_FD_184201 | JGI IMG/M metagenome (GOLD analysis project Ga0208334, IMG submission 184201) | Marine microbial communities from the Deep Indian Ocean - MP0900 (SPAdes) | ecosystem: Environmental > Aquatic > Marine > Oceanic | place: East of Durban, South Africa, South Indian Ocean...
GGGGCTTTTATGATTTTATAGCTTACTTTTCCATACGCTGTAAGTTACTGAATCAACCTGTTTTTAAGTTATTGCCAGTTACCCATTGGCAGTAACCACTTTTTTTTGGATCATAGGAATCTGGACAAATGTCAAACGCCAAATCTCTTGAACAATTAGAGCAAAAGCAAGATTTTATTCGCCGTCACATTGGGCCAAGCCCAGCGCAAGTAAGCGACATGCTGAGCGCTCTTGGAGTATCGAGTGTTGAAGAGCTGATCGGTCAAACGGTACCTGCAAGCATTCGCTTAGAGCAAGGTTTATCAATTGGCGAAAGCCGCACTGAAGTTGAAACACTAAGCTACTTAAAATCAGTAGCAAGCAAAAATAAAGTGTTCAAATCATACATCGGTCAAGGCTACCACCCAACTCACGTACCACACGTAATTTTACGTAACGTACTTGAGAACCCAGGCTGGTACACTGCGTATACACCATACCAACCAGAGATTGCACAAGGTCGTTTAGAATCATTATTAAACTTCCAGACTATGACCCTAGACCTAACTGGTCTTGATTTAGCAAGCGCGTCATTACTTGACGAGTCAACGGCTGCTGCAGAAGCAATGGGCCTTGCAAAGCGTGTTGCTAAAGCTAAAAAAGCAAACATCTTCTTTATTGCTGATGACGTACATACACAAACAATCGATGTTGTTGCTACACGTGCAGACCAGTTTGGTTTTGAAGTAGTTGTTGGTCCTGCAAGCGAAGCGGCTAATCATGAGATTTTTGGTGCATTATTCCAATACCCATCAACAACCGGTGAAATCACTGACGTAACTGACCTAATCGCACAAGTACAAGACAAAAAAGCGATTGCTTGTGTTGCTGCAGACATCATGAGCTTATTAATGCTTAAAGCACCAGGTAAACTAGGTGCAGACGTAGTACTTGGTTCAGCACAGCGTTTTGGTGTACCTATGGGTTACGGTGGTCCACACGCTGCATTCTTCGCAACACGCGACAAGTATAAGCGTTCACTACCAGGTCGTATTATCGGTGTTTCTAAAGACCGTTTAGGTAACGACGCACTACGTATGGCTATGCAAACACGTGAACAACACATTCGACGTGAAAAAGCCAACTCAAACATCTGTACAGCGCAAGTACTACTAGCGAACATGGCAGCGTTCTACGCGGTTTACCACGGTCCACAAGGCCTTAAAACTATCGCTGAGCGTATCCACCGTTTTGCTGACATCTTAGCAGCAGGCTTAAAAGCGAAAGGTATAAACCTTAAGCACGACACATGGTTCGATACACTGACTGTTGTTGCAGATAACAAAGACGAAATCGTTGCACGTGCAGTAGAGCACGGCGTTAACTTTGCGTCTAACCGCGCAGGTGAATACTCAATTTCTGTATCAGAAACAACAACTCGTGCAGACGTAGCTGAGCTATTCGACATCATCTTAGGTGAAGATCACGGCCTAAGCGTTGATGCACTTGCAAACGAAATCGAAGTAAATGGCAGCAACTCAATTCCTGCAAGCCTAGTACGCGATGACGAAATTTTAACGCACCCTAACTTCAACTCGTACCACAGCGAGACTGAAATGCTGCGTTACATCAAGCGCCTAGAGAACAAAGACTTAGCGCTTAACCACTCAATGATCTCATTAGGTTCATGTACAATGAAGCTTAATGCGACAGCTGAGATGATCCCAATCACTTGGCCTGAGTTTGCAAATTTACACCCATTCTGCCCACTTGATCAGGCAGCGGGTTACCAAATCATGATGACAGAGTTACATGATTGGTTAGTAAACATCACAGGTTACGATGCAGTTTCACTACAACCTAACTCAGGTGCACAAGGTGAATACGCAGGCTTAATCGCGATTCGTAAATACCACGAGTCACGCGGTGAAGGTCACCGTAACGTATGTTTGATCCCAAGTTCAGCGCACGGTACAAACCCAGCGTCTGCACAAATGGCAAGCATGAAAATTGTGGTTGTTGACTGTGATAAAAACGGTAACGTTGATATGGCAGACCTTAAAGCGAAAGCCGAAGAGGTATCTGAAAACCTATCTTGTATCATGATCACTTACCCATCTACACACGGTGTTTACGAAGAAACAATTCGTGAAATCTGTGACATCGTGCACCAGCACGGCGGTCAAGTGTACATGGACGGCGCAAATATGAACGCGCAAGTAGGTGTTACAAGCCCAGGTTCAATCGGTTCTGACGTATCGCACCTTAACCTACACAAAACATTCTGTATTCCACACGGTGGTGGTGGTCCAGGTGTTGGCCCTATCGGTGTTAAATCTCACCTAGCGCCATTTATGCCTAACCACAGCGTAATTAATGTTGCTGGCACAAACATCGGTAACGGTGCGGTTTCTGCAGCCCCTTACGGCTCAGCAGCTATTTTACCAATCTCGTGGGCATACATTGCTATGATGGGCTCTGAAGGCTTAAAACAAGCGACAGAAATGGCTATCGTGAACGCTAACTACTTATCTGAGAAGCTAAGCGAGCACTACCCAATTTTATACCGTGGCCGTAACAACCGTGTTGCACACGAGTGTATTGTTGACCTACGCCCAATCAAAGAGCAAACAGGCGTAACAGAAATGGACGTAGCTAAACGTCTACAAGACTATGGTTTCCATTCACCAACTATGTCATTCCCAGTAGCTGGCACACTAATGATTGAGCCAACTGAGTCTGAGTCTAAAGTTGAGATCGACCGTTTCATCGAAGCAATGGTGTCAATCAAGTCAGAAATCGACCGTATCGCATCTGGCGAATGGTCAATTGAAAACAACCCGCTAGTGTTTGCACCGCACACACAAGCAGACGTACTAGGCAATGAGTGGGACCGTGCATACGACCGTTTCTACGCAGCATTCCCAGTACCAAGTGTAGCAAAAGACAAATTCTGGCCAACAGTAACCCGTATCGATGACGTATACGGCGACCGTAACCTAGTTTGTTCATGCCCAGCGGTAGAGACATACCGTGACTAAGGTTTGATTAAATTCAAATGCCAAAAAGCCGTTGCAGCAATGCAACGGCTTTTTTGTTGGAAAACAGCTATCAGCTTGTAGGTTGGGTAGAGCGAAGCGAAACCCAACAAGTTAGCGAGTTGCTAGGGGAAAGTTACGAGGAACGAGCTTCGAGATGCGAGTTGTAGGAGGCGTTTTAACGCCGAAAAAAAGAGTTGTTAGATATCAGTTGTTAGAAGTTAGATTAAAAATACCCAAGCTAGCGAGTTAGAAAGGGGAAAGAGTAAAGGAGCTATAAGCCACAAGTTTTAATTAAGATTGTGCATGCACATTGCCGTGGTTAATCCCGATACTGTAGGCGTGAAATTTATTTCACGCGAAGAAGTTAGAGTAAAAGCAAAGCGATCTGATTACAAGTGAATTTTGTTGCAAGTGCTTTTTAGTTTAAATCGTTTACTTTTTTTATTTATGGCAATAAGTTAGGATGTAACTTTATAAAACTAGTTAAATTTAAAGAAGGAACTTATGGCTAATTTGGAATCAATTTCCATCAAAGGGCTTAGGTCTATAGTAGATTCAGGAGTTATTAGTTTAAAGCCAATTAATATTTTAGTTGGGAATAATAGCTCAGGTAAAAGCTCCTTTTTGAGAACTTTTCCTTTAATACGACAAAGTGTAGAGCAAAGAACTCGAGGACCAGTTCTTTGGAATGGTCTTTTCACTGATTTTGAGTCTTTCGATAATTCAGTGCATAATTCACCCCTATCTTTGAAAGATGACGATAATAATTTTATTGAATTTGAGTTTGAATTTGACTGGCAAAATCCATCGAAGGTTTATGATAAAAGTGAGTTTAAATGTAGGGCTTCGATAAGAATCGCGGCAGGTAAGTCTAAATTCACAAGTTATACTTCAGTTTATACACTCGAAATTGATGAGCATGAAATTACTCTTAAATTTGATGAATCAGGAAGACTTCTTGATATTAGCTCTCCCCAAGTATCTTGGGATTTAAGTAAAATCGATTTTAAATACCAACAATCTGAAACTGATAGCCTTCTACCATTTTTATCCGCAGGATTAGGAAAGACGCTTCTTCATAATAATAGCAGGGATTTAACCCATCGACTATTTGGTCAAATTAAAGATATCTTAAGAGAACTTAGTGGAAGAAGGAGTGAAGCTCGGCTAATCGATCTTGCTTATAAAGTAATAAGCCTGAGAGGAAACATAAATGAAAGAGTAGAGAAGTTTTTAAACCTTCAGGTTACTGAAAAATGGAAAAAACTTGAAGTTGATAATAGCGATTTAATATTTATAGCTGCTCTAAGTGATCTACTGTTTTTAATTCAAAATTCAGAGTTAATAAATAGAAGGCTTTCCAAAATATTCAAAGGTGTTAGATATATAGCTCCATTAAGAACATCTACAGAAAGGTATTACCGTTTTCAGGACTTAAGTATCGAAGAAATAGACCATCAAGGGGCAAATTTGGCAATGTTTTTGACGGCAGTTCCTAAACGATGGCGAGAAAAGTTAGATGAATGGACCTCTGAAAACTTCTCATTTTTGATATCAGAAAAATATGAAGGAAGTAATATATCTATAGAAATCAGTTATAAAAATCATTCGCAATCAGATAATATTACAGATATGGGATTTGGCTTTAGTCAATTACTTCCGATTATTGTTAATTTATGGTCAGTTTCTTCTGGATATGAAAACTATAGAAAAAGAAAAGTAGATCAAAATGACAGTATCATTTTTGCGATTGAACAGCCTGAGCTCCACTTACATCCTAAAATGCAATCTAAAATGGCGCTTATCTTCAGTAAAGCAATATCTTTAGCAAAAGAAAACAGTATAAAGCTAATTTTAATTATAGAAACACATAGTGAAGCACTTATAAGCAAATTTGGTGATATGATCTGCTTAGAAGAAGAAGATGCCAAAAATGTAAGTGTACGATTATTTGAGCAAGACAGGCAGACTAGAAACACAAAAATTAGGGAAGCATTTTTCAATGAAAAAGGTGTTTTGAATAATTGGCCAACAGATTTTTTTGCTTACTAAAATGATTATTAAAATAGATAATTCAGTATTCGATTCATACTTTGCACATGAAGATAGGGATAAATTTTATGAGCTAATAGAGGAAGCTTGTAAAAAAAGGCGACAGGGTAAACACTTTATTTATACTGAGAAAAAAAATATTTTACGTATATTAGACGATGACGAGTTAAGTGGAATACAAAAATCAACGTTGAAAACTGTTAATAAAGAACTTACAGCGTTTAATGAGGAGTTGTTACAAACATGTAAGATTATCAATGTTATAAATTCTAAGTATTGTAATGTTGATGATTTTAAAAACGAAATTCTCTTGGATCTAAACCGTCAAGAATTCACGAATGATATCATACCTTTGGCAACCTTAGTTTTAGAAAACTCTAACGATAATCTTGTGTTTTCTAAGATTGCTAGTTTTGTTCTTAAAAAGAAAAACCTTTCTAACTTTTTCACTAATTACCATGTAGTACTTGGTGGTGGAAATACAATGATTGCAGAGTGCTCTAACTTTTTAATGACTAATCCATTAACATTTGCTATTTGCGATAGCGATAAAAAATCGCCTGAGTGTGAAATTGGTGACACAGCAAAAGGTGTGATGAAAGTTTTTGAGAAATTTAATAAGAGTGAACACTATTTTCAGCTAAATGTTCATGAAGTAGAGAATTTACTTCCTTTGTGTATTTTAAAAGAAACTGCAAGGCCAGAACAATTACCCGCTGTTAAATTTCTTGAACACTCAGCAAAAGTGCAGCCTGAGTGTTATAAGTATTATGATCTGAAAGAAGGTTTTAAATATAATCAAATCTGGGCAACAGCAGAAGATAACGTTTCATCTTATTGGAAGGGGTTATATGAGCAATATGCAGAATCTAATAGAATGTGTTATTCAGAAACGTATCTCGACGGTGCAAAACTAAACCAAAGCAACAATGTCATTTTTAACAGGTTGAGCTCGATGCTACCACATGCAATAGATAAAATTAGTTTTTTCAATAAAGAGGAACTTGAACCTCAAGTTTTAGAGAATACTTGGTATGAAGTTGGAGAAAAGCTTATTTCTTGGTTTTTAGCACCTAGAGCAATTAATGTTTAGAAATAAGGCTGACATTTTGTGAGTCGTTTTTATTGAGAATCATGGGGTCAGGGCCTTTTCCTCTGATCTCTTTACCAGCCCACAACCAAAACTATGATGTTAGCACCTAGCACCTAGCACCTAGCACCTAGCACCTAGCACTGTAGGCGTGAAATTTATTTCGCGCGATCCCATTAAAAAACAACTTCGAAAGTATTTGTGTATTTATATAGGTACAAATGTCAAATAACCTGTATTATGCATTCTTTGTTGTTGGGTGGTGAAATCTCTTACTTAACCACCTGATTATGTTGTTGAAAATTTAAGGTGAAATAATGTTTAAAGGGAACTTTGTGCGCATTAAAAGGGCTTTGGCCTGTTTGCTTGTGTTAAATCTTGGGATTGCTAGTGCTTCGGCTAATGACGATACACCAATAGAGAGTGTGGTTGCTGATGCTAATTTCTTAGCGTGTTTACAAGAAAGTGGCTATAAAACTGTGGGTGAGGTGACAAAAATACATTGCAGAGATCGCGGTATTACCTCAGCCAAAGGGGTTGAGCATTTTAGTAACTTAACAAAACTCGTCCTCAGTAATGAAGGAGATAGCTTCATAGTTGGTGAAATTGGTGGCATAACAAGTAGACCTGCCGATAAAAAAGTGCCAAACCAACTGACCGAAATCGACATAAGCCACAACAGCCAGCTTTTCCGTGTTGATTTAAGCCAAAACAGCCTTGCGAGTATTGATGTAAGTAAGAACGAAGAGTTAGAGACTTTAATGCTGAGTGGCAATAAGCTTTCAAAGCTTGATGTGAGCAATAACAGTAAACTTACATGGCTTGATCTTAAAGATAATAAGCTGACAGGTGAATTGACGCTTGTTAATTCTGAACTGTATCAACTTAATCTGTCGGGCAATAAGCTCACAAAAGTAAATATACCGAGTGGTATTCGTAACCTTGAGCTTGCAAATAATCAGTTAAAAAACCTAGATTTAAGCAAGTTCAAGATGCTCAGCGAACTAAACCTAGATGCCAACCAGCTTAGCGCTTTAGACATAAGCCATAATAAAAAGTTAACTGCACTTTACGCCAGTAATAATCGCTTAAGCACTATCGATTTAACAGCAAACCCCATGCTCCAAGTGCTCTTTTTGTCGAATAACAAATTAAAAAACATTGATTTACGTGAACATGCAAATCTAGTAGATATCAGCCTTTTTAATAACCCACTACAAAAGGTAGATGTTAGCAAAAGCTATAATTTAGAGCTGTTAGAACTCGACAGCCGTGTTGAGTGCATAGGCATAGGTTGTGCAACAAGGTTTGAAGGGTATTAATAACAGTGTGTTGGGCAGAGCACTGCGAAGCTCGATAAGTTAGCGAGGGTAAAGAGGAAAGGAGCTATCAGCTTTCAGCCGTCAGCTATCAGATTAAAACAAAAGAGCTTTAAGCCATAAGGTTTAGGTTAGATTGTGCCTGTACATTGCTATGGCTAATCCCGATACCGTAGGTGTGAAATATATTTCGCGCGAAATAAATTTCACGCCTACGGATGAGCATTCCAATTTAAGTATGCGTAGGCACAATCTAATCTGACTTCTAACGACTGATATTTAATAACTCTTTTTCGGCGTTAAAACGCCTCCTACGACTCGAATTTCGCCTCTTTCCCCTTTACTCTTTCTAACTCGCAAACTTGTGTTCGTAATCTGATAGCTACAAATGTTGGGTTTCGCTCCGCTCTAACCAACCTACAAGCTGATGCTCTTATGTTCATCGCGCGAAATAAATTTCACGCCTACGGATGAGCATTCCAATTTAAGTATGCGTAGGCACAATCTAATCTGACTTCTAACGACTGATATCTATTATCTCCTTCCTCATCCCTCGCACCTATTAAATTTTTTATCCCTCCATAATTCATCCATTATTGTGATTTACCCTTTGAAATATGAACCTTTTGTACCCCAATTTGGGTGGGTTAAAGCTTAACCATTTCGAAAAGAAGTCGGTCGGACTTTGAGTAGAAGTAAGCATTTTATTAATTAATAGTTTGTCGAAATTACAATCAATAATTAGGAATCGTAATATGAATCAGTGTAAAAGGATTAGTGCTGTGTTGGCTTTATCCCTACTTTCACTAGTTGGGTGTTCTGATGGTGACTCTACCGAACAAGAAGCTGTTGCTAATGTCGCTTTGAAATCTATGACCTCAGTCTCCGATGACGTTTATCAACCAGGACAACAGATCACAGTTGATTTCAGTACCGAAACAACCTTATTAACGAATGAACACGTTGGTGTTTCATTTATTTTAATTGAAAGAAGTAAAGTCGCTGAACTCGAAACTGAAGATGAGCCTGATGGCTACGATTTGGGTGAGTTTTATATCGAGCAGTTACAAGAAGGCGAGCAAAATCATACAGCAACATTAATTTTACCAAATGAAGATCTCGTATCGGGTGAATTTATTATTGCCGCTTTTGTTGACACAAGTGGTGTGATCTCAAACGAAGTTGATGTTACAGATAATAAATCCCGTGGCATTGAATCTGGTGACGAAAGCACCTATAGCTCAGTAACCATTAGCGATGGTCATTACCATGATTTTGTTTTAGATAAACTTAAAGTGGGCGACGGCTTTGCTATTTTTCCTGGCCCGGGTAAAAGAGATACCACAGGTACAGGTGAGCCAACACAGAAAGTACCTGATTTAATAGGTTTTATTAATGCCACCAAATTTGGTAATTCAGTCAACGAGGCTGACATCAGTGCAACAATAACCATCGGCGAAACGACTTATCATGCTCACTTATGGAATGAGCAAGCACAAGCTTATATGGAGACGATGCGTATTAAGTTTCCTGATCATGAGCAATCTCATTACTTTCCTTGGGATGTTGCAGTAAATGGCGTATTGCTAAAAGCGATACACGATGATTTTGATCACGATGGTGGTGAAAACAGTTTTAGCATGACATTTACCTTCCACGACAACTCTGATGAAATTGAAGCTCATAGCGAAAATAATAGTATTACCGTTGAAGTACCTTATGCGCTTTATCATGATGAAGTGAGTACTGCAGAATCGGTAGAGCTAAATAGTAATAAAACAACAATAGCGTCAGCATCAGCGATGCAGACTACAGCTTCATCAGCAACAACGTTAGCCAAAGTTGGCAGTTGGAGTGCTACCTATGGTGACAGCGATGCTGTGGCAATCAGCCCTTCTTTTTATAGCTATATGAATGTTTCTTCTAGTAATGGTGGTTCAGCCGAGGGGCTAGTTGAAGCAGACCTAGATCTTTACCTCTTTGATAAATCAGCGAGTTTGGTTAGTGCCAGTGCTGAAGCGAGTGCAAATGTAAGTGATGGTGAGATTACTTATGCAGCAAACTTTAGTGTGCTGGGTGACACTTTAATTGACGAGGGCGACACGTTAACGGCCTTAGACAAGTCTTTAGGATATAGCTGGAGCGAAGAGCAAAAAGTGGTTGAAACGACGTTCACCATTGTAATTGTTCCGGTGACAGTGGAGGCAGGTGTCAGTGGCAGCTTGGATTTAGGGGTTGGTTTAGCTTACAGCAATAGCCGAATTGACTTAGGGGGAGATATTGTTACTGCCAGCATGGATGCGTATGCCACTGCAGAAATAAACTTAGGTATTGCAAGTGGCGGTGTTGGTATAGATTTTTTGATTATTGCAGATACATTTAATGCCACACTTTATGCAGATTTAGCTAAAGCTATCACTGATTCTAAAATCACCTTAGGGATTGATGTAACGAATGATATTGAGGCTATTTCCGGCGAATTTTATGTTTATGTGAAATACCCTAAATACAAGTGGTGTTGCACGGTTAAGACAAAAACCAAAACTCAAACTATCTACGATACTAGTACCTTGTACGATAAAAGCTGGACAATTTTAGACGAATCAGCAACCTTAAACTATTAGTATGAAGGCTAAGGTATAATGCGTTTAATTAAACTGAGTTTATTTTTTGGCACTTTATTAGGCTATGCTTCGGCCGCTTATGCAGTGCCTCATTGTACTGTTTGGGGTGAACTTCAATCAAAAGCTGATACGAATATTGTTTCGATGAATAGCCCCTCAAAAAGCCAGTTTGACTTGCAAGGGCGGTTAATTTATCGGCCTTTGTTAGTTGCAGAAAAATTTCACTGGTTGGGTTTTGAGCTATACCAAGCTCAAGCAAAGTTGAATAAAACAGTGAGTACCAGCAATGAGTATGCTGTGCCTTTTGCTGTGAAAGTTAGCAATAACTCAGGTGAAGTTTTAGATTATCGGTTTAACGCTAAATTAAAAGCGGCTGATCAACAAAAGCTGATTGCTTTATACCGTGCCTTTCACCGTGCAAAACCCCCTGAAAATTTACAGGGTGATAAGTACTGGATTAAAGAGCGAGATGATATCGGTCAGTACAAATCACTCTACACGGTTTTAGCTGATAACAAACTAAAGCGTAATAAACTCAGTTATATAGAACCAACTGACACTAGACAAAGCGCTAATGCTGTGAAAAAGCTAATGCAGTTGGAAACGGCGAACATTATTAGTGATGAGTTTATCTTTGAAAACGATAAGTGCTGGTTAACAAAAACCCTCGGAAATAGTCATATTCAAGTCAGTAGTAGTGATGGAAATATGAATATTGAAGTACTGCAAACGTTAAGTTTAAATCGTTCAAATCAATCGATACCCGATGATGCAAGGTTACTACAATTACCCGAAGACCCTAATCAATGGAAAAATTTAAGCACAGATTGGGTTTACCCTAAAGCGCCGCCTCAACCATTAAAAAATACTGAAGCGTTTATCACTGCTTTAAAAAGTATGGATTGGCTAGAGGGAGACCGAAAAACGCTTTTGCAATTTCTTTATGATAACGATCAGTATTTGCTTAGCTTAAAAGAGCTTATATCAACTAAATCAATTGCAGATCCTTTGGAAAGTAAATTGTTTATGTACCTAGGTAAGCATGACTCAGTTAATTCAAAACAATTACTGACAGAGGTATTTGTTGAGCCTGGTTTATTTTCACCAAATCAGCGCTTTAGAAGTTTAATGGCACTAAAATACAGTGAAAAGCCGTTAACTGACTTACAGGTTGAGGCGATTTTTGAGTATTCAATGTCATATGGTCTTGATGAAGAAAATTCTAAGCTGGCTCACAGTGCTTTAATGGTAATGGGGGCGATTGCAAAAAATCAGCAGGGCAGTGAGTTTTCAACTCAGTTAACCCAAAAATTAGCTGATTCTTTGAGCTCTAGTGCAACGGAGCAAAAAGCATCAGCCCTAATCACCGCACTGGGTAATAGTGGAGACTATGATCATCAACAGCTTATTGGTGATTATTTAGCTGGCGACAGTGCAAGATTACGCCTAAATGCGGCAGAGGCTCTGGCAAAAATGCCAAGTAAAACCAGTTTGAATTACTTGAGTAATCAACTAAATCAAGAAACTGATAGTAAAGCGCAAGGGGCGATATTAAAGGCAATGGGTAATAATGAGTTAGACGCAGAACAAGTCGATAGTATTTATGCCTTTGCTGACGCTAGTAACCCGAAAGATATTCGCAGTGCCGCTATATCGGCGTTAAGTCAACAAGCGAAGTCAAAACCAGAGGTGAAAAGCCGTTTAAAAGCACTGGTTAAGACGGAAACTAATCAAAAGAACCTGCGTCAATTAATGAAAGCGCTGTATGGTTCGTAGAGCTATCAGCTGGTAGGTTGGGTAGAGCGGAGAGAAACCCAACAAGTTAGCGAGATACAAGGGGAAAGGGTAAAGGAGCTATCAGCTATAATTTCGAGTGCCTGCACATAGCTAAGGCTAAACCCGGTACCGTAGGTGTGAAATTTATTTCGCTAGAGTTAAGTCAAAAAGTAAGACCTGACCCTATTTCTTTTAAATGGGCTATTAAATCAGCAGAATTAAACTATCGAGACAGACCGTGATTCATAAATTCCCCCTATGAGTGGTGATGTTCAAGAAAATACATATGAACCTGTAATGGGTACCAATACAGAAACCAAACAATAACAATCATTGGATATAAGCCCCAGACCTAACTCAGTATCACACATTAACGAGTCTCCAGATAAGTGGGCTGAGTACTAGTAGGTAGTTGATCGTTACGTTTAGGCTTGAAATATAATTAGGTAAAGTAGCTTATATCCGTAATTACAATTTCGATGAATACTTTAGAACTTCATCTGACTGACAGTTATGGGCTAAATACAGATTTATTGGTTAAAACAGCTTAATTCGATATTTAAGAGAAATACTCAGAGGCTTATGATAGCACATAATGAAGCCCTAAGAATGATGAAAGCCATGAAATTAGTACTATACCCAAGAAAGCACTACCTTTCATTGACTCGAACAGATCATCCTTTTTGTCATCAAAGCTACCAAACTTAGTTTTTACTCGCACACCTGCCTTATAAGAATCAAATAACCTCTTTCTGTCAGGGAAAAAGAATGGGTGGATTTTACGTCCTATAAATATGGCAAAAGATAATGACAATATCAGGATGATAATGTTCGTGGCGTTAAATTCCATAACAGAGACCTTCTGGTGCGCTTGCCAACTAGCAAACTATGTCATATAGATTACAAAGCAAGGCTACTTATTATTTTTTATTAAAAAGGAATGATGTACATACCTATGATTTATAAGATTTTATTGTAAGTCATTTATTCCTAAAAGCAACTCTTCAACCTAGCTTGTTTCTAAAAGAACGATTGTAAGTACATTAGCGACTGTAAGAATTGTTGAGTATTGACAATCTCATTGAACAGACTGACAAATAGCTAAATAGAATTCACATATTCAAATTGCTTCACAAAAAAGCTAGAGCATGATTTTTACTAAGAGTATGATATTAGCTAAAAATATATTTTGTTTAACCTAGGTTTATATTGTTCATTCGTAATACTATCTATTCTAAGATAAAACAGCACGTCATAGCTCAGGACTAAACCAGCATATCAATAATAAATATGCATGGCCAATTTACATAAAATAAGTTAAGGATCGATATGGATAAGCGCATTGACTTTACAGAAGCAACTAAGAATAAAGTTCGCTTTGCTGCAGGCAACTTATGCTCAATGAAAGATTGCTATATCGATTGTAGAAGTGGAGCTTTAAACATCGCCACCATTAGCCACATTATTCCTGCACGTCCAAATGGACCTCGTGGCAATGGTAAACCTTATAACGAAGAATTAATAAAAGATGAATCAAATGCAATCCATCTGTGCAATATATGCCAAAAAGTGATAGATGCAAATGCCGACATGTACCCTGCCGATGACCTCAGAAAATTAAAGTTTGTCAGAGAGTATGGCCAAAATGTCAAAGTTCACTTACTTCAAAGAAAAATGAAAAATATTAGAATCGATTATCTTAGTGAAGTAATCACAAAGAAAGTCGATGAGATCGGAAGCCTTGAAAAAGCTTCAAAGCACCTGAACTCTCTTGGCCAAATGCAAATTGTTGCTGACGAAGTCAAATTAAAACATGAAAAGGTAATGAAGAAAGAAACTTTCGATGAAGCAAAGAAACTTTTTACTACTGCAGCACTCTTAAACCAATGTTCTTGTAACCTGCAAAACTATGTAAATTCACCAAGCATAAAAAATGAATCAGGATATACTATTGATGATTGGAAAGAAGACTCATTTAAACTAGAACTTTATTTATCTGACTATAATAAAAACAAAAACATTTCAGGAACATTTGATGGCGAAATTGTATTATTAGCAGATAAGAAAATCATTATAAGTAATTTCCCCGTCAATCTACTTTCATTAGCCCCACCAGTATATCAAGAGTATTGTCAAATTAGGATGTTCACAAACCCTTTTATACAAATTAAGCTTGAGTTATCTCAGGGAGTGAATGAACTGAAAGGAAATTACAAATCAATTAAAATTAAAGATAAAAGGAATAATAGCAACCTCTTTGAGGCCATTAGCAAAAAAGATATTAATGAGCTAATTCAACTTTTTACGCAAATTAAAAGTGGAAACAAAGTTGGATTCAGGCTAGGCAATCAAACCACTGGGTATGTTAATACTAAGATCATTCCTATTAAGTTCGAAAATGATAATTTAGCTATTGATGAAATAATTAAGCAACTTGAAAAACTAGCTATTTTCTACGAAGGGGCCTACAAGTTTGGGTCATTTGTACATCAAAATTCAATAATAGATTTCGACCATAACTCTATTGATAAAATTTTACCGACACTTGAATGGTTTAAGGCTGAATATGAACGCGAACCTACAAAAATAGAATATGATGATAAGCTTAGGAAAGTAAAAGTAAATATTGTTCATAACTCATGGATGAAAATTAAACATAATGATGGTTTTGTTTCTGTTTATCCGATTATCAAAATAAAGCTGTACTAGATGCAACATTTATTAATTGATGTAGTTCATATCTGATCTGACACTTTCAACTAATAAGTTTAAAGTTCAACTCACGGCTACTATGTGCGAAAAGCGGGACAATTAGTCTGAAAACAAAGGGCATGAAAAACAAGGGGTCAGGTCTTTCTTTTGCCTAACTCTTTTACCAATCCCTACACTATGCTGTTAGCACCTAGCACCATTCCTACGCGATATAAAATCGCTGCTACAATTTTGAAAACTCGCAACTCGCAACTCGCAACTCGCAACTCGCAACTCGCAACTCGCAACTCGCAACTCGCAACTCGCAACTCGCAACTCGCATCTCGCACCTCGCATCTCGCCTCCTCTTTTTCTCCTAAAATCTAATAATTTGTACTTAAAAAACACACAAAAGTTAAATTAATGTAAATTAAATCTTGCTTTCGTACCTGTTTGGTCTATGTTTTTGGTCGGAGGTCACTCCTCCAACCTGATAGATGAAATTACAATCAACAGGAACACACATGAAAATAAAAACACTCTCACTAGTGCCAGCTTTAATGTTGGCAGCGGGTATCAGCCACAGTGCTTTTGCTGCGCAAGGAGTCGCATTTGTGCACGGTACAGGCCAGCAAAGCGATGCGTATAATGACTATTGGACAGGCAGTTTTGTCGACACGGTTCGTCAAGGTTTACCAAATAGTAGTAATTACACGGTCATTAATTGTGACTTTGATCAATACATGTGGGCAGACGCGGCATCTGGCTGTTTAGCAGGGCAGCTCACTACATTTATCAATAATAAAAACATCACAGATTTAACTCTGATCACCCATTCTAACGGTGGCAATGTGGTGCGTTGGATTTTATCTAACCCAACATGGGATAGCCGTTATCCAAATATTATTAGTAAAGTCACGCGTACCATTGCTTTGGCTCCTTCAAGTGGTGGCACGCCGTTGGCTGATGCAGTTATTGCGGGTAATTCGTTTGAGCAAAGTTTAGGCTGGCTTTTAGGCTACGGCAGCGATGCAGTAAAACAACAACAAGTATCTTGGATGGAATCGTATAACGCACAGTGGCTGTATGGCACACCGAACCGCCCGAGCTTACCGTCTCGATTCGAAACCGTAGTAGGCAGTGATGTTGAATCAGCAGTATGGGATAGCGACAGCTATTGTGGCGGTTATCAAAATCAAGTGGGCCTTGAAGTAACGCAAAACTGGTTAGATAGCTGCTCAGATGGCTTTTTAAATTGCAGTTCTCAGTCGTTAGCTGGGGTGGTGTGGTTTACCGATAAATCACGAACCCAAGGTGGTGAGCCTTTGAGTCATCAGCAAAGTCGACGTAACTGTTTTGGCTTGCCAAACATGCTTAAAAACCGAATTTAGGAGCCCGCTATGATTAATAAGTTAACCACAATTGCAGCTGCAATAGTGCTTGTAAGCACAGCCGCAAATGCTAATGAGCAAACGGTTTATCAATTCCCTCAAGTTCAACCAGCATCAAGCGCTCAACTACAAACACTTGAAAAAAACAGTGTTGAATATTGGCAGAAGGTTTCGGGTAAAGAGCTTAAGCGCGGTGTGCCTGTTTTTGTAAACCAAGCTGATAACTTTATTCGCATTGCACCAAAAGCACGCTTTGATAGCGGCGAAGTATTTAAGCCTCATGGCTTACAGCTAGATAAACTGTCGGTGCGAGATGACAACTTTAGACAAATGCCAATGCAAGCCATGGTTGCACGTGAGCAAATGGAAAATGCAGGATTTAGCGATGGCAGTGTTGGGCTAAAGCTAGGTCAGGTAAATGGCAAAGCAATGTTAAGAACAAGCCAAGCGCTTAACGACAACGACACCTACTTGCTGCACGTGATTGAAAAAGGCTCGAGCAATGCTTTACATGCTAAATCGCAGTTTAAAGTGAAAGATCAGCAACAACGTGTTGCTATGCAGCTAAGTATGGGTAAAAAGCGCTTTAAAGATAGTGATGTGAAGTTAACGCTTTCAAGCCCTGATGGCGAAAAGCTAGATGTACGTTACGAAAATGGTGAAGCAGTATTTAATTACCCGCTTGAAACTTTGGGTGCCGCAAATGGTTACTACGAGCTTGAGGCCAGTGTAGATACTAAAGTGAATGGCCAAACGGTAAAACGCTCTATAAAAATGCCGTTTGTACATAGTTCACAAACCATCAGTATGGATAAAGCCAAAGTCACTGCGCTTGGCAATAACAAATACCAAGCTAAAGTACCGGTGCAAGTGACCGACTCAGGCCGCTATGCCATTCGTGCAACCTTAACTGGCAAAGGTAATAAAGGTGAGCGCATCAAACTGGCAACGGTTGAAGTAGCAAAACAGATTGATAGCTATGATAGTTTCACCATGCCTTTTGCAGTCACTCAAACAGCGAAAGCCCCATATGAGCTGGTGGATATTGAACTTACCGACCAAACGCGAATGTTAAAGTTTGCGGGGGAGTAAAGGGTAGCTATTATCGTATGTTGGGTGGAGCTAAGCGAAGCCCAACAAGTTAGCGAGTTGCTAGGGGAAGGAGCTATCAGCTTTCAGCCGTCAGCTATCAGACGAAAAAGTTTGCGAGATACGAGTTTAGGCGTTTTTTCGCCGAACCCTGTGGTTCAATTTGTTTTTCACAAAGAGAAAAGAATGAAAAATAAATGAGATAGACCAAAAGAGTATTTTGTTTTTTCCTCTAAAGCGCAGCGTCTCTTATCCTCTTTGTGAATATTATTTTTAAATGCTGTTTTTCTCTGTGTAGCGCGAAGTGCCTCGGTGCTCTCTGTGGTTCATATACTTTGAAAATAAAAATATGCTCAATGGGAATTTAAACTCAAACAAATATCTGTTTAATAGGTTGTTTTTGTGTTTATTATAGAAATTAAACAATAATAAAGTTTGGGCTGCATGCTCACCAAGGACGGTTATGCCAGATATGTATTTTGGAATGCTCGCCAATTTAGGCGTTGTTCTACTCCTCGTTTTAATTTTAAAATCACTCAATAAAGTAACTATAAACCTAACTTGGTTGCTTGCTACTCTGTCAATTCTATTTTGCTATTTCTTAGCTTTATTCAAAGGTAAAGAGCTCATTTCCTTAGATTTACTCTTTACCGATCTCAAATGGAATTGGTCAGGTAAAATCGTCGCTATTACACTTTGGGCTTTGGTTTTGGCTTTATTAGCAGCTTTTAAAAGTGACTTTAAAATCAAGGATGCTGGTTTTACTTTTAGGCAAAATAAAGGCTCTATTAAGCCAGCACTCGTTGTTTTAACCCTGTTTGTTGTGTTGCAGATTATTGTAACGCTTAGCTTTGGGAACGGACCAAATTACGATTTTGAAACGCTCCTCTATCAAGCTCTTATTCCTGGGCTAGATGAAGAGCCAATGTTTAGAGGGGTTTTATTATTTTGTTTTTCGTTGGCTGTTGTTTCATCGCGCATTAACTTTTTTGGCTCGCCAATAAACATTGCAGGGTTACTTTTAGTTTTATTATTTGGTCTAGTTCATGGGGTTATGTATATAGATGGTGAGTGGCATTTTTCTGCATTCAGAATCGTATTAACTGGGAGCTATGGATTTATTTTGCTTTGGTTAAGAGAGCGCACTGGCAGCCTTGTTTTTCCAATTGTGGCGCACAATATGGTTAACTTTGTTGGGCAGTTAGTTTAGTACTTGAACGTATAGGAAATATGTCACTAAGTAGGAATGTTGGCTTAATGGGAAAGTAATGGCAAAATTGTGTTTTAAAAATGGAAACTTAAATAATGGATTATAATCAGCCACTTTCGAAGCACTCCCTAGATTTAAACCTGAGCGACCGAGTTTGGTTTAGGTATTCAACTTTCTATAAAAAGCCAGTATTGCAGGCTGATTCTAATACAAAACTAACGTCGCTACCGGGCCTAGCTGTGCTGTCGGGCGGAGCTGAATTTTTATTTTTCTTTATGACTATCGCTATTGCTGTAATGAGCCTAGTGCTTCAAGAAACGATGCAGCCGATACCTGCTTTTGTAACTTGTGTGAGTTGTTATCTTTGTGTATTTGTTATCAAGCGAATTGTGATTTATAACAAATTTGGATTTGGTCGTAAGTGGGTTATGAGTATATCTAAAGACTCACTCGAAATAGATAGGTTAGCAATAGAGGGTAAAGCTTCAAAAGTTATGCAAATCGCTAAGGGCGATATCCAAGAAGTCATTTTTAATTATACTTTTCACGGTAGAAGTGGTCATATTGTGAACGAAAAAACGGCCAATTTACACGCTTGTGAAATTCATCAAAAAAGTGGCGAGGTTGTTACACTAGATAGTTTGCGAGTAGGTCTTTTTGATGTGCTGTATCTTTTAAAATTCCACGAATACCCGCTACTATTCAGAAGTACAACTTCAGGCGGTGCAGGTAATATAGTTATTTTGATTATGCGGTTAATTTCTCTTTCTGCGATCATTTCAGCTCTTGTCATGTTGGCATTTAATTTAAAGTCATAAAGGTGAGTTATTTTATGGCTATTAGCTGGTAGGTTGGTTAGAGCGGATTTAAACTCAACGTTTGGAGCCATCAGCTTTCAGCTATCTGACGAAAAAGTTAGCGAGATACGAGGTGTAGGAGGCGTTAGATGATATTAGATATCAGTCGTTAGAAGTCAGATTAAAACAACAGAGCTGTAAGCTTTAAGCTATAAGTCAGATCAGCCTGCACGCAGTTTCAGTGAAATGCATACCCGTAGGCGTGAAATTTATTTCGCGCGATGCTTATCTAAACCACA
>Ga0208334_100325_pt1 | contig 19139 bp, 14 predicted proteins | sample DeeseametaMP0900_FD_184201 | JGI IMG/M metagenome (GOLD analysis project Ga0208334, IMG submission 184201) | Marine microbial communities from the Deep Indian Ocean - MP0900 (SPAdes) | ecosystem: Environmental > Aquatic > Marine > Oceanic | place: East of Durban, South Africa, South Indian Ocean...
AATACAGACGCTACGTTAAAGCCCGTAGCCACACTGCTTGAGTTAAACGCATTACCGAGTGCCGACACTGTGCCGTTAATAACACCCGAGTCAAAACCAAATAAAAAGCCACCAATAGCAGCCACTGCAGAGATAAAAATTACGTAAAAAAGAGAGGTGTTTTCAGCGGTGTTGGCTGAGTGGGAAGGCGGTGTGTGCGTTGTCATTATATGCCCTGAAAGTTAATTTAAATATAAAGGAGCATAATATCGTAAAGCGCTATGGCTGAATACATTTGTGCGGGTATAAAGGGTTTGGCGTGTATAAATTAAGCAGTGCTTTGAAGGTTTTAATTTAAGGGATTTAGTTTAAAGGTATTAGCTTAAAGGCGTTAGATTCAATACTTTGCAATTGCATAAACTGATATGAGGTTTAGTATTTGTTTACAGGTGGTTATTTGGGGGTTAAGGTAAATGCATTGAATATAGGAACATTGTCGGTTTATAAAACGACAAATGTCGTAGAGTAGTGGTGCAGTAGTTACTTAGTTTTTTTGAGTATTAATTCTTTTTTGAGGCTAGATGGATGCTAGAGATTGTTGCTACTGAAGACTTAAAGGCTGCCGCGCACTTTACGTTTAACAATATGAAACCCTATTACGAAATGTATGCGGTAGATTGGGATGTAGAAAACATTTACCAAGCAACCAAAGGCCTCAAAAATTTTGATATTTTGTGTAAGGATCAACACATAGGTGTCGTGCGCTTATCTTTTGATGAAGGGCGTTGCCAACTTCGCGACATTCAGATTGCAGCTATTTTTCAAAACAAAGGTTATGGTGCTCTTGTTATTGCTAAAGTAGTTGATATAGCTCGACAACACAGCGTCAAATTCATAGACCTCAAAGTATTTCAGCGTAGCCCAGCATTTAAGTTATATAGCCGTATTGGATTTGCAGTCGATAGAAAAGATGATCGTTTCTACTACATGAGCTTGCGAGTCTAATAGCAACAGTATTAAGAGGCGTAAAGTACTTGGTTTCACTACTCTTTAGCTAACTTTAGTCAAGTCCGACTGTATTACCCTATGCAGGCATTAGTTTTTAGGAGAGTTAGGTGTATTTAATTGCTGTGTGGTCTGCTCAAAAATTTAAAAGTACATTTAGGCCTGCAGGTTTTGGCTCATTCCTATTTGGAGGTTTTTTGGTTTACATAATTACGATTAGTTACCGTTAATAAGTGGCTAAGCTTACCAAGGGTAACTAAGAATGAGCTTTAACATATTCCCCTGTTTTCCCCTCACACCTCAAAGTTATTAAAGTATTCTTTTTGCAGCTCTATAGTCAGTGCTTTAGGGCGAATACCTTGTACTAAGCTATATACCTCATCTTTTGTGTAACCTGCCGAATTTAAAATAAGCGCAGCAACCAACCCTGTGCGGCCAGTGCCGCCTTTGCAATGTATGGCAATGGTTTGTTTTTGCTGTATGGCTTGTAGTATGTCTGTTTTGTGGGTGTTCCAGCTTGATGTAAAAGGCTGTTTGGGTGCTTCGTCGTCATTTATAGGTAAATGAAACCAAGTTATATCGTGCTTATTGCACTCAGTATTAATTGTTTGTACGTTGTTTTTTTCAAGCTCCTTTTGCGGCATAAGCGATAACAGCATGTGAGTGCCAGCGGCTTTTAATGTAGCGATTGAATCCGCTAGGTTTTGCGTTTTTGTACCAGGGCAAGGCGTAAAAATAATATTTGCGCCGTTATTAAGTGATAAAACATCGTATGGGTGCGCGCTCATGGTAAGTCCTTTATTTTTAATAAATTTACTTTTATACGCTCACTATAGCGTGTTTTAGTTACAAGTTTAAGATTGAATAATAAGCACAAATGCTAGATACTGTTTTTATATACAGTTGTGGCGATGTTATGAAAAAAGAATTACCAGCAAAATACTATTTAGCGCATTTTAGAGAGCTTATTGAGTTTGTAACAAGTAAATGTATGCATTTACTTGAGCCTAAACATAGTGAATTTATTAGTAAAATTAACCAACTAGATGAGCAAAGCCAATGCATGTTGGCGCGTGTGTATTCGCGTAAGCCTTATTTAGTGCAGGCGCAATCGCTCAATTATGAAGAAATAACTTCGCCGCATCAGGCTATTTATACGCTAAAAACAGCGGGCATTTTATATGAGCCAAACGCACAGCATTACAAGCAGCTTATAGCGCATTTAACTAAGCCCATGCTGGTGGAGTTACTCAGTAATTACAGTGAGCAAGTAAGCTTTAAGAAAAGCGCAGCTAAAGGGGAGTTGGTCACTATTGCGTGCCAATTTTTTAGTGAGCGCGCAGATGAGCTTGCCCCTTTATATAGCCAATATGTGATAAATAACCGTGAAGATTATTACGAGTATTTTGAGTTTTTATTTGCAGGGCGCTTAAGTAGTGGCGATGTAAACCACCAAAACCGCTTTGTTATGCGCGATTTAGGGTTAACCGCTACCCGCGAAGGGCACAGCGAGAGCTTGTCACGCTTTAATACACTCGCTGAGGCGCAATCTAATTACGTTTTAAATCGTTACCGTTTAGCGTTTAAAAACATCGGCAAAACAGCCGGTAATACAAAAGATGAAACCTTTGATGACAAAACCCCTTACACCGAGCTTGCGCATTTAGTATTAGTGCAACCGGCGCACGGTGCACAAGCGCACGATATTAAAAATAAATTGCTGGTTAGGCTGTACAAACAACTTAAAAATACCGATAGCGAACTTGCCTTTAGCCTACTTGAAGGCTGCACCGATTACGCCGAAGCACAAGAAATTCAAATAAGAGAGCAATACCGCCTAGGTAATAAAGCGTGGGTTAAAGCGCAGCTAGAGCAAATTATAGAAAACCCGCTCACCGACGATTTACTGTACTTTGCTGATGACTTTTTAATGCGTAAGTTTAATAAACAAACGCGTTCGCGCTTAAGTACTATGCTGGCCGACACCCAGTGTGTGCTTGAAATTGACGAAATTTACCGAGGCGATGTAGAGCAAGGCGTAAATGAGCATTACAGTGCAAAAGGGTTAACGGTTTTTAATACCGAAAACACCTTATGGCAAAGCTTGTTTGGCTTAGTATTTTGGCACGAGTTATTTATTGAATCGCCTTACCCACCGTGTAATGAATTTGATATTTACCCGCAAGTTTTGCAGCTTGGTAATTTTTATGAAGCACAAAGCACGCAAATTGACGCACGTTTAAAAAGCTGCGGCACTAATCAGGCGCTGCTTAATTTGGTATGTAAACATGCCGCGCAATATTTTGAGCAGCCCAATGGTTTATTTAGATGGCGCAGCAATTTATTAGAGCCACTAGAGGCACTTATTTTAAACAGCCCGCTTGAAGCGTTAATTGCGCACTTAACGGCAATGAGTAAACACTATTTACAGCTAAAAGACGGCTACCCCGACTTAATGGTTATTAATAATGGCCAAGTACATTTTGAAGAGGTAAAAGCCCCAGGCGATAAGCTTAGGCGCAACCAATTAACCACCATTGATAATTTAAAAAATGTGGGTTTTACAGTACATATTGCTGCAGTTAAGTGGTTTGTAGACCCTAACCGTATTTACAGCGTGGTTGATATTGAAACCACGGGCGGCTTAAAAGGCGGTAACCGCATTACCGAAATTGGCATTGTTAAAGTGCAGCACGGTAAAGTAATTGATACCTGGACGACACTTATTAATCCGCAGCGCCATATCCCAAGCTTTATTACTAAGCTAACCGGCATAAGCGATGGCATGGTTTACAACGCGCCTGTATTTGCCGATATAGCCAAGCCACTACTAGATAAACTTGCAGGCAGTATTTTTGTAGCCCATAACGTGAACTTTGATTACGGTTTTATTAAAAAAGAATGCGAGGTTGCAGGGCACTTTTTTAAAATGCCAAAAATGTGCACCGTGGTTGAATCGCGCAGAGCGTTTAAAGGCTTAAAGTCGTATTCGCTTGGTAACCTCAGCGCGCATTTTAATTTAAATTTAACCAGCCATCACCGCGCATTGGCTGATGCTACCGCCACTGCCGAGCTGTTATTGCTGATCCAAAACAGTGAAACGCTAACGCAATAAACGAGTAATTTATATTTAAGAGTATGAAACTTAAATAATTAAGTAACGTTATTATAATTTTTAATTATTTTTGGAATAAAGTGTTTTTGTAAATCGTCTTCTTTATGTCAATCCGACAAACTAGAGGACAAAACAATGACTAAATTAAATAAAATTGTAAGCGTAATGATGTTAAGCGGTGTGTGTACTTTTACAGGTGCAGTGCACGCCGCTGATATTGAACTATCTCAGTCAACGTCGGCGCAGCAACAAACATCTACATCTATTGCGCTGTCACAAAATGGTTTAACAGCCAGTGGTAGCAACGAGTCAAACGTATCTAACGATACACAAGTAACGGCTGATGATTCGCAAAACACAGATTCAACGGCGAATAACACGCAAACTCCAGCGCAAGAAAGCAGTGAGGCCTCAGAGCCTGCAAATACATTAGTTGCATCTGCAAGCGGATCTTTAAATAATTCATTAAATGCATCGGCCTCGTCTTTGAATGCCACAGGCAATACCACAGCCAATACAGCGCTCGATGCAACAGCGCAGTTAACCTCATCGGCGGGTAATTTAACAACCGCTGTGAGCCAGTCGTCATTACTTTCTGTTGCCTCTGAGCAAGGCACTCAGCCAGACTCTACCGATACACCAGCCGATGCTTCTTTACTTTCAAATGTGGGCAGCGCTACCGATTCAGTTACACAAGCTGATGCAACTAATGTAACTAATGCAACTAATGCGCTTAATGCCGGTGAGCTTACAAACCAATTAGCAATTACTAATACGGCTGCAAACTCAGTGAGTTCTGCACTGCAAGCGGGTGATGCTATTAATACCAGTAATGAAGTAGTAAGCAGTGTTCAGCAATCTTTAATTGCCAGTGTGCAAGACAGTACGGTTAGTAGTTTACAAAGCACGGTACAGCAAAGTGTTAGCGGGCAGGTGAGTGCAGCGGTTACTGATCAAATTAGTAACGATGTAGCACTTAGCACCGCAAGTGAAGTAGTAACCAACATTACTAACGATTTAGACCTAGGGCTTTAATACGCCAAGTGCTTGCACAAATGCCGAATGGGGAAACCTATTCGGCCTGTTGGAGAATAAATATGAAAGCAGTTATAACCGCCACTTTGTGTGTTTTTAGTGCTCAAGCGGTGCTTGCACAAACTAACCACATTAAAACAGCTGAGCAAAATAAGCCTTTTAAAAGTAGCTCTGAGCTAAATGCAGATGCTGAAGTTGGGGTATTAAGTAACTCGGCGCTCTCTGTTCAAGAGCTTGACGATATTTCCTCGCAAAGCGACAGCGGCATAAAAACCGCAGCCGGTGTTAATGCAAAATGGCAAGTAACCAAAAGCGCTAAATTAGCCTCAAGCTATAAGTTTGAAAAACAAGACTACGATGAATTTGATCAATACGATTTAGACCTGCATCAATATGGTTTAGATGGCAGTTATAGCTTTAATAGCCATGAGGTAGGGGTTCGTTACGATGGTGCAAAAGCAAATGTAGATGGCGATACATTTTTACATTTTAATCAAGCCAGCGCCTACTATGGCCATTTTTTAAACCCGCATACGTATTTGCGTATGAGTGTAAAAACCAAAGCTAAACGTTTTGCTACTGCAAAATCACGTAATGCCGACGGCTTAGGCGGGGATGTAGCGCTTTATCATTTTATAAATAACGGCCAAACCATGCTAATGGCAGCGCTAAGTGCCGATAAAGAAAACGCCGACGACAACCAATACGACTTTAACGGCTACGGTTTTACTACTAAAGTTACGCACAAATTTACGGCCTTTAATATGGCTAACAAAGTGGGGGCAGGTTGGCGTTATCAAAATAAAGATTACGATGAGCAAACAACGGATGATTTTTTTGAGCAAATACCGTCGCGAGATGAGCACAGAAATGTCGTTAATGCGTTTTATAACCTAGCTTTATTTGAGCACGTAACACTCATAGTCGAGGCTGAATATGGCGATTATCAATCAAAGCTTAGTAGCAATACCTATACGCAATCTGTTTTATCGGCGTCAGCTAAAGTGCACTTTTAGGTGGGTAAATGGCACCATAACCAAAGGTGGTATCTTTGCCTTGCTCGCCTAAGTCGACGGCCAGCGATGTAAGCTCGTTTAGTGCTTTGGTTTTATTATTACCATGCTTTAACAATAAACAACTTAATGCCGCGCTTACATGCGGCGCCGCCATTGACGTACCCGACTCCCTACCAAATTTTCCACTGCCTTGGCTTGTAACAACATTTACACCAAGAGCTGCAAAGTCTATGTAATCGCCTTTATTTGACCATCTATAAATTTGGTTTTGTGAATCAATAGCACTTACCGCTATCACGCTTTTATACGCAGCTGGGTATAACGGCTGCGACGCCGGCCCTTGGTTACCTGCAGCAGCTACAATTAACACGTTTTGTTTTATTGCTGCAGTAATACTTGCTTCTAAAACTGCGTTATTTGGCCCTGTTAGGCTCATATTAATTACGGGTATTTTATTACTGACTAGCCAGTTAAGTGCTTCTACTATGGCAAATAATGTAGCCCCTTGAGCATATTCAGATTGCCTATAAAACACCTCGGCACTGTAAAGTATGGCACTGCCTAAAAGCGGGTTAAGTTTTGCGCCTTTACCTGTAATTAGCCCTGCAATGGCGGTGCCGTGTAAATTTGGCGAGCTTAACCCTTGTGGTAAAAAGCTTTGCGTAGTGATATTTGCACCTTCAAAAGCACTGTGTTTGGTATTAATGGCGCTGTCGATCATGCCAATTTTTACGCTTTGTGTGCAGTAGGGGGCAATAGAGTTATTTGGTGTTACTTTTTCGGTAGGCTCGCCTGTTTGCGCTTGGTATATGTGGTTTCGGTCAAGTATTGCAGACTCATCTAAGTTAAGCGCTTTTAATAACTCACTTTTAGAATTAACACCTTGGGGCACGTTAAAGCGCACTAAGCTCATGTTAAGTGCGTTGTAATTTTTTACCGATACAATGGTTACATTTTGCTGTTTTAGGGTATTAAGTTGTTGGCTATTTGCCATTAATAACCATTGGCGCTCTATTGCTCTAAAGCCGTTTTCTAGCTCTACTTCAACAAATGCGGTGTTTTGGCTATTTATATTAATGTTAAGCACATTGGGTAAGCTGCTAATTGGCTCATTAATTTTCGCTTTTAGTTCATCAATCGAAACTTGTGGTACAGGCACCGGAAGCGGCAGGCGTTTTGCGCGCTCTATAGTTTGTTCAATACGCTGCTCTATTGGGTTTAACTGCTCAAGCACTTGATCGACTCTCACTATATTGGCAGAGCTCGTTGCGCTAAATATGCAAAGCGAAGCGGCTATTATGTGTTTAACGCGTGTGTTTTTAATATTCATAGTGGGTTACTTCTATTAAATTTATCATGCTGCTTAGTTAACGTTTAACACATAGAAATATTTCATTATTCAAATTATTTTGATTCTTTGGGAATAAATGTTTTTTTGAATCGTCTTCTTTATAAAAGGGGTAAAAATCAATGAACGAAACTCTAAAAACCTTATTGCCCATGCTTAGGCGCTTTGCCTATTCGCTAACGGGTAGTAAAGCAGATGCAGACGATGTAGTGCAAATAACAATTGAAAAACTATTAGTAAAAGGCATTCCGGATGACGTTGAGCCTGCTAAATGGGCGTTTAAAATTTGCCGCAATGTGTGGATAGACGAATACCGCTCGCGCAAGGTAAGACAAAATACGGCTCAGGCCGATGTTTTACCAGAGCCAATTACAAGTAATGAGCACCAAACACTCGAAAACAATCAAATGCTTAAAAATGTAAATACAGCACTTGGGCAATTACCCGAAGAGCAACGCGCCATTGTATCGCTGGTGGCAGTGCAGGGCATGGCCTATAAAGAAGTAGCACATACACTCGATATACCTATAGGCAGTGTAATGAGTAAATTATCGCGAGCACGCAGTACACTTTATAATTTAATAAAACCCGACTTTAAAAAGGAGCAAGTATGAACATTAACGACAAAACACTTAGCGCCTTTTTAGACTCAGAGCTAAGCGAGCACGAAATGGAGCAAGTGCGCAAAGCCCTTGAAACCGATGATGAACTAGTAATGCGACTTGCAGAGCTAAGCGAAGTAGACATGCGAGTAAAAGAGCACGCAACAAGTATTGATGATGCACCCCTTAGTGAATCATTAGCTAAAACGGTTGCAAAGCTTGATACAGCAACGACAAAAAACACGTTAAATAGCAATGTAGTAACGTTAACGCCTTGGCAAAGGGTTAAGCAGTCGGCTAATAAAAGCTTAGCAATCGCTGCAAGCGTTGCCGTGGTATTTGGTATTGCAATGACGAGTTATTTACAACCCAATGAGTCGCAAAATTTAGTAGCTAGTAACATAGCATCAGCACTTAATACACAGCTAAGTAGTGGTGAGTATAAGCAAAGTGATGGCTCAGTATTTAGCGCGCAGCTTAGCTTTAAAAATCAGCAAGGTGAGCTTTGTAGGCAGTATGCGCTAAGCTCAAACAATACCATGCAAACAAGCATTGCTTGTAAAACGCAAAGCGGTTGGCAAATAAAAGCGCAAACAGCCGCGCAGCAAAGTGATAATGGCGCGCAATATCAAACGGCGTCTAATAACAGTGAGTTAGATGCTGTTATAGATAGCATGATCAGCGGCGCACCACTAGATAGAGTGCAAGAGCAGCAAGCAATTAGCGCAAAGTGGCAGTTAAACCAATAATAGTTTTTATAAAACGAGGTGAATAATGAAAACATCTATTTTAATTATCAGTATTTTACTTATGGCGGGTTGCGCATCTAAACCCGACTACCGCCCAGCTAATAATGGCTCACAAGGTTATAGCGAGCAAAAAATTAGTGACGATCAATACCGCGTCGAGTTTAAAAGTGTGTCAAACAACGTAGCCGATGCCGGTGACTATGCATTGTTACGCGCGGCTGAGCTTACCCAAGCGCAAGGTTACGACTGGTTTGTTGTAACAAATAAAGAAACCTTTGTTGAGTCTAAATCGCAAGCGCCCGCGTCATCTATTAGTGCATCACACAGCCAGCAATATGAGCGAAACTGCGGTTTATTAACCTGCGAAACACGCGTACGCCCGAGCAATAGTGTAGGCGTACAAGTGAGCAACAATGATAAACGCAAAGAAATACACACCCTGATTGACATTAAAATGGGCAAAGGCATTAAACCCAGCGACAACAGCTATAGCGCACAAGACTTAATTGAAAACTTAAGCAAAAAGACACAAAACTAATTATGAGAATAGTTATTAGCTGTTGTTATTCTACATGTGATTATATGTCAGCTACACACTTACGGTCTAACCTTTAGAGACAGTGGGCACTTAATTATTAGTCGGTTAGGTGCCTACTTTAAATGTGATTACACACCCCCTTGGACTTCGGAGTCTTTTAATCTGTATTTTCTCTACCATACTTCTTTCTTTGGTTGTTATTGTTAAATTAAACAGATCAAACCAGTGCTTTAAAGAATAAACTTGTAAATTAACTTTATAATTTTAAAGGGATTATTTTTATTTAAATACGCTGCTTCGTTTTTAGTGTTATGAACATGTAAAACTTTTACATAATCTTTATTGCATTCGAATGCAAAAAGCGATAGTTTTTATAAGTCGAAAAAATAGGCATTTAAATCGCGCTTTTAATCATTATAAATACTTAAAATTCGGTTGCGGGTTATTTAGCCCTTAAATGCTTAATAAAATAACTTATATCAACAGGTGGAGAATTAATCTCATGGCCGCACATATTTTACGTAAAACACTTATTTTTGCTGCAGTAAACACGGCGATATTGGGCTCAGCCTCGGTATACTCGCAAGAGGCAAAGTTAAACCCTAACAAAGAGTTGGAGGTTATTTCGGTTACCTCTACTAAGCGTGTTAAAAGTATTCAATCAGTGCCGTTGGCTGTGACCGCTGTATCTGCTAAAGATTTACTAGAAAATGGCGTTACTGATATCTTAAACCTTGATAGCTTAGCGCCAGGGTTAAAGTCGGGTGTGTCGGGCAGTGATGCTCGCCCAGCTATGCGCGGTGCTAGAACAGAGCAAGTAGAGGCTAACGATGTTGCCATCGCGTTTTATTCTAACGGTGTTTATCGTCCTCGTCACGGGCAGGCGCTTGCTGGGTTTGTTGATTTAGAGCGTGTTGAAGTATTACGCGGGCCACAAGGTACATTGTTTGGTCGTAACTCATTTGGTGGTGCGATTGATGTTATAGCTAAAAAACCAGAGCTAGATATTACCGAAGGCGGTATGGCCGTTACATTTGGTAATTATGGTCATTTACGTGGTGAGGGCTTTTTTAATGCAGCGCTTACTGATGATACCGCGGTGCGATTAACTGGCGTTCGAGAAATAAGAGATCCCTACGTTGAAAATACATTTAATGAAGATGCAGGCTTAAAAGATGCTGATATGTATTTTTTACGTGGCCAAGTTTTTACTGAAATTAACGACGATATAAATTTAAATGTAAAAGTAGAAACGTGGCAGGATGAATCAAATGGCGGCGGTGCTTTTGGCTACCATATTTTAGGCGTTCCTATAAATCCTGCAACGGGTAAAACAAGTTTGTCGGCACCATTAACTGAGCGAATTGGTCGTGACGATGTGTGTGGCAGTAATTGTGGCCGCTTTGGCGCAGGTTTAGATAACGCTGCAACACCTGGGCTTGATACCGCACAGGCGGTATCGTCAGACCCATTTACTCAGCAGTTTGACTATAAACCATCGCGTGATGTAAGTGATGTAAGCATTAGTGCAGAGCTTAACTGGTCATTAGAGTCGGTAGATTTGAAAGTGATTGCAGCCTCAATGGATTACGAAGAAACGCGTCTTACTGATGGTGATTTTTCGACTTATGCAACCACGGTTGATGGTAATGCGATTGAATCAAAAACAAACTCGTTAGAAGTGCAGGTTAGCTCAACGTATGAAAGCGACTTTGAATGGGTAGCGGGTATTTATTTGCTCTCAGAAGATTTAGACAACGCATTTTTAAATGGCAGCTATGGCGCTGTGGTTGATAATGTGCCAGATACAACGCAACCCCAAGAATTTCAGTACGCGTCGTGGTTAAATCAAATTCAGTTAGAAACAAGATCAGCTGCAGCCTACTTTCAAGGTAATTACACATTTAATGATGATACACGCGGTATAGCCGGCATTAGGTATACAAATGACAGCCGTGAGTGGGATATTTACGGCCAAAACCCAGATAATTTAAGCACGCTCGATTTTTCTGTACTTGAGGTTGATAACGCAGACGATGATTGGAGTAAAGTAACCTGGAAGCTAGGCCTTGAGCACGATTTGGCAAGTTCTCAACTGCTTTATGCTACAGTTTCTACAGGCTTTTTAGCGGGTAACGCACAGGGCGCTTTTAATGGCGAAGATAGCTACGATGAGCAAACAGTAACAGCTTACGAGCTTGGCTTTAAAAGCATGCTGCTTGATAATTCATTAAGATTTAACGCTTCTTTATATTACAACCAGTACGAAGACCTACTTTCTACTCGTTTTCAAAACGTGGGTGGTACGGCGGTGTCGTTTTTTGGTAATGCCGGGGAAATTGATGCTGCAGGTCTTGAGTTAGAAATTGATTGGCAGGCAAGTGATGCATTGCGCCTAGGGGCACGCGCCGCGTTTACAGACTCAACGTATGGCGACTTTGTTACGCCAAATGTATTTGAAGAGGGTGGAGAGACCATTAATGGCGTGGATAACTTACTGCAACTAGATGGTAATGACGTGCAGCTAAGCCCTAAATACAATATTACACTATTGGCCAGTTATGAGTTTGATTTAGGTGATAAAGGCCGCGTTGTGCCTGCTACCAGTATTCAATTATCGGATTCGTATACAACCAACGATTTGCCTTTTTCATTTGGTACTCAAGAAAGTTACCAAAAGTACGATGCTAGCCTTGCATGGTATTCGGCAGATAATGAGTGGTCTGTACGTGCGTATGTTCAAAACGCAGGAGATGAGCTTATACTACTTAGGACAGTCCGCTTTGGTGGTAATGTGGCTGCGGCCGATTATGCTAATCCTCGCACTTATGGTGTAAGGGTAGGCTATAACTTTTAGGCATTTTTCAATAATGTATTTTAAGGGTTAAGTAAAAGTGTAAGTTTGTGCATTTTGCTAAAATATAGCATTGAAATTTTAAATTAAACAATCGCTTACATAGAGCCAGTAATAAATTATTACTGGCTTTTTTTGTGTTTCGAAATCACTTTATTTTCATTTTAATATATTGTTTTATTTAGGTTAATTTCGATAAGGTTATTATTCGAGCAAAAAGTTGTTGATCTTTTTGACTTCGAAGTCTATTTTAGATCCATGCATTTTCAATTGATACAACTTGTTTACTGTAATAATTGAAAATGTAGTTTTGGGGAGAACTAAATACGTTTTATACTAGGGAGAATAACTATAATGAAAGCTAAATTTACACGGACTCTCGTTCACTTTGCTGTAACCACCGCTATTGCAGCAACCACAATGAACGCACACGCTGCGCAAGAGCCAGAACAAGCACAAGCGCCAGAACAAGCACAAGCGCAAGAACAAACCGCAGAGCCCGCGATAGAGCGTATAGCGGTAACGGCAAACCGTCGCTCACAAGACCTACAGGAAGTATCATCATCAATAACAGCATTAGGGGAAGGGGACATTGCCCGTGCTGGTATTATTGATGTTACGGGTCTTGAACAAGTGGTACCAGGCTTACGTATGGGTTCGTCGGGTGGTGAAGTTAGACCCGCTATGCGTGGCGCTCGCACCAACGAAGTAGGTGTAGCAGGCACCGGTATTGCTGAGCAAATTGTAGGTATATTTCAAGATGGTATTTATGTGCCGACTACCTCATCGGGCTTAGGCGCGCTGGTGGATGTTCAACGCATTGAGGTATTACGCGGGCCGCAAGGTACGTTATATGGCCGAAACACGTTTGCGGGCAGTATTAATATTATTACTAATCAACCTGTTTTTGACGATTTACTGGGGAGTATAAAAGTTGAAACAGGCAGCTATAACCGCAGCGCTTACGAAGGAATTATAAATATTCCAGTAAGCGACACCGTGGCAACCCGTTTTGTAGTGGCCTCTGATCGTCACGATGGTTATATCAATAATTTAGTTGTTCCAGGCCCTTCAGATGACTTGCGCGAGAAAAACCAGTTTTATATGCGTAACGTTACTAAGTGGGAGCCAAACGAAAAGTTTAATGCCACAGTACGCTTTGATTACTCTCGTAAAGACTCAAACTCAGAAGCTATTTGGGGTTACCAACAAATAGCTGGCTACCAAATTGAAGAAACCTCGCCGGGGTCGGGTGTATTTAACACCACGCCTACAATAACCGAGGGGCATATTTATCAGCCAAGTGATGCACAGCACGAAGACCTTGGCCCGTATGATGTATACCGCAATGGTTTTTCACTTGATAAGCAAGAAAGCTTTTCGACCACATTAGCACTTGAATGGTATACCGACTTTGCTGATATTAAATGGACCACCAACTACTCAACGCTTAGTGGTAAGCAATATTACGATAACGATTACAGCGACGGTGGCATTGATTTTGTAGGTGGTTTTGGTCGTGAGGATGACCAAAAAACACTTTCATCTGAGCTTCAGCTTTCATCTAATGATGAGGGTGATTTTTCGTGGATTGGTGGTCTTTACTACTTTGACCAAGAAGCAGATTGGAGCTGGTTATCGCATGCAGATACCACAGGCGATGGTGTATCAGACTCTGTTGTAGTGCCTTCGTGGGGGAACCCAGATTACGACCCGCATACGGCAAAATCAATTGCGGCGTATGGGCAATTACGCTACCAAGTAACAGAAGATTTGCGTGTGGTAGGTGGATTGCGTGTAAACCAAGACGACAAAACGTTTACCGGCGATACAATACCAGATTGGGATGACTCTGCACTACTTTATAAAGCGGCTGCCGAGTACGACATTAATAACGATATTATGGTGTATGCAAGTGTAGCGACAGGCTACAGAACCGGTGGCGCAAACGATTCGCGCGTTGTAGCTCGCGGTGCTGACCCACTTTACGATAACGAAGATGTTATCTCTTACGAAATGGGTATGAAAAGCTATTTGCTTGATGGCGCAATGCGTTTAAATCTTTCGGTATTTATGAACGAATACGAAGATGTAAAAGCACAGTTATTTGCAACCTCATGTAACGATACGACCACTGGCGATACTGTTTTAGAGTGTGTTGCAGCAGGTACTGCTACCACCTTTGAATACTACGAAAACGGCGGCGATGTAGAAACTGTGGGCCTAGAAGCTGATATTCAATGGGTGCCAATTGATAACCTAACACTAACCGGTACTTTATCTCTGCTTGATAGCGAATTTGCTGATGGCTATGCAGTAGGTAATGAGCAACTACGCCCATTATTAGCATTAGGTAACTTAGAAGGTCGCCAAGATATAAACGACAGCTCTAGTCAGTTTAGTTTTGAAGGCTGGAGCCCGGCTATGGCACCCGAATACAGCGTAGGTTTTTCAGCTCGTTATGAGTTTAGCTTAGGGGGGGATTCGTACTTAGTACCGTACATTCAACTAAATTACTTAGACGATTACTACGCGTTTGATACGAACATCCCAGAGGTGCAAGTAGATGCGCACTTAATGGCTGATGCACGGTTAACTTGGTACATAAACGACAGTGTGCAAGTAGAAGCGTACGTTAAAAACATTGGTGATAAAGCGATTTTAACCCGTGGTGTAGTGCACTCACAAATTGTTGATGGCTTACCTGCAAACTCAGTACAAGCTAACTGGAACAACCCACGTACGTGGGGCGCAAGCTTAAAATATCAGTTTTAGAATTTCCTAAAATGGCCGCTACGGTCATTACTTTCAGCCAGCTATTTATTAGCTGGCTTTTTTTATTTTAAGCTTGTTAGTTAGCTTCAGTTAGCTACTATTTAACCTTACTATTGTATTTCCCCCACCTTAGCTGGCATTTATTAAGTGCGCTTTTATTGGCTTTAGATTGTAAGCTTAACCCCTCTAACCAGCCCTTCAGTTAAGTTTGCTAAATGCATACGTGTATTTAAGCCATAAGTGCGTAACTTACAATGGGGGGCTTGGCTGTTGGTTGCATTCTCGGGCTTTAGTAAGGCGAGGCTGATACTTTATTTACTGCCTTTAACTATTTTAAAGCGTTATTTTTTAAATAAGTAATACCCACTCGCTTAATTAAGTGAGCTATTTTGAGTTATAAAAGTGAGTCATTAACAAGGTAAAAATTGCTTAAGTATGATTACAGGTTGCTACAAAGGCCATCTATAAAAAAAGCGCTCAGTGAGCGCTTGAAGGGAAGTGGAAAAGGTGACCTTATAATGCAAACTGCTGGTTAAGTGCCAGCGTGTCGAATTGCGTTACTTCGTGGGTTATTTGATTATCGCTGATGCTAATAACGCTAATTATTTGCTGACGTACACGTACGTTTTTAGCATTAAAGCTGCCATCGAGAGTCCAGCATAGGGTGGCTTGGTTTTGCGTACTGTCATACTCAACGGTTTCTAGCTGGGCATAGCGTCTGCTTAGCGATTGCGTAAAATCTAAGTGGCAATCAAGCAGCGCGCTAATAGGTTGTGGCTGTGTGTTACCTGCAAGTACAGCCGTAGCGCTTGGAGTATAAAGGGTTTCAAACTGAGCCAGGTTGTTAGTTTGCCAAATTTGCCACCAGTTATCTAAAGTACGAGCAGTGTGAGAGGGCAGCTCGCAAATAGCGCTGGGGGTTGCATGAAAAGTAGTAGGGTGCAGCTGGTTATCTAAATCGCTAACAATAATCGGGTCACTTTTTGGTAGTTTAGGAATAACCGAGCTGTTATTTACCGTTGTATTTACATACTCGTTATTCGCTAGCGACAACGTATCAACCACACATTTTACTGACTTAATAAAAGTCCCGTTGTGTTTTATTACAAACGTTAAACGCACTGGGTTTTTAAGCTTTTTAGGCTGTAAAACCAGCTGTAGGGTTTCACGTTCTGCGCCTACACTATGAGTGTGCGATACACACTCAGACACACCATATTGAGCTAAAAAGCTAAGCCACAAAGGCTGCGCCTGCAAAGCACCCATGGCGGTAAAGTGGTGCTGCTGCCAACGGCTACTGCGAAGCAACTTGCTGCTTAGGCCTTCAATGTCGGCTTTAGTGTATAAATCGATAATAGCTTTGATCATGCATTTTCCTCCCACTGTGATTTGTTGACTAATGCATGTGCTTTAAATAAGTTTGCATAAAGTGCTACTTCATCAAAAACGGTGATCTCTTCGATGATTTTTTTGTTTTTAATACGCAAATGCGATGCGCCTAAAATAAAGTAAGGCTGCTGTTTAAGCTCACTTAGCTCGCTATTTTGCGGATTAAAGTGGCCGGCTAGCGACCAGCGTATCGCTACATCTGTTGTGGTTTCGTCAAATGGGGTAATAGCTATATGATCAATCGTTAATTTGGCGTCGGGGCAGGTTGCAAAAAATTGTATAAATACGCCGTTAATTTGTGCAAGTCCGGTGGCCATTCTGCCGCTAGGCCATTGCTGTGTGGCCGTTAAACTGTAAAATTCGTGCACTTTAGCAAACTGTTTTTGATTAAATAGCGTGTCTAACCAAGTGTGGGCAAATGCCGCAAGCTCACCCTCTACAATGGGCGTACTTGCTACGCGTTGATCTATGGCAATTACACGGTTAAATTCATCGTTTAGCCACTGCGTGTGTTTTTCTTTACTCGGAATGTTTGCCATGTGTTTGGCTACATTAATAATGTTTAAGCCAAGCTGCTTAACTAAAAAGCCGTTGTCGCGCACTAGCCACTCTTTAACTATTTTGTTTTCAAAGCATACGCAGTCGGCAATGGTTGTAACACGGCCTGTTTTATGTGTTGCTGGGCCAAACTCAGAGTTACCAGTGTTGGTCATTACACTGCTAATTAAATGTGATGAGTAATAGTGCTCGTTGGCTTCTTCTGAAAACACCACGTTTTCGCCAATTAGGCTCCTGTCGGGGAAGGCGGCAATAGTTTTTAGTGTGCCTTGAATAACATCTTCTATGTTTTCGCCATAGGCGCCAAGGGTAAAAACAGGGCATACATCGGCGTAATAGCGATAGCATAAGCCAATGTTCTTTTGCTCCCAAATACGGTGCGTTATGCGTAAAATGTAATCAACAATATCTACAAATTCGTCATCAAAACCGATTAAAGGCTGTTGTTTGTTACCTTGCGGGTTTAACACGCTCGATAACGGCAGCCAGTATGGTTGGGTCATATTATTGTGTTTGTTCATGCTCACCTCTTAATTAGCTGCGGCTATTTTGCGTTGCATTTGCTCAAAAATATCAATGCCCATTCCATCTAATAAATGAGGGATATCAATAGCGACCCAGTTTTCTTTTAATATGCCGTTTTCGCAGCGCCAAAAGTCCATGACACGTGGGAACAGCTTATTGCCAGAAGGCGGTAAACCTAACCAGTCTTCACCGGTATGGGTGCCATACATGTGAGGCCAGCCGCCGGTAGCAACAAAGTTATCGTGACTTACTAAACACAGTGTTTTATTAATACCGCGATCAGGAAAGCCTTTTAAAAACGGCCCTTGATGGTGCTCTCTAAAGCCGCTAATTCCGCGGGTTGTACCAATGCCTGCTGGGCCATACCAAATAAAGTCTGGGTGCCAGTATTTTTCTAAATTAATGCTGTATAAGTCTTTACCGTCATAGCGGCCAAGCTCTGTGAGCATATCAACTACAAGTTGCTCGTTGGTTTTGCTAAGCGTTTCGTTTTTATCACCTGTTGGTACGCCATCCAGTGTGGTGGGGGGCATAACTAAACCTGGGTAACCTAAGCTTGGGCGTAATGGGTTTACGCCTACTTGGTTCATTACATCAATTAAATCTAAAAATGTGTAAACATTAACCACTTGGTTGTTTTCTATTTGCGCCATTTCGCTGTAGCGAATAAACACACTTTTGCCACTGGCAGGAATACCCAATAAAGGCTGTGTAAATGTGCCAGTAAAATACCCTGTTGCACACACCCACTGCTCACCTTTGTAGTCGCCCTGGATAGAGATAAACGGTTTACGCTCTATGTCAGGTAACGAATGTTTAAGTACGCCAAAGTAATCATTAATCACATTTTGCTTTGTGCTAATAGGCTCAAAAGGGTGGCTTACCTGCCATTGAACGGAGTCTGCAAGCAATGCTTGATTTGGCAATTCTGCAGCGCTGAAGTTTTCGAAAAGTTGTTCTAAAATATTCATTTATTTCACCTTACACAAAATATTCAAATAACATGAGGGAGGCAAAGCTCAGTACAAAAAAGCCAAGTAACCAGTAATTGATTGAGTCAAACTTACCCGGAATTAAGTACCAGCCGTTTTCTTTTTCTGGACGTTTTTCATCTTTAAATGCTTTTAACTGACCTTTAATGGTGTATTCGTTGTAATCCTCTTGATAGCCATCAAATGCAATACTTAACGCAATGCTAAATACAAGACAGGTTATTGCCCCTATGGCGCAGTACCATGGCCATGCAATGTCGGTAAACAGTGCGCACACAGCAACGGTAATAAACGACACTAAGGTGCCTATTAATAAGCCTTTTTCGGTGGTGTGCTTAGAGAAAAACCCAAGGGCAAACATGCCAAGCTGAGCACCTACAAAGTACGAGCCTACTTTAGTGAGTATTTCTAAAATTGAGCCTTCGCTGTATAGGTGATACATAATGGCCGGAATAATAATGATCACCGCCCAACCTAGCGTAAATAAGCGAGTAACATTTAAATAGTGAGCGTCGTTTTTTTCAGGCGCAAAGTACTTTTTATAAAAATCGATAGTACTTATGGTTGAAAGTGAGTTAAGTGCTGAGTCGAGGCTCGACATAGATGCTGCCATTACCGCCGCGGCAATAATGCCCATTAATCCTGGTAAGCCATAATCA
>Ga0208334_100328_pt1 | contig 19100 bp, 17 predicted proteins | sample DeeseametaMP0900_FD_184201 | JGI IMG/M metagenome (GOLD analysis project Ga0208334, IMG submission 184201) | Marine microbial communities from the Deep Indian Ocean - MP0900 (SPAdes) | ecosystem: Environmental > Aquatic > Marine > Oceanic | place: East of Durban, South Africa, South Indian Ocean...
ATCACCATGCCAGGGCCCATGACGATTACAGATACTATTGCTAATGACTATTACACCTCTAATAGAGAATTAGGAGAAGATTTAGCGAAAGCTATCAATCTTGAATTAAATAGATTAGTTGATGCTGGATGTAAATATATTCAAGTTGATGAACCATTGTTTGCAAGAAAACCAAAGGAAGCAATTGAGTATGGGGTGGAAAATCTTGAAAAGTGTTTTGATGGTATCTCTAATCCTGACGTTGAAAAAATAACTCACATTTGCTGCGGTTACCCTGACAAACTGGATGCGGTTGATTATCCAAAAGCACCTCTTGATTCCTATCATCAAATTGCAGAATTATTGGATAAGTCAATTATAGATTCAATATCCATTGAAGATGCTCACCGTTATAATGATCTGTCCTTATTAGAGAAATTTAAACAATCAAAAATTATTTTTGGTCTTATTAAAATTGCAAGCAGTGAAGAAGAAACAATTAGTGAAATACAAAAAAGAGTTAAAGATGTGTTAGAACATATTGATCGTGAGCGTCTTATTGCAGCTCCTGATTGTGGACTTGGTCATCTACCACGTAAGTTAGCCATGAAAAAATTAAAAACAATGGTAGAGGCGTTAGATGAGTAAAGACTTTAGATTTTTTGATAGTCGTCAAAAATATTTATTATTTGTTACAACAACAAATGAAAAAAACATAATTGCTGAAAAAATTTCAACACAAATCAAGAATATCAAACCAAAAAAACCTGCTTTAAAAATTCTTGATGCAGGTCTCGGTGATGGAACATTACTGATGAGTGTTCTGAGAAGTTGCCACCGTGAATTTCCCACTATTCCTTTTCTTGTGTTTGGTAAAGAAATCAGCATGGAAGATGTACGCATGAGTGTTGAAAAATTGCCAGATCGATTTGTGGAGCACCCCAATATGGTTTTTGTCGTATCCAATTTATATTATGCCGAGGCAGCATCTCTAACTTCTAACAATACGGATAAACAAAAGCGTCTCAACTGGGAGACATTTAAGCTCTATGGTAACTCATCTTTTGAATTTAGTCAGCAACTCAGTCAATTAGATGAGATGTTGAATAATAACTGGCAAGTAGAACGGCATCATAAAAGTGGAAACCCAATCTATAAATTACCATCAGTGCTTGTTATTTATCGTCATGATCATGAATTTGCTTTGGATCATATGATCCCCCAGCATGATGGACCCAAAAATGATTTTGATTTGATCATTGCATCGCAACCTTATCGTTCGCGTATAAGTGTACAAAAAAAAATCGATTATGTGGTTAAGCCCATGATTCAGGCTCTTGGACCAGGCGGTAAATTAATACTTGTGCACGCTTTTGGAAATGATTCGGGCATGGAAATTATTCAAAAAATATGGCCAGATGACAATCCTTTTTCTTCTTTAGCAAATGACATTATTGCTTGTTTAAAAGATACCTTACATGGTGATCTTTTAAATAAATTAAAATTTCAAGCACCAGAAACCTTTCGATATAATTTAAGAGCGTTACCGAATGAAATAGAAAACGGCATTGCTACGTCTTTAATATTTTCTTCTTGGAATGCTGTAACCTATGTAGGTCAAATCAATAATGAGAATGTAATGAAAGCAGAACGTGATGGCCGATATGTTCAATATATCCAGGAGATTATAAAAAAATACGGTGGTTTATGGTTTAATAACGAGATGATTGTAATCGAACATCAAGAATAATTTTATAACCTTATCACATACAAGGTTCCGAAGAATCCGGAATTAACAAAGCGTCCGAAAGCAGAGGCAGAATAAAATCCTCAAAGCACTTAAATACCTAAAAAATTTGATTATTCATCTTGTTTAACTATAATCGTCCAGCTATGTTTAGTTTCAAAACAAAATCATTATTTGGACAAACAAAACAACATGAGCGACAAATTGATCAATTTGTCGATATTCTTTCAGAAGTCGGTCTTGTATTTAAGTCCATTGTTCCATTGTATTTAAATAACGGCATCACTGATAAGTTTGATGAAATGGTCAAACAGGTGAGCGAGATGGAGAGTAAGGCTGATAAAATCACAAAAGATGTGGAACGCGCCTTATATGAGGAATCTTTAATTCCAGATGCGCGAAGCGATGTATTACGATTATTAGAGCACATGGATGAACTGATAGGTATGTATCAAGGTAACTGCTATCATTTCTCTATTCAAAAACCTGATTTTCCAAAAGAGTTTCATAAAGATTTAATAAGTCTATCTGAAACAGTTGTTAAATGTGTAGAGTCTCTATGTTTAACTGCTAGGTCATTCTTTCGGGATATCAAGTCTGTACGTGATAATGCCCATAAAGTCACTTTTTATGAAAAAGAATCTGATAAACAATTTACATCTTTTGCAAGAAGAATTTTTGATTCCGAGCTACATTTAGATCAAAAAATGCATCTTCGATATTTTGTTGAAAAAATAGATCGCATTTGTGATCAAGCAGAAGATATCGCAGATGAAATTCAGATCTACGCTATTAAAAGATCAATGTAAATAATTTATGGATTTAATAATTATTATTTTTCTCCTAGGAGGATTATTTCTAGGATGGTCTCTTGGCGCGAACGATGCAGCCAATGTTTTTGGTACCGCTGTAGGTACTCGCATGGTCAAATTTAAAACAGCAGCCCTTGTCTGCAGTGTATTTGTAATTTTGGGCGCTATTATTAGTGGAGCTGGTACAACAGAAACGTTGGGAAAATTGGGAGCTATTAATGCGCTCCCTGGTGCTTTTGCTGCCTGTGTTGCAGCCGGACTATCTGTTTATATAATGACAAAATTTGGATTACCAGTTTCTACAACACAAGCTATCGTTGGAGCCATCGTAGGTTGGAATATTTATACAGGATCTTCCATAAATATAAAAATTTTATTCATAATTCTTAGTACGTGGGTTTTATGTCCCATTATTGCTGCTCTTATTGCCATATTATTTTTTATTTTAACCAAACAAATATTAAGAAAATGTAATTGGCATCTTCTTCGCCTTGACGCTTACACACGTACAGCACTGTTAATTGTGGGGGCCTTTGGTGCATACAGTTTAGGTGCAAATAATATTGCCAATGTTATGGGTGTTTTTGTTCCAATCTCTCCATTTACGGATATTCACTTTATGAATGTTTTTACTTTTTCTTCTAAAGAACAATTATTTTTACTAGGAGGAATTGCCATTGCAGTTGGTGTTTTTACTTATTCAAAAAAAGTGATGTTTACCGTAGGCAATGATTTGCTTAAACTTTCTCCTCAAGCAGCCTTTGTTGTTGTGTTGGCCCATTCGATTGTGTTGTTCCTATTTGCTTCACAGGGAATAAGTAATTTTTTACATTCTATAAATTTACCTGCAATACCTCTGGTGCCTGTTTCTAGTTCACAAGCCGTAGTGGGTGCCGTCATAGGTATAGGAATTCTTAAAGGAGGAAAAGAAGTGCAATGGGATATTGCTGGTAAAATTTCTATAGGGTGGTTTCTTCTTCCTGTAATGGCTGCTTTGATTTCTTTTATAATCCTTTTTGTATTACAAAATATATTTAATCAGACAGTTCATTTCTAAATTAATTAATAGATCTATAGGATATAATATAATCCTCTTGTGCTTTAGTTGAGAAATACACAAACCGATACTCCTTATTTAGTTTGTGGTTTACTTAATAATATCACACCAATCCCAAGCAATATAATTGCACCTCCAAGAAATACTTGTTTTGTAGGCTCCTCACCAAGTAAGAAAATAGCTGTCGATAATCCGGTAAGAGGCAACAAAAGCATTACAGGCAGAACTTTATGAATTGGGTTACGTCCAATGACATGGTACCAAGTACCATATGCTAAAGGTTGCATAATTAAACTGAGATAAGCAACTATTAACCACCCATGAAAATTTGCAGATAAAAAATAATTAATAGTATTGCCGTCAAAAATAAACGAACCCAATAATAGCATTGGACCAGAAAATAAGCACACCCAAGCTGTAACCGCAAATCCTCCTATTTTTTTAACAATTGGTTTTGCCATAACCATTCCAAGGGACCAAGTGAATGCTCCAGAAAGCAATAACAAAACACCGATCAATTTACCTTGTAGATTGGGAGCACCTAATAAAACAAAAAGTCCTAAAAAAGCAATAACGATACCTACTATATTTTTTATTCCTGGTTTTTCTTTAAATAAAAAATACGCAATAATTACTCCGAAAGGCACTTCTGTTTGGATAAGAAGTGTTGAGGAAGATGCATCAACGCTATTTAAACCCATGTATACTAAACCGTAAGTTAAAGTGCCTCCGATAAATGAAACTATAAATAAATTTTTCAATAATCCTCTTGGTATGGGAAACCACCAAATTAGAATCAGTGCTGCGATAGTAAAACGTAAACCCATTAGTAAAAATGGTGGAAACTGCTGCATCGCTGGTTTGGCAATAACAAAACCAAAGCCCAAAAGTAAGGGTGCACAAAATGCAAGTAGGATATCACGAAAGCTCATCTGTGATTGTCACAGATTTTATTTAAAAACATAAATTATTTTATTGGAATTCGTTTCTTGGGGTCAAAGAAAGGTAGTTCAACTACTTTGGCCTTTAGATTTGTGTAAGGCGAATTAATGTTTATCTCTGTTCCATGATTAGTATATTTGAGTGGTAGAAAAGCATAACCTATATTTTTCTTTAAACGGGGGGAATAACATTTCGAAGTAACGTAACCTATTTCTTTTTTATTATCTATAACAGGCCAATGATCTGGAACAAAGTATTCCGGTGTATATTCTTTAGGAACCACCATGCTGATTGGATCGCCTAATATTTCAATCCCCACTAATTTTCTTTTTATCCCTTCTTGTTTAATTTTTTTTAAAGCTTCTTTCCCTACAAAATCTGCCTTCATTTCAAGATCAACTAGTCTGCCCATTCCAATTTCAAAAGGGTTATCTGTAACTCGCATATCTTGAAAGTATGAAAAAATTCCAGCTTCAACTCTTCTGATTTGTGATGGTCCAGTTGGTGCAATTTTATACTTTTCTCCGGCAGCCATAATTTTTTCATACAAATCAGCCCCACGTTTACCATCACGAAGATAAACCTCATATCCAATTTCTCCGCTCCAACCGGTTCGTGACACGATTACGGGTATTCCATCTAAGTCTGTTTGTTTACACCAGTAATATTTAAGATCGTTAATCCATGATCCGAATAAATCTGTTATTAAACTTCTTGATTTTGGCCCTTGTACTTGTAATGGAGATACATCCGGTTCTCTAAGTTCGATATCGTACTTATCCTGGCCTGCAACGCCCATAGCCCAAAGCAAAAGGTCACTATCAGAAATAGAATACCAAAAATGATCGTCTGCTAATTTTAGTAGGATAGGATCGCTAAGAATTCCACCTTGATAGTTAGTGTTTAAAACATATTTACATTGATTAACCTGACAATCTGATAAATTTCTCGGCGTTAATAATTGTGTAAATTTTGCTGCATCTGGTCCTTTAATTTCAACTTGTCGCTCAACAGCTACGTCCCAAAGAGTCACATCATTAACCAAACTCCAAAAATCTTCTTCCGGGGTATTATAATAAACCGGAAAGTACATGTGATTATATGTAGTGTATTCTTTACAGCCCCACTTTAAAGTGGACTCAAAGTATGGTGACTTTCTAATTCTAGTTCCAAATCCCAGATAAGGCTTTGGTGGTGCATTAGTTTTTTTTGCCATGAATCTCCAGAAGAATTTCGGAATATGCTTTATTTTATTTTCATTGTCTAGATTAAAACGTTTAGGCTTTTAATTTTTGATTGTCTTGATCATAAACAGCCGAATCAAGAATCTTTGCTTTTCTTCTTTGACCTTGAATTGCAATTTCTAATTCGCTGCCTGCATTCATTAAATCAGATTTAACATACCCAAATGCAAGACTTTTTTTAACTCTAAATCCATAGCTTCCGGAAGTAGTCACTCCGACTATTTTATTTTTATAGTAAATCGGTTCATTACCCATGGCATCGGCATTATCAGCATCAACATCTAAATAAACTAACTTAATATCAACTCCTGATTGAACTTTTTCCTGTAAAGCTTTGGCCCCAAAAAAATTATTTTTTTTCTTCAAATTAAAAAAACGATCCATGCCAGCCTCGACTAAACTAATTTCACCCGTTAATTCACTACCCCATCCTCTATATGCCTTTTCCATTCTCATAGAATTCACTGCATAAGTTCCAAAATTGACTATATTTTCTTTTTTGCCAACTTCGTAAATAGCATCATATAAAGACACCATTTGATCCATTGGATGATGCAGTTCCCAACCTAATTCACCCACATAATTTACTCGAAGCGCACGCACGGGAATTTTATTAATTAAAATTTCCTTACCTTTTAACCAAGGGAAATCATTATTGTTTAAATTTTGAGAAGTTAGCTGAGATAAAACCGTTCTCGATTTTGGTCCCACAAGAATAAGTACTCCATAATCTTGTGTAACATTTTTTATATTTACTTTTTCTCTTTCACTAACATGACGATTAAACCAATCAAAATCCCTAATTTCAGATGCAGTAGAAGATAGTACGTAAAAAAGATTGTTGGGTAAACGAGTTATAGTAAGCTCGCTTTGAATACGACCTTTTGCATTTAACATGTGTGTCAACACAATACTTCCATCTTTTTTAGGTATTCGGTTCGCACACAATCGATTTAAAAATGCTTCACTACCTTCACCGGAAATTTCGCATTTTGTAAAAGTGCTTAGATCCAAAACACCTACACTATTATAAACAGCTTCACATTCTTTTTGAACATAAGGAAAAGCGTTCGATCGTTTATAACTATATTTTTCTTGCATTCCAGTTTCAGCAAACCATTTGGGACGCTCCCAACCAAATGCATCGATGTAAATAGCACCTTGATCTTTTAATTTTTTATAAATCGGTGTTTTTTTGATAGGTCTACCAACATCTAAGCCTTCGTTTGGCAAAGGAGTAACATACATTCTTTTATATTCGTCAATTGATTTAGCTATTGCGTAATCTTTATGTGCCCAACTTAAATATCTTCGAGGATCAAACTCCAACATATTAATATCCGCATCTCCATAAGTCATCCATTGTGCCATATATTTTCCCGCACCTCCTCCTTGAGCAATGCCGACGCTTGCTGCACAAAACATCCAAAAATTTTTTAATCCGGGAGCAGGTCCAGCAAGAAAGTTTCCATCGGGAGTATGCGTAATAGGTCCACAAATCATTTTTTTAATCCCAACATCACGAAATTGGGGTATTCTATCCATGCCCTTTTTTAAATGCTCTTCAAGCCTATCTAGTTCAGGCTCTAATAATTCCATATTGAATTTCCAGTCCATGCCATCTAAGGCCCAGCATTTTGCATCTTTTTCATAAATTCCAATTAATAAACCTTTGCCTTCTTGACGTAAGTAACATGAGGAGTGTGGATCTCTTACAACAGGCAATTCTCTTTTAAGTTTTTTTATTGCAGGATGTTCTTCTGTAACTAAATAATGGTGGATCATATTAATGCTAGGTATATTTTTAAGTCCAACCATATGTCCTACTTCCGGACAATAACTACCTGCCGCATTAACAACGTGTTCGCAAATAATATTACCTTTTTCTGTTATCAACTCCCATTCTCCAGAAGGACGAGACTTAATATCGATCACTCTATTATGTCGGTATATTTTAGCTCCTCCATTTCTCGCTCCTATTGCCATTGCATTGGTGGTACTAGACGGATCAGTGTGTCCATCTTCAGGAGTATGTAGGGCTCCAATAATACCGTCTAATTTTATAAAGGGATGTATATTTGTAATCTCTTGAGTTGAAATAATTTTAGCGGGACTTCCCACATTATCTAAAATTCCCTTAACATAATAAAACCAATCCAGATCTTCTTGCTGATAGGCTAAACGTAAACTGCCACAACCATGCCAACCTGTCGATTGCCCTGTTTCTTGTTCTAATTTTTTATAAAGCTCAGTAGAATGATAATGTACTTTCGCTAGATTATAGCTGCCAACAAAATGGGGACATTGTCCAGCTGCATGCCAGGTAGAACCCGACGTTAGCTCACCTTTTTCGAGTAAAACTATATCTTTCCACCCTTCTTTTGTTAGATGATATAATAGGCTGACTCCAAAAATTCCACCACCTATTATGGCAACCTTTGCATGTGAAGTGATGTTTGTATCTGAAGTTTTATTTTGTTTCATCTATGTCTTTTCCCTCTAAGAAAAATCTATTTTAATGGTAATAAACATTTTTGATCAAGTAAATCTAATAGATAAAATTCTAATACAATATAGACTGCAAAAAAGAAAATTATAAGCTAAAATAATCTCTAAATAAATTTGGTAAAAATGAAAAAAGTTAAATTTACTCAAATGAAAGATGGTACAAAAGAAGATTATCTTCTTTTGGAAAAACACGAAAAAAAATTTATAGAGGGTACTGCTGATAGAATATTAAAATTCATAAATGGGTTAAATGCTACCCTAGAAGGTTATCAAGTATCGCGACTAGAACACTCATTACAAACTGCTACGCGAGCTTTGAATGATAAGGCAGACGATGAAATGATCGTAGCCGCTCTGCTACACGATATTGGAGATGAATTTGCACCACTAAACCACTCAGAATATGCTGCAGCAGTACTAAGACCTTATGTAACTGAAAAAATACATTGGATAGTAGAAAAACATGGAATTTTTCAATTGTATTATTATGCCCATCATCTCGGCGGCAATAAAAATGAAAAGGAAAAATATAAAGGTCACAAGTATTATCAAGCGACTATTGATTTTTGTGAAAAGTGGGATCAAAAATCATTCGATCCAAATTACGATACCCTACCCTTAGAAAAATTTAAACCTTACGTAAGAAAAATATTTAGCAGAACACCCTATTCACAGTAAAATTTTTCATTAGATTCTTATTGAGTTGGAATAATTATTCTATCTACCAATTTAGTTAATAAAAACCCTCCTAGCATGGATAATACAAAAAACACTGAATAAGTATTTAATAATGCAAGAGATGATATTGCTGGACCCGGACAAAATCCGACCATCCCCCATCCAATGCCAAACGTACCAGAACCTATAATTAAATTTTTATCAATAGATTTTCGAGTCGGAATAGCGAAATTGTCAGCAAATAAAGGTTTGTTTTTATTTCTAAATAAAAAAAATACTGGAGCACTTACAATAATTGCACCCATCATCACAAAAATTAAGGAAGGGTCCCATTGACCAAATAAATCTAGAAATCCTAGAACCTTTTCTGGATTGATCATGTTAGAAACGGATAAACCAACACCAAATATTATTCCACTGATAAAAGAGATAATTTTAGACATCATTGTTTTTTATCCAATCAACTTAACTGTTATTATTGCTGTAATCATAAAAATGATCGTTGCTATAATAGATCTTGGTGACAAAAGACTAATACCACAAATCCCATGACCACTTGTGCAACCTCTTCCAATTTTTGTTCCTATGCCAACTAAAAAGCCAGCACTAATAATTATTGGTAGCGACGACGTTATTAAAAAAGGAATGTTAATTTTTGTAAAAAATGCATAAAAAATGGGTCCTAAAACTAACCCGACAATAAATAAAAAGTTATCAGTTCTGTTTTGTTTTGAAACAAGAGTATCATTTACAATGCCGCTTACGCCTGCTAATCGACCGTTTCCAATAAAAAATATTATTACAGCCAAACCAATTATTATTCCCCCGAAAAAAGCAGATTGCGGTGTAAAATTTACAATATTCATATTAATTTCTCTTTATATAGTACTTAATGCCTGATCTAAATCATTTTTGATATCTTCAAAATCTTCTAAACCGACGGAAAGTCTAACTAAATTATCATGAATATTTTGATTGTTTCTTTCTTCATCAGTTAAAACTCTGTGTGTTGTGGTTGCTGGATGAATGGCTAAAGATTTTGTATCTCCCAAATTATTACAAATATCAATCATTTTTAGATTATTTAAAAAATTAAATGCTTTTTTTTTATCTTCTTTAATGTAAAAACTTAAAACATTCCCTCCCATCTTCTGCTGTTTTTTTGCGAGCTCATATTGTGCATGATTTTTATTAAAGGGATAATTAACTGACTTAATCTTGTTGTGTTCAGACAAAAATTCTACCACTTTTTCAGTATTTTTTGATTGCTCAATTACTCTTAAATGAATGGTTTCTAGTCCTTTTGACAAAACCCAAGCATTGAATGGGCTAATACAAGGTCCTGTATGTCTTAGAAAAGGTTTTAAAATTTCTTCTCTAAACTTTGCTGAACACAAAATTGCACCACCCATGGTTCTTCCTTGACCATCTATATGTTTGGTGCCAGAATAAACTATAATATCTGCTCCAAATTTCGATGGACTTTGCAAAACAGGTGACACCAAGATATTATCGACAATAACTTTAATATTATGTTTTTTTGCTAATTTGCATACAGCATCCATATCAACTAGTTCTAAACAAGGATTGGATGGAGTTTCAAAAAAGAAAATTTTTGTATTTGATTTTATCTCTTTTTTCCAACTTTCTATATTTTTACCATCAACAAAAGATACTGTTATTCCGTATCTTGTTATTATATTTTTTATAACTTCTCTACATGAGCCAAATAGAGCAGTCGCTGATACAACATGGTCTCCGGCTTGTAGTTGACACATAAAAGAAGCAAAAACTGCAGCCATTCCGCTTGCTGTAGCAAAACAACTTTCTGCACCATCTATTATTGCCATCCTTTTTTCAAATGTATCGATTGTTGGATTGGCATATCGAGTGTACTGAAATCCTGTTTCATCTCCTTTAAAAATTGCTTCTGCTTGTTCTGCACTTTCATAGACAAATCCCGAAGTCAAAAAGAGGCTTTCTGATTGTTCTCTAAAGTGCGTTTTATTTAAAGCCCCACGAATTAATTTAGAATTTTTACCTTTTAAATCTCTTGTTAACATGGCAAATCACTTTTTTTCCAACCAACATTTTCTTGATTGCCTTCAAAACCGTCAGAAATATTCACACATGTATAATTTTCTTTAGTTAAAAGCTCTGCAGCAAATTGGGATCTTGCTCCTGAACGACAAGTAATTAGAATGTTTTTATCTTGATTAATTTTTAAATTTTTAAATTCCTGTATAAAATTTTCATTGAAAATTCTCTCATCACCAAATTGTATTGACAAAAAATAGGTTTTTAATCCTATTTTCTCTCCATCCGGTTTACCAATCGTGTCCCATTCTTCTTTTGTCCTTACATCTAGTAATACACTATTAGGTTTTGTTATGAGATAATCTTTAATATCTTTTGATGCTAGTTGTTTTATCATAATTTTTTTTGAGCCTTCCAATAAATTTAATATAATTAAGCTTTATTCCTATAAGCTTTCATATGTTTAGGAATTCTTTTATTCGTACCATACATGAAATGATTGGATATGTTTTCTCTATATTTGCTTGCGGGAACTGTAAGTCCAACTGCTTCTGCGACTTCCCTAATAAGCATCGGATTTGCACCACAGCAAATACCCAAATAATTCACTCCAAGTTTAAAAGCTTCCTTTGCAAATTTCCTTATTTCATATCTGTTGCATTGCAAAGGATCTAAAGCAGTTGGAAATGTTCTGCCATGAGGAGCATGACTTTTGCATCCATTCTTGTCTGGCAAATTAAAAAATGTTGAATGTTTTTTAGTTGTACGAAGAGGAACCGGTAAAGCACCAACGTGACATTTAACTGCTTTTCTAATTTTTCTTAAGAAAGGCATCGTAGTCTCAGGACCTCTGAAGCAGTTTAGTCCTACAACTTCAGCGCCCAATTGTTCTAATTCTTTACAAGTATCTAAAACGGAAACACCATCTCTCATTATGTTTTCAGCCATCGGAGAAATAGTAAGCACACAGGGTAGACCTGTTTTTTTCATTACCTCTAAAGCCTTATAAGCTTCTTGAGCATAATAAAAAGTTTCTCCGATCAGCATATCCGCACCTTCTTCGACAGCCCACCCAACCATTTCAGTAAACATTTTTTCAACTTCTAAATGTGATTTTGAATCATCCTCCTTCCAGATATGGGTACCTGAAATATTTCCAGCCATTAAATTGGGTTCAGTTCCCTTAATTGGATTTGTGGCAATTTTTTTTGCAATTTTTAATGCTGCTCTGTTTAAAGACTCTAATAATTTCTCTTTACCTATAACACGCATTTTTTCACGGTGACCATTATAAGTAAAAGCTTGGACAATATCAGAGCCCGCATGTTGAAAGTCTTTATGTAAGTTTTCTAAAGCTTCTGGATGATCTAAAGAAACCATCGGAACAAACTCTCCGGAAGCCATATAGCCCCTTTTTTCAATTTCAAAAAGAAATCCCTCTGCACAAATTACGGGTCCAGAGTTTAGTCGTTCTAATAAGCTTCTTTTCTTTTCTTTGCTTTTATACTTTTTCATCTCTTAATCTGCTCATTACTTTCAAGAGGAGAAACGAACAATTAAAAGATCTATAAACAACTCTCGTTAAGAGGAAGAGTATAAGCTTAATACTAATTGAGCAGTTATTTACTTGATATTTCGTATTGCTCATTTTCTCCTTTTTAGTGCTTCGACTAAATGTCGGGTGCACAATATGGTTAAACACCCGGTTTTTTGATGAAAAAGATTTCCAAAAAAAAACCACCGACTAAAGCGGTGGTCAAGAAAAATCGCTTTAGCAGGAATTTTTAAAGCGCCCGCAATCTGATTCAACTCGGCGCTATGTAAAATATTAACTAATGCTATATATATTGTCAAATACAATCTAATTTATTTAAGGAGTTCTATTTGGAAAATTTACTGAAAAATGAGAAGAGTCCCTACCTCAAGCAGCACGAAAACAATCCTGTTCATTGGTATCCTTGGAGCAAAAAAGCCTTAAATAAAGCTAAAGAACTAAAAAAACCAATTTTTTTAAGTGTAGGCTATGCCAGTTGTCACTGGTGTCATGTCATGGCTCATGAAAGTTTTGAAGATCAAAGTACCGCTTCTATAATGAATGAAAAATTCATCAATATAAAAGTCGATCGTGAGGAAAGGCCCGACTTAGATTACGTATTTCAAAAAAGTTTAGCTCTTTTAACTGAAACTCAAGGCGGTTGGCCATTATCGATGTTTTTAGATGAAAATGGAGTTCCTTTTTCTGGCGGAACTTACTTCCCAACTAAAGAAATTTATGGAAGACCTTCTTTTATTAATATTCTTAATCAGGTGTCAGAATTTTATGGAAAAAATAGAGAAAAAGTCATCCAACAAGCACTTGGAATAAAAAACGCTTTCCAACAGATTCAAAAAAAATCTTCTGTTATTAGTCAAAGTTTAACTCCACATCTTGAAACCTTAACCAATTATATTGACTATGAATGGGGAGGATTTAAAGGCAGTCCAAAATTTCCCCAATTCTATGTTTTTGAAAGTTTTTTACATTTTTATAAAAAAACAAAAAACAAAAAATTCTATGATGCTGTAAAAATTTTACTTCAGAATGTTTGCGCGAGAGGATTATACGATCACTTGTTAGGAGGAATCGCACGTTACTCGACGGATGATAAATGGATCGCTCCTCATTTTGAAAAAATGCTCTACGACAACATTATGTTTGTAAATTTATTAGGCCAATTTTACCTTGAAGAACCTAACGACTATTATAAAAATAAACTTATTCAAACTGTAGAATTTATTAATCAGTCTTTTAAAAATAAAGATAATCTTTCGGGTTCTGCTTACGATGCTGATAGCGAAGGTATTGAAGGAAAATATTATGTTTGGGAAGGCAAAGAATTAAAAAGCGTACTTGGAAAAGATTACGATTTTTTTGGTAAATTTTACGACATTTCGGAAAATGGTAACTGGGAAGGAAAAAATATCCTTATTGAAAAAAATGCCGAAATATTGAAAGAAGACAAAGAAAAGCTAATTTCTATAAAAAATAAATTATTATCCATAAGAGAAAAACGACCAAAACCATTTTTCGATGATAAAACGCAAATTGATTTAAATGCCTATTGGATTAGCACTTTAATTTTTGCTGCGGAAGTAATCGATAAAGAGGAGTGGAGAAAACTGGCTCTGTCAAATTATAAAGTTTTAAAAAGCCTGCTAGGCGGCGAAGTCTTCCATTGTTACAAAGATAAAGAGGGAATTAAAGTATTTCTTGAAGACTATACCTATTTCTCCCAACTAATGATCAATCTCTATGAAGTAACTGGAGATATTAATTATTTAAGTGACGCTAAAGATGCAATGCAAAAAACTTGGGATTTATTTTATGATAAAAACAATAAAATTCTTCAAAAAAACCCTGTCGAACAAAATGATCTTTTTGTTGCACCTGTAGATATTAGTGATCACAATATACCCAACGGGAATAGTGTTTTTTTAATAAATTGTAAAAAACTTGAAGCCATTACCACAGAAAATAAATGGCAAAATATGGGAAAAGAACTGATGAGTAGTTTGCATTCTTTTTTAAATTTACATGCTTCACAAATGGTCAGTTACATAAAAAATATAGATATATGTGAAGAACTAACAACTTTTACTTTTTTTGGAAACATTGACAAATTTAAAGATTTGCATCAATACGTAAAAAAACGTTATCTCAAATCATCCTCTTTAATTTACAAAGAAGATCGGAAAGAAAATTATTTAGTGGTGTGCAAAAACCAAACCTGTTCAAATAAAATTAAGGATATTGATAGTCTTAAATTAGTTGTAAAAAACTATGCCATATAGTGATCAGAAAAAAGGAACGCTTCTTGCATTTACTGCCATTATATTCATTACTCCAGATTCTCTGTTTATTCGATTAGCTAGTCTTGAATCTTGGAATTTGATTTTTTATAGAGGGTTTATTCCCTTTGTTGTAGTTTTTGTTGGTCTTCTAATTATATATAAAAACAAATTAGTTACCGAACTAATAAATAATGGTTGGCGTGGTATTGCTTACGCTGGAACATTTACCATAACAAATATTATGTTTGTTATTTCAATTGAAAACACCAATGTTGCAAATACTCTGATTATGCTTGCTTTAGCTCCTATGCTGTCCGCGATAATTAGTCTTATTTTTTTAAAAGAAAACCCTGATCAAAAAACATGGATAGCCATAATAATTACTACGTTAGCGGTAATTTTCATTTTTTATAATGCGTTAGATGTCGGGGATTTTTTAGGAAATTTTTTAGGTTTAGTTTGCGCAACAGGACTAGCCGTTGGGGCTGTGATCATCAGATCTGCAAAAAAAATTAGCTTGGTCCCCTCAGCAATGGTGGGCAAATTGATGGTTGCATTAATCGCACTATTATTCGTAGACAATTTAAAATTAGAAGGAAACGACCTAACTATTATCCCGCTTATGTGCGTTATGTGCGTTGCAATACCATTTGTCCTGATTACCCTGGCTCCGAGGTACATTACCGCAGCCGAGGTGAACCTTTTCTTTTTACTTGAAACCATATTGGGTCCACTTTGGGTTTGGTTGGTCATTCGCGAGCAACCCAGCATGGCAACGATCATTGGAGGAATAGTGATCATTTCCACAATCGCTGTTCACTCTTTCTTAGCTTTAAAAAAAACATAATCTTTTTTATTATCTCTTTGCAATTCTTTTAAAAAAGAATATCTACACCTAATCATGACCAAAATTATAAAAAATTCATGGGCGTTATTTACCGGAATCGGAATCTTGATGATTGCCCATGGCCTACAAGGAAACTTGATGGGAGTCAGGTCCGTAATCGAAGAATTTAATTTTTTAGCTACGGGTACGATGATGTCAGGATATTACGTAGGATATTTTTTTGGTTCCCATATAACTCCAAAACTGGTTTTAAGAGTAGGTCATATCAGAGTTTTTGCAGCTTTTGCATCCATGGCATCCTTAAGTATTTTAATTATCTCTGCATATGTAAATCCTATTGTATGGACTTTTGCGAGATTTATAACAGGAATGTCTATTGTAAGTTGTTTTATTGTTGCCGAAAGCTGGCTCAATGATCGAGCCAACAATAGAACGCGAGGCAAACTATTATCTCTTTACATGTTCATAACCTACATAGGTTTAGCAATTGGAATGCTTTTATTAAATTTTGATAGTCCAGAAAACTATAAACCTTTTATTTTAGTGTCGATCTTATTATCAATTGCATTGGTGCCCATCCTGCTTACCAAACGTAAGGCACCTAAATTCAAAAAGATAGGCACTTTGAAATTGAAAGAACTTTATAAAATTTCACCTCTGGGCGTTGTAAGCTCTTTTTGCACGGGTATAATTCATTCAGCATTATTTACATTAACTGCAGTTTACGCGGCCACAATGAACTTTAGTATTTTTGAAATTTCTTTATTATTATTTTTGATTACTATTGCGGGGGCTTTATCCCAATGGCCCATAGGTTATCTTTCTGATCGATTTGATCGAAGAATCATTATCGTTTTATGTACTATAGTAGGTGCCGTTTTTTGCGTTTTATTAGTTATTGTATCAGGAGATACGTTACAACTCATGTTTTTGGCTACAGAATGGGGAACGAGCAAGTTAATATTTTTTATTTGTGCAACAGTCTATGCTGGTGCATCGCTTTCTTTGTACCCACTTAATATTGCGCACACAAACGATTTTGTTCCAAAAGAAAAATTCGTTGCTGCTGGAGGTGGTTTAACCTTCGTTTTTGGGCTAGGAGCAATAGGTGGACCGATAGTTTGTTCTATTTTTATGAACGAATTTGGACCCAATAGTTTCTTTATTTTTCTACTCATTTTTCATGTTATTATTGCTATATTTGCTCTTTATAGGATTACCAGAAGAAGTACCGAAGATAATCCTGATTCAACTTTTATACCGCTACCAAAAAATATTACTCCGCTGGGTATGGAATTGGATCCTACAACTGGAGCAGATTTATCTAACACCGACAAAAAATGAATAAAGAAAATGCATCGAAACTTTGGAAAATCATTCAAGAAGCTGGCGATTATTTAATGGGTTAGCGGGACACCCTAGTTCACATTAGTTATGTGGGTTATTTAAAATTAATAAACGAGTTTTTTCATTAACTAAAGACAAGATTTTATCAGGATTAATTGAAAAATCTTTACTTTCAAGCATGTTAAACGGAACCGCTTTTGCTCCAGTATAGTTGATCATTGATTCGTAAATAGGAAAACCTGGATCTGGATATATAATTTCGGCATCTGGTTCTCCAAAAAAAGAGATGGCATAGTGCATTGTTGGTTTGCCACCAGGCATAATAATTATTCTCTCAGGATCAATATTGGCATTGTATAGACTTTTAATTTTTCGACTTACAGCCTCTCTACATTCAATGATTCCATTTGGCAGGGTATAACCATGATGACCATCTTTTAAAGCTTTAATTGTAGCATCCACTACATGTTTGGGAGATTTAAAATCAGATTGACCTAAACTTAAATCAATAATTTTTTTTCCTTGTTTTTCTAATTTTTTGGTTTTTGCAAATATGTTATAGACCGCTTCGGTGCCAAGTCTATTTACACTTTTAGCAATTTTCATTTATACTTTTTTCTAAATGCAACTTTCGATCTATTAAGTTCCTTAACGGATTTACAGCCCATTAATATCATATCGCGTTTTATTTCAGATTTCATTTTTTCTAAAACAATTTCGATAGCCTTTTGTCCTCCTGCGCCGAGCGCATACAAATAAGCTTTGCCAAAACTGCATGCTTTAGCACCTAGTGCCAAAGCTTTTAAAACATGCGTTCCTCTTCTGACTCCTCCATCAAGAATTATTTCTATCTTATCTCCGACCGCATCAACAATCTCAGCAAGTTGATCAAAAGGTGCTCTTGAACCATCAAGTTGTCTACCGCCATGATTTGAAATCATGATTGCGCTTGCTCCAATATCAATTGCTTTTTTAGCATCTTCAACTGACATGACTCCTTTTAATGCAAAAGGACCATTCCATTTTTTTACACAATACTCTGCATCTTTCCAATTCATTGTAGTATCAAACTGCTCGTTTATATAATTCATAATTGACTTATCTATATTGCTACCTTTTTCTGTCATATGAATAATATTTGCTAACTTAAACTTTCCACGAAATAAGTAATTGAGACTCCATTCAGGATGCAAAGCAAAACTTAATAAACTGCCTAATGTTAATCTGGGAGGAGTAGTAAATCCTGTTCTATGATCTCGTTCTCGGTTACCAGCTACCACAGTATCTACAGTTAAACATAGACCGTGAAATCCGGCTCTTTGACATCTTTCAATTAAATTATCTGTTAATCCTCTATCTTTATGAATATAAAGTTGAAATAATTTAGGTCCACCAGTTGAATTACCAATTTCTTCAATACTTGTAGTCGACATAGTTGACATACTAAACATTGTACCCATTTTTTCTGCAGCCTTTGCGGCTGCACTTTCGCCATGGTGATGATAAAGGCGATGCATCGCAGTTGGAGATAGAAACAATGGAAAATCAATTTTTTGCCCAAACACAGTAGTTGATAGATCTATATTACTTACATCACTAAGGACATTTGGAACTAAGTCACAATTATTAAAAGACTCAGTATTTCTTTTTAAGGTTACTTCATCATCTGAACCACCATCAATATAATGAAATATGGGTGCTGGTAATTTTTTTTTTGCTAATTTTTTAAAATCTTCTACGTTATGGCAGTCCTTAAGATTCATTTTATAATTTTTATTTTAACTTAATTGCGGCTAAATCAAAATTTCTTAAGAAAATTAAGCATATAACTATTTACTCCAGGATTTTTAGTTCCAAGACTAGCATTAGATATATGATTGTAAGACATTCCTAAATGAGAGCTATCACTTAAATTGAAAGACATTTGAATTTCACTTTTAAATTCCAAAGGATAACCTAAATCTTTCCCGCTACCATAATTGTAATAGCCTGGTGCAAAACTAGGGGTGATTGTTAAAAATCCAAGCTCATATTCTGCCTGTACCCCGCTATAAAGGTATAACGCACTTTT
>Ga0208334_100352_pt1 | contig 17938 bp, 19 predicted proteins | sample DeeseametaMP0900_FD_184201 | JGI IMG/M metagenome (GOLD analysis project Ga0208334, IMG submission 184201) | Marine microbial communities from the Deep Indian Ocean - MP0900 (SPAdes) | ecosystem: Environmental > Aquatic > Marine > Oceanic | place: East of Durban, South Africa, South Indian Ocean...
TTGGATAATTGGCTCGATATAAAAGGCATAGGCCCGTGGACTGTTAACTATGCTAAACTGCGCGGGCAAAGTAACCCAGATATACTATTAGCCGGCGATCTCGGGGTAAAAAAGGCGCTGATCAATGCTAAGCAATTTAACCCAGAGCTGAGCGCTCCATTTCGCTCGTACTTAACGTTTCAACTATGGCAGCAACTTTCATGATTATACAGACCGCAATTTCGAGTCCGATTGACGATGTTATTATTCAAGCGACTGAAAACGGGGTGAGCTATGTTGGTTTTTACCCAAAAACACACTACACCCATACACCCGTTGAGCAAGTAACAAATGAAGCGGTTTTAATCTGTGTAAAGCAATTAAACGAATACTTTAATGGTCAGCGCAAAACCTTTAATGTGCCATTAGATACGCAAGGTACGCCTTTTCAAAATGGTGTGTGGCAAGCGTTGCTTAGCGTCCCTTTTGGCAAAACCATGACCTACGGCGATATAGCTAAACAATTAAATAACCCTAAGGCGGTAAGAGCAGTCGGGGCTGCAAATGGCAAAAACCCCATTAGTATTATAGTGCCATGCCATCGAATTATTGGTGCAAACTCAAAGCTTACTGGGTACGCTGGTGGCCTTGAGAGAAAAAGTTGGCTACTAAAGCATGAAGGGATAATTTAACTGTTACAGCACTGGCAGCTTTGTTATCACAAGCTACAATTTACATTATTTACTAATAAAAATTATTATGAGTATCAGCAGCTTAAATTATTTATTTATATTTGGTTTGATGTTTTCTTCAGCGGTGTTTGCTAACCCTCAAACGCTTATATTTTGCTACGAAGATAAAGACGTTGCACCTATGTTTTTGGGCATTGGGCAAGAGGTACCTATAGATAACCCTGGCGCCTCAATTGAAATTTTAAAGCAACTGGATGCCGACATACCCAATGTGGCTATTTCATTTGTTAGAAAACCATGGCGCAGATGCCTAAACGATTTAGAGCTTAACCGTGTTAATGCCGTTATTGCCAGCTATCGTGATGGGCGTGAACGTTTTGCGGTGTACCCTACAAACGAAAAAGGGGTGTTGCTAGAAAAATTTGCAGTGAGTCGTTTTAGTAGCTGTTTAATAGGGCGGGCTCGTTTTCATAAACAATGGCAAACACGTGAAGTATTTCAAAATAAAGCGTTTACTATCGCCATTCCTAATGGCTATGGCTTAAACAGCGCGCTAAAAGAAGAGCCTTTTTATATCCATAATACTTTTTCAAAAGACAAAGCTTTTGAATTACTTGATAAAGGAGTGGTGCAGGCAAGTGTTGATTTATGCCAAGTAGATGACTTAAAAGTGTCGAGCTACCAACATAAAGGGAGCGATGTGAAACCCCTTTACCCACCTTATGAAACAACCGACGGTTATTTAATTTTTTCAAAGCAGTTTTACCAGCAAAATAGCCAGCTTAGTAAAGAGATATGGCAATGGTTAGCGCGCTTTGACAGTGCACAAATTTATATAAAATACTTGCAAGCTGTTGAGTAGTAAGAAAATCAAAGCGCTTATTAACTAAAATAGCGATATGAAATTGGTATTAATCGGATATTAAGGTAGCATAAGCGCACTTTTTATCTTAAGGCACGGCAATGGCTCAATTATACTTTTACTACTCTGCGATGAATGCGGGTAAATCAACCACCTTATTACAATCTGCGTTTAACTATCGTGAACGCGGTATGGAGCCAGTTATTTTAACGGCTGCAATTGATAACCGCTCTGGTGTAGGAAAAGTATCGTCTCGTATCGGGCTGCAAGCTGATGCGCATATATTTGATGCGTCAAAAAATGTTTTTGAGCTGATCCAAAATCTGCAAAACGAAAAAAAGCGCCACTGTGTATTGGTTGACGAATGCCAGTTTTTATCTAAAGAGCAAGTTATGCAGCTGACCGATGTGGTTGATGAACTTGGTATTCCGGTATTGTGTTATGGCCTGCGAAGCGACTTTAGAGGTGAGTTATTTATTGGCTCTCAGTACTTGCTAGCATGGGCCGATAAACTGGTTGAGCTTAAAACAGTGTGCCATTGCGGCCGTAAAGCCAATCATGTATTGCGTACAGATGAAAACGGCAATGCTATTGCCGATGGTAACCAAGTAGAAATTGGCGGCAACGACCGTTATGTGTCGGTGTGCCGCAAGCACTATAAGGCTGAGTTAAATATGGGCCGCTAAGGCTCGTATAAAAGTATCTATATCATCTTTGTTTATATCAAGATGAGTGACTAGCCTAAGCTGTTTGCTTGGGCTAATTAATATGCCTTGTTGTGCTAATTGCTCGCTAATATGCGCTATATTTAACTCACTTGAATAGCGCGCATACACCATGTTGGTGGTGTTACTCATATCAACGCTAAACCCATTGAGTTCGTTAAGCTTACTTGCTAAATAACGCGCATTAGCGTGATCGTCTTTTAAGCGAGAGACGTTATTTTCAAGTGCGTATTGCCCCGCGGCTGCCAGCATTCCGGCTTGGCGCATGCCACCACCGAGTACTTTTCTCCAGCGCCGTGCTTTTGTGATAAGCGCCTTTGTGCCTAGTAATAGCGAGCCAACGGGAGCACCTAGCCCTTTTGATAAGCAAATTGAAACAGAGTCAAAGTGCTGGGTAATATCTGTAATATCAACGTTTAATTCAACCGCTGCATTAAACGCACGTGCGCCATCTAAGTGCAGAGCCAACGAGTGCTCATTTACAAAATGACGTGCTTTGGCTAAGTAGCTAAGGGGGAGTACTTTTCCGCCTATGGTGTTTTCAAGGCTAAGTAAGCGGGTGTTGGCAAAATGGCTATCATCTGGTTTTATTGCGGCGGCAATTTTATCAAAGCAGAGGCTGCCATCGGGTTCATTCTCAATCGGTTGTGGTTGAATAGAGCCTAATACTGCAGCGCCACCGCCTTCAAATTTATAGTTATGGGCATTTTGCCCGCAAATATATTCATCTCCGCGTTCGCAATGAGCCATAAGCGCAAGTAAGTTAGCTTGCGTGCCAGAGCTACAATAAAGTGCGGCTTCAAAGCTAAAACGCTCACTTGCATAGGCTTCTAGCTGGTTTACGCTAGGATCATCCCCGTACACATCATCGCCTACTGGCGCGTTATACATTATATCGCGCATGGCTTTTGAGGGTTTAGTAACCGTGTCTGAGCGAAAATCTATCATGGTGGTTATTCCTTTATTAAGTACTACAGGCTTTTTTGTTTTTTATGGGTTTAAACAAGCTCTTCAAAAATTTGTTCACGGGTGGCTTTATCAAAATAACTCCAGGCAATAAAGCGACTTACTTTTTGTCCTTGTGCCATGTCTATAATTTTATATTCGGCAATAGGGAGGGTGCTTAATTTATTTTCTAACACTTTAAGCGTTTCTTTTTTTGAAACCAAGGAGGTAAACCATATTACTTGCTCTGCAAATTGCTCACTTTGAGCAATCATATTGCTAATAAACTGTGCTTCGCCGCCTTCGCACCATAGTTCATTATTTTGCCCGCCAAAATTAAGGGTGTTTTTAGGCGATTTCCCTAAGTTTTTCCATTTGCGCTGCGACCCTTTATTGGCCTCTTCTGCGCTTGCGTGAAATGGGGGGTTACACAGGGTTAAATGAAATAAATCTTTTTGATTTATAATGTTTTCAAAAATAGATGATGCGTTTTTTTGGTGTTTAAGGGTTATTTTTAAACCATTAAATTGGGCGATTTGCTTCGCTATTTTTATTGAATTTGCATCGATGTCGCTACCAGTAAAGTGCCAGTTGTATTCATGATTACCTGTTAATGGGTAGACCAAATTGGCCCCTGTGCCAATATCGAGCACCTTAATTTGCCTGCCAGTTGGAATATTTTGTTGGTTGTCGTCGCTTAATAAGTCTGCCAAGTAATGAATGTAATCAACGCGACCAGGAATAGGAGGGCATAGGTTATGCTCAGGAATATCCCAAAAATCTATTTTATAATGCGCTTTTAAAAGCGCTTGATTAAGCGTTTTTACTGCTGTGTTATTGGTAAAGTCAATGCTCTTACTCCCCGCAGGGGTGACGATGATGAAAGGGGTTAACGCATCGTGCTTATCGCATAGCAGGTCTAAATCGTAGCCATGTAAATGTTGGTTGCGTGGGTGGAGCTTGTTAGAGACTTGTTTTGATTTCATAGCATTAATTTAGCAATTAAATAATGGCGCAATTGTATCAAATGCCCCACTAAAAAGTGCAACCATTTACTTTAGAATTAACAGTGGTACTGGTAGGATGAGTGGCTAAAAATAATAAAGGAAAATTTGTGGCAATTACACAGCACTCCCATTTTGTTCAACTAGGCAATCAGCAAACACTACATTTACGCCGTATAGCAAACGACAAGCAAGCGGGCCCCGTGGTGTTTTTTATGCACGGCGCAGTAGAAAACGGCAAAATTTTTTATACTCATAGCAATAAAGGGCTAGGCCCTTATTTGGCTGAGCAAGGCTATTGCTGTTATGTAGCAGACCTGCGCGGGCGCGGAGAGAGCAAGCCGCTTATTTCGTCGCAGGCTAAATATGGTCAAACAGAGGCAATAGTAGAAGATATCCCCGCCTTTATTAATTACATTGAACAATTTGAGGGTAAAAAGCCAGACTATTGGGTTGCTCACTCTTGGGGGGGCGTTTTAATGAATAGCGTTTTTGCACGTTTTCCTGAGTATTTAAAAGAGGTTAAAGCGTGTGCTTATTTTGGCTCTAAACGCTCTTTGTTTAATAATCACCCTAAAAAGTTACTACAAGCAAATATAATTTGGTACTTTATGGCGCCCATATTGGCTAAAAAACAGGGGTACTTAAACGCAAAAGGCTATAAGTGGGGCAGCGATAACGAATCGCAAAAGTCGCATTATCAAAGCATGCAGTGGGCTAAAAAAAGGCCATGGATAGATAGCGATGATGGTTTTGACTATGCAAAAGCCTTAGCTAAAGTGCAGGTGCCTCCTACACTACATATTGGCGCTGTAAACGATAAGGCTCTTGCGCAGCCTATTGATATTAAAAAGTTTATGGCAGAGTCCGGACCTGGAAAACAAACCCTTAAAATTTATGGCAAGCGCCATGGTCATAGTGTGGATTACGATCATATTAATATGCTTACTCACCCTCAGGCACGGGATGAGCAATTTAAAGATGTTGTAAGCTGGTTTAACGAACACAGTTAGGCAATTAGGCTCATTCAAATTGTTTTAAAAACGGTGTTTTATAGCGCTCCCAATGCGCGAGTGCCTGTGTATTAATTGGCTGCCTAATGGCTTGTTTGCTTAATGTGCTAACAGCAGCCTTACGCTTATAAAATGCTAAGCATTGCGGTTCATACTCACACCCTAAAAACGAAAATAAAGCACTTAGCTGCGACTCAGGCTCGGCAACTATTTGCTCATAATGAATATCGTATAGCGGTAATGAGGGCAGACTGCGCCAATGATCCATTAATTTTGCATACAGCGCATGGTAAAGTTTAAATTCTTTTAAATCACAAAAGTACGGCTCATTTTCGGCAAAGTAGTTACTGAATACCGAAAAAGCAGTGGCGTTAAAATCCCTACTTAAATTAATAAATTTAGCATTAGGGAACAGCAAGTAAATTAAGCCAATAGACTGATAGTTACTCGGTAGCTTATTAATAATGAAAGGGCGTACAGGCTGTGCTTTTTTTAATTCTTCAATATAAATATTGCGAGCTTTTACGATTAAATCGTTACTAAGTGCGCTTAAGCATTGCGGGTAAGGGGTTTGCGTTTGCTGCTCTATAAATGCCACCACTTGGTTAGCAATACTGGTGTTTTCACCTAATGTGGCAAACTGTGAGTGGCTGGCCATTATTTGCTCAAGTAAGGTTGAGCCGCTGCGGGGCATGCCAATAATAAACACAGGCGTAATATTGCCGGTAAAAGTGTGATCGGCAGATGCAATTAGCTGTTGTGTATTATGCGTTATAATTGCTTCATAAAAAGGCACTAAATCACTGGTTTTAAAGTGAGAAAGCTTTTTTTGAAGTTTGTTGGCAAGCACATAGTAGTTAAATGCTTGCTCTGTATCTTCTAATTTGTCGTAGCTTTTACCTAACGCGTAGTAACACACCATTTTTAAACGCACGTTATTCGTTTGCGTTAAAAAGTGGTGCAGGTTGCTCACATAATTATGTTCTTTATTGAAACGGCCTAATTGTACTAGTTCAAATAAAATATAGGCAGTTACGGGGTAAAGCCCCATGCTTAGTGCATGCGCAAATGTGGTGTGTGCTTTGTCTAATTCGCCGTAGCTTAAATAATGCTGAGCTAAATAATAATGAGGCTCTGGGTTATGGCTTGCAAGGCTTTTAGCATATTCGAGTACTTTAAGCGCATCATTAGGGGAATTAACGCCGTTAAATGCATCGGCAAGGGCGTGCAGTGGCTCAAGCATATGGGGTAAACGTTCGCATGCTTTTTGTAATAAGTATACCGCAGCATCATAGCGCTCTAACCTAAGTGCTATCCTGCCTAAACCAAATAATGCTTCGCCGCTTTGCGGGTTACTATTTAAAATTGCTTTAAAATGAAACTCGGCTTCTTTGAGTTTATTTTCTTGTAATAATTGATTGGCTTTTTTAATTAGCATGATGAGGCATTATTGTTTTTTAATTAATATAAAATAAAAAAGGCGAAATGTCTTAACATTTCGCCTTGGTTTATCATGAAAAAATATTAGAAAGTATAGGTTGCTTTCGCGTAGTAGAAGCCACCGTTAATACCGTATGGAGACGTTTCGTAGTATTGGCCGCCCCAGTTATTGTTAGGGATACCCGTACGGTCTTCAAAATCAAGTTTTTCAGCGTCTTGGTCAAAGATGTTTTGTGCACCTACCGAGAAGCTAATAGACTCATTTAAGAAGTACGTTATTTCAGCGTCAATAGTTACTGCTGCATCAGCTGTTTTTGCTGTTGCATCGTAATCTACGTGAACACCTTGGTATTCGCCGTAGTAATTAGCACGGGTAAACATTGAAAAAGATTCCCACTGTTGTGCCCAAGTAAGCGTTGCACGGTGGTTAGGTAAATCTTCTTCTAAACGCTTAACTTTAAACTCACCGGTAATGTCGCTGAACTTAGTTACCTCTGTTTCATTCCAGTTGTAAGCAAGGCTAAATGTAGAGCTTCCGCCTAGCATGTCAGCTGTGTAGTTAGCAACTAAGTCAATACCTTGTGTTGTTGTATCAAAGTCATTTGTGAAAAAGCTTACTTGCGCATAGCTTTGTGCATTTGGTACGCCTGCTGCTTCTAACGTGTCTTTATCATCTTGGCTAAGTACAATTTTTTCAGATTGGCTGATACGGTCATCAACTTCAATGTTGTAGTAATCAAGTGTTACAATTAAATCGCCAATAGTGTAAACCGCACCTAGTGTGTAACTTTGCGATTCTTCTGGCTCAAGCTCTGTACCACCTAATTGCACAGCAATTGGGTTTGTAGGTGGTAATAGTGCTGAATCTTGTAATACACCATCACTTAAGTTGGTTTGTACGTTACTTACGTTCGCTTGGCCAACTGTTGGAGCACGGAAACCTGTGCTTACTGAGCCACGAATATTTAGATCTTCAGTTACGTGGTACTGCGCCATTACTTTGTAGTTTGTTGTTGTACCAAAGCTGTCGTAATCTTCAAAACGTACCGCAAGGCCCATTAAGAATTCTTCTGTAAATGGTGCTTCAATATCTACATAAGCTGCGTAGTTACGGCGTGTATATTCGCCTGCATCAGAAGGTTTGAAACCAGGGAAACCATTAGAGCCAATACCAAAACCTTGCTCAGTTAAAGGACCTGCAGTGAATGATGCTTCATCACCCGAAATTACAGTAAATGTTTCTTCGTGCCATTCTAAACCACCGGCAATATTTACATCGTACGCTAGGTCAAAATCAAAGCCTTTAGAAAGGTCAAAGTTAAAGTTTTTCTCTAGTTGCTCATATTTACCTGGGCTAAAATCGCGTGGGCTGTCTGCACCTAACGACGCATTAACCGTGTCGTAAATAAAGTAGCGAGATTCGTTTAAACCCACCGTACCACTTAAATCGTAATATGCATCTTTAAGGAAACCACCTGTAAACATACCCTTTGTACCAATAGTTAAAGAGGTATCGGTAATGTTACCACCAAAGTTAGGTGTAAAACCGCCAGGAATGGTTTCGTTAAATGCAAAACAATCAGGATTATTAGCAACACCGCTAATGTAGTCTGGGTTATCTAGTACGTTGTCATCAATTGCGATAGTAGGACAGTTACCGCTCATGTCTTCTGTTAAATCGGCAACAAGCAGTGTTTCACCGCCATCGTTTGAGTATACACCTGGGCGAGTATGCGGGTTACGGTAGTAAAAACCACCACGTACGTCTCGCTCAGAGTAGTTACCAAACATATAAAATTCTGAGTCGTTTGTTAGTTCTAAACCAAAATTACCAAAAATTGAAATGTCGTCATCAACTTCAGGGGCACCCCAAACTTGCGCAAGCGAAGACACTTCAGGTACACCTGCAGCAGAAAGTGCGGCTGCATCAGGGCGTTGCTCTGAGCGACTTGTCGCATCTGCTGTTTTATATTGAAAACTTAAGTTAGCAAAACCGTTGTCAGTAAATGGTAAGCCTACGTTACCCGATATCTGTGTTGTATCACCGTCGCCTTCGTAGTATTGACCATGGCGTACTTCAAGTTTACCGCCTTCAGAGGCATCTTTAAGTTGGAAGTTCATTACACCTGCGATTGCATCTGAGCCGTATTGTGCTGCTGCACCATCACGTAGTACTTCTACTTGCTTAAGTGCAATGCTAGGAATAACTGAAATATCAGCGCCTTGTGCACCATCGTTAATACCACCACCTAAAAATGCAATAACAGAAGCACGGTGACGGCGTTTACCGTTTAAAAGGATTAATGTGCTGTCTGAAGGTAAGCCACGTAAGTTAGCTGGGCGTACTAGTGATGCGGCATCACTGATTGGGTTTTGGTGAACATTAAAAGAAGGAACAGAGCCTTTAAGTAGCTCTAGCATGTCTGTGTTACCAGACTTTTCTAGCTCTTCACCGCCAATAATATCAATAGGAACCGGTGAATCACCAATAGAGCGTGGCGCTGAGCGAGTACCCACTACGGCAATTTTTTCAACGTTTTTATTAACTTTAGTTTCACTTTCTTCTGCTGCAACAACAGAACCTGAAATAAACAAACCTGCGGTGGTTGTTGTTGCTAATGCAAATTTAATTGCTTGATTTAGCGCATTGCTTTTAAGTTTCATTCTAATTTTCCCCAGTTAGAATATATTTTGTACGTAATGCAGTAATTAACATTACTTATTTATAATTTTGGACGTGTTCACATGGGGATAAAGAGTCAACCTACTCGACTTCTTAAAGCTAAAAGCCCACCTCATGTGAAGTCCTATGTACAGACTATACATAAAAAACTTTCAGGGCAATTAATAATTAACTCTTTAATAACAAAAAGTTCAAAATAAAATATATTTGCAATAATGGTGCAGTGTGTAACTAATTTGAACTAATAAAGTGCGGTTTTAACGCTTTTTCGAAGATTTAATGCGCGAAGTGGGTGGGTAGATGTTATCAGCTTGTTTCTTTTTGTGAGGCGGGTGGTGTGTTTTGCGCTTGCCAGTCACGATATTTTTGTCTGTATTCGTCCCACACGCAAGGGCTACAGCTACCTCCGCCGCAGCATTCATCAGGCTGTGGTTTTTGGGGTTTGAGGAGTACTATTATTTGTTTGTTTTGCATAAAAATGAGCTTGTGAGCACTGTTATGGTGCAAAAGAGTAAAGTATAGGGCGTATTAAGTAAATTATTCTTGTGTAAAACCCTTTATGTGTGAAAATAAAGGATATGCGATTATATAAAGTTATTCACCGTGCACCTTGGCGGGTAGTTAAAATTAGTAAAAAGCGCCAACAGCTTCGCTTTCGTCGTGCAATGGTGGCGCTAAAAATTGCTCTTGCGCAAGAAAGGCAAGAAACTATAGAAATGCTCACTATTTATAGGCGTTACACGCAAGGGCAAACCAGTAAAGAAGAGTTAAAGCGTGCTAATGAGCAGTTTGTAGATATTTTAAAAGGGCTTGGCTTAGGAGTATTTGCCGTATTGCCATTTGCCCCTATTACTATTCCATTGGTTGTAAAGCTTGGCAGAATGGTAGGTGTAGATGTATTGCCTAGCTCGTTTAACATTAATAAACCAGTTAAAGAGCTAGACGCCGAGATAGTTAAAGAGGATTTAAAACAACACACTAAAGCGCCAAATAAAGAATAAATCTGGCTAAAATTAGCTATACCTTTTAGCCGGTCTTATTGGTATGCTTTGAGCTACCATTTTTTATTATATGAGCTTTTCAATGAGTGCATTACTTCGTCATACTTCTTCTGGTATTCCTTTATCTTTTATTCTTAAAAACGAGTTAACTGACTGGCAATCACAACAACCGGCTTTTATCCAAACATGGTTAACAAATAGCGGCTTTGAAAAGCAAGGTTTAGCGCTTGTGCCTGACGCCCAAACCGGTGAGCTAAGCCACGTTTATTGTTTATTACAAAACCAAAATGATTTTTGGGCCGCAGGCGAGCTTGCCAATAAATTACCGCTGGGCACGTATCAAATTCAAGGCGATGATGCCTTTATAGAGCAAGTCGCGCTTGGTTTTATGTTAGGCGGCTATGAATTTAGTGAATATAAAGAAAAACCAACGGCCAAAGCACAATTAGCCATTGCCGATGAAGCGCTGTATCAGCGTATTAAGCAACAAGCCGATGCCATTTATTTAGCGCGTGATTTAGTAAACACACCTGCGGTAGATATGATGCCGCAGCATTTATCGCAAGTAATGGAAGATTTAGCCAATAATTACAACGGCGAATTTACCCAGTGGATTGGCGATGAGCTACTTGAGCAAAATTACCCAACAATACACATGGTCGGACGCGCGAGCGAAAACAAACCGCGTTTACTTGATTTAAAATGGGGCGATGAAAACGCACCACTTATTACCTTAGTCGGTAAAGGGGTATGTTTTGACTCTGGCGGGCTTGATTTAAAACCAAGCTCGGGCATGCGTAACATGAAAAAAGACATGGGCGGGGCAGCGCACGTTATTGCTTTAGCGCAGCTAATTATGGCGGCTAATTTACCAATTAGACTGCGCGTTTTAGTGCCTGCGGTTGAAAACGCGGTATCGCGAAATGCATTTCGCCCAGGTGATGTAATTAAAACGCGTAAAGGCATTATGGTTGAAATAGACAATACCGATGCAGAAGGGCGTTTAGTATTGTGTGATGCGCTTAGCGAGGCACAAAACGATAACCCTGAGCTAATTATTGACTTTGCGACCCTTACCGGTGCTTGTCGTGTTGCTTTAGGTACTGAGTTACCAGGCTTTTTCTCAACAGAGCGCGATGTAGCAAATGGTATTATTGATGCCGGTATGGATGTAAGCGACCCTGTATGGCAATTGCCTTTATTTGATCAGTACAAAAGCTTTTTAAAGAGCGATGTAGCCGATATGGCAAACTGTGCCAGCACACCATTTGGTGGTGCAATTACCGCGGCGCTTTATTTAAAAGAGTTTGTAGAGCCAACCACACCCTGGGTACATTTTGATGTAATGGCATGGAATTTACGTGCTTTACCTGGGCGCCCAACCGGCGGCGAAGCGTTAGGGATTCGTGCAGTATTTAATTACTTGCAAAGCCGCTTTAAATAAACCTTGTTATACGAGGGTTATACCTCGTATAACTCAAGCGGTAAGTTATCTGGATCGGCAAAAAAGGTGAATTTTTTGCCGGTTATTTCATCCACTCTTATCTCTTCCACAGTTATATTTTGTGACTCTAAATACTGCTTTGCTTGGGCAACGTTTTTAACTTTAAATGCTAAATGCCTTAAGCCTTGCGCTTCTGGGTAGCTTGGTCTTGCAGGTGCTCCATCAAACGAAAATAACTCTATTTGGCTGCCATCAGGCATCGCTAAATCTAATTTATACGAATTACGCGCGGCCCTAAAATGCTCGTTAATAACTTTAAGTTTAAGTACGTTACTATAAAAGTGCTTAGAGCGGGCGTAGTCACTGCAAATAACAGCAGCATGATGAATGCCTAATAGTTCCATGTAGTTAGCTCCATGTAATTAGCTCCATGAGTTTGTTCTTCTAAAAAACAAAAACGCACTAAAAAGTGCGTTTAATTTTTATGTGCTTTAAAAACGTTTAGCTAGGCTCAGCGTCTTTGCAGGCTTTAACTGCGGGGGCTACAAGCTCAAGGCCGGTTAGCTCACACGGTGGCAAAGTTGCATCACTTACTTTAATCGGCGTAACACGCTCGCCCCATTTTATATAGCTTGCTGCCCACGTTAAACCTGCGCCAAACGCTGCCGACATAATATTTGAATGCGGCTTAATTAAGCCTTGCTCTACGGCTTCACATAACGCAATAGCAATCGTCGCGGCTGAGGTATTACCGTAGTCAGCAATGTTTACCATTACTTTTTCATCTGGCACTTTTAAACGATGCTGAATTGCTTGAATAATACGTAAGTTAGCTTGGTGTGGCACTAATACGTTAATGTCATCAAGGCTTAGATTGGCTTGCGTTAATACATCATCACACGCTTCGCTCATACCTTTAACGGCACGTTTGAAAATTTCACGGCCTTCAAACAGTAAGTCCGATGGGCCAATTGGCTCATATTTATTTAAATCACTACCAAAGTTGGTGATATGCAAAATATCTCTGTCTTCGCTGTCGCAACCGGTTTTAGTACCTAGCAGGCCTGCGGGTGTATCTGCGGCTTCGAGTACTACTGCGCCTGCGCCATCACCAAATAATACAGCGCTGTCACGGCGTGCCCAGTTTACATACCAGGTCATGCGCTCTGCAGCAATAACCACGGCTTTTTTAATCATACCCGCCTGAATTTGAGCGGTAGCTGCCTGAAGGGCATATAAAAAACCAGAACACGCAGCATTGGTATCCATAGCTGCAGCGCCGGTAGCACCAATGTTTTTTTGTACTAAAGAGGCGGTATTGGCCACCACAGTAGAAGGGGTACACGTTGCTAAAATAACTAAATCGATATCTTTTGCGTCAATCCCTGCACAATCGATGGCGTGCTTTGCGGCAACGGTTGCAAGTTCTGCGGTGCTAACATGGCTAACCCTACGAGATTTAATACCAGTACGTGTGGTGATCCACTCATCGTTGGTATCAACTATTTCGCTAATTTCATCGTTGCTAATGCTTGCTGGTGGAATACATTTACCCCAACCAGTAATATGTGCGTAGGCCATAGTGTGTTCTCTTAAAAAGGTGGTCTGACGTGTATTGCTAATGGGTGAGTTATATCAAAAATTGCCCTTTAAGAGAAGTTATTAACCTGTTTTGTCTCGTAAATAATAGTAATTGTGGGCAATTTAACGTAAAGCTTGTTTAAAAAGTAAGCAAGTATTAAAACTATACGTAGCGATGTGTTAAACAGCATATAATTGAAAAGCACTTGATTTTGCGGCTTTACTTAAACGTAAGTGGCTAGCGTTTATGGCACTGAGTTCAAGCTGTTAGCTTGAGTGAATTAAAGTAAGCCGATATTATTAATTACTGCCCGTTTAACGTATAAACACACAAACACGTGGCAATTGCATACATAATAAGGAAGCCCATGAGCAATAAAATAAAAGTGTCGTTGTTTAATCACTTGATTGAGGCCGAACGACAGTTGCTCGACCCCGATGTTCGTCAATCAAGCCATGCATTAAATGCCTTACTTGATGATGAGTTTATTGAAATTGCAGCTAATGGTACCGTATTTGATAAGCAGCACGTACTCACACGTTTACCTACCGAGGTTGTTCCGCAGTTTTATAATCAGCACTTTAAAGGGCGAATGCTTAGCGATGATGTCGCGCAAATTAGTTACCAAGCGGCTTATAGGCGCTCAGCCCGAAGTGAGTTTAATTACTCCTTACGTATGTCGCTTTGGCGTAAAAGTAATGAACAATGGAAAATGGTGTTTCATCAAGGGACCCCGTGCGCGCTGTTTACTATATCAATGGATGAAGATTAACTTTTTAACGTATTAAATTTTATAGGTATATCACACCTTGTTTATGCAAACCGACCCGACCATTAGTCGCCTTTTAATGCTGCGAAGTGGTGCTATTGCTGTGCAGTTAATTGCTGTACTAAGCGTGTATTTTTTATTAGAACACCAAATAGCGTTACTCCCTTTATTAGTGGTAATAGCTATAGAGGCGATATTTCAATTAGTAAGCGTATTCGCCTATCGAAATGTTAGCCAAGCGCGCCCTATAGGGATGTTAATGCAGCTCACTGCGGATGTGCTGTTTTTAACTATTTTGCTCTCATTAAGTGGCGGCGCAACCAATGCGTTTGTATCGCTATTATTGCTACCTATCATGATTGCAGCGGTCACCCTTAGTGAAAAAGGCTTGGCTTATATCGCCGTACTGGCAATTGCCGCTTATAGCTTTTTACTCATTATGATGCCCGATCACAGTATGCATCAAATGAATATGAGCGGGCATTTTATAGGCATGTGGGTTAACTTTGTTTTAAGTGCAAGCGTTATCGCTTTGGTTATTGGCGCTATGAGTAGAGCATTAAAGGAGCGAGAGCGCACAATAGCTAAAGCTCGCGAGCAGCAATTGCGCAACGAGCAACTGGTAACCCTAGATGGCGCAGCTGCGCAAATAACCCATCAACTAGCTAGTCCTATCGCTAACTTACAATTACTATTTGAAGAGCTTTTAGAAGAGCAGCCAAATAACCCTGTCGTGGTGCAAATGCAAACACCGCTCAAGCAATGTGCTAGGCAATTAAATGACTTTAGAAAGCTCTCTGCTCAGCTTCGTAATAAAAATACCACCGAACACATTACAGTAAACCAGCTACAAACGCAGATCATCGATACATTATTACTGCAACACCCTGATCAGCACATTAATTGGTTAAGTGAGCCAATAGCAGCCACCTTAAAAAGTGATGCAATGCTATTGCCCGCCATACTTAATTTGCTACAAAATGCATGCATTGCTAATCAAAAAAATAACCAAACCCAGTTAGAGCTAAGCTGGCAGCAAGATAATCAACACAGTGAATGTATATATTTGCTAATTCGTGATTTTGGTAGCGGTTTTAGCCAATCACAATTAGCAGAGCTTGGCGGGCAACTTATGCCTAGCAGCCAAGGTATGGGGCTTGCGGTTTTACTTTCTAATGTAACGTTTGAGCGACTAAACGGCTCGTTAACTTTGTATAATCACGCTGGTGGCGGGGCAGTGGCTAAAGTAAAATTAGCCATAGCAAATAATGAGCAATCACTTACATGAAATTACTTATAATTGAAGACGATATAAACCTAGCCAGTACACTTGCTCGGCGTTTAACAAAGCAAGGCTTTAGTTGTGAAGTTGCGCATAACCAAAGTGATGCATTACTCAGTGCACATAAACACTTACCAGATTTTATTTTGCTCGATATGAAATTGGGTGACGATAACGGGCTTGGCTTAATTAAGCCACTTCGCAGCTTATTACCGCAAGCGTATATTGTATTATTAACAGGGTTTGCAAGCATAGCCACCGCAGTAGAGGCCATGCGTTTAGGTGCTAACGACTACCTTACTAAACCCGTTGATATGGCCACGCTATTAAAGGCCCTAAACGCAGATTTAAATACACAAAATGTTAGTGATGTTGCCACACCAGTTATGTCACCAGAGCGTTTAGAGTGGGAGCATATTCAGCAAGTGCTACATAGTAATAACGGTAATGTGTCGGCCACTGCGCGGCAACTCAATATGCACAGGCGCACATTGCAGCGAAAGTTACAAAAAAAGCCGGTTCAGCAGTAACCGCTTAAGGGGTATAAAATGAGTGATGATGCGGCTACATTAATGCGTAATCAAAAAATTATATTATTCGATGCACAGTGCAAATTATGTAGTGCGTGGTGTAATTTTATAATTAGCATTTTTAAACTGTGCAGCGTGCAATCCCCAAAAGGTGCACTGCTATTAACTCATTTTGGTTTTTCAACCACACAATACGCCTCAATGGTTTACCTACAAAACGGCAAAGCGTACACGCAAAGCCATGCTTTTTTTGAAGTGGTTAAGCAGCTAGGTTACCCCTACAAACTAGCCACTGTATTTAGTGTTTTACCTAGCACCTTTAATAATTGGCTGTATGATAAAATTGCTTTAAACCGCTATACCTTATTTGGCAAATACCAGTATTGCAGAATACCCAACCCAGAGGACGCAAAACATTATTTATAATTGATCGCAGGTAAAGAAATTTACTATCGTATTGAATCATTGTCTTCATAAACAAATATATTGTGTAGTCCCAAAAAATTAGGTGCTGATATGTTTAATAAAAGTAGAGTCTTTTTTGTTGTAATGCTTTTAAGTTCACTCGCTTGGAGTGCATATTTAGTAACCGTTGTTTCAGAAGGTCTGACTACGAAAAGTTGGCCTATGGTTGAGGGTACTGTTATTTCTAGTAATGGACTACGTATACAACATAACCAAGAGCGCTATATTATAGAGGTTGAATACTCTTATATGCTTGATGAAAAGCTATTTGTTGGAAATCGAGTATCAAACGTCAACTCTATGCTTGATAGAGCGGAGCGAGATTTACAACTTAAAAAATATCAAACGAGGGATAAAGTTAATGTTTATTATAATCCTCAGGAGCCTAGTAAATCCTACCTAATAGTTGGTGTAGGCTACGGTATTTATCTTTTGTTGTTTGTGTGTATAGCTATGGTATTTTTCTCAGCTGTGAATTTAAGAACGTTATTAAAAAACTGATTTTAAAAAGGCTCTTAGCAGAAGCAGAAAACTAATTGGGTTAGGTTTTTCTTATTGCCTTTGGTTGGTTGCTGCTAATATTGAGGTGTTAACTAATACAAATCAATAGGTTATGAGATTTTTTGGCCTCGCAGTTTAGAGTGTACGGATGCGTTATAGAGCAATCCTCCCGGAAAGTTAATAGAATCCAAATATGAAAAAATTTATATCTATGTCTAGATTGTTAGTTTTAATGGTTGTGGTCTTTTCTGTAAAAGCATTTCCCTTACAGGAAAAAATTGAATGTAAAAAAATATCTTGGGGCGAACTTTTCAAGAATCAAAATGATTTGGTTGGAACTAAGGTGTGCTTAGTTGGACATTACGGACACCTTGATTTTTATGAAGATCGTGCAGCTCTAGAAAAAATGTCAAAGCAATACTTAGTATTCCCATTTTACGGTGATGTAACTGAGGGGTTTGTTAAGCATTGTAGTGATCGAATGCTTTTAGTGGAGGGATTTATTGCCAGTCATGAAAAAAGTAAAGCACCACGAATTAGAAAAGTAACTAGCTTGAGCCCACTCTCGGACCCTAGCTATAGCTGCTTAGACCAAATATCAGGTTTTGTGAATTAAAGCGTGCTATTGGGTGACGCCAATTATTTGATTGGTCAGCTATAAGTAGATGCTAGGTTTAGGTGGCTGTGCTAAAATCGCCGCGTTTTAAATTATCAGGGTTTTGAAATGGCAAGCACAGCGCACGCACTCCACATATTGGTAAAACACAAAGAAATAGCAGAAGACATTATTAAGCAATTAGGTAAAGGTGCCAAGTTTCAAACCTTAGCTAAAAAATACTCGTCGTGCCCGTCGGGTAAAAAAGGCGGTGACCTTGGCGAATTTAGACGCGGGCAAATGGTTCCGCAGTTTGACAAAATAGCCTTTAATGGCGCTATTTTAGAGCCACATTTAGTTAAAACTAAATTTGGCTGGCATGTAATTAAAGTGCTTTATCGTACTTAATAAGCTCGCTGACAAATA
>Ga0208334_100354_pt1 | contig 17916 bp, 16 predicted proteins | sample DeeseametaMP0900_FD_184201 | JGI IMG/M metagenome (GOLD analysis project Ga0208334, IMG submission 184201) | Marine microbial communities from the Deep Indian Ocean - MP0900 (SPAdes) | ecosystem: Environmental > Aquatic > Marine > Oceanic | place: East of Durban, South Africa, South Indian Ocean...
GAATGTCTGTAGGGAAGCTGGACACTTCATGGAATAAGGTCGCACAGGGAGATTTCGAATTAGTTGAAGCGACAGAGAGAGAATATATAGTTAAAGCGATAAACTCTGAGAACGGTGAAACTCTTTTCTTTAGCATTAGCAAAAAAGGGAAAGTCCTCAATGTTGAAAAGGCAACCTCATTTGACAAAGGTCATGGCCATTCTCATTAACTTCGATTAATGAGAATTTAAGTTTCGAACAAGAGATTTTCAGAATCATAAAGTCAGCCCCAACCGTGCTTTTGGTTCTGAAACGCTTGCTTAGCCATACCCTCAATCTTCTTGGACAAAGAAGTAAAAAGCAATCTCTTGTTCGCTTTTTTTGTATCTAAGGATAGGTATTAAAGAAGGTGTAGATTTACGAGTAAAATTAAACTATTTGAATAGTTGGTAAGCATTACTTTAAAAAGTTAAATCAGACTGATACGCAAGCTGTTAGAGTAACGTAACGCTTGATATCAATCGACTAGATTATATTAGACAAATTTTCGTTTGAACTTTTTGCTTCTTATACGCTAATGGAAATACGTACACGCCTTCAAATAAAAGATATTGAAAAATCTATTATTAGATAATAGTAACGTTAATCTACATTAACGTGATCTATCCTTTAGTAGCGATTATCGAAAGCTACAGGAGCTACTTGCTAGTTAACAACTATTCGAGACGCTATTGCAGTGAAGCAGATTGATTTATCGCCACTTTTACGTAGTCAAAGGGAATAACAAAACGGTCTTTTTCTGAAGAACTACGTTCCAACAGTTTTCCTGAATAAAACGTTTATCTGCTTTATTCTTCTGCTAGCATGGAGCAACAAGTTTGTTGTATTAGCTAGATTGCACAGACATTAAATGTCAGATCGAGAAAGCGTATTGGTTTCAGGTAACGTGCCAATGCACTTAATGACTTTCGTAGGTCTACTTTAGTTAACGAGTAGTGCACCTTGAAGTTGAATTCGCGTTCAAAAAAAGTCAGACAAATCAATTTCTTCAAAAGGGTTTTCATGAACTCGGCGAGCAACAAACAAACCCTGAACCCGCATTTGCGGATATAGTCTTTTTATCGCGATTTCAGCACCTTTGTAATGACTGCCTGTCGTTAGCACGTCATCTATAAGAAGGATAGCCTCTGTACCTGAAGGTATTGTTTCCTGATGGACTTGATAGGTATCAGCCCTATCTTCAGGATAAAGTCGACTATCAACAGACTCATGATCAGGTTCAGTATTTGAGACTTGCGTGATACATTCTGCGATTGGCAGGCGACAATTCAATTTTGCAGCAGCATTATCTAATGTCTGTCTCATCCTCGGATCATAATCAGGATCACCAACGATCTTTGAGGGTGGAATAGGGACAAATAAAGACCTTTGAAGCCTGGAAGTATCGATTACACTTGCCAACAAGTCACCTACATGCTCAATTGCCCGTAACTTATAAGGCCACTGATTAGTGCCTTGTACGGACATTTTCTTTTTCAAGTTTTTAATAAGCTGATTGGTCTCACTAAAAGACCAATCTTTATAGGCGGTATATTCGCCAAAGTACCAACACTCATCATTATCGGTTAGATGATAGTGATCCCGAAGACTCAATTCATCTACTTTTTGAAGTCGGAAAGTCAAGGCTGTAAATGCTCCTTGATGTCATCATACTCTCTCACTCTGATAGCACCTTTCTTTTCGAATGTGCTTGGCCAAGTAATGTTAGGGTTTTGAAAACAACTTTCTAAGATAAATAGCTTTCGTCCTTGCTCCAAGGCTGCTCTTGCTTGAACTAAAGTACCAGAAGTTTCACTTGCTTCAATTATGACAGTCGCTTCAGTAATTGCCGACATCAACTTATTCCTTTCAGGAAAGAAAAGCTTGTTATACATCGGTGTCTGCTTTGAGTAACGAACAAAAGGTACCTGGCTGATCACAAGAAAGTTTTTGCTCAAAAACTCCTGAAGCTTCTTATTTTCTTTTGGGTAGTTTTCAGATAACGGTGTGCCAATCACTGCCATTGTTCTCCCGCCAGCTTGTAGCGCAGTTTTGTGCGCGGCAGTATCGATTCCTTTGGCTAGCCCTGAAGTAATCGTGTATCCATCTTTAACGAGTAACTTGACTAGCTTTCGAGTACGCTTGATTCCATCATCCGATGGCTCACGTGTGCCAACAATTGCTATTGATGGAGAACTCGCAAGATCCCAAAATCCTTGATAGTACATCAATTCAATAGGATATCTGGCATCTCTTAATTTCGGCATATATTCAGCGGTACCATGAATACGAATACCGAAATCCTCAACCCCAGCCTTGTGAATAAGACCTAAAGCTTCCTTTTTGTAGCTCTCAATTTCATCGGGTTCAACAAAGTCAGATGGTAGAGAGCTAGGTGAACTCTTAAATTTTTCTGCAATACGTTTGAATGTCGCACCTTGTTCTGCCCATAAAGCTTCATAGGCACCCATTTCAGTCGCTGGACTTATAGGTTCAAATTCACTTTGGTTTGAAAGGTTAAGCTGCATTTAATTTATTTCTCACAAACTGTATTTTTAACCAGTCTATCATCGAATTTAAATTGCCGAAACGGTGAATAGATGAATGTCATAACGCGTGCTGCACTACAAGTCAGAATGCAGTAAGTCAAGAATACGCATTATCATTTGACATTTTTTTTTGATTTTCATCTAACCCACACTATGTATTAAGTAAACTGAAAGTAATCACAAGTTATCTTTATTATTTCGCGTACCTTGAAGTTGTGCTTTGTCTTTTTCGTTTCTGATAAATTAGTATTTTACTTCGAATACTAAATTCTGTTTTATAGGCTTAGCATTCAAATTCTGGATACAATATTAACTCGACCAGTTTCCCGGTTAGCAACTGTTGCTGTTGCTCTAACCACGTCGGTTCAATCTTATATACTGACATTCTCTTACCTTTGCTTTTTAATACGCGTCGTATATGACTTCTCCTTAGTTTTACACTTTCCTGTCGCTTGTCTGTAAGCATCGTTTGCAAAATGTCATTACTTTGTAGGTAAAAGTAATTAGGAGATATTAGCCTCATTTGCTTAAGTCGTGATGGAAATGCAGTCAAACCCTTTAATTCGGAACTATGACCTTCACGGTTAGGTAAGTGTCGCCACTCAATACGCGTAGTGACAGCCAAACAATCGATTGCTGTTTTGACTTCTGAATAATCCTTACTTTCTTTCAGCAGTTTTTCGTATACGATGCAATGGCTGGATTTCTGCCTTTTGCCAAGATAAGTGGTTTCTACAACTCGTTGACCATCAAACGGTATACACTCAGATACGATACGTTTCGCGTTATTTCTGAACGCTTGTACAAACGCTGATGAAACACCAGGTAATAAAATGCCGAAGTCGATTCTTGTCACTTTGGCCTTGCTGAACAATTGCATATACCGGTATTCACCACCAATCCGTTTTTGAACATGAATTAGCGCCTGCTTTATTTCATCCCGTGTTAGCTTATTTGGATTAAACGATAATCGTAGAGAATGCTTACCGGACTTATTTTCGCTGCTTTCTAAATATAAGAACAAGGACTTATAATTATCACCGTAAAAGCGAAGCTCGAATCCGTGTGAGTAACGCGGCTTGCCGTTACCTAAGGTAGGGCCTTTGTTTAACTCATATGTTGAAACGGTAAGAACTTTAAAGGCAGCTGGCTTTGCAGCTGTTCCTGCTTTGTAAATACGTGGTTTACCATCTTTACCAATAGGTTTTAGTACGTTATCAACATCAACCTTTGAACACCTAACCGTGAGAGTAATCCCATCACAATCGAGAGTCAGATATCGTTGTGGTTCACTACTATATTTTCGCAGTAACTTTGCTTGGTACTGGCATAAAGCCATGTCTTGCAACAATGCTGTAGCGCAATCAATTCCCATAAAACTAGGAACAGAATTTTCCAAATCAAGCAATGCCAACAACTGCGAATTGTATTTGTCGTTAATAAGTTCATAGCGAGACTTAGCAAAAGTGCTACGAATCCATGACTGTGTATTTTTGCGATCTGCCATAAAAACACTCTTTTAATACGTAGAAGTGTCTGCCTATACCGTATATTAGTAGTGTGTATTATTAGATAGTTACAGTGGTATTACAGACATTAACAACTAAAAATGAAGGTGTTGAGTGTGCATTTTGTTGAACTAAAAATGCACCTCAAACAACTACTAAGGCTTATATCATTGGGCACCAGCTTCAGTGATATAAGGATTCACTTCCCACAAAGGTTTCTGTCTGCAACTTGTAGCCTTTCTAACCACTAATGCAGACTCTAAAACCATAATGGCTCGGTTCACTTCATCGGTGTTTGTGTTTAGCCCGCTCCAATTCTTTTGCGCTATGTCACGAGCCGAGAACTTGGACGGGAGTCGATCTATTCGTTTTAAAATCAGTATCGCATTAGCAGTATCAACATTTGTTCTAACATCAAAAACGTGGCGAGCATGAGATTCCAAGAATTTTGCAATTCTGACGGCTTTTTTAGCTGAGGTTTCGGAAACGCTTTTTATAGGGCCGACAACTTGTTTCGCATCGTCAAAACTTTCAACCACTTCAAAAAGCAGTGCAAGTTTAGGCACTAGCGTTCTATATTTTAATAGGTAGTTTTGATACACATTATGTACGTCTTTGTTACTCTTGAAGGAAGTAATCTCGCGGTACCACTGTTTATAAACACCCAATGCTCGCTCTGACAAGCAAACGCTGCGTTCTTTCAAGCCAAGATTTGGCTGGAAACCGAAATCACATCGATTAATTGAACTAAAGAGACTCTGTACTTTCGAAATTAATGATACTTCCACTTCTCCGGAAGCAGATGAAACGTTGTCAGTAGTTTTCGGATGAAGAAGAATGTTAAAGCGCTGCCACAGTCCATCATTTTCCTCACTTCCCTTTAAGGTATTTCGAATATGCGGATAAATAACAGATGGTTGGGTGGTTGCAAAAATCGACAAGAGCATGTTACTGGCATACGTAGTGCCCGTGTTTAGCCTATCGATATCATGCTGACCAAACCCCGAATTACACTCCAGTAGGAATGAACGATATTCAAACCCTTTAGAGCCTCGAAGCTGATAAATAAATAGTTTTAGCTCCTCAAGGTCCATCAAAATGCCATTATGATTTTCGCCTAGCATGTGTTGCAGGGCGGCATACGTTGCCTTGTTGGTTGTATAACGTACTAACGTCGGCTTTTGAGGCTGTCTTGAGTTTTCGCTTACTTCAGATGCTAGTAATTCCTCCATCTTTCTTTTTTCTATAGGGTCTAAGGTTTTATCGATAGCGGTAATGCGCTGTCTGATATGCTTTGAAACAGTCTTCTCACGTTCTTTTCTTATTTTTTTCAGCGCTTCATACCGTTCTATAGCATCTTCGTAGTCTGACAGGGCCTTATCATTCAGTGGGCAAAAAAACTCCCTCATTCGCAAATGCACAGGTGACTTTCCTGCTCCCGAGTCTCCTATTGATATAGCCCAAAAATTTGGCGCTATAACTAAATCACTATTTTTCTCAGGTTTTACGTGAATTTTATGACCTATGACAGAACCAATCATTGTCAAAAGCGGAGCAAAAGCAAATTCAGGAGGGCAACAATAGGCTTTGCTAAAGCTTCTTACAGTTTCTTGCATTAATGCAGGGAGAGAATCAATTGGTAAAGATTCTCTGGTCCCCTCATCCGCGTTTAATTTAGATGGTGACACCCATACTTTTAGCTCATTCTTAAGAACGAACTCTACTGGCGTAAGCGGCTGATATTTAAACCAAAGCATTTGCGCAAAAGCGTTTTGCTTCCAGTTCTTTGAGCCTGGAAGTCGAATGGGAAAATAGGATATGACTTTTGCGCTAATGCAACCTTCTTTTTCTGCTTTTATGGCATCAGCTAACTTCACATGCTGTTCTTCGTCTTCTAGACAGACGAACCATGTTACACTGTACTTTTTTTCTCCTATTTTTGTAATGACTGAGGCATGAGAGACACTTTTAAGAAATTTTTCTTCTTCCACATTAACAATCTCAAACATACCTTGAATGCCCTTTAATTCCCTATTTTTGGGCCACACGTCATTTCTGATAAGGACATTTTTGCGTTCGTTATTTTTAACTCTTAGCCAGTTTTTTCCTTCAGCTACGCTCTTGAATGTTTTTCTTGATGAATTTTCCCCATTAAATACACCATATATTAAGTCTTCATACACCATTCCAGTTATTTCAATCAGCTCGTCAACATCCTTAATACGATTGAACTGTAGTTTTCTTAATGTAGAAATACATGTTTTTATTTTCATTGGCTATACTCCAAAAAATTACTTTGATGACCATTCGATGTGTTAAATCAAAACCTATTTTCCGGATGTGTAGCAGTGTTGTCCTCAGTGAAAAAAGCATATTAAACAGCCCACAAAAAAAAGAAAAAAATCACTCAATATCAACAACTTAAAAACAATAGGTCGTGCTTTTTTTCTATTTTCTTCTGACACGTTTAAAAGTGTGCCAGTCAATTTTTATGCTAGGGAAAATTTATCTATTTAAGCTATTGTTCTTATTGACAAAAAAAACTGATAGGCTGAAAAAGCTAAAATAAAAAACTTTCCAATAGTTCGGAGTTAAATGATTATGAAATTAGGTACGGAAGAAAACCGAATCAGACTGGTGCCAGACAACACTAAACGTGAGGCGTTAGAACAAGCGACAGGGCTAGGTCGTAGTGGCGATGTAAATATTGAATTAAGTAGAATGAAATCCCCGCAGAAAGCTTTCGACCTTTACTTAAAAAATTTAGTCAGAAATCCGAGACTTGATGCTGACGATATTCGGCTCGGCTTTTTACTGTTTGATTTACTTGAGCACAACTTAGGAAGCCAAAGCTTTCTTCTCATACCAATGTCTGACTTCCATATGTCACAAATTGGAGAAAATGGGGTGCTCTACTTTCACGGCACTCGCAACTGTGAGTTTGGATATGACTTTTTGGAAAAGCAAAGTCTGTTAGACATTGCTAATAAATGTCGGCTGGACTTGGATACATCACATCTTATTAGTTTGCTCAATAGACTACACAGTTTCTTTTACATAACTTGTACAGAGTTATGTGAAGAAAACCTCGCTGTAAATAGGATAGGCTTCAAGTACACGAAGGAAGAAGTTTTGTTATCTAAAGATGCCAAAATTGTTCACATCCGTCTCAATGAGCGGTTCAACAAAATAGATCTCACTAAGCGCTGGGGGAAATCAACAAAATAACTATTTTTTACTGGGACAAAACAGCCATATAAATCACTAATATCGCCTGATATTATCTTTTTCGCTTTCTAAGCACTTCCATTCAAATTCAATACTTTTAACTACAACTTCGGAGCATTTTATGAATGCAGCTTGCCCCTATGCGCTGTATTTAGGTCGACTTGCGCCTAATAGTCAGCGCTCTATTGCTTCACAACTAAATAGCATCGCAGACATGATGGGTTGGACTGATGAAGAGCGAGAAGATAAATATCATCATATCGACTTTCAACAAGCTACCTATATCAAAACGAAACTTATCACTCAGGGTTGGTCAGCTAGATCTATCAACAGAGCAATGATAGCAATCAGAAGTATCGTAAAAATAGCTGTACTGTCTGGGCTCGTACCAGAAATGCAGTCAATTCAACTTCGGGCTATCAGCAAAGTGAATCATGGCAAACATGATGGAAAGCCTCTCTCAACTGAGCAGGTCAATAAGCTGCTGATAAAGTTACAACGCGATAAATCTGTTCTTGGCATTCGAAACTACGCGTTAATCTCAACACTTTTAGGCACAGGGTTACGACGAAGTGAACTAGTAGCACTCTTGGTAGAAGACTTTATCGAAGGTACTGCTCTGATCGTCAGAAAAGGAAAAGGTAACAAGAGCCGAACTGTTCATCTGCCAGCATGGACGCAACTTGCGCTGAATCAATGGCTAACACTTCGAAGTAAAAGCAACGGCCACTTGTTTGTTCGTGTTGCAAAAGGTGGAAATATTAAACACAACACCGCGTTGTCATCGTGCTCTATCTATTCACTCACTAAAAAGTCGCTAGCATCAATTGGCATAGAAGGAGTCTCGCCGCATGACCTTCGACGAACGTTTATCACACGATTACTTGAACAAAATGTAGATATAAACACTGTGCGCCAAATGGCAGGGCATGAGGATATCAGTACAACCATCATGTACGACAAGCGAGATGAAAAAGTGATGAAAGAAGCTGCATCTCTACTTTCCTATCAATAATGGGGCGCTAGCATGTCTTATAAAGTACTCAATAAGTCGAGTGAGCTTAATTACCTTGCATGTGAATGGGGCAAGCGATTGCTCAACTATCTGCCTTTAGTCGATACCGATATACTCGGTAAAAGTCTTGCCAGTAACTTACGTGGTAGCAAGGTATCTACCCAATCGTTTTTCATAGGTAGAAGCAAAAACGTCAATTACAAAGCTTGCCTCACTATTACTGATACTCAGCCTCAGGTAACGAAAACCTTTTTAGCAAATTGTCGCTATATCAGAACCGTGATGGACTTGCCTAAGCAAACCGAGTTACTGATTCAGTTCGCCTTGCTCTCGCAGGTTAACAAGTGGATTAGAGCGCTTTCTTCTGAGGTGCACATGCAAACAAGCCACCTTTCGTTAAACGAAATCCTCAAAGACATTTCAGGCATCAGTGACGAACTATTTTCTCACGCAACTGCGCAGCTCAATCATTATGGTTTTCTGCCTGATACAGACTTTTTGTCCTTCGAGTATGGTGCAATGCCAAAAGCACTTGTTCGAACGTTGTTAAGTGAAACAATCACCTCAAGGGAAACACTTATAGCACCGTTGCTGCATCCTTCGCCCGATGCAAACTTCACATTGGATGACTTTCCTCACGTGAATACTGCGCTTTTGTCGCAATATCTCACTGCTGCTAGTAAGTCTAGACAGTCTGGAGCAAGTATTTTGCTCTATGGAGCTTCAGGAACAGGTAAAACAGAGTTATCGAGGACACTTGCCAAATACTGCGATAGAACACTTTACGAAATTCGCTCTACTGCACTTGCTAGCAATTTCTCTGAAGATGAGTTCAATAGCCGCTTTCCAAACAAAGAAAGGCTACGTTATTTAGCGTTACTTCAATCATTGCTGACGCGTAAGGCGGACGCTATGTTGCTGGTAGATGAATGCGAGAGTTTATTCGATTGTGCTGACAGCCAATACAGTAAAGAACATCTACAGCGATTCATTGAGCAAAACGAAATTCCCTGCATTTGGATTACAAACCATATCCAATATCTTGAGCCAAGCTTTATAAGGCGATTCAAGCTCGTATTAGACGTTCCTACGTTAAGACCAGAAGAAATCGAACAGATAACGCGGCCTTACTATCACGGCTTGAGTGTTTCTCCGTCAGCACGAAAAATGATTAGTCAAACAGAGAACATTACGCCAGCAATTGTTGCTAACGCAACACATGTCGCTCACGCTGTAAACGCTAAACGTGCTCGCGCAGAAGCTGTAATCGGTCAAGTTGTCGAAGCGTCACTAAGAGCAACGGAGCAATGGCAAAATAAACTTGAGTACAAAAGTGAGCTACCTTTCGATACGAGCTACTTAAATATTAAGCAGTCAAAGGAGTATCTCAACGAGATAGCGTTTGCACTTAAGCAAAACCAACCAGCGAGGACATTAATCTCAGGTCCTCCAGGAACAGGCAAAACTGCTTTCGCGCACTATTTGACAGAGCTACATGGTAGGAAACTGCTGCGTGTTAAATGCTCTGATATTTTAAGTAAATGGGTGGGTGAAAGTGAGCAAAAGGTGGCTGAGCTATTTCAGCGCGCTCATGATGAGGAGCAAGTCATATTGCTTGATGAAGTGGATAGCTTACTAAGCTCACGTGAAGCGCTCACTGCTCATCACGAACATCAGCTGGTTAATGAGTTCTTAACGCAAATAGAGTGTTTCACACAGCCCTTATTCGCTGCTACTAACTTTTCCGACAAGCTTGATAAAGCCGTGTTACGTCGGTTCGATTTCAAACTAGACTGCCAATACCTTACGTCTACTCAAGTAGTAGAGTTGTACAAAAAACTCACTAAAGTTAGAACGCTCAAGGAAGCTGAGACACAAAAGCTATCTTCACTGCGCAACCTTACACCCGGTGATTTCGCTCTATTGGCTCGTCGAAAGAAGTTTCAACCCAAAATTCAAATTCGTGACTTTGCCATCACCCTGTTGGCAGACGAAAACCTGCGTAAGCAGAAACACACACCAATGGGCTTTATTCGCCCTTAACATTTAAAGGTAAACATTATGACTACATCTGTATTGAGTTCGCTCAAGGTTATCGCTCGTCCTGAAATCAAGCAAAAGCCACCGGTATTGAACAAGCGTATGAAGCTAATCAACCGACTTGAACAGCAAAAAAAGCTCGCCACTTGTATGCTTGAAGGCACACCATTCGTGGCATACAAAGAAAAAACAGTCAAAGATCCAGAAACAGGAGAGCGGATTAAAAAACGTTGGCAGGCTACTGTTCGTCCTTGGTACTACGACACAGATAACCACTATTTCCTGGAAGTAAAAGTGGGCATAAGAGCAATCGAGTTACAAAAGGGGAAACCAGCCATAGATGTTGGCGCTAAAGAAAAGCTTCCCGAGGTCATCGACCTCTTGATAAGCGCGGTAGAAAAAGGAGAGCTTGATGAGTTCTTAATATCGCCGCCAAAGACTGTCGCAAAGGGGAAGACTCCGACCAACGCAAAGTTAGCAAAATCGTAGTTAGCCCCCTGCTCTACTCATCAGTTATCGTCCTTAGCGCTTGATTGCGCGAACAACGATAGCGAACCAAGAATCGAGTGCTGTCTATTTTATAAAAGTAAGTCGCACTAGCGTTTCAGAAGCATAACGAATAACGCTACTGAAAGCGACGTAGAAGACATTGCAAATTGCTAGTCAGCTGCTCTTTACTTAGTTGCTTGAAAGCGTCGTACAGACGCGCTAGGCAGCACTCACATTCATAGATTTCAATTAGAAGAGTTTTTATTATGCATATTCATTATGAGGGACTCGCTTTGCCTGTCTCAAAGCGATTTGCACAAGCACTCGTCGATTTACTTGTGCAGCATAGCGTGTCACAAACAAGCGTGACAATTAACTTCAGAGACCTTAATTACTCAGCTGAAAATGGTGGTTTTCATCCTGTAGAGATTCGTTTGGAGAAACGCAATAACGCATTGCACTTTTGCTACGTCACCGACTTCGCCTATCTAGGAAGCGGCCCCTATGCAGAGCTAGCAAAAGACCTCGACTTTGATTTCGATGCAGGTGTTTTTCAAAACTTGTTTGGTGTATTTCCTATTGAGCAGGCAACCGATATGTACCAAATATGGGAAGGTAACTTCTTACATTACTGGCTGGAATTAGATGTCTTCTCGATATCGGTATCCGAGTAGCTACAAAACATAAAAGTGTAAACACGTTGGGAAAGCTGACAATCCAAAGGAGGTAATCATGTCGAGACGCTTTTCCAATTACAACTTCACCAACAGGTATGCCGCTTACGTAGTCTTTAAAGGTCGAACGCCGGGAGTTTACAAATCGTGGAAAGAAGCTGAAGCCCTAGTGAATGGCTATTCAGGAAGCCGTTACCAAGGTTTCGCGTCTATCGAAGAAGCAAAACGCGCCTACAGACGCTTTTTGGACGAGGGCAAAATAGTGCTCAAGACAAAACGCAAAACCAAGCAAAAGAAACCTTTAAAGTCGAATATGGAAAACGTTGATCTTCCTCCTTGGGAATTAGATTAGGCTAAGTGGTCGCGAAGATAGGACGGTACAAGATAATTTGTGTCGTCCCTTTTCCTTTCTGTCTCGTCATTTCAAAGACGGTAGGCAGACTGGAAACAATATCGGTCACTTTTGCTGCACCATAAGTTCTTGGGTCAAAATCAGGTTTTGCACGTTTTAGAAAATTACCAACTGGACTAACATTCACCCAACCATCATCATTCTGATATAACTCCCAAGCTTTAAGCATTGCTGGTATTAGCTCTTCTGCACCATTACCAGCGCTACTTTGCTCCTGTTTAGGTTTACCTGATTTAGAAACCTGACCAGCCTCTAGGTTTTCGGTGAATATAAAGTCATCACAGGCGTTGCGAAATGACACTGGCGTTTTTTTCTCACCTACGCCAAACACAAACTTCTCTGATTCTCTCAAACGTGACGCTAGCTTAGTAAAGTCGCTATCACTGGATACTAAAGCAAATGCGTCTATTTTTTCAGAATAGAGTAAATCCATCGCATCAATAATCATCGACGCATCTGTTGCGTTTTTACCCGTTGTATAAGCAAATTGCTGAATCGGCTGTATGGCTAATTCATTAAGAGGCGTCTTCCAGTTCTTCAACGCATCAATAGACCAGTCCCCGTAGGCACGCTTGATGAGAACATGGCCGTGTGCTGATATCTCATCCAAAATGGCAGAAAGTTTCGACAGCTGAGCGTTATCAGCATCAATTAGTACCGCTACTTTTTTATGAACATCCAAGTCTTTCATCAATTTTATCCTTAAAAATACTTATTCTGTGTAACGACATTTAGGAAAGGCAGAACAACCTAGAAAGGTATTGCCTGCATGGGCTCCACGCTTTGCTTGCCGTTCAACAAGATCACTTCCGCACCTAGGGCAAGTGGTCTTTTTTATCTCCTCTACCTTTGGCTCCGTTTGCACATCATGGATAAGTGAAAGCAGCTCGTCTCCGTCAATGAGTACAACGGGCTTATCAGAGGCGAAATCTATAGCTTGCTGGGTGAATTTACCCGAACAAATAATAATAACCTTGTTTGCATTGCTAGCGGTGAGCACGCCAAACATCTCACGTACCACGCTGACACCAACTTTTTGTGCCTTCCATTGTTTGCACTGAACGATGACTCGTTCATCGCCTTTCCTAAGCTCTAGGTCAATTCCACCGTCAGCACCAAACCCACCTTCGGTTACTCGATACCCTTGTCTACGATAGGCTTCTGCCACTAGTTCTTCGAAGTTGCGCCAGTGCAGCTGACGTATAGTTTCAATACTCTTTTGAGCATCTAATTGCTTGGCCTTGCGTCGAGCATTAAAAAATGAAAATGGAGCAATGAGTAATATGAAAATTGCAAAGTAAGGCGCAGGAACTGCGAGCGCCTTAAATACCATATTGATTAGCTGATTATTCGTCTCGATAGAAGGCAGCAAATGGCCCATCAATAAATAGGTAATTGCCGATGTTGTAACTGAAACCCACCATGGCGCTTGGAAAAGAAGGTCAGCAAAAGATGTGTTTTTTCTAGGCATAATCAAACATCCTTGTTAAATATCAAAAATATATTAACTCAGGCAATATCTTGATTGGGTATTAATTTCAATCGTGTAGTATCGTCTAACAATAGACGGTAGGTTTTTGAGAAATAGGAGAGGTAAACATGGACGTGTTTATCGGCATTGATGTCGCTTGTGCGAAAGATAAGTATTTACCGCTGGTGATTTGCACCAGACAAAATGGACAATTATTGCCGTTTCCATTAGCTAATTACCAAATAAAATCACCTAGAGGGTTGGGAAACGCTCTAACACTGCACGAAAAAGTAAATCAAGCATTTGCAAGCGATGTCGCGCGCTACATTGAAACGGTATGCGTCACCTATCAGTTGAATCCTGTTCGTATTGGCATTGACTCACCACTTAGACCAAGAGATAACCGGCTTAAACGCAGGCTCGCGGAACAGGCACTCGATAAGGCAGGCATCAGTTGTTACACAACGCCATCGAGAGACGATTTCGAAGCCATTAAGGCAAAGGGTATTGATCATCTGCAAGCAGATAAGCCAATACAAAACCTGCCACATGCTCATCAAATATTTATGCTATTAGGTTTTGCACTGAACGAGCGGCTAAGCAAAGTAGCTGAGTGCATAGAAGTCTATCCACACGCGACAGTGAAACAATTAGGCGTTGCTGATATCCATAAAAGCAAAGGGAATCAGGCCGAGTTACAATTATCTGCCATGTCGCAATATACGGGTTGGCCGATAACTAACGAAGACTGGGAACAAGCAGCCAACATGTGTCTTGGTCCGATGCACGATAGAGTGGACGCCTATAGTGCCGCATGGGTAGCCAGCTTACCCGAAATGGAGCGTACCTGTTTTGGTGACCCAGAGAAAGGCGATGCTATCTGGATACCAAAAGTTAAGCCTATAAACGGTATATCTGCAAAGCCACCGACAAAGCCCATTCCCATAACCAAGACAAAACAGGTTGTCTCCAATGCAGAAAATAAGCGTTCTTGTCCTGCCTGTCATCAGCATGAATTTAAACGATGGCCGTTTGGATGGGACGCGCATGCTACTCACAAGTGCACTGGACTTAAAGCGGTCGAGCCTGAGGCAAGAAAAAAGGAGTTTAAGCGGAGGTTTATAAACAGTTCAAAGAGTCAAAACTAAAAGATAGGGGAAAATTCAGCTGACAGGGAACTACATGAAATTTAGATTTGCGCTCGTTCCCCCATAAAACTCCAATAATTTTTTATAAAAGCCGAGATAAGCAGCTACCTAGTGCAGCCCCTAGTATTGGTGGAACTGCATTACCTACCTGAGTATATTGAGGAACCTCAAATTTTCTCATGTTCCCACCAGTAGTAACTTTTAAACGAAATACAAATTGGTCGGGAAAAGACTGAATTCGAGCCATTTCTCTAACTGTCAGTACTCGAAGCTCGTGATCATCATAGTGACAAGCATCATCCGGAATGGATAAAGCAGCAGGTGCAGGTGAGTTAGCAATTAAGGCTTTTTGAGTTTGTTTCTTCGTAGGATGAGCTTTCAAGTAATTTTCAAGTTCTGCTTTAGAGCCAAAGCGATATGGCATTGGCTCGTTTGCAAAGATAGCTTAAAACCTCGACTTTGACTTTCAGGCGGGTGTGTTCAAAAACCTATTTGTTTTTTATATCGAAAAAGCAAAGGACATATACCGGATATGGGAAGGCAATTTTCTACAATCTGGGCAGAAGCTGTCAGTTTTTAAAGTAATTAAAAGCCAGAACTAGTACAGAGGAAGAGACGCACATCTAACAATTTAAACGATAACTTATAACATTCACGCCATTTTTCATGCGCCCTGTTCAAAACTTCCAAAATACAGTTGCACATATTAAGTACATTGCTATGACCGAAATAATTATATCCCTTAGATTTCTAATATCTTTGATACTATCCTTCTCCGTTTCAGTTACTGAAGTCATTGCAGCTTCAATTTTCTCTGAAATAATGCTCTTTGCGAAATTGTTATTAATATCGGCTGTACGACTTTTATATAGTTGCAGCTTCGTCTGGGTATTTTCCGCTATACGTTTTATAAACTTCTTCTTACTTATTAAGGATCTGAAAACTAACAAAAGAGCTAATGAGGCACTAAAAATTAATGCCAGACTGACACTTTTTTCGGCACCTCGCAGAGCTGAAGCGAGTATTACAGCCCCAGGGACAGCTAATGCTTGCATGTAAAAACCTTGAATCTGCTCTTCCACTTTGTTTATAAAATCACCTACATCCTCTTCCAAATCTTTAACAAAGTCTTCAAACGAAAAACTTTTTAAATAAGTTTCATAATTGATGTGAAACTTATTTAAAAGCTCTTCTCCAAACTCTAAAAAATCAACAAAACATAAACCATTATTTTTCACCATATCGATAATAGAAACCCTCATAGTCGAAAGCTTCTCACCTTTATGTGCATCATTCTTATTTAATGACTTTAACAACTTCGATGGGTCAGTAATAGAATCTACAAGACCTTCTATTACTGATGAGCAAATATCAGCAGGATTAAAAGTAACGACTGTAGAAGATTTATTAGATCTATGATCTATGAATACATAGGAAAAACTTCTCTCTTCTCGGTCATTCGAAAAAAAATGATCAGCAGTCATTCGAAAAAATTCGAACCAACCATTAATATTCTTCATAAAATCATCAACTTTCACGAAAGAGTTTCCAGCACTTAAGATTATTACTTCATCCGGGTAAGCTCCTTCATTGTATGATAGTGCTGATTCTAATAAATCATGAAAATCTTCATAAATAAAATCTAGCTCTTCAACAGAGACTGTCCCAACATTACTATTAACATCAAAATGGTAACTTTGATGGTTAATTGGAGAAAAGAGTTGCTTAAATTTTTCTTCCTCCAATTCCTTTGATGTCAAAAAATCTCCGTTTACAAACAACTTTCCCTCACAAAAAAACTGCTTTAAATTTGCAGATATTTTAGTCATCTTGTAACTTCTTAAGTTCTTCTATAATAGCAGGGTCTTTTATTTTCGTTTTTACAGTTAGCTCATTATTGTTGCTATTAAAATCAACATTCCCTTTCCTACCCACTCCTTTAAATAGGGACTTTTTAAGTTTTAACTCACCAACTTCAGTATCCAAAGAAATAAAGACAAGTTTGTCCCTATCACTCTTTGTCACTTTAAATTCTTCATTAACTTTATAGTTATATTCATGTATAAAATCTTCGAATGATGATGAAGATATTTCAATATTTTCTTCTTTTCGAAGCGTAGAATAAATCACAGCGCTCAGCTCATGAACTTTAGTTGCGAAACTTTGCCTTTCATTATAGTCAATTCTTCCAACAACTTTACTTATACATTCTTCACGCTGTGTTCTATCTAATTTTTTATGCTCTAAAAATTTATTTAAAGCATCAATTACGTTAGTAACGCTCTCATTGTTCTTAATCAAATTATCTGCATCAAAAAAATCAACAAAGTAATTAGTTGTGCCGCCACTTCCGTTAATGAATGAAACGTCTATATCTTTTTTTTCTGAAATAGATTCAACGAATTCACCTATGTTAATTATGGCTCCTTGCATTACATCTTCGAAATCAATTATATTTGTGCCTCTCGGAGCTCCATCATCGTTAAAACGAAGTGCTGACTTATCTTTTAACAACACAACTAAAAGATTTTCAACATACGATGTGTTGTCTTCTGTACTATCTTCTCTCTCCTTCTTGTATTTGAGAAAGATCTGAACAACTTTACTCTGAACTCGCGATGTCTTTAGCGCAATACTGTTCTCTGTTTGCATACTTTTGACAAAATCAAAGAAGCTTATTTTGCCTTCACTAATTAAATGATTGTGAAAGCTACTAGCTAGTGATTTTGGCTTAGGTGGAAAAGAAATTTTAGCGTGATTTTTTGAGCGCTTGCGAATTTTTTGCTCAGCTTCCTTCGCAAAGTCAACAACATAGCTATTTGTAACATCCCAAGAGTGTCCGATAGTGCTAACCCATTTTTTTGTTTCGTCATCTTGTTTATAGGGTATGCTTATACCGCCAGAAACTTCTATCTTCATTTTTATAAACTTCCCAGTTTAACAATTTTCTCAAATGAGTTTACCAATGTAATAGTTAAAGACAACTGCTCTATTACGAGCCATTGAGGTGCTCGAATATCATGGAAATTGAATTGGGTAAAATATAGAGATGTTATAAGACAACTATAGGGAATGCATGGTAGATAATATAAGCAACAACAGGAATGCTGCCCATAGGTGGTATAGAGTCATAGCTACTCCGATTTGAGTTCCACTACGACCCACTAATATTACATTACTGAAAATAAAAAAGCCCCGATCATTTATGATCAGGGCTTCATTATAAGTGGTGCCTCGACCCGGGATCGAACCAGGGACACGCGGATTTTCAATCCGCTGCTCTACCAACTGAGCTATCGAGGCACTTAAACTGTGCTATGTAAGCTTTATAAAAAACTTTGCAAAACTTTGCAAGCTTTATCGA
>Ga0208334_100356_pt1 | contig 17899 bp, 15 predicted proteins | sample DeeseametaMP0900_FD_184201 | JGI IMG/M metagenome (GOLD analysis project Ga0208334, IMG submission 184201) | Marine microbial communities from the Deep Indian Ocean - MP0900 (SPAdes) | ecosystem: Environmental > Aquatic > Marine > Oceanic | place: East of Durban, South Africa, South Indian Ocean...
TTAAAGTAAAACGGGTCGCTGTAAAATTCTAAGCGGTACTCACCGGCGGTGGCTGCAAAGCCTTGGTCTAATTTATTAAGTGATAGCGGTAAGTTTGAAGGGGTGGTGGTTAATATTTTAAACGTCTCGTCATGCGTGGAGCCTGCATTTAAACGTAAACCAAACTGGCTTATGGTAACGCTAACCTCACCAAATTGAGTTGGTAAAACTAGCACATGGCCTTGTAATTTAGGCTCTGCAGTTAAGCGTGCTGGCTCTATTGCGTTCCAGTCTGGCTCACGTAATTCAAATGCATTCATGGGAGTTCCTTAACCAATTATTAGTCTTGTATAAGACACAAGTTAAATAATTGTAATCCCCATGTCAATGTAAATAACCCTAAGATGAATTATTTACATCGTTACTTTTAAAATATGCCCGGTGCCGATGTTGCCACCAGCGAAACGCCACTTAGGCCAAGCAATGCGATTGCAATTATACGAATCCATTTTGCATCAACGTAAGGCGTTAATTTACGAGCAAATTGCGTTACTAATAATACCAGCGGTATGGCCGCTGCAATTAAAAACATAATGTCGAGCTCGGGTAAGGTGCCAAATAAGGCAATACCAACACGAACTAAGCCACCAATGGTAAATACCGCAAGTAAGGTGCTACGTATGGCCTCAATAGACCAAGCTTGATTATAGCACTGAAACACCAGTGGCGGCCCCGACGTTGAAAACAGCCCACCCAGCAAACCACTTACGCCGCCGGCAATTAAAAACGAGCCACGCCCGCTTTGCTTATTTGCTCTATCACGGCCAATTAGCATTAAGCCACAACATAGCAAAATACTAATACCTAAAATAAAGTTTAAGAACTGCGTTAAATGCGCCGACATATATTCAAGCAATATAAAACCTAACAGCATTAGCGGAATACCGGTATACAACATAAGTTTAAGCTCGGGCACTTTTACTGTACTGCGATTTTTAACCACCACAGTGGTTGAGTTAACCAAACCCAATAAACTCACTAAAAAGGTGGTGGCAGTGAGCGGTAAAACATCTAGCAACGTAAAGCTTGCAACCACCAGCAACCCAAAGCCAAACCCGCTAAGCGTTTGCATTATGGTGGCAAGGCTTAGGCACAACGCCATAAGCAAGATGAGTTCTAACGAAATACTGAGCACTTTAAATATCCTACGTGTGCGCTATTGTAGTGTAACGATTTGTTTTTAGGCATAATGTAAAAACAAACTACACGGCAATAGTTCACAATTAATTGAGCTTGCGCAAAACTGCGCAAAAAGTTTCACCTATGATATAAATACAGGTGGATTAAATTTAATGGTAAATAACAATGAGTAACTCTATGTTTGATCACAAATTAAGTGGCCCAAGCTTGGCTTTTCAACCACTTTACTTACAAGTGGCTGATTATATTAAACAGCTCATTGTTGAAAGACGCTGGGTACCTGGCGAAGTATTACCGAGCGAGTTTCGCCTTGCTGAAGAATTTAACGTAAGCCAAGGCACAGTGCGTAAAGCGCTTAATTTATTAACCGACGATAAAATAGTTACTCGCCGCCAAGGTGTTGGTACGTTTGTATCTGAGCATACCGCGCAAGATGCCCTGTTTAGGTTTTTTCCGCTACAGGCCGACGGTAAAGGCGCCGACCTACCTAAAGCCGAGCTATTGTCGGTTGAGCTTTGCCCTGCACCACAAGATGTTATTGATGCGCTGCAACTTAATAAAAAAGACAAAGTTACTAAGCTTGTACGCAGACGCATTCTCGATAACGAATTTTGTATGAGCGAAACTATATATCTACCACAAAGTTTCTTTCCTGATATACATCAAAGTAGTGATATTCCGCACACATTGTATCATTACTACCAAACCAAATTTAACCAAACCGTGCATAAAACCCAAGACAGCATTAAAGCCGTTTTAGCAGATGAAACCGACGCTAAAATGCTCGCTATTAAAACCGGTGACCCTTTATTGTTGGTATCGCGCATTACCGAATCAATCGAAGGTAAACGCATTGAATACCGTTTAAGCAAATGCCGTAGCGATCATTACCACTACCAAATAGAACTTGATTAATTAACCGCGCTTTAGCCGCGAGTAAGTTATATTAGCGCATACTTATTAAATATTTTTTAAAGGCAGCAAACGCTGCCTTTTTGCCGCCTGTAGGTTTTTTAACACCTTTCATTTATTGCCTTGCGGTTAACACAGTGTTGACACTGTTAGATTCGTATAATAACTTATGTCTTATACAAGACCAAAGTCATTATGCAATTTTAACAGGAATTCCCAATGAGTTCATTAAATAACATCCCGCCAGTCGGGTTCGGTTTATGGAAAGTAGCACAAGAAGATTGCGCGCAAACGGTGTACCAAGCTATTAAAGCAGGTTACCGCCATCTTGATTGCGCATCAGACTACGGTAACGAAGAACAAGTAGGCGATGGCATTGCTCTAGCAATAAAAGACGGCCTATGTACCCGCGAAGAATTATGGGTAACATCAAAACTATGGAACACCTTTCATGCGCCAGAGCATGTAGAGCTTGCCATTGATAAAACCTTGAGCGATTTAAAGCTCGACTACCTCGACTTATACTTAATTCATTTTCCGATTGCGCAAACGTTTGTACCAATCGAAACACGCTACCCACCAGAGTGGTTTGTAGACCCAGATGCACAAAACCCACAAATGGAGCTGGCAAAAGTGCCGCTGCATTTAACGTGGCAAGCAATGGAAGAGCAAGTACATAACAACAAAGCAAAACGCATTGGTGTGTGTAACTACTCAAGCGCGCTTATTCACGATTTAATGACCTACGCCACAATTAAACCCGCCATGCTGCAAATTGAGTCGCACCCTTATTTAACGCAAGAGCGCTTAGTAAGGCTTGCCAAACAGTACGATATTCCGGTTACGGCGTTTTCACCACTGGGTGCGCTTTCGTACCTTGAGCTTGAAATGGCCGATCAAACTGAGTCGGTGCTTGAGCAAAGCGTAGTAAAAGCTGCGGCGCAAAATCATGGCAAAACACCAGCACAAGTTGTTCTGCGCTGGGGTGTGCAACGCGGCACCGCCATTATTCCTAAAACCTCTAAATTTGAACGCATGAAAGAAAACCTCGCGCTGTTCGACTTTGAATTAACAGAGCAAGAAATGGCGCAAATTTCTGCGCTTAATAGCAACCGCCGTTTTAACGACCCTGGGCACTTTTGTGAAGCTGCCTTTAACCGTTTTCACCCTATTTACGATTAGGATAATAAAATGTCAGCTACCGAACTTAACTATGCCCAAGTGCCTACTCAATTAACGTTTGATGACTCGGTTTTTCCGTGCATTGTGGTTAATAACAATAACGCCAGCACCGTTGAAGAAGCGGTAGCTTTTATTCGCGCTAACAAAAGCGAGTTGGCTAAAAAACTACGCAGCTCAGGCGCTGTATTGTTTAGAGGCTTTCCTGTTGATAGCGCCGAAACCTTTGATACGTTTTCAGCGGGGTTTGATTACGACAACTTTACGTACCAAGAGTCGCTATCTAACGCGGTACGTATTAATTTTACCGAGCGTGTATTTACCGCTAACGAAGCCCCCAAAGATGTAGAAATTTACCTTCATCACGAAATGGCACAAACACCTATTTCGCCAAGTAAGCTGTTCTTTTTTTGTAAATCGGCAGCTGAGGAAGGCGGCGCGACACCGCTTTGTCGCTCAGATAAATTATTTAGCGCATTAAAGCGATTTGATAGCCAATTAGCCGATGACTTTGAGCAAAAAGGCTTAAAGTACACCACTTATATGCCCGCAGCCGACGATGCTACATCGGGCCAAGGCCGCAGCTGGAAAAGCACCCTAAGTGTTGAAACCAAAGAAGAAGCACACAGCAAACTTACCGAGCTAGGTTACGAGTGGGAATGGCTAGAAGATGGCTCTTTAAAAGCAATTACCCCCGTTTTACCTGCGGTAGTTACACTTGAAAACGGCGTACAGGTTTTTTATAACCAACTTATTGCCGCTTACATGGGCTGGAAAGGCGTTCGCGAAAACCCATCGGTTGCTATTACCTTTGGCGATGGTAGCGCCATTCCTAAACAAGGGCTTGAAAAAATTGTTGAGCTATCAAAAGAATTTACCTTTGATTTAGCGTGGCAAGATGGCGATGTAGCCTTAGTTGATAACGAAATGGCTATGCATGGCCGCCGCCCATTTACTGGCGAGCGTAAACGCCAAGTGCTTGTTGCACTGACAGCAGCTAACGCCTAATGCAAAGCTTAACCGGTGCACTAAAGGTAAAAGTTTCCCCGTTATGGCAAGGGGCCAGCATTGCTGCAATGACTGGCCTTGCTGCCTTATTTTTAAGTGAACACTATGGCGCACCCGCTATGTTGTTTGCTTTATTATTAGGGATGGCGGTGTCGTTTTTATATCAAAGCGACAGCCCGTGCGCTAAAGGCATAGACTTTACCGGTACCACGGTTTTACGTGTAGGCATTGTTTTACTTGGCACCCGTATAGCACTGGGCGATTTGGTTACACTGGGCTGGCAAACAGCGCTAATGTTAGCTGGCGCTATATTTACCACCATTATTTTAGGCGTTGTACTTGCCCGGGTATTTGGGTTACAAAAACGCTTTGGCGCACTCACCGGTGGCTCAGTTGCTATTTGTGGCGCATCGGCAGCACTGGCTATTTCATCTATTATGCCAAACAGCGAGCATAAAGAGCGCGACACGTTACTTACCGTAATTGGCGTAACAGCCATGTCGACCATTGCAATGATTTTATACCCTATTGTGGTTAACTACCTTGAATTTGATGCACATAACGCCGGGGTATTTTTAGGTGGCACCATACACGATGTAGCCCAAGTAGTAGATGCGGGTTATTCGGTATCGCCCGAAACTGGCGATATAGCAACACTTACCAAACTAGTACGCGTGGCTATGCTATTGCCTGTAGTACTTATTATGATGGTGGTTATTAATCGCTCAAATAAAGGTAACCATGGCGAGTTGCCAAAAGTACCGGGGTTTTTAATTGGCTTTGTAATTTTAATGATTATAAACAGCACCTTTAACCTACCCGCTATTGTGCTTGAAACCACAAATGAGCTTTCTCGATTCTTTTTAATTGCCGCTATAGCCGCCATTGGTATGAAAACAAACCTAGGCAAACTCACCGAGGTAGGCTTAAAACCAATAATTATGATTGTTGCTGAAACCATTTGGATAGCACTGTTAATACTTGGCTTTGTATTGTGTAGCTAAGTTGAGTAGCTAAGCATTAAACCTTGAGCGTATTGAGTGGATTGCCTACAATAGCGCATCACTTTTTAATAAAGATTAAAACCATGACCGATTCAACAAAACCAGCATTACCTGATCAGCTTTCGATTAACCCACGTAGCAAGCATTACGTAGAAGAAGTGTTTGAACACGAAATTGGCGTAAGCTTAAATGGCAAAGAACGCTTTGACGTAGAAGAGTACTGCATTAGCGAAGGTTGGATTAAAATTGCCGCTCCTAAAGCGCTAGACCGCCGCGGCCAACCTTTACTTATGAAAGTAAAAGGCACGGTAGACGTATTTTATAAGTAAGGTTTAGCCTACTTAAATAAGCGACTCTCCTGCGAGATGTCGCTTTTTTTATGCCTGTAAAAAAGCATTGAGCTTTTTTCATGTTAAAGGTGACGAAGTTTCATTATGAATCTAAAAAAATTATGGTTGAATAGCGCCATATTGTTTAGTTGTATAGAAATCCTTTATGAATAAAGTAACTATTTTAGATGGCGGCATGGGGCGCGAGCTTAAGCGCATTGGCGCACCATTTACACAGCCACTGTGGAGTGCACAAGCACTAATAGAAGCCCCACATTTTGTAACGCAGGCTCACCAAGGTTTTATAGATGCAGGCGCTGAAATAATTACCGTTAATAGTTATGCCTGTGTGCCCTTTCATTTAGGTGAAGCACTATACCAAGCTCAAGGCGCAGCCCTTGCGCAGCAAGCAGCCGTTATTGCAAAAGATGTAGCTCAAAAGGCTACACAAAATGTATTAGTAGCAGGCTCATTACCACCAGCATTTGGCTCTTACCGCCCAGAGCTATTTGAGAGCGAACGCGCTTTTACTATTTTAGATACGTTATATAAAGCGCAAGATGAGCACGTAGATGTATGGATTGGCGAAACTATATCGAGTATTGAAGAAGCGCACGTTATGGCAAATGTACTTAAAGGTTCAAACAAGCCATATTATTACGCATTTACCTTAAATGATGTGGTAAGCGAGCAAGCGACACTTCGCTCTGGTGAGCTGGTAAGTGACGCCGTAGCGGCTTTGCTTGAACAAAATGTTACTGGTATTTTCTTTAACTGCTCAATACCTGAGGTTATAGAGCAAGCCTTTAGCGATACCAACGCTGTATTAGCTAAACAAAATAAAAGCGTTGTTTTAGGCGCGTTTGCTAATGGCTTTACACCTATCGCACGCGATTACAAAGCCAACGAAGGCTCACAAGCGTATCGTGATATTTCACCTGCAGAATACCTAGATTTTGCAAAAACGTGGTACAGCCAAGGCGCAAGCATTATTGGCGGCTGCTGTGGCATAGGCCCAGAGTTTATTGAAGTGCTGGTAAGCTGGAAAAAGGAACTTGAAAGCGCTTAAGCTTTTAGTGCCTTTTAGGGCTTGTTTGCTGTTACCCAATCAAGCCCTTGTATAGCTGTAGTAGGAAAAGCGGTTGCATGGCTCGCCCCTTCAACAACAACGCTTTTTAATTCAATATTTTCACTGCTAAGTGCATTAATTTTTTGCGTTAATTGCTTTGCCCCTGCCACCATATTTTGCCCTTCACCAAAGCTTGGGGTTTCCTTTGCCCCTACCGATATATAAACCTTTGTAGGCACTTTAGGCTTATGTGCTTGTAGCGCTAAAATCGCATTGTTATTAAACCAAACTGATGGGCTGCCAATTATATAATTGTTAAATAAATCGGGCATCGTAAATAAAATAGTCACGCCAAATAAACCGCCTAAAGAATTACCTATATAAGTTTTTTGTGTGCTACTTGCTCGGTAGTTACTTTGTATAAATGGCAGTACAGTATTTTTTAAAAACAGCGCATGGTTTTGAGCGTTACCGGTTTGCTTTTTCCAGCTTTTAGCCTTGTTTGGGGTGTAGTCTCTAATTCGGCTATTAGACCCTTTAGAGCCTTTTTCGTAGCTAATGGCCACTATAATAGCCTGTTGCATTTTTCCGCTATTCATAGGAAACCGTGTAGCTCCCGCCACAATAGGAAACGTATACGGTGCATCGGTTAAATAAATAACCGGATATATTTTTTCAGGGTGCTTTTTATATGACTTAGGGAGCTGAATAAAAACAGGATATACCCGTTTAGTAGCAGGCTCAGTGAGTTCAATAACACTACTTCTAGGGATTTGGTAGGGGGTATTTGCGCTTAATTTAAAACACATTAAAGCGCAAAGTAACAGCAGGGATTTTAAAGCAGTATTCATTAACCTAAGCCAAGCGTAATAAACCAATATTGGATGATTACTTTAACTCACTTTTAGCTTTAGGTTATTAAAAAATTTAAACACTAGGGGATTAATTTAAAGTGCTACACGTTAGTTGTTTGTAGCACTAACAACGCTAAGCTATCTGATCAGATTCAGCGCCTGAACACGGGCATTTATCGTCACTCTTTTTAAGGCACTGTTGGTAATTAAACCAATGGGCTACAGCAATAAAAGCCGATCCTATTGCTCAGCACGTTGTGCAAGTACACCTTGAAGACTTAGAAATTGAAAGTGAGGTTGAGCTTACTTTTGCTCCTAGTGCAATTACTTGGCTTGGTATTGCGCAAGAGGAAGAAGAAGACGATCACGACCACTAATTTCACTCTTTAAAAAAGAGTACTCCCTGAAGGTTGGCGTTTTAATGCCAACCTTTTTTTATTCACATTTTGTAACAGACCTTTTATCGCAAGTGCATCGCTATTTATAACCTTATTGTTATGATGTAACAGCTATTAATATAGGATGTAATCCCATGAAAAAATTAACAACATTGGCGCTTGCCTTGGCTGCGGTTATTGCACCGAGCGTATCGGCCTATGAAACTAAAGACACTCGCTTACTACGCTTTCCTGATATTCATAACCAAAACGTGACCTTTGTTTACAGCGGCGATATTTATATTGCTAATACACAAACCGGCGAAAGCAAACGTTTAACCGACCACATTGGTTTTGAAACATTTCCTAAGTTTTCTCCTGATGGTAAGCGTATTGCGTTTTCGGCTGAGTATAACGGCAGCCGCCAAGTTTATGTAATTAACAGCGATGGCTCAGGCCTTAAGCAGCTTACATACTACAACGATGTTGGCCCAATGCCGCCGCGTGGTGGCTTTGATTACCGCGTTTTAGATTGGACCGCCGATGGTAAAAATGTGGTGTTTAGAGCAAACCGCACACCATGGGGAAAACGTATGGGTCGCCCTTATATGGTCCCTGCCGACGGTGGCCTTGAGCAACCTTTAGCTATTCCAGAAACAGGCGGCGGTATGCTCTCACCGGATGGTAGCAAGTATGTTTATACGCCCATTGACCGTGAGTTTCGTACTTGGAAACGCACCCGTGGCGGGCGCGCGCAAGACGTATGGATTTACGATTTAGAAAATAACACTTCAGAGCAACTTACCACTAACCGTGCAACCGACCAGCAACCTACCTGGGTTGGCGACAATATTTATTTTGTATCTGACCGTGATTACACACTAAACCTTTACCAATATCGCAAAGGCAGTGAGCCTAAAAAGCTCACCAACTTTAAAAACTTTGACGTACTTTGGCCCTCAGCAGGCCCTAATGCGGTTGTTTACGAAAACGGCGGTTACTTATATCGCTTTGACGCAAAAACACAAAAAAGCACTAAGCTGAGCATTAACATTGCAGGTGTGCGCCAATACGCTATGCCGTACAGCAAAAATGTAAGCGACTTTATTGATTCTATGTCGATTTCTCACGATGGCAAACGTGCTGTATTTACAGCCCGTGGCGAGCTGTTTAGTGTACCTGTTAAACAAGGCCCTACGCGTAACTTATCGTACACAGATAAGAGCCGTGAAATAGACGCAAGCTGGTCGCCAAATGGGCGTTACATTGCTTACATGAGCGATGAAAGCGGCGAGTACGAAATTTACCTAAAAGATCGCAGTAAAAATAATGCCATTAAACAACTCACTAGTAATGGCACTATTTGGCGCTTTACGCCTATTTGGTCACCCGATAGCACTAAGCTGTTGTTTGCAGATAAAAACCACACACTGTGGTGGTTAGATGCAAAATCGGGCAAGCAACACAAAATTGATACCGGCATTTACGACGAAGACGGCATTACTCAGTATACGTGGTCGCCTAACAGCCAAGACATTGTGTATGTTAAAAATAACGAAAACCGTTATGCCTCACTGTGGCACTACAACCTTAAAAAAGAAAAGGTAACGCGCCTAACAGACGAAATGAGTAACGAGCAAAACCCAACCTTTTCGCCAGATGGCCAATACCTTTACTTTAGCTCTGAGCGCGACTTTAACCTTGCGTTTAGCAGCTACGAGTTTGACTACATGTTTAACCGCGCCACCCGTATTTATGCGGCTGCAGTAAACGACAGTGTTAAACCGCTTATTGCCTTACAAAGTGATGAAACCACGATTGTAAAAGACGATGACGACGAAAAAGAAGGCGACAAAAAAGTTAAAAACGCACTGCAAAGCAACGACTTTATGCAACGTGTTACCGCGCTTAATGCTCCTGCTGGCGATTACCGTGGCTTAACCGCAGTAAAAGACGGCGTACTGACGCTTGCTAATGGCGGATTACAACTTATAGGCACCGAACACGATAGCGAGCTAGAAACCGTGGCTAAAGGCGTTAGCAATTACACTATATCGAGCAATAGCGAGCACCTGCTTGTACATACAAGTGGCGGTTACAGCTTAATTGAGCCTAAACCCAAGCAAGACCTAGACGCCAACAAGCTCGATTTAAGCAAAATGACGCTTAAAATTAACCCGCAAGCTGAGTGGCAACAAATGTACGTAGAAGGCTGGCGCACATTGCGCGATTGGTTCTACGACGAAAACCACCACGGTCAAGATTGGGATGCTATTTTAGCTAAATACCAGCCTATGGCTGATGCTATTAGCCATCGTAGCGACCTTGATTACATACTTAGCGAAATTGCCGGCGAAATTAACTCAGGCCATATTTACGTGCAATCGGGCGATATGCCAAAAGCCGAGCGTAAAAACCACGGTTTATTAGGCGCTAAGCTTGCAAGCGATCCATCGGGTTATGTAAAAATAGAGCAAATCTTTAAAGGTGAAAACTGGCATGACGATTTCCGCTCTCCGCTAGGCACTACAGGCGTAAAAGCACATAACGGCGATTATATTATTGCGGTAAATGGCCGCTCGGTTAAAGACGTGGCTAACTTTTACGAACTCCTTGAAAACACCCAAGGCGAGCAAGTGGAGCTGGTGCTAAACAGTAAACCGCGTAGCAAAGGCGCGTGGCAAGTAACAGTAAAACCTGTAGCCAGTGAGCAAGGCCTACGTTATTTAGATTGGGTTAACTCGCGTGCAGCCTACGTAAATAAGCTATCAAATGGGCGTATTGGCTACGTACACCTGCCAAATACAGCGTATGAAGGTAACCGCGCCATGTTTAAAAATTACATGCCGCAAACAACCAAAGACGCCATGATTATTGATGACCGTTACAATGGCGGTGGCTATATTCCTGAGCACATGATCACCTGGCTTGCACGTAAACCACTTAACTATTGGAAACGCCGAGGCACTGAGCCGACTAAAACGCCACAGTTTGCACACGATGGTCCTAAAGCAATGCTAATAAACGGCTATTCAAGCTCAGGCGGTGATGCAATTCCTTACTACTTCCGCCAAGCGGGTTTAGGTAAGCTAATTGGTACGCGTACTTGGGGTGGCTTAATTGGTATTTCTGGCAACCCTGCTCTTGTAGATGGCGGGCAAGTTATTGCGGCTACTTTCCGTATTTTAGATACCCAAGGTAACTGGATTATAGAAAACGAAGGCGTTGCTCCTGATATTAAAGTGGTTGATCGCCCAGAGCTTATTTATAAAGGCCAAGATCCATCAATAGAACGTGCTGTACAAGAGTTATTAAAGGAGCTTAAAGCAAACCCTAAGCAACCTTTAGTGGTGCCACCAGCTCCGTCTACGTTTTAATTTGCTATATAGCTATATTAGCTAATACCAAAAAAACCCTGCAAATGTGCAGGGTTTTTTAATAATTCGAGTTTAATGATTTATACCGTACTAAAGCTTATTTTTTTCTCCAACCACTCCATACGTCATCTTCTTGGTTGGATTTTTTCTTCTTTTTCTTACCTGTGCCTTCAGGCTTTGCCATTGGCTTATCGTTTTTAAGTGCTTGTGCTGCATCAAGGTTTGCTTGGTTTACCGCAAAACCGGTTACTTCTTCACGCTCTAAACGAAGTTTGTTTTTTTTCTCGATTATTTTAAAGTGATGAAAGTCTTCATAATCAATTAGTGATAACGCTAGGCCAACTTCACCGGCACGGCCGCTTCGGCCAATACGGTGCATATAATCAGCGGGGCTACGCGGTAAGTTAAAGTTAATAACAACAGGCAGTTTGGCAATATCTAAACCACGGGCTGCTATATCGGTGGCTATAAGTACTTCGATTTCGCCTGCTTTAAACTTTTCAATTACGCGAGTACGCTCACTTTGGCCTTTATCACCATGAAATACCTGTGCGTTAATACCACGCTTTTCAAGCTTACCTGCTAAGTGCTCACAGTCTTTTTTAGCGTTTACAAAAATAAGTGCTTGGCGCCATTTGTGCTCTTTAATTAAATGCGCTAAAACCGTGGTTTTTTCGCCTTTATTAACCGTAAATACGCGCTGTACAAGCGTGCTTTCGTCTTTACTTTGAACTTGTATTTCTACTGGGTTGGTTAACAGCTCTTGCGTTAATTGTGTAACTTGATCTGGAAATGTCGCTGAAAACAACATGGTTTGTTTTTTAGCAGGCATAAGCGCTAATAACTCAGCAAGCTCTTCGGTAAAGCCAAGGCTTAACATGCGGTCGGCTTCATCAAGCACTAAGGTTGTTACTTTATCGAGCTTAATAGCATTGCTTGAGATTAAATCGAGCAAACGCCCTGGCGTTGCCACGATAATATCGGCGCCGCCGCGTAGAGCCTGCATTTGTGTATTAACCGACACACCACCAAATACCGCCACCGTTTTAATGGCGCCATTAAAGTTAGCAGAATACGATTTAACGCTATCGGCCACCTGCGTAGCAAGCTCGCGCGTAGGTACCAAAATAAGCCCAGTGACAAAATTACCTTTGCTCGCTGCTTTTTTAGCGCCTTGCTCTAAAAATAGGGTTTGTAGCATTGGTAATGCAAATGTAGCTGTTTTACCTGAGCCAGTATTTGCCCCTGCAATTAAATCGCTACCAGCCAGTACACTTGGAATCGCCTTAGCTTGAATTGGCGTAGGTTGGTTATATTCCAAATCGGTTAAACGAGCTTGTAGCTCTGGAATAAGGCCAAGATCGTTAAAGGTACTAGGGCTTGTTGCTGAGGTCATAAAAGTTGTGGGCTTATTGCTAAAAAAGTAGCCTGTAATTTTAGCGTATTTAGCGCTTATTAAGTAGGGATTAGTGATTTAAATGTGGTTTAAGTAATGGCTGCGAGCGTCGAGCTACAAGTTTCGAGGAAATTTGACTGTCACCGTGAGCACTCCAAACTTAAAGAGGCTTTCATAAAAAGCCAACAACTAAGTTAGCAATATTATTAGTTCTTGCTAAGTTCTGCTTGTAACCTAGCTTTTGTTTCTCTTAAATAATTTATATAAGGATATGAGTCATTTGTAATGGCTAAAGCAGACTCCATCTGTTCAAGCGCTTGACGAGTATCACCTTGCATCTCATAACTGTAGGACAAGGCTGAAAGCGCATCGACTGATTTGGGGTGATTTTTTATATTGTACTTAAACACCTCAATAGCACGGGAAAATTGCTTTCTATCCGTTAGGTTGTAACCTAGTAATCTAACGGCGCGATCCGGTGGCGCAATCTGCTCCCCCCATTGCTGAGATAACTTTTTATAATAAACATCAATAGACTCTATATCATCGCTTAAAGCACTCATAGGCATTTGTTTAGGCAGAAATAAGTTGTGATAGGCATTAAATGAACCAGCAACCGAAGTCAGGTTATGCGATACATTATTAAACGTATCACTAAAGAAGCGTAGACTTGGCAAGCTATTAGATTGCAAAGCTTGCTGAAGCTCATTATATCGCTCACGCATTAAGCCAGCTTCTTCACCAATATTTATATAAACATAGTTATTCAGATCTTTTGATTTATTGATAAACGACTTAGCCGCTTTTACCGGTGCGCCATAGTTCCACCAAACCGCAGGGCTGTAAGCAATGTGTGCTTGGAAAAGCTCAGGGTTAGCTTGCATTGTATAAAGTGCAAACACGCCTGCCGCAGAAGCCCCAGCAATTACATTAAAGTTGTGCGAACGGTAACTTTTATTAATCAAGGGCATAAGCTCTTGCTCAATAAATGCTAAAAACTTTGCTGCACCACCGCCTTCACCTACTGGACCTTGTGGCTCTTTATTAACTGTGGGGTATAAATCTCTTAAGCGATTGGTATTTTCAATAGCGACAATAATAACTTCAGGCGCACGATTATCATTTTGTAATCGCTCCATCACTGCACTTGTAAGCGGTATATTACCCGCGCCATCAAGGCGATAAATTACCGGATAAACTTTGCTTGGATTAGCTTGATAACTCTTTGGAAGCTGGACTACAACTGTGCGCTCTTCGTTTAAAACGGCTGATTTAATAGTATGTGTTTGTTGCGTATAACTAATGGTTTGCTGTTTTAAATCAGGCCCTGCAAGTGTGCTACTAGAATAAAATATAAATAAACTACATATAAAAACAGCGGTTAATAAACGCATTACTAATCCTTTAGAAAATAGTGTGTTATTTAATCTAACAGGCTTTGAGATACAAAAAAAGGCGCATTAAGCGCCTTTTTATCTTTAACAGGTAATTACCAACCTTTTGATTTTACTCAACAGTAACTGATTTAGCTAAGTTACGTGGTTGGTCAACGTCAGTACCTTTAATTACCGCTACATAGTACGACAGTAACTGTAATGGCAGTGTGTAAACAATTGGCGCAATAATGTCGTCTGTGTGGTTTACGTTGATTACACGCATTGTGTCGTCTGACTCAAAGTGTGAATCTTTATCTGCGAATACGTAAATAATGCCGCCACGTGCGCGAACTTCTTCTACGTTTGATTTAAGCTTTTCTAATAGCTCATTGTTTGGTGCTACAACAATAATTGGCATGTCGGCATCTATAAGCGCAAGTGGCCCATGTTTTAGTTCGCCCGCTGCGTAGGCTTCTGCGTGAATGTATGAAATCTCTTTAAGCTTAAGCGCACCTTCCATTGCAATTGGGTATTGCGAACCACGGCCTAAAAACAGTGAGTGATGCTTGTCGGCAAATTCTTCTGCAAGGTCTGCAATGCCATCAGCAAGCAGTAATGTTTCTTCAAGCTTAGCAGGAAGTACTTTTATAGCATCTACAATAGCGCTTTGATCAAGCTGTTTTTCTTGAGCTATAGACGCAGTAAGCATTAACAAACCAACAAGCTGTGTGGTAAATGCTTTAGTAGAAGCTACGCCAATTTCAGCGCCCGCTTTAGTCATAAAGGCTAGGTCTGATTCGCGAACAAGCGATGAACCAGGTACGTTACAAATGGTCATTGAGGCCATGTAACCTTGCTCTTTAGCTAGGCGTAACGCCGCTAGCGTATCGGCTGTTTCACCCGATTGAGAAATAGTCACAAGTAGGCTGTTTTCGTGTACATACGATTGGCGATATCTAAACTCAGAGGCAATCTCAACATTACAGCTAACGCCTGCAAATTGCTCAAGCCAATAACGTGCAACCATACCTGAATGGTATGACGTACCACAGGCAATAATTTGTACGTGTTTTACATCTTTAAATATTTGCTGAGCGCTGTCGCCAAAGGCATCAATTGCTACACGGTCGTCGTTTAAACGTCCTTCAAGGGTATTGCGTACCGCAAGTGGTTGCTCGTAGATTTCTTTTAGCATGTAGTGGCGGTAATCGCCTTTGCCTGAAGCATCTTGCGTGATGTTTGATTCAACAACTTCACGCTCTACAGCATCGCCATTTTCATCAAAAATTTCTACTGTATCACGCGTAATGCGGGCTACGTCGCCTTCTTCTAAAAATATGAAACTACGAGTAACTGGTAATAGTGCTAGCTGATCAGAGGCAATAAAGTTTTCGCCAAGGCCTAAACCTATAACAAGCGGGCTACCTGAGCGCGCTACAATGATTTCGTTGTCGTTTGCTTTATCAAATACAACGGTACCAAACGCACCTTCAAATTGCTTAACCGCTGCTTGAACAGATGCAAGTAACGTAGTGTGTTGCTTACGAAGCTTATGAATTAAGTGCACCATTACTTCGGTGTCGGTTTCAGATAGGAACTCGTAGCCTTCTTCTTTAAGCGATGCGCGTAAGCTTGCGTGGTTTTCAATAATACCGTTATGTACAAGTGCTAGTTGGTTGTTTGATACATGCGGATGAGCGTTTTCTTCAGTAACGCTACCGTGTGTTGCCCAGCGTGTGTGTGCAATACCTGTATGACCACTAACGCCTGCTTTCTCAAGTGCGGCTTCTACGTTCACAACTTTACCGACTGCTTTTACAGTATTTAGCGTAGAGCCTTCTAATAGTGCTACACCGGCAGAGTCGTAGCCACGGTATTCAAGACGTTTAAGGCCTTCAACTAAAATTTTGTTTACTGGACGTTCTGCAACCGCCCCAACTATTCCACACATAGTGTCTCCATTAATTTTTTAATTCTAGTAACTCGCTTTGTAGTTACTATTCAATAATCTCTGCACAAATTAGTTTTACACCACACGCCTCAATCGCTTTGCGTTTATCATCTGCTAAGCCAGTATCGGTTATTAATGTGGTTACTATTTTCCACGGTAATTCTAAATTTGGTATTTTTCGGCCAATCTTATCTGATTCAACCATTACTATTACTTCACGGGCGGCTTTTGCCATAACTTGGCTTAAGCCGACTAACTCATTAAAAGTAGTCGTGCCGCGTTTTACATCTATGCCGTCAGCACCAATAAATAGCTGATCAAAGTCATAAGAGCATAATACGTTTTCGGCAACTTGCCCCTGAAACGACTCGGAATGCGGATCCCATGTTCCGCCAGTCATTAAAAGTGTTGGCTCGTTTTCAAGTGATAGTAAACGGCTCGCCACTTTAATCGCGTTAGTCATGACAACTAACCCGCGTTTATTTGCAAGCTCTGGGATCATGGCGGCCGTAGTACGCCCGCTATCAATAATAATGCGGTTATGATCTTTTATAAGTGCAGCAGCAGCCTTTGCTATTGCTACTTTTCGCTTAGAGTCTATTTCGTCACTTACAATTTCTTTAGGCAGTGCAATAGCACCACCGTAACGGCGCAGTAATAAGCCACTTTTTTCAAGCGCGGTTAAATCTTTACGAATGGTTACTTCAGATGTTTGAAACTGCTCCGCAAGCTTTTCAACAGCCACTTCACCTAGCTCATTTACCTGAGTAAGTATTAAATGACGGCGTTGCTGTGTGTTTCGTTTAGTCATAAAGCTCGTAGATTAAGTTTCGTTTCGAAAGATGTGCAATTCTAAACGAAACTAATTAAATGGCAAGTGAACGAGCAAAAATAAAGCAGCTTTCAACGAGTAATAATAAAGGTAAAATAGTCACAGCATCTCTTAACTAAACAAAGAAACCTTAATGCAGCCATTTAATAGCTTAAACAAAGAGCTTTTAGCCCTACGTAAACAAACAGGCGAAATATGCCGACTCTTCAATAAAAGCCCGAGTAAAGGTAATTTAAAACGCATTAAAGAGCTATTCGCTCAATGCGGTGAAGGCGTAATTATAGAATCAGGTTTTCATTGCGATTATGGTAATCAAATAGCTATTGGTGATCGTAGCTTCATAAACATTAACTGTACGGTATTAGATGCCCCAATTAGTGAAGGAGCTATCAGCATTGGTGATGACTGCTTAATTGGTCCTAACGTGCAATTGTTAGCGGTATCTCATGCGGTTAACCCTACACAGCGACTGAATAAAGAAAACTTTGCTGCTCCTATTACAATAGGCAACAACGTATGGATTGGCGCAGGTGCAATTATTTTAGCGGGCGTATGCATTGGGAATAACAGTATTATTGGTGCGGGATCTGTAGTTACTAAAAATGTAGAGGCGGATACTGTTATTGCTGGTAATCCAGCTCGTGAGATAAGAACGCTATAACTATAATCGATGCTTTTTTGCGTCGGGTGTCGCTTTACTCGCCCGACCTACGTGATAGGTTTAAAAGTGAATTCATTACGAGTGCTTTTTTCAATTTCCTTTAGACGAAAAAAAGCCCGGCTCTTTCGAGTCGGGCTTTCTTGTATTTGAAGCCTGGCAATGTCTTAGTGCCCACAGTGGTAGAGAGACACATAGCAAATACTACATTATCATTGCGTCGGGAGTCGCTACGCTCGCCCGACCTACACTCTAGAAGTAGATGAGTGTGCATTAATTGTCCGCATTTCACTTTTCTACAGACGTAAAAAAGCCCGGCTCTTTCGAGTCGGGCTTTCTTGTATTTGGAGCCTGGCAATGTCCTACTTTCACATAGCAAATGCTACACTATCATCGGC
>Ga0208334_100362_pt1 | contig 17444 bp, 20 predicted proteins | sample DeeseametaMP0900_FD_184201 | JGI IMG/M metagenome (GOLD analysis project Ga0208334, IMG submission 184201) | Marine microbial communities from the Deep Indian Ocean - MP0900 (SPAdes) | ecosystem: Environmental > Aquatic > Marine > Oceanic | place: East of Durban, South Africa, South Indian Ocean...
GAAAGGAAGGCCGAGCTTGAGCATGCCGCGGAAGTGCTCCTTAGATAATCAGCTCAGCCGATCTGGCCGAGGGCGGGGAAAATCGCGAGAAGCCAAAACGCAAAGCGAGTGAGGTGACCGGTGATCATGGCGATGCCCATCAACATCATCACCCCGCCTGCCACGATCTTCAGGACACGACCGGTTCGACGCATGGCCTTCATTTTCGCCATGAACCCGCGCATGAAGAGCGCGGCCAGGATGAAGGGCAGGCCCAGACCGAGGGAATAAACGGCCAGCAAGGCGGTTCCGCTTCCGGCTGTCGCATTAGCGGCCGACAGCGTCAGGATCGCGCCCAGCACCGGTCCAATGCACGGGGTCCAGCCGAAGGCGAAGGCCAGGCCGAGGAGATAGGCAGCCCAGGGGCCGCCGCTGCTCGGGCTCGCATGGACCCTCAGGTCACGGTCAAGCCAGGGCATCGGCACGAGACCCGTCGTGAACAGGCCGAAGACGATGACGATCGCGCCCCCGATCAGGTTCGCCTCGTAGAGATGCGTGCGAAGGAGCCCGCTCATGGCCGTCGCACTGGCGCCCAGTAGGACGAACACGGTCGAGAACCCCAGCACGAAGCAGAGACTCAGGCCGAAGGTCCGAACTGCTGCCCTGAAGCCGGTCTCGGTTGTGAACCCGTCCGGGCTGATTGTGCGCCCGGCGACATAGGAGACGTAGCCGGGCACCAGCGGCAGCACGCAAGGGGACAGAAAGGACACGACGCCGGCGGCGAAGGCCGTCGCAATCCCAATGCTGGAGACTTCCATCAAACCAGCTCCAGAACCCAGACCACCACCACGCCGACATAGACGAAGTAGGTGCCCAGCAGGGTCAGCACTTGCCAGCGGCGGAAGCCTGGCTCTGGCCCTCCCCAGCGGATGAACGCGGCATAAAGCAGGGGCATCAGACCAACGAAGACGAAGCTTACCCAGACCAGCCGGAAATTGTCGATCGGCGTCCCGACAAGCGCCAGAGGCAGAAAGCCGACCGTCATGGTCACGGCGTGATCGCCGATGATGTTGGTGAGCGCCGGCGTGATCTGGCCGCTGCGGGAAAGCTTCCACGAGGCGAAGATTTCCGGGAGGGCTGCCAAAGGCGCAGTGATGAACAGGCCGCCGATGATTGATGAGATGCCGAACGCCTTGACCAGGTTCTGCGTCGAGATGACGGTGAAGTAGGCGCCGAACGCGAGAACCCCGACACCGGCCACCGCCAGCCAGATCCCCTTCCGCGACCATTCGACCTGTTCGGCCTCACCGCGGCCGCGAAGGAACGCCTGACCGGCATAGGCGATATAGGCGGCGAACAGAATCCAGCCGTCGATCGGCTGCAAGCCCTGCCATGGCGAGGGAAGGATCAGAACGGCGGCGAGCGCCAGGATGCCGAGATACGGGAGCGCCTGCACGGTCACTGCGCTCGGATCAACGCGCAGCAGATGCTCCCGGAGATGCCTCTGATGACCCGGATCGTCGGGAATGTCGCGCTTGCGCGTTGCAAGATAGCCGACCGAGACGAGCGCCGGAATGCCGATGGCGGTCGAGCCGAGCATCGCCCCCAACCCGATGTCGGACACATCCCGCACGGCGCTGGTGATGTTCACGCCGACCTCAGGACTTGCGGTGGCGATCCCGATCAGCGAGCCCCCCGCCGCGGCCGACAGTCCCCATTGCTTGCGCAGCCTGCGAAGGGGCTCGGCGAGATGATCCGAGCCCCATTCTGCGGCGAAGACGGCAGCCACCAGCACGGCTGCCCAGATCCATGTGCTCATGCTTCCCCCAGGCAGACGGCTCGGACTCTACGGATGGGGGATGTTCGATCCGCGAGGTTTTCGCTGCTTGGGCTCTCTCTCATGCAGGCGCACGAGCCGAAGCCGACGAGGTTTCGCGCAGATCGCTCCGGGCGTCACGGATGATCGACCAAGAGGATTGCAGAAACAGCCCGGCGATGATGACGGCCACGACCAGATCCGGCCAGGGCGAGGCCGTCCAGGCCACCAGTCCCGCCGCAACGACCACGGCGGCGTTGCCGATCGCGTCGTTGCGCGAGAACAGCCAGACGGCGCGGACATTGGCGTCTCCCGTCCGGTGCGGTAGCAGCGGAAGAACAGCGATGACGTTGACCACGAGCGCGATCACCGCAAACAAGCCCATCAGCTCGGCTTCCGGCTGCTGCTGCACGAGCACGCGATAGACCGTATTGGCGAGAACCCCGATACCGAGGGCGCCAAGGAACAGTCCCTGGATGAGGGCGGAGCGGGCGCGCCAGACGATGCTCCAGCCGATCGCGAGGATTCCAAGGAAAGTTATCAGTCCGTCACCCAAGAAGTCGAGCGCGTCGGCCTTGAGCGCCTGCGAACCGGAGAGGAATCCGCCAAACATTTCGACGATGCCGTAGCCGACGTTTAGCGCCACCACGATCCACAGCGCCCGTTTGTAGGCCGGGGTAATGTGGGAGAGATCCTTAGGCAGATCGTCGGTATCGCCCTCGGCGTCGGTTTCCGGTCTATCCAGACGGTCAAGCCGGTAGCCGATGCCGGTGACGGCGCGTTCGACTTCAGGAAGGCGCGTTGCGGGATCGTCCACGCGCAAGGTCATGACCTGCGTCGCTGTCGAAACCTTCACCTCGTCGACCCCGGCCGAGCGCACCGCCTTCTCGATCTTAGCCGCGCAGGAGGGGCAATCCATGCCGGTGACGCGGTAGCGCGCCGTCTCGGCATCATTCGTTGAAGCTGCTACACTCATGGCCATCTTCCCTGATCAAGAAGGGCTATATATCATCCGTGACTGATATGTCGAGCGTTGCTGAACTGATCGAGCGGGTCGATGCTCCGGCCGTTGCCCTCCGGACCAAGCTGTTTCGAGGGCTGGCTGATGCCTCGCGGCTGTCGATCCTCGACGCTTTGCGCGCAGGACCCCTGTCCGTGGGCGAGATCGTCGCTTTGACCGGCCTGTCGCAGTCGAACGCATCAAACCATCTGCGGTGCCTCAGCGAATGCGGCCTCGTCACCGGGGAGCAGCGCGGGCGCTTTGTTCACTACCGCCTGAGCGATCCTCGCCTGGACGATCTGCTTGTGCTCGTCGAGGGGCTACTGCGGGAGACGGCCTGCGGCGTCGATCGGTGCGAGAGCTACGGCTAGATGTGGGGACTGATGGGGTGGACGCCGAACCACCAATCGCCTGTGGCAGCAACTCAAACAGAACCTGTTCTTCGCCTTCATCTACAAAAGCATTGGGGTGCCAATCGCCGCCGGCGTTCTCTACCCGGTGACTGGGCTCTTGCTGTCGCCGATGATCGCCGCGCTCGCCATGAGCCTGTCCTCGGTGAGCGTGATCGGCAACGCCCTGCGGCTTCGAACGCTGAAGCTTGAACGCCCAACAGGAACGCGATCGCGAAAGTCGCTTGCAAATGAGGTCGGTTCGCTAGCGCCTTCTGCGAAGGCCGGCGAGGTGGGGCAGGCACTGAAAGTTAGCTTCCGCCGAATCTCTTTCGGAAGCGGACCGACCCCTTTCCACCCATTCCAATCGTTCAAACGCTCGTTTTTGAAACAGTTTTCTAGTATTCTGTTTCAGCCTGCTCGAAATCGCAGTCTTCCCTACCGGACATGCGCATAATCGATTTTTGCTTGATTATGAGCGCCCCCATTTGAGGGGACCGAAACCGGCCGATTACGGGCTAGGGAAGCCTATGCGGCGACTTCGTTTGGATGGTCGATCGCGCTTTCCACTATCTTACAGAAAGCATTGCGGGCGGCCTTGTCGGCAAGGCCGTTCGCCATCTGCGAGACGAGGATAAGGAGCTTTCATGGCAGTCACGGCGAAGGATGCCTTCTACATCAAACTTGGACGCGGTGGCGAATGGGAGGCCGACTGCCTGAAGCAAGGTTTCCTTCAGTTCGGCTACCATGAAACCCCGCACGAGCTTTGTCTGGCGGGCGAATGGGAAAAAGTTCGAGACTTCTGGGCCGTGAGACGCGGCGACCAAGGTACCGCCACCCGCGACGTGAAACAGATTAGGGCGTTCTACGAGGCCGACGAAAACTGCCTGTTCATCACCTTTGCCAACGGCCTCCTGCACTGGTGCAAGCCGACCGGCCCCGTGGAGGTACTTCCCGACCGGTCGCACCGCCGCGCTACGATGGACGGCTGGCACACACAGAGTCTCGACGGTACACCCCTCTCATCCGACCGAATTTCTGGGCATCTTCTCAAGGTGCAGATGTTCCGGGGGACAATCTGCCAGGTCAAGCAGCGCGCCTATCTGCTGCGGAAGCTCAACGACGAGCTTTCCCCCGAGCTGACGGCCGCAGAAGAGGCCGAGCGCGCAATGATTGGCGCGATCATCGGCATGATGCGCCTGCTGACATGGCAGGACTTCGAGCTGCTGGTCGATCTGATCTTCACCGCGAGCGGGTGGCGGCGTATCGGCGTCGTCGGCCGGGTGCAGAAGACTGTGGACCTTGAGCTTTTGCTGCCTACAACAGGCGAGCGCGCCTTCGTGCAGATTAAATCCCAGGCCAACGCCGCCAGCCTGCGGGACTATGCAGCGCGGTTCGAGCAGGCCAACCTATACGACCGGATGTTCTTCGTCTGGCACACCGGGAACGTGGCTGCGAACGGCGAGGCGGATAGCATCACGCTGATAGGGCCGGAACGTCTGGCGCGAATGTGCCTTGATGCGGGGCTGGCATCCTGGCTGCGGGAGAAGGTGTCCTAAAGACCAAACTCCATCTTGCCGACGAAACCCTGCAATGCAGGCTTGTCGTGCGCGGCCGCTGCCGCCTCGAAAGCGCAATTGAGAATGAAAAGTCCGGCGACCATGAGGTCGCTGTCGCGGCGGTTGTCGTGCCGCTTGTCCCCGTGAAAGAGGTTATTGCGCGCGCGTTTGAGCGCTTTGAAAAGCTCCTGGCCGTCCCTCGGAGGTTCGACGGGAGCAAAGCCAACCTGGCCGTTCTTCAGTTTGAGCTGATCAGGAGGCTTCTCGAAATAGATTTTGGCCTCGGGCGCAGCCTTCATCGCATCATAGAAGGAGGTCGTCAGTGCATCGGCCAGCTTGTGCCAACTCGCCTCGGGCCTGTTGTCCTGGCGGAGCGCGTCGAACTTCATGGCGTACTCGAAGCGGGAAAACACGGCGAAAAAGTCGAACGCTTCCTGGCCGACCTTGTACCGGTAATAGTCTTGCAGCGTCACGACCGCCCTCGCTTCGCGTACCAGCTCCCGGAAAACTTCAGAAGGTGCTAGATCTGCCCCAGTCTCCAACAATGGCGACCCATCCAAAGAATACACGCAGCATCACGCGTTCTCCCTCCACACAATCAAGCGCAGAGTACGCATTTATCCAACCTAGAGTCGATGGGGTGGGCGCGTCGCAAAAATGGTCGGTTTTGAACCCTATCGACTTGATTAGCGTTTCAGGCGTCGAATGGGATATGATGCAGATATGAGCGCAATCAGAGAAAACTCGGTCCTCGACGACATGGCGAACGACACCGGCCATCCGGCTGATGCCGAGCATGACGCCTGGGCGCGTGAAAAGATTGAGACGGCTCTACGGCGCATGAAGGACGGCCAAGCATCCTACAAGACGCTCGACGAGGTCGCGGCCAAGTTCGGGTTCAATGCACGTTAGGCTATCCGATACCGCCCAATCGGATCTCGATCAGATTCACAGCTACATTGCCGCCGAGAACGAACGCGCTGCAGAGCGCGTGATCGATGCTCTTCTGTCCGCGATCTATCAGCTAGAGAGCTTTCCATTCCTGGGGCATCCAGGACGCGTCTCTGAGACGCGCGAACTGAAAGTGCCGCGTCTTCCCTATTTCGTCGTCTACTGGATACCTGACGAGTTCAATCTCGAAATCATCACCATCATCCATGCTCGACGCCAATATCCGCCGGCATAAGAAACCGCTGAATTAATACCCGATCCCAAGGTCATAGCCTCGGTCGCGCTCTCTGACGCGTTCCCGCTCTCGGGTCATTTCTTGAAGCCGTTCAGCGCTTTGACCAAATTCTCGATCTGCGTCTCGTAACCCTTCAGCTGCGTCGCGCAGATCCGTGAGACTTCGTTCAGTCTCTCCAGCATGGCGAGCTGATGCTCTTCGATGGTCGCCAAGCGCTGATCCAAATAGCTCTGCGCTGTCTCGAGCGCGTTCAACCGTTCCTCCCAGACGTCGCTCGAATTCGTGGCGGAGGTCTCCAAGCCATCCCGCAACGCGCTCATGTCCTGCCGAAATCCAGTCTCCAACGCGCTCACGGAGCGCAGCAATTCGCGTTCGAGCGCCGTCAGTCTCTCCATGACCCCTTACCTCGGCATCTTCAGACAGGGACGATCGTCCCCGCAGCGATAGGTCGTTCTCAGGTCCGTTCCTTGCGGAAGGATCACGAACGTCCCGTCCGATGAGGGAAGGATCTCGATGCCGCCCGTCTGATCCTTCAGAGCGCCCAAGGTACTCTTCTGCGCTTCGGTTTCGGCTCTCAACGCCTTCAGATCCTCGCGCAGCCACCAGGTCCCGGCCCAGAGCGCCGTCAGTGAGATCACGACCAGGATCACGCAGATCGCTGCGGTCCAGAGCGGCCAGCGCAAGAGACTGCGCACGCTCACTCTCGTCGCCGCCGTCTCTTGCTCGATAGTTTTCCTGATGCGTGCGAATTCGGCCTTCGAGGCGGCTATCAAGGTCTCGGCGAGCTTCTGCTGCTCGCTCAAGGTCAGGGCCTCGATCCGCTCCCGATCGTCCGAGAGCTTCGTGCGCAGCCGCTCGTTCAAGCTGCTGATCCCGGGTCCAGTCTTGCTCATAGAGCCCCCCTTTCATCCGAAAGCGCGCATCGCTCTCAGGATCGTGGACGGTGATGTACGCCTTGCCCTGGCGCGGAATGGAAAGGCCGACGTCTTCGAGCGCGGCGACGAGGCTCGTTCGGTCGTGAATGTCGCCGACCTCGACGCGCTGCTCGACATAGGCGTGTATGGTCTCGCGGGTGCGGCCGCGCTCCAAGGCTTCCTCTGGCCGTTGGAGCATACGAGCGCGATCCGGATCGTCCGGACGGGTCCAGCCGTGTTCGTAGTTCAGCGCGTCCCGAAGCGGCGCGTAGAGCGAGGCCCAGCCGGGCGGCGCGATGTTCAGCGCCTTGCCGGTCGAAAGCTCCATGCGCGGCGTCACGAAATGCAGCTCGATCCGGCCGCCTTCGGTGTGTGCATGCCGGACCCACAGGCAATCGTACTGGTCGGGTTCGAGGCCGGCGAAGGCGACGCGCTCGAACTCGTCCATGACTTGCTCTTGCTCGGCCGCGCTTGGGGCATCCTCGCGGGCGAACGAGATCACGCCGCTCGTATAGCGCCATTGCCGATCGATGCCGTCGATCAGCTCCACCGTGCGCTCGGGATCGCCGCGCAGAACTTCAGGCGGCTGATGTTCTCGGCCCTCCTGGCGCGTGACATAGCCGACTGGACCGGCTCCATCGCCGCGGCCATGCGGAAAAAACTTGATCAGCATGGCGCACCGTCGCCGGACGGAGTGGCATCGGAGGTTCGAGTCCCCTCTTTGTCGGCCTCTAATGCGCCGTTGCGCGCCGGACGCGGCGCATGCGCCTCACGGATTGCCATGAGTTCGCGATCGATCTCGATCAGCCGGGCGATCACGGCGCGGGCTTCAACGGCCTTCTTGTCGCGATTGGCCCAACGAGCGAGCTGATTGAGGTTGTTGCCGATCCGGGCGAGCTCTCTCAGCAAGGTCGGGTCGACCTCGGCACGCTTGCGCCGGCGCGGCGGCTTCACGCCGCTGACGGCCTGCCGGATCAGCGCCGACAATGTCAGGCCGGACGCCTTCGCCGTCTCGCTCCAGGCGGCCCTCTCGGCCGACGTCGCTCGAATCTCGATGCGCGCCATGACGGCCTCGCTACTGTCGCTACCGGCCTCTCTCGGGCCGGCTCTTCCAGGGTTCAAAGGGGCTGGAAGCCCCTTGCCAGCCCCGTAGGACGGACGTCGAGCCGAAGGCGAGGCGTACGGACAAGGGTATGCTGGCTGCAACCTCAGATGCAGGAATCCATTCGTCGAAGCAAGAGAAGAACGACTGGAGGTCAGAAGCGACCATGGACGCCGGATCGAGGCGGGCCTGAAAGGGAAAGATCAACGGCGCGATCGTCTCAAGCTAACCGCAACCGGTGAAGGGCGGGTCAACGCAACACTGGTCGACAGGAGGAGAAACGAGCGTGGGGCCGTAACCGATCCTGAACGTCTTGTAGCGATCCTTGACCGTGAGGGGATCGAAGGTTTTGCGTGTTCCCCGTTTAAAACGTTCGACCGGACGGTGGCCGCCACAGCCTCAGGGATCGTCCGGGCATGGCGAAGGGCCCGGAGGTGTCTCCAGGGCTTCAAACGCGCGTCTCTGGCTGTCCTAGCGGCTTGGTACGGCCGTTATAGGTCGGGCGGCGGTGGTTCGGCTCGCCTCTGATCACTTCCAGAGCCATTGCGATGGTTCGGCTTGGTGCTGATTTCGGCCCTTTGATATAAATTCGTATCTGTACGGCCTTTTTCCCTGGACCCTATCCTTGGTTTCCGCCGCAGCCAGCCGCGCCATTCCGCCGAAATGATCCGCACGAGGTTCGGCAGGTTCTTTTGGCCAGGCCGAGGGCGCTCCTCGATGATCACCAGACCGGCCGCCTGCGCGCGCCTCAGCGTTGCTTGAGCGAGCGAGCGGCAGACGCCGGCACGTGCGGCGATCTCGCCGAGTGTGCGATCGCAAGGCTTCGTCCCGCGATGCGTCTCATTGGCGACGATCGTCAGCACCGCTTGCTCGCCGAGCGTCCATTCCTTGGCGATCGTCGAGGGGACGGTGCCGGACGACGCCAGAGAGCGGCGGCGATCGATTCGTTCCGGATGCTGGCGAACCAGCGGGGCATGACGGGGCGGATAGATCGAGGGGCGGGGCTTCGTCAGCCAGGTTACGCCGCCCGGCGCGGCCGATGCGCGCGGCGGCCGAAGCCCTTGGAGCGTTTCGGCAAGGCTCTGGGCCTCGCCATCCGTCAGCGAGCCGGCTCCGTGAGACTGCCAGAGAGTGCGGGAAAGCTGATCGAACTGCGCGGGATGCGCCGCCGCGATCGCTGTCGCAAAGGCTGTTGCGAACATACGTCCTCCGAGTCAAACCCGGATCGAAAGAGCGGCCACACACAGGCAAAGCTCCGCCGTTCGCAAAAACTCGCGCTTTTGCGTTGACGGGGATCACGGATTTTGGGAGGATCAAGCAACCACGAATGATCTTCCGGCTTCTCCGTGAGCCGATGCGGCCCGGTCCTCTCGACCGGGCTTTTGCATTTCTGCGCCTTGAATCGCGCATTACAGGCAATCATGCCCGCCGTGGCCGTATGACGCAAGACAAGACGACCAGAGGTGTACGTTCTGGGCGTTCAGGCCCTGACCTCCAGGACGCGGCAACGATCCATTAACCATGCAGCTGTAGCGTCTAGGTCTATCCGTCTATCGACGTCAGGCCTCTGCCATGTCCCACGATGATAAGACCATTCTCACACTCCGAGAAATTGCGGACATCGCCGGAATTTCGGTCGATGCGGCGCGGCGGCGCGCCAAACGACGGGATCGAGATAAAGTCTGGCGCATCCTTCCGTCCAACCATCCGCAAGACCCTCTGCGGATTGAATTACCGCGTTCGGACCTGGACGCACTTGGACGTCCGGACCCAGCCAGAACTGAACGGCAAGAGGTGGACGAGAGCGTAGCGTATACCTCTGTACGTCCAGAGACTGACGACACTGCACGTCAGGGAGTGGACGTGGAGGCCATCGCAGAAATTGTCGCGACATTCACTGATCGAGTAGACAGCTTGACTGAACGGCTCCTCGCAGCTGAGCGGGAACGTGCTGTAGCCCATAGCGAGGCTGAGATTGCGAAAGCCGAAGTTTCCCGACTTCACGAGAGAATAGAAGCCGCAATGGTCTCCCACCGCAGCGAGCTGGAACGCCGCGACGCGGAAGCAGATCGGATTAACGCTTCACGAGAGGCTGAAATCGAAGCCCTTAAAGGTACGCTCGCTGAAATGCGGGCTCGTCCTTGGTGGCGCCGGCTGGCGGGATAAGATCCATTATGGAACGACCGGAATGGGTGGAAAGCGGTCGGACAGCTTTCGGGTGACGGCTGCTGAGAGTTGCCCTCAAGAAGTGGCTTCGGGGAGCGAACCGAGTTGTAAGCTAGCTCTTGCGGTGCGACAGCGTTGGCGCTGTCGCCGCAACTTCGTGGTCGCGGAGCGACCGGGCTGCGGCATCGAAGGCATCCCATGTTCGACGCGCCAAGCTTCCGCCGACGCTGCAACGTCGCACGCCGAGAGCCGCGAGGCGGGAGATGCGGTCGTCGTAGTCATGGACCACCACGTTGACCGGCTTCGGCGCGACGGCGGCGACCAGTTCCGCGACTGCCCCCGAGTCCAGCAGGAACGGAACGAATAGGCAGTCGGCCCCTGCCTCGGCATAGGCAACGGCCCGGGCGATGCTCTCGCTGGCAGGCATGCCGGGAACGCGGAAGTTCTCGTTGCGCCCGACCAGCATGACCGTCGGATCGAGGGCGTCGATGGCGCTGCGTGCCGCTGCCATGCGTTCGACGGCCAGGCCCTTCTCGTACATGACGCTGCCCGACCAGTCCTCGATCGACAGTGCCGCGATCCCCGTTCCGACCGCGAGCGATACGTTCGCCGCGACCTTTTCCGGCTCGTCTGCATACCCGTTCTCAAAGTCGGCGTTGACCGGGAGCGGCGTCGATTCCACCAGCATGCGCAGGTGTTCCAGCGTCGCGTCAAGCGCGAGCTCGCCGTCGTCCTGGCCTGCTGCCCACGCCGCCCCCGAACTCGTCGAGGCAATCGCCTGGAAACCGAGCTTGGCGAAGCGCTTCGCGCTCCCCCTGTCCCAGGCGTTCGGGATAACGAAGAACCCGCGCTCGTGGAGGCGACGGAACGAGGCTCGCTTTTCGGCTGTCGTGGTCATGGATGCTCCTGGGAGAAGGTAGGTTTGACGGATCGTGGACCACCACCATGATGAAGCAAGGCGCCCGATGCTACGCTCGCTCCGTCGGAAGGGCCGTTCACGAGAAGGTCCGGCGGTACTGGACGAAGCCAGAGCGATCCCCGATGCGGTCGTAAAGCTGCATTGCGTCGGTATTGGTCTCGTGCGTTAACCAGTGGACGCGGCGCCAACCCCTACGTTGCGCCTCCTCGTAGACCCGCTCGATTAGCTTGCGACCCACCCCTCCGCCCCGCACGTCCTCCGCGACGCAAAGGTCCTGGAGGTAGCAGACGTCCTCTGCGAACCACGTCGATGGATGCGGAATGAAGTGGACAAGCCCGATCGGCCGATCGCCACGCCAAGCGAGAACGCCGATCATCGCCTCGGCGGAGCCGAGCAGGCGGGACCATGTTACTGCCGTCACCTCGGCCGGAATTTCAACCTTGTAGAAGGTCTGGTAGCCCCGCCACAGCGAAAGCCAGGCATCCCGGTCGGTTTCCGTGACCGGACGCAGTTCGATGGGGTGCGGCATGGGCGTGGTCATCGTTTGGACCATGATGGTCTCCGTCATGTATAAGGAGCGAAGAGAGGCTGCCGGATCTGGGTTCCTGCCCTTCCGGGGCCTAGAAGCGTCTACGTTGCAACCTCGCTTAGGCGTCGCTTCTGCCGCCCCCCATCGTCGAAGTTTGTGGGATTGAGCCAAGCCCCATAGCGCGCTCGCAGCTCCGGCCACTCCGAGGCGATGATCGAGTACCAGGCCGTGTCCCGGTTCCCGCCCTTCACCACCATGTGGTTGCGGAAAACGCCCTCGAACGTGAAGCCGAAGCGCTCGGCGGCTTGCTTGGAAGGCGCGTTCCGATCGTGGCATTTCCATTCGAAGCGACGGTAGCCGAGCGTGTCGAAGGCATAGGAGGCGAACAGGAACAGGGCTTCCGTCGCGATGCGGCTGCGGGCGATCGCCGGGCCCCAGAGGATGTTGCCGATCTCAATCACGCCGTGCCCGGGGTCGATGCGCATCAGGGCCTGGCGACCCTCGGCCCGCCCCGTCGCCTTGTCGATCACGGCGAAGAACAGGGGGTCGGTCGAGGCGCTGGCGCCCTCCAGCCATCGCGCGAAGCTCGCTTCGTCGACCGGCACCGGATCGAAGAGGTAGCGGAAGCGATCCTCGGCACCCTCCTGACGGGCCGAATGGAGGAGGTGCCCGCCGTGGCACTGAGGGTCGAGAGGCTCTAGGCGCGCATAGATGCCCTCGAGCGCGATCCGTTCGGGGCGTGGGGCTCCAGTCCAACTTGAAAGATCCATACCGATCGTTTCCTCATGTGCGGCATCCGGCGGGGCCTTGCCCGGCAGGAAGAGAATGGCGGAACGGGATCGCGAATATCCCGGTGTTGCTGGGTCCGTCGGTCGAACACTACGAGCTCGACGTGGGCTGTGCGGCGGGTTGCGCCGTCGCATCCCGTCCGAAAGGGAAAAGCGCGAGGAGGGCCGCGACGAGGATCATCGCGAAGCCGACCATGTCCGCCGGGTCGGGCCGCTCGCCAACAAGGACCGATGCCGTGACACCGACTACCGGAACCAGGAACGTACCGACGGCGGCGGAGCCTGCCGAGAGCTGCCCGACGAGGTTGAACCACAGCAGGTAGGCCAAAGCGGTTCCGAAGAAGATCCCGTAGCTTATTCCCGCGAGGGACGCTGCGCTCACGAGCGTGCCGAACTCGGCACCATGCACCGCCAAGCCGAGCGCCACCGCCGCCGTGCCCGCAAGAAGCTGCCAGAAGGCGATTGCCAGCGGATGCCCGCGGACAGCCGCCCATCGCAGGTAGACAGTTCCGGCGCTCCAGCTCACCGCGGCACCGATCGCGCAGAGCGCTCCAACAGGGAACCCCGTCCCGAAGAGGGGCCAGAGCAGGACGGATAACCCGCAGGCTCCGACGAGGAGCGCGAGAAATCTCGCCGGGGTCAGGCGCTCTCCCAGCACGATCCACGCCAGCAGCGTTGTCCAGATCGGCATGGTGTAGGCGCAGATCGTCGTCCGGGCGGTAGAGGTCTCAATGAGCGCGAATGCTGACAGGACACCATAGCCCCCGACGTTGAGGAAGCCGGCGACTGCCAGGTGGATGCGCGGCACCCCGCCCTCTATCGACAGGTCCGCGCGCGACCACCGCGCTGCTAGAAGCAGCGTTCCCGCACCCAGCCCGAAGGTCAGCGTGCGGAAGGACCACGCCGAGAAGCCGGCCAGCGCCCATTTGCTCGCCACCCAGTTCACTCCCCAAAGACCGGAGACACTCAGCATCCCCACCGGGCGGCCATTTCGGACGTGCGCATTGCTCGAACTCTCTTCACGAACCGCTCCCGATGGTGTAGCCGAAGCAGCATGACGACATCCGGCCAATTCCTGTCGGCAGAGCGCCAAGCGCGACTTACCTCGTACGAAACCTCGCGACGGGTGGTGGTCGGCTACGCGGCTGACTTCGAGGACGGGCTGGTCACCGGGACGCACGCGCATCCAAAAGCCCAACTGCTTTACGCCGTCCGCGGAACGATGCGCATCGAAGCGACGGGCAGTGTATTCACCGTGCCGCCGACGACCGCGCTGTTCATTCCGGCCGACCTGCCGCATTCCGTACGCATGAGGGGGGCGGTGTCCCAACGCCAGCTCTTCATCGGTCCTTCCTTCGACGGACTTGTCTCCGAAGCCGTTCGCGTGATCTCCGTGTCGCCCCTCTTGCGGGAGGTGGTCGTTGCACTCTGCGCGGAAGGCGCGGATTGGCTTCGTCCAGACAGAGCGGGCTACCTTGCGGCGATCACGCTGGACGAGATCCAGCGAGCGACCGTTCTGCCCTTCGATCTCCCGCTGCCCGGCGACCCGCGCCTGCGCCGCGTCACCTCAGCCATCCTGGCCTCGCTGAACGATCGCAGAACGCTGACCGACTGGTCGATGGATGCCGGCGCCTCGGAGCGGACCCTTGGTCGGCTGTTCGTGCGCGAGACGGGCCTAACGTTCGCTCAATGGAGGCAGCAGGCGCGGCTGATTGATGCGTATGTTTCACTGAGCATGGGCGCGAAGCCCGCCGCTACCGCGAGTGCCGCAGGCTATGCGAGCCCACCTGCCTTCGGCGCCGCGTTCCGCGCCTTCTTCGGCTGCACGCCGGGGGCAGTCGGGGGACGGGTGGGGTAAGCGGGTTTACGGGGTCTGAACGTCGGACCCGCGGTTCTGCAAGCATTAACGGCTGGCATCCCACTCCATATCGCCGATGTCCGCTATCGGGGGCCGCTTGAGCCGCGCAGTAAGGTCCTGAAGGGGTCGTAACCAGCCGATCGCTCGCATTCTCAATTCTGAAACAGAACTCGCAATTCTGTTCGCAAAAAAAGCAACGTTTTGAATTGGAGTCTGAGTAAGGAATAGGGAGCTAAGCTGGGGTCTTTCGCGATCGAAAAGAACCGTTTTGTCCGTCCAATCGCCTTGGCGTCGAGCCAGCCTCTACTATCCAGACGAACGTGTCCGCCGTCTAAGACAAAGGCTTGGAAAGGTGTCCCGGCGCCTGAACCGGCCTGCTCGGCGGCATTTTAAGACGAAGATCACAAGCTACGGAATTGTTGGGCTCATTGTCCTGACGGGCTGTGTGCTGACATTTCGAGCAAGTCCTTGGCCAGTCGGGACGACCCTTCGCCATTTCGCCGCAGCGCCAAATTGCGCAGCGGCTCGATCAGTAGGGCTTGCACCAGCACATCGAGGGGAACCAGGCTATTGGGCAAAACACGATCGAGATCGAGACGGCATCGCCTGCGAACCGTGGCCACGCCAGGCGCAGCAGTAGAGATGATGGGCAAACAGTCGGCAGAGGCATCCTCCCCTTTCTCGGAGATGGAACGCCGCGCCTGGCTCGAAGAGAAACACGCCCGAGAGCGTCGCGATCAGCCGCTCTCTTGCTCTACTCATGTTGCCATCTGCGTTCATTGCCAGATCCCTTTCGGTATTTCCGAAGGGGTGGTCACACACGAGGCGACTCTCTGTTATGTCTGCTTAGGTGATTAAGGCAGGCCGGTCTTGAAACGGAATTGCTAATTCTGTTTCATATTTGGCCGCGTAGGTCATTGGCAGCTTTCGACCCATCTACGCCTCAGGCTGAGCGGTGACGCAGGTCTGAAAGCTGCCATCGGCGGCCGCCGGCCAGCCATCTACCGAGAATAGGCTTGTGAATGGAACGATCACTGCCGCCGCGCCCGCGGGCGCGCAGAGCAGCCCAAGGAAAAGCCTCCTACTCGACCGTCCATTTGGGCCGCCTCAGTTTCATCCACCGGGCGCGCGATCTCGGCTTCTCCATCGATCAGATGCGTGACCTTCTCGGCCTGTCGGACCAGCGCGACCGTCTCTGCGAGGCGGTCGATGCGATCGCGCGCGAGCACCTGGCCGAGGTAAAGCGCAAGATCCGGGATCTTCAGGCTCTACGCCGGGAGCTGGACAGCATTCTCAGCCAATGCAGCCGCGGCAGGTCGCCGAGTGCCAGATCATCGAGGCGCTGTCGCCGACCGAAACACCGAGGGGGGGGCATCCGCACTCCAGAGAGAGAGTAAAAAAGAGTGTGGCCCGCCCATCAGCTTAGCGACGCAGCAGGTCCTCCTGCCAGCTTCGGCCTTACGTTGCTGATGATGAAGCGGCTCCGCGGCAGAGCAGGGAGCCTCGAATAGTCGATCCGCAGGTCCTGCTCCGGCACGTCATATTGGATATCCTTGGAAAGGACCTGTGAGGCGAGCTTCATCAGCTCGATCGTGATCCACTCGCCTGGGCATCGGTGATGAACGTGGTATTCGCCGCCACCTTGGGGAATGAAGCTGAAGGGGCTTCGGTCCCAATCGCGAAACCGCTCCGGCTGAAACGTCTCAGGCGATTCCCATGACCGGGCATCATGGTCCGTTCCATACAGATCCAGGAGAACACGGCGTCCCTTCGGGAACCGATATCCGTTCCATTCGAACTCGCGGCGCACCCGTGCAGCGACAGCGGGGAAGAAAGGATAAAATCGCCGGACCTCCTGCACGAAGGATTCGGTGTAACTGGCATTATCACCGGCTTGGAGCTTGCGCCGGCATTCGGGATGGCGATGCAGAGCGTGGGCGGCGAAGGTGATATAGACGCCGACGGCTACGATCGGTCTGATCACATTGAGGAGTTCCACGGCAGCGACGTGAGGCGTCAGCAGCTCGCCCTCAAGATCCCGGTGCCATGCGATGACATGGGCGGCAGACTGCTCTGGGGGATGAATTCGTGCGTCGCGAATGTCGCCGATGATGCTCTCGATCCAGCGGTTGCTCCGCTTGCGCGCCAGGCGAGCCCACCAGTGTTTCGGTCCAACTGTTCCGGCATAGTCGAATAGCGCGGTGATCTCCCGCGTTCGCTGCTCGACCTCCGGCTCCGCGAGCGGCACTCCGGCCCAGGCGCAGGCCGCGCGTGTCAGAAGGACGTGCAGCTCGTCATGAAGGACCACCTCGCCCTTCAACGACCAGGCGCGAGCGGAGCTATCCCACTCCTCGGCTGTTCTCGCTACCAGCGATGCGATCCACTCAGGGCGCATCAGCGACATGAACATCTGCTTGCGGTGTCTGTGGGCCTCATCGTCGAGGCCCTGCACGCCGCCTTTGCCGAGCAATGTCTTCTGAATGCGCCCGACCATGGCGCCACGCCGGATGAATCGGCTTTCATCGTAGAAGAGCCTGGCCGCTTCCGGGCCAGTCATACAGGTTGCCCTTTGCAGCATCAGCCGCGTTTCGAACAGGTCTGACCCAAACTTTCGGCACCGCTTCGAGATGAATCGATAGGGATCATCGATGAGGGCCAGAGTGGCATCCGGCATTCTGGTGCGAGGGACTTCAGGCATCCGTTGCGGCTTTCGTTTCTTCACGTGCCAAGACACTCTCGATGAGCAGCAACGCGACGCCGCTGACGATCGCCACGTCGGCGAAATTGAATGCGGGCCAGTGATAGGCGCCCACGTGGAAGTCCAAAAAGTCCGTCACCGCGCCATGCCTCAGCCGGTCGAGCAGGTTACCAAACGCACCGCCCACGACGAGGCCGAGGGCGATTGCCGTCAGGCGGCTGTCGGTGCGCGTCATCCAAACCAAGAGCCCCGCTACCATCGGCAGTATGAACGCCATCAGGAGCCAAGCCGGTGCTTCACCGAACAAACCGAAGCTCACGCCGGTGTTAAAGCCTAGCACGAGATTGAAGAAGCCGGTGACGGGGATGACCCGCGGCGGATCCATGACGTGGTTCAGGATCCACCACTTCGTCGCCTGATCGAGGAGGAAGCTGAGAAGGGTGAAAGGAAGGCCGAGCTTGAGCATGCCGCGGAAGTGCTCCTTAGATAATCAGCTCAGCCGATCTGGCCGAGGGCGGGGAAAATCGCGAGAAGCCAAAAC
>Ga0208334_100376_pt1 | contig 16879 bp, 17 predicted proteins | sample DeeseametaMP0900_FD_184201 | JGI IMG/M metagenome (GOLD analysis project Ga0208334, IMG submission 184201) | Marine microbial communities from the Deep Indian Ocean - MP0900 (SPAdes) | ecosystem: Environmental > Aquatic > Marine > Oceanic | place: East of Durban, South Africa, South Indian Ocean...
GTAATCATATTCAGGGTTTTCGTTTACAGGCTCTTGCCCCGCAATCCATACCCCAGTTTGGCTTGCTATTGATAAAGACACAGCTTGATTAAGCACATTCTCTCTTGATAACAAAACATAATAAGCATCAGGAAAATAATTAACTAATTGTTCAAATCCACCAAATTCTTCAATGTGCTGATAATGTAACTTTATTCCAAATACCCCATTGGGTGATGTTCTGCGTTTTTGTATCTCATCTAAAACCTCATAAAAATCATCGGTTTTAAATTTTTCTTTCCATTTTTTTAAATTAGCAGGATTGGCATATTCTAGGGGAAAACCGAACGCATGCGTATTATGCAAAGCATGACCAAGCATATGACTACCACAACGTTCAGTTGATGCGATAATAAGCACTTTTGTAGGTTTAGAAACTCGTGGGTAATCATGCTCTTCTAAAAACTGTTCCTCATATAAGTGCATAAACAGATCCTTGTTGTTTAGTGAAAATAATAATAAATCATTAAAAATACTACACCTATAGAATAGGCTTGTAAATATTGTATATTTTCATTAAGCAACATATATAGTGCAATAGATTGATAATAAAGGGATTAAAAAGTTTAAATATTGTACACACGCATTATTCTTCAGAATAATCTACATTGTATAATTTTGTTAAAAAAAACGATAAACCCTATCGTATTAAATTTGACACCCACTATAAATAGAATGATTAAATTTTACACCCACTATAAATCAGCGAACTGAACTATGTCACTAAACATTCTCCTCGGGTGCCGAATTAATTTTTTATTACTTGGTCACTTTTATTTCATCCAATAAATAAGTCAGTGGCATTCTCAAACCTGAATTACACGCATGAAAATAACTGCAAGATTGCAGTTTTAATTTTTACTGAGTAATTTTTAATTTATGCGAATAGCTTTTCGCAATTGCTAATATTTGAACGCCGTTTGCGCTTTAAATTTTCACAGTAACTTGCTTGTGAAGTGGGCCTCCCTACTGCACCATGAAATACGCGCGTAAATTGTGTGGTAAGTTTTAACCAGTTTTCTGGCGATATATTAAGCCTTTCTAACAAAGGAATGGTCATATTATTTATATGCCCAAGCTTATCCTCTCGCATTATTCGCCCTGTTAGCTCACGAGTTCAAGGTACGATTTAAGCTCAAACGGCAGCCCTTTAGGCATAATCTGACGTGGCATACCTGCAAAACGTAGTAACTGCTTAGGTTGTTTACCTTCTGCCGCGCATGTTAAGCGATTTTGTACACTGGTATGGTCTGATTCTTCTGGTTTGTTAGCCATTTTAGCTCTAATGGGATTTAAATCGACATAGGCCATACAGGCTGCAAGTGCTGCTTCATCAAGAAGTGCTTGAGATTTGAATCTACCTTCCCAGAAACGCCCTGTGCAGTTATCTTCTTTATTTGCTCTGCGAGCAATGTTTTCATTTAACAACCGCATAAACCAGCTGATACTTGATAGGCGCTCTCGGTATTGCTTTACTGTTTGATTAAAAAAGATAAGTTCAACTTTACTTAGCTTTTCACCCTGTATGTATTTTTGTGTTAACAATGTGCCTTTACAGAGTTTATGCCAGCGAATAATAATCGCTTTATCATTTAGCCTATTCGCTTTTTTATCATCTACATACAGTACTAAGTGCGTGTGATTACTCATAACGGCATAAGCACACACGTCGATACAAAATACCTTAGCTAATTCAAGCAACTTATCCTCAACCCACCCTCGTCGATGCTCGTAAGATTGACCAGTAAAACGGTCTTCCCCACATAAAAAAGCACGACGAACACACCGTGAAATACAGTGATAGTATTTTGTATCAACCAAACTTACTTGACGCTTTCTTGCAATAGCCATAAGACACCCTGTTTGCTTTTTTGGACTAAATAAAAGCTAGCCTCTAAGTAAGCAAAGAGCAAAATTTAAGATGGGTGTCTAATTTATTTTTTTGTATCAACCAAACTTACTTGACGCTTTCTTGCAATAGCCATAAGACACCCTGTTTGCTTTTTTGGACTAAATAAAAGCTAGCCTCTAAGTACGCAAAGAGCAAAATTTAAGATGGGTGTCTAATTTATTTCCTTACTATCTTCATGGCTTCCGCTTAGATTCAACTTGATATCCTTAAGCGAAGGTTTAGCATTTGATATTGCCAAATAGGCATTAGCCAGAGTTTCTGGCGCTGCACAGTAATCAACATCTACGATCACTGTTGAAAAATTTAATGACTTCAATTTCTTCTCTAGCTCAGCAAATGTTAGCTCTGTTTTAGAATTGCTAATTAAGTAATTTGATTCTTTTACATAAATAGTGATTACTTCATCTGCAATTGTGGTAAAGGGCATTGATAAACGTAGTGTTAATGCAAGAATGCTACGCATAAATCCTCCATGACGTATAACTTTTAAATAAGGGGCGCAGACATGTGGGCTAAAATCCGAACGAAGTGAGCAGCCCACATGTTTGCGTCCCAGCCCGCGCAGCGGGCGAACTTAATTTTGTTGTTATACGCGTTTTTCAACGAAGTGCATACCCCAGCGATTTGATGCAGAAAGCATAAAGGCAAAATAAACGATTGAAAATACACAGCCCAAGAATGCTTCACTACCTGTTTTAATGAGTAGAGATTTAAAGAAACTTACTACGAAGAAAAACAGCGTTATAAACCAAATTGCTTTTATAACGTTGTCGTAAGTATGGTTTTTTAGAATGCCGCTGTGTTCTTGAAAGCTGAAGTAAAAGCCTGAAAGTTTGCAAGTAAGCCAAGTTAAGAAAAAAGATGAAAATGAAATGAAGATTGCAGCTGCTATTTCTTGAGTAAACACGCCGATTAATAACGCTGAACCACACCAAACTAGTGGTAACTTATGTCCTAATTTTTCAGTAATGAGAAGATACTTAGGTTTTTTAAGCTGCATTTCTATCTTTGATGCTCATAGCGTATAACGCCTGCCTAAGCGGCGATTAACAATGGGTTAAAATTATTGAGCGCAGCGACAATAACCCATTGTTAATTGTCCGAGCGAGCTTGTGAGCGAATTGAGGCTCTTGTTATATTTATTATTTAGCTACTTTATTAGCTTGAACTAAATAAGACAATGCTGCAGCGTAGGTGCAAAAAAACACTATAAAAGCTAAACCTACAATAACTTGACCCAGCAAATTGTTACCAAAGCCTGACAGAAAAATAATATAAATAGACGGTGGAAATGAAATAACTGAGAAATGAGTTTTTTTTTCTGAGTTAATGAATAGACCTGAAACTACAGGTACGAATTGAATAATTATTGGTATAAGCATTAAACCAACAATAAAAATATCTAACTTTAAATTACCACTCACGACAGCTTCCTAATTTGAAATAAATATAACAATTTTGTCTACGACATTTGTCGTTTTATAAACCGACAAATGTCCATATATTACAGTGCATTTATCTTAACCATCAAATAAACATGTGTAAACAATTAGTTAACTGGAAAATATTTTTAATCAATGCACAAATACACCGAAATGGTGGAGATCAGTAATATTGGACAAAACAACAAGTACTGTTTATATATACAGTTAATTTTTACTAGAGATTCATATCATGAAATCATCTTTTTTAACTATGATAGCCGAACAAATGTATCTAAAGCGTTATGCTAAAAGTACCATTAAAGCGTATTTATACTGGATAGCTTCGTTTATTCGATTTAACTCTATGAGGCACCCAACAACAATGGGAAATAATGAGGCCGAACTTATTTTGAATCACTTAGTCAACCAAAAAAAGTTGCTCCTAACACTCAAACCAAGCCTTAAATGCGTTGAGCTTATTATTTAAAGAGGTGATTCAAAAGCCACTCTTATTAGGCATTTTTAAAACAAAAAAGCACAGCCCACAAGCGCCATGCTTTTTAAATCAATCTTAACCTAGTTCGGTTTACAAACGAATACCGCCGTCTATTTCAACCACGCGACCGGTGAAAAAGTCGTTTTCGATTATGTATTGTGCGGTATGGGCAATTTCGTCGCTTTCGCCTAAGCGCCCTACTGGTGTTACTGCAAGCATACGCTGTTTGGCTTCGGGTTTCATGGCGTCGGTCATGGCGGTACTTATTACACCTGGTGCAATAGCGCCTACGCGTATACCAAAGCGGCCAAGCTCTTTAGCCCATGTGGTTGTAAGTGCCACTACGCCTGCTTTTGATGCCGCGTAGTTTGTTTGCCCAATATTTCCCGCGCGCGCTACGCTCGACATATTCACTATCACGCCGCCTTTGCCTGATTCAATCATGTGGCTTGCAGCTTCGCGTCCTGCTAAAAACACACCAGTCAGGTTTACATCAATCACAGATTGAAATTGCTCAAGGGACATTTTTTTAACCACTTTTCCATCTTTAGCTTTAATAAACATGCCGTCTCGTAAAATACCGGCGTTGTTTATAAGCACGCCAATGTGGCCAAAATCGCTATTAATGGTATTAAATACGTTTTCTACTTCGCTCTCAACCGTTACGTTTGCGGCGTAGCCTTTAATAGTGCCAGATACACCTTCCAGCTGTGTTAGTTTCTCGCATGCGTTGTTTAATAACTCTTGCGCCATATCTATAAGTGCGATGTTAGCGCCCATAAGGGCAAATTTTTTCGCCATTGCAAAGCCTAAGCCTTGTGCGCCACCGGTTATTACTACCGTGTTATTTTTAATTTCCACGCCTTGCTCCTACTTAGAAAACAGTTTAAAAATGGCGCTAAAATCATCACTGCCAGCACCTTGGTGCTGTAGCATAGTGTATAAGTTTTTAGCCATTGAACCCATTGGGGTTGAAGAATTACTTTGCTGCGCGGCTTCCATGGCAAGCCCTAAATCTTTAGCCATTAAATCGACCATAAAGCCCGGTTTGTAATCGTTACTTGCAGGGGCTGCATCCATTACACCTGGACATGGGTTGTAAAGTTCAAGGGTCCAGTTACGGCCAGAGCTTGCAGTCATAATGTCGCTGAGTACTTTTGCATCTAGCCCATTATTAATACCCATTTGCAGGGCTTCGCTCGTACCTGCCATTAAAATACTTAACAGCATGTTGTTGCATATTTTTGCAACTTGTCCTGCGCCAATATCGCCTGCATGAAATATGTTTTTACCCATATCATTAAGCACAGGTTGTGCGGTATTAAACGCGGCTTTACTACCACCAACAATAAACGTAAGCGTGCCTGCGGTTGCTCCAGCAACACCGCCCGATACCGGTGCATCTACAAAGCTAATACCCTGCTCGCCAAGTGCGCTGCCAACCACACGGGCCGACTCTGCATCTATTGTTGAGCAATCTATCACTAAGGTGTTTTTGCTAAGTACCTTAATTAAGCCGCTATCGTCGTTATTGCCCAAATAAAGTGATTTAACATGTTTGCCCGCAGGTAACATACTAATAAGTATATCGGCATTGGTTGCACATGCATTTGCATTTTCAGCTGCGTGTGCGCCTTTACTTGCAAGTTCATTTAAGACCGACTGGTTTAAATCAAATGCTGTAACATTATGGCAGGCTTTAATTAAGTTAGCCGCCATAGGGCCGCCCATATTACCTAAGCCGATAAAACCAATATTGAGTTTAGTCATCGTCTTTCCTTTATGTGTGTTGGGGTGTCTAAGCCATTGAGTGGGTGATTTTCGCCAAAACGGTTAGCAAAAAAGCTCTCTATTATGGCTTGTGGTACATCATTCAGTGTTTTGTATTGCCAATTAGGCGCGCCGTCTTTATCTATTAATAGTGCTCTTACGCCTTCTTGAAATTCACCTACTTCGCCAGCGCGTACGGACATACCTAGCTCCATTTTAAAACACGCTAGTAAGCTTTTGCCTTTACTGGCTTTTAGCTGCTCACTTACTAGCGCGCAACTTAGTGGGCAACCATGCTTAAGTGACTTTTGGGCGCGTTGCAGCCATTTATCGTCTGTAGCTAGGCCTAAAATATAATCAACTTGTTCTTGTAGCGTATTAAATTCAGCTAATTTTTGAATGGTTGCTAAGTTAGCTTTAATATTGCCTTTGGGCATACGCGCAGATTGGTTATCTAAATCGGTTAATAATTTAGTCAAACGCTCATGATTTAAGCTTGCGGTTTTGCCCCACTTAGCCGCTAAAATTTGCGCTAACATGGCATCATATTTAGTGCTGTCGATAAAGTGATCGGCAAGCGATACAAAGCGTGCATCTTCACAATTAATAGAGGCCGATGTTAACCCTAAAAATAGCCCCACACCTTGTGGCATTTTATGTAAAAAGTAACTACCACCTACATCTGGGTATAAGCCTATGGTTTGCTCTGGCATAGCAATGCGCGATGTTTCGGTTACTACGCGGTGGCTAGCACCAGCCATTAGGCCTAAACCACCGCCCATAACAATGCCATTCCCCCACACTAAAAGTGGTTTTTCGTAGCAATGAATAAGGTAGTCAAGCTGGTACTCTAGGGTAAAAAAGTCTTCCACTAAGCTTGTTGGTTTACCTTGCGCCATTGCATGATGCAGGCTGACTACATCACCACCAGCGCAAAATGCTTTATCCCCTGCGCCTTTTAACAATACCATTGCAATTGCATCATCGCTTTGCCAAGCCCGCAATTGCGGCTCGAGTAATTTGATCATGTCAAAATTAAGGGCGTTTAATGCTTTAGGTACGTTGAGTGTAATAACCCCGATTAAGCTGCCGTTTGCTGCACTTGCCGTTTCAAATAGCACGGGGGCGTCGGCATTATTTAATAACGTTAAATTACTCATTAGCCATTTACCCAATTTGCGCGGCGTTTTTCTAAAAAGGCATTAACGCCCTCTTGTTGATCTTGTGTATCAAACAAGCCAACAAACAATTCACGCTCAAATGGTAATACACTCGCCATAGGTTGATGGCGGCCTTTTTGAATTAATGTTTTACACGCAGAAACCGAGCTTGGGCTTTGCTCGCTTACTTGATTGGCAAGCTTTAACGCCGCTGCAAAGCTTTCGCCTTGTGGGACTACTTCTTCTACTAAGCCAATTTGTAAGGCTTTATCAGCTTTTAAGCGCTCGCCACATAAAATCATGCGTTTTGCCCAGCCTTCGCCAACAAGCCATGCTAAATTTTGCGTGCCACCCGCGCACGGTAATAAACCCACTTTTGCCTCTGGCAGTGCCATTTGTGCTTGCTCTTCTGCTATACGAATATCACACGCAAGCGCTACTTCTAGTCCGCCGCCCATGGCATAACCGTTAATGGCCGCAACCGACACCCCTGTAAAATTAGTCAGTGCTTCAAAGGCTTCACCAAATACACGCGACATATCAGCGGCAACGCCTTTATCGCCACTAGCAAATACGTTTAAATCGGCCCCGGCGCTAAAAAACTTCTCGCCTTCGCCAGTAAGCACTAAGGCATAAATGTTTTTGTTGTTATTAAGCTCGTTAACTTTGTTTTTTAAATCAATTAAGGTGTCTTTTGTCCAGGTATTAGCTGGTGGGTTAGACATAGTTAAAATAGCAACATGGCCTTCGGTAGTCAGTTCAATACTCGGGTTAGATTGTGACATAACTTGCTCCTTATAAAACGTCGCTTGCAGACTCGGCTAAAATACGGCGCGCTATAATTACACGCATAATTTCGTTAGTGCCTTCTAAAATTTGATGAACGCGGACATCACGTACATGGCGCTCAAGCGGGTATTCTTTGATGTAACCGTAACCACCATGTACTTGCAGTGCCTCGTTACACACGTTAAAGCCAACATCGGTGGCAAAACGTTTAGCCATGGCGCAATAGGTGGTTTTTTCACTATCGCCAGTATCAAGTTTAAATGCCGCCAGCCTTACCATTTGGCGTGCAGCTACAAGCTCAGTGTTCATATCTGCAATTTTAAACTGCAACGCCTGAAACGCAGCCAAGGGTTTACCAAATTGAGTGCGCTCTTTTAAGTACTCTTTTGCCGTGTTTAGCGCAGCTTGTGCAGTACCAATTGAGCATGTTGCAATATTAATGCGCCCGCCATCTAGGCCTTGCATGGCAAATTTAAAGCCTTCGCCCTCTTTACCTAATAAGTTATGCGCCGGAATACGCACATCTTCAAAACTAATTAAGCGTGTTGGTTGTGCATTCCAACCCATTTTTTCTTCTGCTTTACCGTACTCAACGCCTTGTGCGTCGCCAGGAACTACAAATGCCGAAATACCCGCAGCGCCTTCGCCACCGGTACGTGCCATAACCACTAAAACTTCAGTTTCACCCGCACCCGATATAAACATCTTTGAGCCGTTAATAACGTACTCATCACCTTCAAGCACAGCTTTTGTTTTTAGTGATGCCGCATCTGAGCCTGAGCCAGGCTCTGTTAAACAATAAGAGGCAAGTAGCTCGCCCATTACTAGTTGTTCTACGTATGCATCTTTAACTGCATCTGTACCAAAACTTGCTACCATCCACGTAGCCATATTATGAATAGTTAGCATGGCCGTTGTAGCTGTACAACCCATCGCAAGCTGCTCAAATATAATGCTTGAATCTAAACGCGATAACCCAAGGCCGCCGGCTTCCTCTGGCGTGTATAAACCGCAAAAACCAAGCTCGCCCGCCGCTTTAATCGTATCTTTAGGAAAAATATGCTCGCGATCCCACTTTGCTGCATGTGGAGCAAGTTCTGATTCTGCAAATTGGCGTGCAGTTTCTGCAAAGGCTTGTTGATCTTCTGATAAGTTAAAGTCCATGGTAGACCTCTTTAATTGTGTTGTTAGTGTGTCCCATTAGGGTAAATGAGTGAAGAGCGGCAAAGGCTGATGTGTGTGTTCTAGTTGCTTGTCAGCGAGTTTAGCCTTTGCGCCCTTCTTTATTATTATTTTTGAGTGTGTTTATTTTAAATTAATGCTCATGTTTGGACCTGAAGCGATGTCGTCTTCAAACCAACGTGAGGTAATGGTTTTAGTTTCTGTGTAAAAACGTATACCTTGCTTACCATAAGTGTGTGTATCGCCGTAAAACGAGCCTTTCCAGCCCGTAAACGAGAAAAACGGCAGCGGCACCGGAATAGGCACATTAATACCCACTTGGCCTACTTCAATTTCATGTTGAAATTTACGAGCCGCAGCGCCACTTGAGGTAAATAACGAGGTACCGTTGCCGTACGGGCTTTCGTTAATAAGGGCAATTGCCTCATCAAGCGTATCTACAAACATACAGGCAAGCACAGGGCCAAATATTTCTTCTTTGTATAAGTCCATTTCTTTTGTCACATCGGTAAATAATGTTGGGCCAACCCAGTTACCTTGATCAAAGCCCTCTACTGTGTAGTTTGAACCATCAATTAAACAGGTGGCGCCTTGCTCTTTACCGCTTGCTATAAGCGATAAAATACGCTCTTTTGCTGCTTTTGATGTTTGTGGGCCGTAGGCTGCGTCTTTGTCATCCCATACGCCTGGGCGTACGGTTTCAAAGCCTGCTTTTATTTCATCTACCCACTCACTTGCTGGGCCTACAAACACAGCCACCGAAATACCCATACAACGCTGGCCTGCTGCACCAACCGATGCGCCAACTAGGTTATTTACCACGTGTGATTTACTCGCATCTGGCATAATAACCATGTGATTTTTAGCACCCACACACGCTTGTACGCGCTTAAGGTTTTGTGTGCCTTTAGAATAAATGTATGCACCTACACCACACGAGCCCACAAACGAAATTGCACGTACGGCTTTGTCTTCTAGTAGGCGGTCTACTTGCGGTTTTGTACCATGAACCACTTGTAATACGCCTTTTGGTGCGCCGGCTTCAATAAATAGCTCAGCTAAACGCATTGGTGTGAGTGGGTCTTGCTCAGAGGGTTTTAAAATAAAGGTGTTACCACATACAATAGCTAGCGGAAACATCCAAAGTGGGATCATCGCCGGAAAGTTAAACGGCGTAATGCCTGCACATACGCCAAGGGGCTGCATGTAAGAATAGGTATCGATTTTACGGGCAACGTTTTCCATTGTTTCGCCCATCATTAGTGATGGTGCGTTTGCAGCTTGTTCTACTACTTCAATACCGCGCCATACATCGCCTTTTGCATCTTCAAACGTTTTACCTAGTTCGTGGCAAATAATGGTCGCAAGCTCATCGTGGTGCTCTTTTAACAGCGCCGCGTATTTCATCATAATGCGGGCACGCTCGGTAATGGGCACATCTTTCCATGTTTTAAATGTTTCTGAGGCCGAGGCAATCGCTGCATCCATTTCTGAGTCGGTAGTGCATGGCACTTGCGCAAGTACTTCTTGGTTTGCTGGGTTAATTACATCAATAAGCTCGTTTGAAGCCGACTGAACAAATTCGCCATTTATAAGTAGTGGAACTTGGTGCATGGGTAAATCCTGTTGTTAGTGTGTTCTTTTAAAAAATGGCACCGTTTTGTTATTAGTATGAGTACGGTGCATTTTAGTTGCTGTTAGTTAATTAACTGTTTTGTTAGTAAGCCTCTACAGCCATGGCTACAGCTTCGCCGCCGCCAATACATAAAGACGCAATTCCTTTTTTAAGGCCACGGTTTTTAAGCGCGTGAATAAGCGTGACTAAAATTCGCGCGCCGCTGGCACCAATTGGGTGGCCAAGAGCACACGCCCCACCGTTTACGTTTACTTTGCTCTCATCAAGTTTTAATTCGTCAATAGCAAGCATGGTAACCATGGCAAAGGCTTCGTTAATTTCCCACAGGTCTACATCAGCGGTAGTCCAACCTGCTTTTTCAAGCACACTGTTCATAGCGCCCACAGGTGCTACTGTAAATTCACTTGGTTTTTGAGAGTGCGTGCTGTGCGCTACAATTTTACAAAGCGGTGTTAAGCCTTGCTCTTTAGCTTTTGATTCGCTCATTAATATAAGCGCTGCGCCACCATCAGAAATTGACGATGAATTAGCCGCAGTGATGGTGCCGTCTTTTTTAAAGGCAGCACGCAGGCTTGGTATTTTTTCTGGGCGGGCATTACCGGGTTGCTCATCAACCGATACGGTTACATCGCCCTTGCGGGTTTTTATGGTGTGCGGCGCAATTTCGTTTTCAAAGCTGCCGTTTTCGATTGCCGCATTGGCTTTACTTAACGAGCTAAGTGCAAACTCATCCATTTGCTCACGGCCAATGCCGTACTCATCGGCAGTATCTTGTGCAAAACAGCCCATTGCTTTGTTATCGTAAGCATCTTCTAGGCCATCGCTCATCATATGATCTTTAATTTCGCCGTGGCCCATACGCATACCGCCACGTGCTTTAGGTATAAAATACGGTGCATTACTCATGCTTTCCATGCCACCAGCAATTGCGCTGCTAATTGAGCCCGCTTTAATTAAGTCGTTTGCGAGCATAGCGGCTTTTAAACCAGAGCCACATACTTTATTAATGGTGGTAGCACCGGTGCCCAGAGCAAGGCCTGCTTTTAACATTGCTTGGCGTGCTGGCGCTTGGCCAAGGCCCGCTGGCAATACACAGCCCATAATTACTTCATCTATTGCATCATTTGCTAAACCAGTTTGTGCAAGCGCACTTGCAATGGCGGTTGCGCCAAGCTCGGTAGATTGTGCATCGGTCAATGCGCCCATAAACCCGCCCATTGGCGTACGCTTTGCTGCTACAATTACCACTGATTCTAAAGTCATAATTAACTCCGTTGTATTTATATGCAAATAGTTGTTAGAATATTTGCTCTATTAATTTAGTATTCATTTATTGTTTAACACCCTTACACAATACTAACGTTTACGCTAACGTCAACTAAAAAACGTTTAATTTTAAGTTTTAAAAGTGTAAGCATTATTTTCCAGTAATGGCGCAGTGAACAATTAATAAAAATAAACTATTGAATATTAATAATATAATTTAACATTTCACATCAACACTCCTTTATAAATAGTTTCACACAATACCAAGCTTTACCTTTACGTAAACTTCACTTATATTGGAGTTATTCGAATGAGGTAAACACAACTATGAAACCAGATAACCAAACAAACTTTGCAAGTTCTGCAAAAGCGCCAAGCAGTAACGATCAAACCTTTAGTATTAGCGATTTAGCTAAAGAGTTTGATATTACCACCCGCTCTATTCGTTTTTACGAAGACCAAGGTTTAGTAAGCCCAGAGCGTAATGGCCAAACCCGTATTTATTCAAAACGCGACAAAGTTCGCTTAAAACTAATACTGCGTGGCAAACGCTTAGGCTTTACATTGGCTGAAACAGGCCGTTTGTTTGAACTGTACGACGCTGATAAATCAAGCGCTAAACAGCTGGTGACTATGCTCGATTTAATAGCAGAGAAAAAAGCCGACCTTTCTCAGCAAATGGACGACATAAAAGTTGTGCTTATGGAATTAGTGACAGCGGAGCGCCGCTGCAGAGACACACTTAATAAAATAGACGAGTAGCCTATTTTAATAATAAAAACACACTGACAACACACACAGGAATGAATCATGAGCACTATTTCACTTTATAAAGAGATGAACTTTGGCCTTGGCGAAACCGCCGATATGATCCGCGACCACGTAAATAGCTTTGCAAGCCAAGAAATTGCGCCACTGGCTGAACAAACCGATATGGACAACGCGTTTCCTAATCAGCTTTGGCCGCAAATGGGCGAAATGGGTGTACTAGGCATGACCGTTTCTGAAGACTTTGGCGGTGCAGGCTTAGGTTACTTAGAGCATGTAATTGCAATGGAAGAAATTAGCCGTGCGAGTGCATCAATTGGCTTAAGCTATGGTGCGCATTCAAACTTGTGTGTAAATCAAATTAACCGTAACGGTAACCAAGCACAAAAAGAAAAATACCTACCAAAACTTATTAGTGGTGAACACATTGGTGCCCTTGCCATGAGCGAGCCAAACGCAGGCTCTGACGTGGTATCAATGAAACTTAAAGCTGAAAAAAAAGGCGATAAATACATTTTAAATGGTAATAAAATGTGGATCACCAACGGCCCCGACGCGCACACATTTGTTATTTATGCAAAAACAGATTTAGAAGCCGGCGCTAAAGGCATTACCGCATTTATTGTTGAAAAAGACTTCCCTGGTTTTTCTACCGCACAAAAGCTAGACAAGCTTGGTATGCGTGGCTCAAACACGTGTGAACTGGTGTTTGAAAACTGCGAAGTACCAGAAGAAAACATTTTAGGTAACCTAAACGAAGGCGTTAAGGTACTAATGAGCGGCCTAGATTACGAACGTGTAGTACTTGCTGCAGGCCCCCTTGGCATAATGCAAGCCTGTATGGATATTATTGTACCGTACATTCATGAACGTAAACAGTTCGACACCCCTATTGGCCAATTTCAGTTAATTCAAGGCAAAGTAGCCGACATGTATACACAAATGAACGCAGCGCGCTCATACGTTTATACCGTTGCAAAAGCGTGTGACCGCGGCGAAACCACCCGTAAAGATGCCGCCGGCGCCATTTTATATGCTGCGGAGCTTGCCACTAAAATGGCGCTCGATGCCATTCAAATTTTAGGGGGTAACGGCTACATAAACGAATACGCCACAGGGCGCTTATTGCGTGATGCCAAACTATACGAAATTGGTGCTGGTACATCAGAAATACGCCGCATGCTTATTGGCCGCGAACTCTTTACCGAAAGCCGTTAAGGATTAAATTATGACGATATTAAAATCGAGCGTTAATCCTCACGATCCTACTTTTGTGCAAAATCACAAAAACATGGCAGCTTTGGTTGATGATTTACACAGTAAAGTAGCCACCATAAGCTTAGGCGGCGGCGCTGCGTTAAAAGAGCGTCACGAAGGCCGAGGTAAGTTATTTGTACGCGACCGTATTAGTACTTTATTAGATGAAGGCTCACCGTTTTTAGAAATTTCGCAATTTGCAGCCTTTGGTGTGTACGAGCAAGAAATTGCCTGTGCAGGTGTAGTTGCCGGTATTGGCCGTGTTAAAGGCATTGAATGCATGATCATTGCAAATGATGCCACGGTAAAAGGCGGTACGTACTTTCCGCTTACCGTTAAAAAGCATTTACGCGCGCAAGATATAGCCGAGCGCTGTCACTTACCGTGTATTTATTTGGTTGATTCGGGCGGTGCTAACCTGCCCGAGCAAGACGATGTATTCCCTGATAAATTACATTTTGGCCGTATTTTTTATAACCAAGCCCGTATGTCGGGTAAAGGTATTCCTCAAATTGCCGTGGTAATGGGGTTATGTACCGCAGGCGGCGCATACGTACCCGCAATGGCCGATGAAAGCATAATAGTAAAAGAGCAAGGCACTATATTTTTAGCCGGCCCGCCACTTGTAAAAGCAGCGACCGGTGAAGTAGTCAGCGCTGAAGAATTAGGCGGCGCCGATGTGCATTGTAAAACATCGGGGGTGGCTGACCACTTTGCAGAAAATGACGAGCATGCGCTGTCTATTGCGCGCCAATGTATTGAGCGTATTAATTACACACGCCCTACAGCGCCGTTACTTAAACAAGAGCTAGAGGATGTAAAACCACCACGTTACGATATTAACGAGCTTTACGGCATTGTAGGCACCGACCTTAAAAAGCCGTTTGATGTGCGTGAGGTTATTGCCCGTACGGTTGATGATTCATCGTTTGATGAATTTAAACGTTACTTTGGTGAAACACTGGTCACAGGTTTTGCAAGTATTTACGGGAACCCTGTAGGCATAGTGGCTAATAACGGCATTTTATTTAGTGAGTCGGCGCAAAAAGGCGCGCACTTTATTCAACTATGTGCACAGCGCAATATTCCTTTAGTGTTTTTGCAAAATATTACCGGCTTTATGGTAGGTAAAAAATACGAAGCTGAGGGCATAGCAAAGCATGGCGCTAAAATGGTAATGGCGGTTTCGTGTGCCGATGTACCTAAATTTACTGTATTAATTGGTGGCTCTTATGGCGCTGGTAATTACGGTATGTGTGGTCGCGCATTTGAACCCACCATGATGTGGATGTGGCCCAATGCCCGTATTTCGGTAATGGGCGGCGAGCAAGCCGCCGGTGTAATGGCACAAGTTAAGCAAGATGGCTTAGCACGTAAAGGCCATAGCATGAGCGAGCAAGAAGTTAGCGATTTTAAAAAGCCAATTATTGATCAGTACGAAGAGCAAGGCCATCCGTATTACGCAAGCGCCCGCTTGTGGGACGACGGCATTATTGACCCTGCCGATACCCGTAACGTATTAGGCCTTGCCTTAAGTGCAGCTAAAAATGCACCACAGCAAGACTCTAAGTTTGGCGTATTTAGAATGTAACCGGAGCGCAAAAATGTCAGTAACACTACAAATAACAAAATCTAATGTGGCTGTACTTGTTTTAAGCCGAGTTGAAAAACGTAACGCATTTAATAGTGAAGTAATACACGAGCTAATTCAGTGCATAGAGCATGCAAATACGCTCGACATTCGCGCTTTGGTTTTAAAAACTGAGGGTAAGCACTTTTCTGCCGGTGCCGATTTAGCCTGGATGAAATCAATGGCTGATAACAACTACGCCGATAATCTGGCCGATTCTATGCAGCTCGCTAAATTAATGCAGGTATTGGCAAGCTCGCCGCATCCAACAATTTGCGCTGTGCAAGGCGCTGCTTTTGGTGGTGCACTGGGCTTAATAGCCTGTTGCGATATTGCCCTAAGTAAAGACGATGCGCAGTTTTGTTTGAGCGAAGTAAAGCTAGGGCTTATTCCTGCGGTAATTAGCCCGTATGTAATTAAAGCCATTGGTGAGCGTGCCGCGCGCCGCTACTTTTTAACTGCCGAGGTGTTTGATGCCCACACAGCAAAACAACTTGGTTTGGTTCATCAGGTAACCGGTAATTTAGACTGTGCCCTTGATAACATGCTGCAAACATTAATCGATAACGGCCCAGTAGCTGTAAAAGCCGCTAAATCATTAATTAACGATGTAGCAAATAAGCCTATTAATGATGAGCTTATTGAACTCACGGCCGAACGTATTGCAAATATTCGGGTATCGGACGAAGGCCAAGAAGGACTAAGCGCCTTTTTTGATAAACGCCCTCCCACTTGGCAACTGTAGGACTAATTATGAACACACACACATTAAAAAAGATACTCATTGCCAACCGTGGTGAAATTGCATGCCGTATAATGCGAAGTGCAAAGCAAATGGGCCTAACAACGGTGGCAGTTTACTCAGACGCCGACAAACACGCACAACATGTAAAAATGGCTGATGAGGCCTACCACATTGGCCCTGCACCAAGTAAAGACTCATACCTTGTAACAGATAAAATTTTACAGGTTGCAAAAACAAGCGGTGCCGACTGTATACACCCTGGGTACGGTTTTTTATCTGAAAACAGCGAATTTGCTAACGCCTGTGAAGCTAACAACATTGCGTTTATTGGCCCACTTGCAAGCAGCATAGAAGCCATGGGCTCTAAAACCCGCGCCAAAGAAATTATGGCCGCGGCAAATGTACCATTAGTGCCAGGCTATTACGGTGATAACCAAGACCCTGCTTTTTTACAATCTGAGGCTGAAAAAATTGGTTACCCCGTGCTCATTAAAGCGGCCTTTGGTGGTGGCGGTAAAGGCATGCGCATTGTTGAGCAAGCCAACGATTTTATAAGTGCACTTGAGGGCGCACAGCGTGAAGCAATTGCGGGCTTTGGTAACGACTTAGTGCTGCTTGAGCGCTATGTTAACCAGCCTCGCCATGTTGAAGTACAAGTTTTTGCTGATAACCACGGTAATTGTGTTTATTTAGGTGATCGTGATTGTTCCCTGCAGCGTCGTCATCAAAAAGTAATTGAAGAAGCCCCAGCGCCAGGTTTGTCTGACGAACTACGTAAAGAAATGGGTGAAGCCGCAGTACGCTG
>Ga0208334_100379_pt1 | contig 16554 bp, 15 predicted proteins | sample DeeseametaMP0900_FD_184201 | JGI IMG/M metagenome (GOLD analysis project Ga0208334, IMG submission 184201) | Marine microbial communities from the Deep Indian Ocean - MP0900 (SPAdes) | ecosystem: Environmental > Aquatic > Marine > Oceanic | place: East of Durban, South Africa, South Indian Ocean...
CTTTGTAACACATTGTTTAATTGACCCAATTCATTTATATGCATATTAAAAACTAACGATGACAATAAAGTTAAATAGTGTAAAGGGTTAAAATCTCAGGGTCTAGTTGCTTTGATTCAATCACTTAAAGTAACAGTGGGGATACTTTACTGTAGCCAATCTTTGTCTTCTATTGAGGGGTTAAACATAGTAAAATTTCGCCAATTTATTAATAAACAATGAGCTTTCGACATGTCAGTCCCACACACATTAATTAGCCAACTGGTAAAACTTGCCCTTGATGAAGATTTAAATTACCAAAGCGCAAATGACGGTGATATTACCGCGCAACTAATTCCAGAAAACGAGCTAGCCAATGCCAAGGTAATTACCCGTGAAGACTGCGTATTTTGTGGTAAAGACATTATTTTAGAAGTTTTTAACCAAGTCGATCCTACAGTAAACGTTGAAGTACTTGTAAATGACGGCGACAAAGTAGCTGCAAATAGCACACTTTTTACAGCATCAGGCTCAGCTCGCGCAATTTTAACTGCAGAGCGCACAGCCCTTAACTTTGTACAAACACTCTCAGGTACAGCAACAACAACTGCTCATTACGTAAAAGAGCTTGAGGGCACGACTACGCAGTTACTCGACACACGTAAAACAATTCCAGGTTTACGTGCGCTACAAAAATACGCTGTAAAATGTGGCGGCGGCGCGAATCATCGTATCGGTTTGTTTGATGCGTTTTTAATTAAAGAAAACCACATCGCTGCCTGTGGCGGTATTGATAAAGCAGTAGCTCAAGCAAAAATCAATCACCCTACAAAACCAGTTGAGGTTGAGGTGGAGTCACTTGATGAGCTTGAGCAAGCAATCACAGCAGGTGCTGATATCATCATGCTTGATAACTTTACAGTCGAACAAATTCAACAAGCAGTCGTGCTGACAGACAAGCGAGCAAAGCTCGAAGTATCTGGCAACATGACACTCGAAACCTTAAAAACCTATTCGCAGGCTGGCGTTGACTTTATTTCAAGTGGCGCACTTACAAAAAATTTACAATCAATCGACCTTTCAATGCGTTTTAGTGCTTAAAAATAGCTAGCCACGTATTTAATGCTTACCTAATCCGTTGACAACGAAATAAAAAAAGCATTAAATACGTATAAAGCTTGTAATAGTAACAAAAAACAAACATTTATACGGCAAAATATCACTCTTTAGTATGTCTGCACCCTAGGCTATTACACACATTTTAGTTTCACTCTTCAAAGTATTAGCAAGGATGCCATATCAAACAGTGCAATAATTGAATTAGCTTGACCTGTCTCAAACTAAAGTAGGAAAGTTCTGAAAAAACCTCTAGCTAACAGGAAAATAGCTTTCAAAATCATTGAATAATGCTAAAGTTAATTAATGTTTTCAGAACATGGGAAGTTCTAAGAGTTTTATGTTATCGATCAAGCTTTATTTAAAGAAGTTTTAATTAAAACTGTAAGATTTATCCTGTAAATTGAGCCTTGGTTTACAACGCTGAAGTTACAGCTAAACTTACAAAATCATCATATCCTTTAGGAGAGGAACAAATGACAAAACAAAACCAACAGGGTTTCACCCTAATTGAATTAATGATTGTAGTTGCAATCATCGGTATTTTGGCTGCAGTAGCACTTCCTGCATACTCTGACTACCAAGCATCATCAAAATTAACAGCTGGTTTAGCTGAAATTACTGGTGCGAAGACCGAGTTTGAAATCAAGAAAAACAACGGTGAAACAATTTCTGGTGTTTCTGATCTTAAAAGTATCAAAAACACCTCAACGAAAAATTGTACAATTACAGCATCTGACTCAACAATTGTTTGTACTATTGTAAATGCGCCATCACAACTAGCTAGCGCAGTTGTAACTTGGACTAGAGATAACTCAACAGGAGCTTGGACTTGTGCTACAACAGGCTTATCTGCAGATAACAAAGATTTAGCTCCAAAAAGCTGCCCACAGTCTTAATATTTAATTTTGTTAAAGTGCCTCTCAGAGGCGCTTTAACTTTTCAAGATGAAAACATTTCCTTTTGTAACACTTCTTTGTGTACTTTATTTCCTTTCAACGCTTCTACCATTTATTCCTGTAGTTTCTTTTGATTATCATAACCATCAAAGAATACTACAAGTTATTTTACTGTCTTTAATTTCCATAATATTTTTTATAAAATTCAGCGTAAGCAAAAAACGACTTTCAACACCCATAATAAGCAAACTAATATACCTATTTATCGTAATGGGGATTATTTCATCTATTTTTTCAGAAGAACTAAATTTCAGTTTGTTTTATACAATTCATTTTTCTTTTCTATTTATACTTTCTCTAGCAGTATTTAATGAAGAAAGTGAAAAGAGAACCCTCTATTTTATAACCTCTATTGTGCTCTTGCATAGCATCCTTATATTAGTTTGCTTTTTGAATGTTATTTTCTCCATTGCTGACCAGGTAAAGCTTAACCCATTTGTAATCTATCAAAACTTCATTAACATTCGATTTTTTAATCAAGTTCAAGTTTTCATAGTACCTTTACTAATATTCTTATTAAAATATAAGGATGTTAAACGCGTAGTATGTTTTTTTCTTGCTTTAAACTTTCTTTTAATGTTTATAGGGCATGCAAGAGGCGCTTTATTAACTTTTAGTATGATTTTAATGCTATCTCAACTTTTTGATAAACATCAAAGAAAAGAGTATCAAATTGCATTAGTTTGCCTTTTAATCGGTTTGTTAACTTATTCCGCCTGTAATGTACTTTTTAGTTCTAGTGAAGTTTCATTAAATACAAGCTCTTCAGGCAGATTCTTCATGTGGCAACAAACTATTTCTGAGTTCACCTGGCAACAACTTTTTATAGGCAATGGGCCTGGAGTATTTCAAACCTCATTAGAAGGTCGAGCCCCTATGAGCCACCCTCACTCCTCAGTGATAGAGGTTATTAACGAGTGGGGCTTTTTAGCATTTATTTTTTTGTCTTTAGCTATTTATTTAACAATTAAAAATGCTGTCACTTATCTTGTAGTAAATAATGAAGACAGTTCGTCAAAAGCACTACTTTACTCTTTTATCTCTGGCCTCATATATTCTATGTTATCAGGTGTACATGTAATGCCGGTTTCACAGACATTACTATTTATTGTATGGGGTCTACTATTGTCTCGAACTTCAAATAAAGCTTTACCATTCATTAAGTTTAAAAGATGGAAATTAGTTGTTTTTGCTATCATAATAGCCGCAGTGTGGTATTTTTATGGATGGGTGGCTTTAGAAACCTACCAAAAAATGAATCCTGATACTGGTTATATATTTGGGCCAAGGTTTTGGTCTATTGCTCATAGATTATGAATTATAACAATCTAAAATTTCAGAATAATATTTTAAAACATTACAAGAAGATGGGTTTTATCCATGGCTAAAAAACAGGAAGATAAAGACCTAGATACATTCCAATGGGTAGGTGTTAATGCTAGGGGAAAAAAGCTTGAAGGAGAGCTAACAGGGAGTAGTATTGCTCTAATTAAAGCTCAGTTGCGTAAACAAGGTATTACTCCATCAAAAGTAAAGCGTAAACCAAAACCACTTTTTGGTATTAAAAGCGTACAAAAAATAACCCCTAAAGATATTGCATTAATTACTCGTCAAATCGCAACTATGCTCATGGCCGGTGTACCTTTGATTCAATCAATAGAACTTATAGCATCAGGTGCAAAAAACAAAAGTGTTGCGAAATTAATGGACGAAGTTGGTGATGAAGTTAAGGCCGGTGTACCACTTTCTCAAGCTCTTCGAAAGCACCCTCGTTACTTTGATGACCTTTACTGCGACCTAGTTGCTTCTGGTGAACAATCTGGTGCCCTTGATAAAATATTTGACCGCGTTGCTATATACAAAGAAAAAGCCGAGGCATTGAAGTCAAAAATAAAGAAAGCTATGTTTTACCCTATTTCAGTAATTGTCATAGCTGTCATTGTTACTTCAATCCTTTTAATTTTTGTTGTACCACAATTCCAAGATATTTTTAGTGGTTTTGGTGCTGAATTACCGAGTTTTACTTTAATGGTGATTGGTATTTCCGAATTTCTACAAGAATACTGGTGGATAATCCTAATCGCTCTAATCGCGTTTGGTTACGTATACAAAGAAGCTTTACTTAGAAGTAAAAAATTCCGCGATGCTAACGATAGAGCCATATTAAAACTCCCCGTTATTGGTATGATTTTGAATAAAGCAGCGGTTGCGCGTTACGCTCGTACTTTATCAACTACGTTTGCTGCTGGTGTACCTCTGGTTGATGCACTTGACTCTGCTGCGGGTGCTTCTGGTAATGCGGTTTATCGCTATGCAATTTTAGAAATTAAAGCAGAAGTGAGCTCAGGTAATTTAATGAACTGGGCAATGCGTAACTCTAAAATATTCCCCGATATGGTGATCCAAATGGTAGCCATTGGTGAAGAGTCTGGCTCACTTGATGGCATGCTAGCTAAAGTCGCTACAATTTATGAGCAAGAGGTTGATGATGCCGTTGACGGTTTATCAAGCTTACTTGAGCCACTCATTATGGCTGTATTAGGTGTGCTGGTTGGTGGTTTAATTGTTGCTATGTACTTGCCTATATTCCAGTTAGGGTCAGTGATTTAACACATGGCTGTAAGCAAAAATCAAAACGCTAGTTGATAACTTGCTACATAAAATAAATAATAAAAACAGTTCAACACAGCGAAATAAATTCGGCCTCTAAATGGTCAGATGTTAGGTATTTTAATGGAAAACTTTTTTCTTGATATAACCACTGCGATGCAAAGTCAGCAGTGGTTTTATTTTTTAACTGTGGGATTAGTAAGCCTATGTATTGGTAGCTTTTTAAATGTGGTGATTTATCGTTTGCCACTAATGATGAAAAAAGAATGGCAAACTGAATGCCGTATTGTATTGGCCGATGAGCTAAATTCAAAACAGCAAACAGAACAAGCCCCCTTTAACCTAGTAAAACCTAATTCAACCTGTCCAAAGTGCAAGGCTCCGATTAAAGCTTGGCAAAATATCCCTGTGCTAAGTTGGCTATTATTAAAAGGTCGCTGCGCAAATTGTCAATCACCAATATCTGTACGCTACCCTATTGTGGAAATGCTCACAGCAGTTTTAAGCATAATTGTCGCTGTAATTTTTGGCCCAACTAAGCTTGCTCTGCTTTATATATTTATTACCTGGGTTTTAGTCGCTTTAACCTTTATCGATATAGATCACATGTTACTACCCGACCAACTAACCCTTCCTTTAGTATGGTTGGCACTGATTGCAGCCACTATGGATATTACCATTGCTCCAAGCGACGCTATTATTGGCGCAGCAATTGGCTATTTAAGCTTGTGGAGTGTCTACTGGCTATTCAAGTTAGCCACAGGTAAAGAGGGTATGGGATATGGCGACTTTAAACTATTAGCTGTGTTTGGTGCGCTATTAGGTTGGCAAGATATTTTAACCATAGTGCTGTTATCAAGTGTCGTTGGTGCCATCATCGGTATTGCGCAAATCATTATTCAAGGTAAAGATAAAACCACGCCAATTCCATTTGGACCCTACCTTGCCATTGCCGGTTGGCTAACCTTGCTTTGGGGTGAGCAAATTCAAGCTTACTACTTTAATTATTTGAGCTACTGATTATGGCAAGCTGGATTTTAGGATTAACGGGTGGTATCGGATCAGGCAAAAGTGCAATAAGCGCCATGTTTGAAGAGCTTGGCATTCAAGTGGTTGATGCTGATATCGTGGCTAGAGAGGTCGTTGAGCCAGGTTCAACGGGACTTGAAAAAATTACTGAACACTTTGGTGAGGAGATACTCACTACTGATGGCAGCCTTGATCGTGCAAAACTAAGAGCAATTATCTTTGCTGATGAATCACAAAAGCAATGGCTAAATAATTTATTGCATCCGCTTATTAGAGAGTCAATGCTCGCTCAATTACAGCAAGCCACCAGCCAATATGTAATATTAGTTGCGCCTCTACTTTTTGAAAGTGGCTTAGATCAATTCTGTGATCATACTCTGTTGATAGATGTTCCTGTTGAAGTGCAAATAACGAGAACCACAGCTCGAGACAATATCTCTATTGAATTAACTAAGCAAATCATCGCTTCACAAATGCCCAGAGCAGATAAGCAACAAAAAGCGACAGATACATTAGATAATAACCGCCTTCTTTCTGAGGTAAAAATTGATGTACAAAAGTTGCATGAGAAATACCTGACTTTAATTTAACGATATTATTGATTTAAGTACTTATTTTTGTAAAAAAGCAGCAACAGAAAAACAATACCAAAGTACCAATAAACTAGCTAAACATTTGAGTTTATGGTTAATTTATTTTGCAATTTTTCCAAAATCAGACAAGACTGATGTAACCGTTTTACTTTTTCTGTTAGATTGTGGCAAATAAAGGATCAAACTAGGTGCGCAATGAATATTAACTCACCGCTACTTCGAAAATTTATCACTCTAGGTCGCATTGATGCAGAGACCGTAAAATCAAAGCAGCGCGAATACAGCTCTACTGCGGAGCTTATTTCTAAAACATGTGGTATGGCTGGCCATGAGCTAGCAGAGCAATGCACAGATCTTTTCAGAGTCCCTTATTTTGACATCAAAGATTTTGATGTATCACACATTTCTGAAGAACTTGTTAAAGACAAACTCATTCGTGAACACCACATTCTGCCTTTAGTAAAAAAAGGCCGTAAACTCTACATTGCCGCCTCTGATCCAACCGATTACGGAGCCTTTGAAAACTTTGAATTTAGTACTGGCCTTTCATGTGAAGTAGTTGTTGTTGATTACGTTCAGCTCGAAAATAAAATAGAACAATTACTTGATGCTGCAGGCGGTTTACACTTAAGTGAAGATGAGTTTAAAGAACTTGGCGATCTTGAAACCGAAGCTCCTAAAGACTTAACCAGCAAAGATGAAGACAAAGACGATGCGCCTATTATTGTCTACATCAATAAAATTTTGATGGATGCGATAAAAAAAGGTGCATCGGATCTACACTTTGAACCTTATGAACACCGTTACCGTGTACGTTTTCGTATCGATGGTATTTTGCATGAAATGGCAAGTCCACCCAATAGCTTAGCGAGCCGTTTGTCGGCGCGTATTAAGGTTATGTCTCGACTTGATATTGCAGAAAAGCGCAAACCTCAAGATGGTCGTATTAAGCTTAAAATCACTGAACGTAAAAGTATCGACTTCCGTGTAAGTACATTACCAACTCTTTGGGGCGAGAAAATAGTAATGCGTATTCTCGACTCATCAAGCGCTATGCTAGGTATCGATGTACTTGGTTATGAACCAGAGCAGAAAAAACTCTACATGGATGCACTTGAACAGCCGCAGGGCATGATCTTAGTAACCGGCCCAACAGGTTCTGGTAAAACCGTATCACTTTATACTGGTTTGAATATTCTTAACCAGCCAGAGCGCAATATCAGTACTGCCGAGGATCCAGTAGAGATCAACCTTGAAGGGATTAACCAAGTACAAATTAATCCAAAGGCAGACATGACCTTTGCCAATGCATTAAAAGCTTTCTTACGACAAGATCCCGATGTCGTCATGGTTGGTGAGATCCGTGACCTTGAAACCGCTGAAATTGCAATAAAAGCGGCGCAAACAGGTCACTTGGTATTATCGACTCTGCATACAAACTCAGCACCAGAAACCCTTACTCGTCTTTTAAATATGGGTGTCCCTGCTTATAACGTCGCAAGTTCAATCAGTCTTATTATTGCGCAGCGTCTAGCAAGACGACTTTGTCCTAAGTGTAAAACACCAGAAACACTCCCTGATGAAGAATTGATTCGCCAAGGTTTTGATAAAGACAAACTCAATGAAGTTCAGCTATTCGCACCAAAAGGCTGTGACAGCTGTACTGAAGGGTATAAAGGTCGAGTTGGTATTTACGAGGTAATGCAAATTACCCCTGAAATAGCGCAAATTATTATGCGTGGTGGTAACTCACTCGAAATCGCTGAAGTATCTCTTCGCTCAGGCTTTAATGATCTACGTTTATCAGGCCTAAAAAAAGCCGCCGATGGTGTTACCTCTCTGGCTGAAATAAACCGAGTAACGAGTTTCTAAACAAATTCGTTACTGGATTCTCAACTAACTGTTCAGTAAGATCTGACGAAAGAGCTTAATTAAGAGTGATATCATGCCAACCGTTGTAGACTGCCCAACATGCAAAGCCAAAGTAGAATGGTCAGAACAAAGCCCACATCGTCCATTTTGTTCAAAACGCTGCCAGCTAATAGATTTAGGTGAGTGGTCGTTTGAGAACAATAAAATTTCTAGCCCAATTAGCAATGCTAATGATTTGAGCCAAGATATGATTGAAGATATCGAAGCGATGCTAGCTAAAAACGATGATTCATTCTTTAAAGAATAAAGCGTCAAATATAAAAAATGCGGCATTTGCCGCATTTTTTATATTAATAGTAATTTGGTATTAACCTTCAGAACGCTCACCTTTGCGCTCTCCGCGTGGACCATGGTGACCCTTTTTGTGACCTTTTTTACGCAGGTGCTTTTTAATCTCTTGATAGCTTTCGCGCTGCTCTGCATTTAAAACCTGCCAAATGGCATGATCAGATTTCATTTTTAGCATTGCAAACTGCTGGCCTTTTTCTTGACGCGCATTAATTAGTTCTAATGCGGCATTTTCATCAAATGTTTTAGCTGCTAATAATGCATCCATTTTCTCTTTGTGTGCAGTACGAGCGGCTTTCATTGCATCTTTATCACCACGCAGTGCTGCAAATTGTGTTTTCTGCTCGGCAAAAATCGCTTTAAGTTGCGTTTGCTGATCTTCTGTAAGTTGTAATTTATCAATACCACGCTCAGAAAGTAAAAAACGTGCTTGTGGATTCATCCCACGGTTAAAGTCACCTTTCGCCATTGCTGAAGTAGCACCGACACTCGCTGCTGCTAAACCACAAACAAGTACGAATTTAGAAAGCTTATTTGAAATAGTCATAATCATTACCTTTTGTTGGGTTGTGCTCTGTTGTCGTTTCCGACTGATGGGTTAACTATAACTAATTCAATGCAAAGGAACGCAAACCAGTGTAAAGGTTGTGTAAAGATTCACTTTTACACAATTTACTGAGTAAAATAACCTTAAAGAAATAAATAGCTAGGTGTCAGAATGAAACTATTAATGATCGACGACGATACAGGATTGTGCGAATTACTCAGCGAGTACTTATCAGCACAAGGTTTTACAGTAGAGTGTGTTCATGATGGCGCTGAAGGCCTAAAACAAGCTATAAAGCATAACTATGAGCTAATATTGCTTGATGTGATGCTGCCATCTATGGATGGCTTTGAAGTGTTAAAGCAGTTAAGACAACATAAGCTTACTCCAGTGATCATGCTAACCGCTAAAGGTGAAGACTTTGATCGTATCTTTGGTTTAGAGCTAGGCGCAGATGATTATATTCCTAAGCCATTTAACCACAGAGAACTGCTAGCTCGCGTTAAAGCAATTACCCGTCGCATCGAACATATCAATAGCTTATCGAGCCAACAGGCCAGCTCATTGAGTGTTAACAGCATCAATGTTAATTTTGCAACGCGAGAAGCTTCTGTTAAAGACAATGTACTTAGTCTAACCGGCACTGAGTATGAGATCCTTGCCATGCTAGTACAACATGCCGGTGAAGTGATCAGCAAAGAACAAATAAGTGAGCAAGTCCTTGGTAGACGCCTTGCCCCTTTTGACCGTTCAATCGATATGCATGTCAGCAACATCCGTAAAAAGATTGCAGAACACGTTAGTAATGAACGAATCAAAACCATGCGTGGCAGTGGTTATGTATTAATACAAGGCGAATAATATGCAAACTCCAAGCTGGCTAAAGCATCCTCGGCATTATTTGTTTTTAAAAATATTTGCCTGGTTTTGGGTTACCGTCATAGCGACTATCACAATATTGGTTTTTTTAAGCCAATTAACGAGCAATGTCGGCAACGATGAGCTGCGTGGACCCATGCTTAAGAACCTAGAGTACACTGCTAAAAGTATTGAACGTATTGTTGCTAAGCACGGCAAATCAACTCAAGAGGTTTTATCTCATCCGCGCTTATCTAAGCATAAATTACTGTACTTAAATGGTGAGGCACATGGTGTTGAAATGCTCAGCGAACCTGTATCCAAAGACATTGATTTAAGCTTGCTGAACTTTACCAAATATATGCGCCCGCAAATTATTTTTACCGATGAATACCAAGCTTATGGACCGATAGCATTAAATGTGCCTGAAGGTAAGTTTTATCTTTATGAGATTGATGAAAAACGTAAAAAACCGTTTTTTGTTAGCTTATGGCTAATGCCAATTTGGCTAAAGCTACTCATTGCTTTAATCGCCTCATTGATGCTGAGTTTCTTCTTTAGCCGTAACTTAATAGCTCCCATTAATAGTTTAAAAGAAACCGCAAAAAAACTGGCTCATGGCGATTTAACAGCTCGTGCCGATGTATCTCCTACTCGTCAAGATGAGTTAGGTGTACTTGGTCGTGACTTTAATACCATGGCAGTACAACTTGAGCAGCTTATTAGCGCGCAAAAAAGATTACTAGCAGATATTTCCCATGAACTACGCTCACCATTAACGCGCTTAAAAATGGCCACAGGCCTTGCACAAATGCAAGCTGATGACGCTCAACACGCTTATTTAGAGCGTATTGAAAAAGAGGCAAATCAGCTTGATAAAATGATTGCCGATGTCCTTCAAGTTTCTCGCTTAGAGGCCAAAAGCCAAACCCTAGCGTTGAGTACGCAGTCTTTACAAGTGATTGTTGATCATGTTCTCAACGATGCTCAATTTGAAGCCAAGCAAAACAATAAAGAGCTTATTGTCAATGGTACACTAACTGCCGATTTAAAATGCGATGAAACCTTAATAGCCAGCGCACTTGAAAATGTACTACGCAATGCCATTAAATACGCAGAACATTCAATCTCAATAGGCTTAGTTGAATCAGATGCTATTTACATTACTGTTTGTGATGATGGTAAAGGTGTTGATGAAGCGAACCTTGCAAGGCTATGTGAACCCTTCTTTCGCCAAGAACATGCTCGCGATAGAAACACTGGGGGTACAGGCTTAGGTCTTGCAATTGCAAAGAATGCTATCTCAGCACATGATGGTACACTAACACTTGAAAACCAAGAACATGGCGGACTATGCGTAAACATCCGTCTCCCAATTAAGAGTGAGTAAATGTTTTACAGTAGCGAAGCAAGTCTTGTTAGTAACCTACCTAATATTAACCAGTTTTTTTCTGAGCAATTAAAGCAAGACTTTCTGAGCACCGCTCATGGCAAGCTTTATTACGGCTATGCTATTCCTCAGCAAGCAAAAACGGCCATCGTTATCAGTACTGGCCGTATAGAATCTCTAGTTAAGTACAAAGAGTTGCTTTGGGAGCTATATCAAAATGGTTTTGCGGTTTTTAGTGTTGATCACCAGGGGCAAGGCCGCTCTTATCGTCATCTAAAAAATACTCATAAAGGCTATGTAAACCGTTTTACTGATTATGCAAATGACTTTGCTGTATTTATAGAAAAAGTGGTGCAGCAACACTGGCAAGGTAAGCAGGTTTTGCTTGGCCACTCTATGGGCAGTGCCATTGCCTATGATTACCTGTCGCGTTATCAACATCAATTTGCGGGTGCTTTTTTATCAGCGCCGATGTTTGATATCTATACTAAAGGCACGCCAAAGCCTGTAGCAAAACTGGCTGCTAAAATTGCATCCTTACTTGGTCTTGGCCGCAGTTACGCATTTGGCCAAAGCGATTATTTACCCGTCGACTTTGCAGCTAATGAACTAACCAGTAGTGAAATTCGATATAAGCTGTTCAGAGAGCTGTATGCAGCAGAAGGTGATTTACAACTAGGTGGCGTCACCTATGGTTGGCTTAATGCGTCGTTTGATTTTATTGCCTCTTTAGTGGATAAAAAAGTCCATATTCCTTTGTTTATCGCCAGCGCAGAGCAAGATACCGTAGTCGATAACGCTGCGCAATTTGCACTTACTCATAGACAAAAGCAAGCACAAATAAAAAGCTACGCAGGTGCTCGCCACGAGTTATTGTGTGAACGCGACGAGATCAGACAAGCAGTACTCTGTGATTTTTATCAATTTTGTGCAGAACTTTGACGTGTTTTGTTAACTACTGAAAGTGGGTCTAAGTGCATTAAAATATCCATTTCGCAAGCAAAATGCGTTTGAATTAACGCTTCTACTTCATCAGCAACTTGATGTGCTCTTAATAATGATAAAGAGTCTTCCAGCTCTAAATGCATCTGAATAAACTTAATTTTACCACCTTGGCGGGTGCGAATATCATGGGCGCCAAATACGTCTTGATGACTATTCACAATGGCGAGTATCTCTGCTTTTTCTTCATCTGGCAGCTCTTTATCCATTAAATGATCAGCACTGTCACGAGCAATGTCCCAACTGTTATAAAGTAAATAAACAGCCACACCAATAGCAAATAATGGATCGGCATAAGCAACACCGTACTTAGCTAACACAATTGCCAGTAGTACGGCCAAATTTAAGATTAAATCGCCTTTATAATGAATCGAGTCTGCTTTAATGGCAATGGATTCAGTGTGGTTGATCACCTTAGTTTGCACAAACACCACCACGAGCGTACAAACAATAGCGAAAATACTGACCCAAATACCAAGATCAGAATGCTTTAAAGTTACAGGATTAAATAAGCGCTCAATGCCATGAAACGCTAAAAAACAACCAGAACCTGCTATAAAAGCGGCTTGTGCAAGCCCTGCTAATGCTTCGGCTTTACCGTGACCAAAGCGATGATCGTCATCAGCAGGACGCAGTGCATAACCAAGCACTAAAAAACTCATCAGTGATGCGGTGATATCCATTAACGAATCAGTTAAAGAACCCAACATTGATGCCGAGCCAGATGCAAGCCATGCCCAGCTTTTTGCAGCAATCATTAAACTCACCATAACAATGGTGACTAGACTCGCTGTTTTAACCCAAAACTCGTAACTACGATGCTGCACAACAACTTACCTTAAGTGAGTAACTGTATTGAGTATATCATCTTTTCTTTCTAGTTCGTGTATACTCAGCAGCAGATCAAATCCTTTAAAATGAGATTCACATGCTTGATATTGTGTTGTACCAACCAGAAATTCCACCAAACACGGGTAATATCATTCGCTTATGCGCAAACACAGGTTATGCGTTACACCTAATTGAACCACTTGGTTTTGAGTGGGATGATAAACGTGTAAAGCGAGCTGGCCTTGATTATCATGAGTTTAGCCATGTACAGCGCCATGCCTCGTTTGAAGCATACCTTGAAAAATGCCAACCCAAAAAAGTCTATGCTTGCACAACAAAGGGCAGCCAATTTCATCATCAAGCACAATACCAACCCGGCGATTGTTTAGTGTTTGGGCCAGAAACGCGTGGCTTACCTGATGAACTCATTCAATCATTACCGAAAGAACAACGTGTACGCATTCCAATGCAAAAAGACAGCCGTAGCATGAACTTATCTAACTCAGTGGCTGTATTTGTTTATGAATCTTGGCGTCAATTAGGGTTTGTGAACGGTCAATAATGCACTGAAAATGTGATTTAAAATTATCCACTAATTATTTAGCACGACCTTTTTTAATATACTAATCTAAAAGGGCTGATTTAATACTTTAGATGGAAAGTAATGCGTATTTTCACCCTAGTGTGCTGTATCATTTTACTGTTACAGCACTTTGCCAGTGCTGCAACAGTTTTCACTTCCAACCCACCGATTGCTTTAACAAGTTATGTTATCACCGCAGCACTTACCTTGTTATTACTCATCGCAGTAGTGATAATTATTAGTATTGCTCTACAGCGTAAAAAACAGAGATTGGTTTTTGTTGATGCGTTACTTTCAAAATCGAAAGACGCTGTCTGGGTTACTGATGATGAGTTCAATATCATTGAGGTTAATAGAACATTTAGCGAAATCTCAGGTTTTAGCGAGGATGATGTCATCGGTAAACGATTTAAAGCACATACATCTAATGGCCGTGACCAACAATTAGAAGCAATTATAAAGCAAGAGCTTATAGATGATGGCTATTGGTCTGGTGAAATTTGGAATGTCCGTAAAAATGGCAAACCCTACGCCCTTGATTTATCCATTACTAAAATTACGACTTCGCGCTTTTTCAAAAAATCAGTTCGCTATGTCGGAGTATTTTCAGATATAACAGCCCGCAAGAATAACGAGCGCACGATGCTCAAGCTTACAACCAAAGATACTGTTACTGGTTTATCAAACCGCGCCATTTTTATAGAGTCGCTCGAAAAAGCGATTAAAGCCTGTAACGACACATACCCAAGCTTGCTAATCATATTTATCGACCTAGATAACTTCAAAAAAATAAACGACTCTTTGGGCCATACTGTTGGAGATGTTTTATTAAAAGAAGTTGCTTGCCGTCTTACTGGCGCACTCAACTCAGCTTTTACCATTGCAAGACTCGGCGCAGATGAATTCGCGATTCTTGTGCCGCCCTATCTCTACTCAGGTAAAACGGTATTCTTCGCCAAAAAGACCGCAGACATCGTGCTGCAGCAATTCAAAACCCCTTTTATGTTGGATGGTTTTGAGACTTCGCTATCTGCCTGTTGCGGCCTTGCTATTTATCCAGACAACGCCTATAACTGCGAAAACTTAATGCGCAGCGCAACCAGTGCTTTGAATCATGCTAAGAAAATGGGCCATAATACATATCAATTTTTTGATAAAGACCGCCACACACTCGACCCAACCGAGTTAACCAAAGAAAGCGCTTTATTTAGAGCTATCAACAACAATGAGTTTGAGCTTTATTTTCAGCCTAAGTTTGATGCCCAGCATAATCAGTTATACGGCTTTGAAGCATTAGTTCGCTGGCCTCAAGAAGATGGCAGTGTGATTAACCCCGATGAGTTCATTCCGCTAGCTGAACAAAATGGTGCCATTATTCCGCTTACCCAATTACTAATGGAACAACTACTTAATCAACTGGCACAGTGGCGAAAACAAAACATTTCGTTTGGTAATGTAGCTATTAATATTTCAGCCCTACACTTTCAACAAAGTAGTCTTATAGAAACACTCGTTGATAATTTGGCTAAATTTGACGTCCCAGCACATTGCTTAGAACTCGAGATCACAGAAAGCGCTATGATGGACAACCCCGAGTTCGCAGAGCAGCAAATGAAACGTATAAAATCACTAGGTGTACATATTGCACTAGATGATTTTGGAACAGGTCATTCATCACTCAGTTACTTAAAACGCTTTCCTATTGATACGCTAAAAGTTGACAAGTCATTCGTAAAAGACATCGATAAAAACGACCAAGATCGTAATATCACCGCCACCATAGTGCGACTAGCTAAATATTTAGATATTAATGTGGTCGCCGAAGGAGTAGAAACAGAAGAACAAGCCTACATGCTACATATTATGGGCTGTCATTTTCAACAAGGTTATTATTACTGTAAGCCATTAAAAGCTGAGCAAGTTAGCGAATTTATTAACGAAAAATTAAAAAAGCAACAATCAAGCTAATGATTAGAATATACTTTAAATAAAAAACGCGATTAATAAATCGCGTTTTTTATTTAAAAGTGCACAATCTAAATTATTCAGATTTTTGCTCACGGCCAAGTAGTGCCATCGCAGCTTCTTTTACATCTTTATTTTCATAAAGTACTTGGTAAATTTGCTCCGTTATTGGCATTTCAATACCTGTGCGCTCAGCAAGTAAATACACTTCTTTGGTATTTCTATAGCCTTCAACAACCTGACCAATAGATTCAATCGCAGCTTCTACGCCTTCACCCTTGCCAAGAGCAAGGCCAAAGCGACGGTTACGAGATTGGTTATCTGTACAGGTTAAGATCAAGTCACCAAGGCCGGCCATACCCATAAAGGTATCTGAACGGGCACCTAATGCACAACCTAAACGGCATAGCTCAGCTAAACCGCGAGTGATTAAAGCAGTACGTGCGTTGGCACCGAAGCCAAAACCGTCAGACATACCTGCGCCAATCGCAATGACATTTTTAACTGCGCCACCAAGCTGTATTCCAATAAAGTCATCATTGTTATACACCCTAAATGAGCGGCCACAGTGTAAAAGGTCAGCTAATTGCTTAGCAAAGTCTTTAGAAGTCGACGATACCGAAATAGCAGTTGGTAATCCCATTGCCATTTCTTTTGCAAACGTAGGTCCTGAAAGCACAGCCAGAGGAACATCATCTCCTAGCTCTTGTACCGCTACTTCTTGCAATAAACGCCCTGTATTTGGCTCTAAACCTTTGGTAGCCCATGCAACCTCAGCACCTTCTGACAACCAAGGTTTGATTTTTTGCAGCGTGCCAGCAAAAGCATGACTCGGCACAACAACCAAAATGATCTTGCTTGCTTTAACTGCC
>Ga0208334_100388_pt1 | contig 16285 bp, 20 predicted proteins | sample DeeseametaMP0900_FD_184201 | JGI IMG/M metagenome (GOLD analysis project Ga0208334, IMG submission 184201) | Marine microbial communities from the Deep Indian Ocean - MP0900 (SPAdes) | ecosystem: Environmental > Aquatic > Marine > Oceanic | place: East of Durban, South Africa, South Indian Ocean...
CACGGAAATGTCACTAATTTTGAAATCGGTAAAAATGCGATGAGATTTACTTTTTTACATATTAATCAAGGTTTTAATGTCTATGTCTGACATCTCTTTCAATCGTAAATTCTCTGTCGCTCCAATGCTGGATTGTACGAGCAGTTCTTCTCTAGCCCTTTAAATATAAGGTTTTAAGCAGCGCTCCCTCAATATGATTCCACCTATTAGTCCCTGCGTTAGTGCGAAAGTCTCGCAAAACCATGCTAATTGAATTCGACGACATATCAAGGTTGGAGTGTTCCGTTTTTGATATAATGCTGGAAGCGCTTTTCCACGAGATCCCTGACTTCCTCTACCTTAGCGAACTCAGCTTCAATATGAGTAAGTAGTTGTTCGGTATCTTCCCTCTTGTTGCACCTTTTAACCAGTGTCATCTGAACTGAAGTCAGGCAGTTAGATATGAGATAAATGAGAAAAGCCTCCAGCTCCTTTTTAGAATCCCCAAATGAGTAATAAGAAACGAGTAGGTTCTTCCTGAACGCACTAAACGTGAAGAGGCTATCTTTCCTCCACCGTTTAAACTGCTGCTTAATTGCCTCCACATCGGGATCAACGGTATCTGGTATACAGTCTTTACCTAACTCATCATCTTGCTGTTTCATAACCGCAATATGTTTGTAAAAATGAGTCCAAGGCTTAGTCTTGCCCTCATGGTGGATACGCTCGTATTCTTTTTTGAATTTGGACAGCAACTTTTCATTGCTGTGAGAAAACTCACTCTTATCTTTGTCCAGCGTCGGCATGATCGAGTTAATTAATTTAGGTTTCTCTTGATGAATCCAGATTGCAGCAATTTTTTCAAGGACAATGCACCAATAAAGCGTTATGCGAGTGAGGAATGTAATGTCGGCTTTAAGCGAGTTTTCTTCCATCACTTCTTGGTTCACGGTTAACCATATTGATATATATTGATACAGTGCCTCCCGCGAAGCTCCCTTTTTACATTCACGCAGAAAAGCTCGCTCAGCCTCACAGTGTTCCTCGATAAATAGCAGTATGTCCTTAATGTCTTTATCTTCTTCATCTAAAGCGTGACGAAATCCGCTTACCCATGAGCGGATGATGATCCAATCCCCGACAATATCTCCCTTCTGGTACTCAGGTTGCCAAGAGAAGACAGGCTTTTTTTTATGAGGAAGGTGGGTAAAAAAATTTACTACATCATCGACTGTTGAAGTTCCGGCCCTGATATTTCTAAATAACTGTTGGTCATGGGTATAAGTGTCTTTGCCAGTAAAAAGCCGTGCACACTTAACGATAAAATCAGCCTCACTTTCGATGAGCTTTGATGCATCGATCAAAAGCCTTGGCAGGCCGTGAAACATCAAACCTATATCTTGTTTATCCCCAAACATATTTCACTCAAATGTCCCTTTTTTGATGATTGTATTAAAGCAGAATACACATCGAGCAACAAACAAGGAGAAGCTCTTATGTCAAATATTAAACCTAAAGACAACTCAGCGAACATGACCAATCGTAATAAAGGTACATCTGGAACGAATAGGCAGTACGACCAAGCGATGGGCAACCGTGGAAAGCTGATTCAACAAAATAGGGGTAAAAAATAATGAGTAGAACATCGAATGACGACAGAAGCGACAGCATGAACCCAAACAACGATGCTTATTGGGATAGCTTGGACAATCATGCTGACCAACTGAATCCAAATAACGATGAATATCGTGGCGAGGATGATGAAGATTAATAGTTGTTGAAAGGGAAGCTAAGCTTCCCTTTTCATACAGCAAGGCTTCTTTCAGAGGGCCGTACTCGTTACAAATACCGGAAACATAAGCGCTATTTTGATAACGTATGTTTCAACAAATTTCATGTATCAACTATTTAGCCAATTTAGGCTTGAATCTAATCAGTCGAACTATCCCCCAGAACCACTACCTCCCTCTTTTTGTAAAAGTAGTCAGCTAGATCTAGCACGCTTACCAAGGGACGAGATTTGCGATTTTCTTTCTCGACTTCCATGTAGCACAAATCTTTATAAGCTCCGCTTTTCAGCTTTGCTTCCGCCGAACTTGGCGCAATTTGGAAAAGCTTAGCGGCCTCAGCAAAGGGAACAACAGCGCGATTGCCTAGCTGCTGAAAGAAAAGGGTGGCAAGTTGATGTTTAGACATTAACGCGTTTAGCGCATCCACAGACTGTTCGTGAAGACTGTTATCTTGCATGTTTTTTTGGGTACTCAGTTTAGCTGACTTGCTTGCGACTAAATCCTTAGCCACTTGCATCAACGAAATATCACAATCCAATTCCTTAGACTGTGCGAAATACTTTGCCAGATCGGTAAGAAGCGTCTTCGAAGCAGGTTTCGCTGCAAACCACGTTGAGATATCACTTGGTTGTACATACGCATTATTGAATTGTTGAACCAGTAATGAAAATAAAGTGGTTACCATCGAGTACAGCCTCATTTTGTTCTGACAGTTAAAAGTGTATTTGGAAAAGCGAGAAATAAACACAACCTCATTTGCGCTTTTGTGAAAATAATCTGCGATGTGAGCGAAGACATTCTCAAAACTTACTTCTTGGTAAATGTTAGCGATTAGGCATACACAAAGCGCCTTAAAATCAAAAAATTGTTTGAAAAATTAAGTTTGGTGGCTATTAGTTAGGAGCTAGCATGTTGTTGTTTGAAGTTGAACTATTGAGCTTCGTCGCGATTCATCGAAGCGTTTACGAGGGGAAAACAACAGGGGAGAAGGCTTTGCACTTGCCTGTTAGGTATAAATAAAGCCAGCGAAAAGCTGGCTTCAGTAGTTCAAAGTCTTTTGATGAACTTTGAAACACTACAGTTGAACAAGTAATGAAAGTGAGGCAAAAGTGCACTTGTAAGTACGTGTTGTGTAACCTCTGACTCGAAATGCTTCAAAACCGAAAAGTTGGGTGTGAAATAAACGCCCGCTACGGTTCTTAACTTCTCGTCCAAAGACATCACTAAATCCATGCTTAGCAGCAGAAACTCAGTTTGAGCTGCATAATTTCTCACGTAATAGATATACGAGCCTTCGTTCTCGTATAAAGCAATGTAGTCCTCATCATCTGAGATGCAATACTTTGGCTGTTCAACAACTGATAGATGCGTCATGTCTTATTTCCTTTCCTAGTTAGTCTTATCTTTTAATAAGTCAGTAATAGGGAAATTTTTCTGATAGGGAGACTAAGTAATTATGAATAACAACAAAAAGGAAAATTCATGACTACAAATACATATCTATGCTCCGCAATCGTATCCGAAATTTTTAATAACATGGCAAATGCATTTATGGCTTATCGAGATGAGTTCGATGGAAGTCAGTACAGAAACAATCAGCATATCGAAGACGTTATTATGAATGTCATTTTGCAAAATCACATTGTGTCGAATCCTGCATATTTTCCCGTGATACGTGAACTCATCGGCGTTGTATTGAGCGAGCCTGAGCTTTATGCCGAGTGGACTGAAGACGATTTAGATTTTTTCTCTGGGCAAATGAATTTTGAGTTTGAAAAGGGCGACGAATAATTTCCCTATCGAATACCTAATTATTCCTGAGGTCAAAAAGAGGAACATTTACATGAAAGACAGCAAGCAAAGCATCGTAAGAAAATATGTACGGCAGTCCCGCTCACCATTTGTCGGAGACGACTCTACAATTTTATTGCTAGCAACCGCGTCCGAAGACAATGCTCAGATAACTGTAAGTTACGATAGGTATATTTATCTGCACAGAGATAATGTAGGTCGCTGGTTGGGGATCTCAATCAGCAAAGCTATAGAAGAGGAACTAGCCGATGGGGGCGGTAAGTACAGGGAGAAATCCTCAGCATTGAAGGTGTTACTGTATTACCATAGCGATATAAAAACGTTCTTAAGCTTTTTTTCTGATGAGATCGAAGTGATTTTCGGCATAGATTCTGAAACTTGGCTCTACGCGTGCAAAGCCAGATGGCTGAAGCTTCTCAAATAAAACTAAGCAACTCCTACTGGAGTTGCTTATCTTTTACAAACTAACAAAAGTATCTGTTGTATAGCTGCTTGAGTTTACTAAATACAGATTTATTCTTTGGTTGCTCCAAAGCTCGCTGAGCCTTCCGCGTCAATGCATCACCAGAATATTTGCACCATGAGATTTTATTATTTTTTACAAAATAATGTGATCTGCAATCGAAAGACCAGTTACCTATCGATGGATGCAACGATATCGTTTCCCCATCATAAGTAAGCTTCCAGTCTGACGGACTTAGCGGAGTTACAACTTCGTTTTTACAACCACATCCACATAAATGAACACAAGTGCCGTACTCCAGAGATATAAACAATGTATCAGGCGATATCTCGTCAGGTATGAGGTCTACGAATTTATGCTGCAAATTCTTCCTCCCCAACTAACATATGCGCATTTATCGTATACGTAGAGTTATATTCTTTAATGTGGTCGTGATAATAGCCACAAACCTTTTTCCATTTAATAACGGCAAGTACGGCGTTAAGAGCATTTAGCTCAGATATCTGAATGTTAGAGGCATATTCGTCTTCTTCTCCAGTTTGATAGGGAACATAGTTATCAACATGGGAATTTTTATCAGGTGTACTGAGGGTTGTCCTTAGGATGCCTGTTAATTTGTCATTAGCAACTTCAATCCCTATTCCTACGTCAACGAAAGCAATTTTCTGAGCAGTCAGGTAATTAAAAATGACTTTCTTTGCAGAGCCTTCATCAATACTAATAAATACAAAATCGAGGCCACGCAGCATATCTACATTGTCTTCATCAATGAAGCAGGCATGACTAACAATTCCCCTGTGCATCTTTTGATAGCGAGATTTGTGATAGTCTACCTTGGATTGTCTTTCCCGTAATTCTGAAAGCGATGCCGCTCCAGGTGACCTAAATGCATTGTGCTGAACGAAGTCATCCGCATCGAACAAATGAATTTCTTGCACTGGGGTTTTTGCTACGAAATCTAAAATGTAAGAACCTGTTCCGCCTAAACCGATAACGCCGATTTTCTGTTCTTTCAATGTTGACGATATAGCAGTAATACCCGCTCTACCTGAATTGGTATCGATGTAATTAAATACTTCAGATTCTTCAGGAGTAAGTACAGGCTTGAACGTTTTAGCCTTAACGTTGGGGTCTAGCGAGTAGGCTGGTGCAGTAATTATGGATATATATTGAGTGAATTTATGATAGTAGTCAGTATAACCACTGCGTGGTTTGTTCGAAAATGACATGTCTGGCGATATATCAGTAGTCAATCGAACTTTTCTGCAACTATGTATTATCTGTTGAATTGGAGAACCATCTTTATTGCAAGGTTGGACACCCAGAAAATACATCACGTGGCTTGAAGGTCTACACGTTATGTTGCCCCGAAGGGTCAGGTCTGACACTAAAGTGCCAAACCTGATTTGCTTACTGCTATCGACGTATGGAATGTTAGAAATAACAGCATGTGCGTCTTTGACAGTTATTTCATAACCTTCGTTTTGGAGCCTGAGTAAATCAGGGCTAAGATTTATTAGTTGCTGTGACATTGAAAATCACTCCATCTTTGATCCTGACTTTATCGCCCAAAACCAGGCTACCCTCTTTTTTTCCGACTCCACGTTTGAAAGTCATGGTATATATCTGATTTTGACATTCTTTGAATTCACCAAATGCCAATTTGACGATCTCTACGAATGTTAGGAATTTATCTTCTACAGATTTCATCCTTCCGTTCACAATAATTTCGAAGATCTTATCTTTTTTCTTCGAATGGTCTTGCTGAATACTAGGTTGCATAGCGCACCCTCCAAATTATAAAAATTAAGCTAATACTCGTTACGAGTAGCCGTTTGAGTTGAGTTCTCGAAAGCGCAAACCTTCGATGGGTAGGAGGAAATTCTTGTAATCTGAAGTAGCTGTGTTTATGCTTAAATTTCATCTTTGCAGGATGTTAAGCAAGACTGAGGGGGCATGAATCCTCCGACGTATTGCCCCGAATAGCCATTTGGTAGATGACTATTCACACTTCAGAGAAAGTAGATGAAATAATTCATCTACTTTTCTTTCCTTACGCCCTTGAATGGGTCGGTGCTTGATGTTTTCACATCCATAAATCTCCCTGTATCCGCATCTCGTTTAACCCAATGGCCGCTAGGCGTTTGCGTTTGAGAGCGGTCTCTCACTGCACCATGTCGGCGGTTGTCACCTGATTTACCATTTGTTGCCATAATTTTTCCTCATTAGTTGTTTAGTAATCAAGGATTGCAACAAGGCTACGGATCTGATGTTGCAATTCTTGATCTATCCTAGATCGGGTAAATCCAATTCGCAACAAAAAAATTACCAAATACTTCCATTAAATTAATTCTGGAATTATTGTTAAATATTTGGATTGTGATATTATCGAGTAGTTGGGCTATTGTCCTGGAGGAGTGATTGAACATTCAATTTATTAGCAGTGAGCTGCGAGAGTTGTGCAATAGCAAAGTAAATCTGGAAAATCGTTTCGACACTAAGACAGCAAGTATACTCGGTAGGCGATTAACACAACTAGCAGCAGCGGAAAGCTTGAACGAGTTTTCGCCAGAAGGAAGCGCACCAATGAAATGCAGTTGTGATCGAAATTATTCAAATCTATTTAAGGTTCCGGTGGGAAGAGATCTCAATCTCACCTTCACGTGCGATTTGACGTTAGCAAGTAATGACCCCAATGATTGGGAGAAAATTACAAGTATCAAAATTGAAAAGATTGGGAGTGCGAAAGCATGACAAATCAACACAGTGAGTTCAATCCAGACTATTCATACCATCCAGGTATATTTCTGGAAGAAGAGCTTGAGGTGAAAGGAATGACTCAAGCTGAGCTTGCGAAAAGATCTGGTATTACAGCGAAAACGATTAATTCGATTATTAAGGGAAGTGCCTCAATATCTTCGGAAACAGCCGTTATTTTAGAGTGTGTATTAGGGAAATCGGCATCCTATTGGCTCGGACTGGATTCTCAATATCAAATTCATAAAGCAAAAGGCGAGAATGATGAACTTCTCAGTAAAGAGATTAGCTTTTTGGATGAATTAGATCTGAAGTGTTTAATAAAAGAGCGATGGATAGAGCAATTTACTGACAGGCTAGAGCAATTGAAAGAATTGTATCGGTTTTTTGGTGTGGCAAGTAAAAAGCAAATTCCTCAAGTTTGGTCTCAGTTAGAAGTAAGTTACAGAACGTCTGAAAAGTTTCAACAAAGCCATTTACATATATTGGCTTGGTTACGTAGAGGTGAGCTTTTAGCACACCAGATTAAATGTTCTCCGTTTGATGCAAAGAAATTTAAAGATGCCCTATTAAACTGCCGCAAGCTTACCGTTGAAGAATTTTCCGATATGAGAATAAAGCTGCAAGAAATCTGCGCAGAAGCTGGTGTTGCAGTTGTCTGCGTGCCTGAGATTAAGAAAGTATCTACAAGTGGAGCTGCTCGGTGGTTGGATAAAAATAAGGCAATGATTCAACTGAGTCTAAGAGGTAAACGCGATGATAAGTTTTGGTTCAATTTTTATCATGAAGCTGGTCACATTCTTTTGCATGGAAGAAAAGAACAGTTTATCGACAATAATGGCAAAGCAAATCCCTTGAGTGAGGATAGTTATCATACTGAAGAAAATAGGTTTAAGGAAAAAGAGGCGGATGAATTCGCTGCAAATTATCTTATACCCAGAAAGGATTTCTCATTATTTGTCTCTAACTCTGATTTTAGTGAAAGTAGTATCTGTCAATTTGCTAAAACTCAAGGAATAGCTCCAGGTATTGTTGTCGGTCAACTTCAGAGCCGAGGTTACTTAGATTGGAGCCAGCTTAATAATTTGAAAAAGAAATACGACTTTTAACGATAGTCACATCGTGAAAATTTGAGAATTTAACAAAGCTCTTAAAGTTCAAATCAGTAAAAGGCAATTATCGAGTAATGCTAACAGGCAAACTAAAAAATCAAGTTGATGAAATCTGGGAAGCCTTCTGGACGGGTGGTATCACCAACCCTATCTCAGTTATCGAACAGTTCACTTATCTTCTGTTTATTCGTCGTTTAGACGAAATACACACGGCTCGTGTAAAGAACGCGCTGGTCATGGAAACCGAAATCGAAAAGCCGATTTTCGGCACTGAGCAAGACAGCTATCGCTGGAGCAAATTCAAGAACCAAGATCCACAAGTTATGTTCGAGCTGGTTCGCGACAAGATTTTTCCCTTCATTAAGACGATAAACGGTGAAGATACAACCTTTGCTAAACACATGCGAGATGCCATCTTTATGGTGCCTACCGCTGGCCTATTGGATCGCGTTGTTACCATGATTGATAAAATCGACATGGACGATAGAGATACTAAAGGTGATTTGTATGAATACATGCTCAGCAAGTTACAAAGCTCAGGCACTAACGGTCAGTTCAGAACACCGCGTCACATCATTCAGATGATGGTTCAAATGACAGCGCCAAAACTAGATGGCAATAAGTCAGACGTTATCTGCGACCCAGCATCCGGCACCTGTGGTTTCCTTATGGCAGCTGAAGAGTATGTGCGTAATACTCAGGGTGGTGCGCTAATGCGCCCAGAAAACTCAAAGCACTTCCACAACCAAATGTTTAACGCCTATGACTTCGACCAGCATATGCTGCGAATTGGGGCTATGAACTTAATGCTGCATGGTGTAGAGCACCCAGTTGTTGAATATCGCGACAGCCTAAGCGACCAAGGCGAGCATAACATCAAAGACAAATTCACACTCATCTTGGCAAACCCACCATTTAAAGGCAGCGTGTCTTATGATGATCTAGCGCCGGACTTACTTACCGCGTTAGGTAAAACACCTAAGAAAGCCACAGCTAAAACAGAAACTGACGAAGAAGGAAACAAGAAAAAGAAAAAAGGCCCATCTGAAAAAACAGAGCTACTTTTTCTAGCACTTATTCTTCGAATGCTTCAGCCTGGTGGACGCGCTGCGGTAGTTGTTCCTGATGGTGTTTTATTCGGCTCTACCAAGTCGCATAAAGAAATTCGCAAAACACTGGTTGAAGAGCACAAACTAGAAGCAGTAGTATCGCTACCTTCAGGAGTGTTCAAGCCGTACGCGGGAGTATCGACTGCAATTCTGTTTTTCACTAAAACCAATGATGGCGGCACCGATAACGTGTGGTTTTATGACATGCAGGCTGACGGCTTTTCTCTTGATGATAAACGTACGCCCCTTATCAAAGAGCAAGCCCTAACAACCGAAGCTGATGCTATTGACTATAAAGCGGCTGAAGGTGAAAACCTTGAGAAGGGCCAGGCACCTTCGGAGCTTGAAAATCATAAACTCAATAACATTCCAGATGTGCTATTCCGGTGGCAGCATTTACAAAATGAAATTGGTCGTGAGCGAACTGAACAAAGCTTCTTCGTGCCGTTATCTGACATTCAATCAAATGGCTATGACCTTTCTATTAATCGCTACAAAGAAGTGGTGTATGAAGAGGTTGAATATGAGTCTCCTCAGGTGATTTTAAAGAGAATTAAAGCACTCCAAGCTGAAATGGACAAGGGAATAGCCGACCTGGAGGCCTTACTGTGACATGGCCGACACTAACACTGGAAAATATCGTAAAGATATCCAAGGGAAAGAAACACAACTTGGTAAAGAGTGTGACGAACAACCGCTATATCCAAATAGATGATCTTCGAAATGACAACCTAATTAAGTATACAGATGATGACAAAGGAACTTTTGTTGAGCCGAGTGATGTAATCATTGCGTGGGACGGTGCAAATGCTGGGACTATAGGGTACGGTTTAGAGGGGCTGATTGGTAGTACCTTGGCACGGTTAAAAGTAATCATTCCTCACATTGACACTAACTACCTAGGGCGCTTTTTACAGAGTAAATTCAAGGAAATTAGGAATAACTGCACAGGTGCGACTATTCCACACGTAAGTAAAGTTCACTTAAACTCGCTTTTGGTTCCCGTGCCACCGCTACCCATTCAAAAGCAAATAGCGGCGGTACTCGAAAAAGCAGATAACTTGCGCCAACAAAGCCAGCAAATGGAGCAAGAACTAAACTCACTCGCGCAGTCTGTGTTTTTGGATATGTTTGGTGACTATAGAAAAGATGCTATGTCATTGAAAAGTAGCCTTGGCGAAGTCGCAGATGTTCGTTCTGGGGTTACAAAAGGTCAAAAGCTTGAAGGTCATAAACTAACTACTGTGCCTTATATGCGTGTCGCTAATGTGCAAGACGGGTACTTGGACTTATCAGAAATTAAAGATATAACTGTCAAGGCTAAAGATTTTGAAAAGTACCAGCTGAAAGCTGGGGATGTTCTTATGACAGAGGGCGGCGACTTTGACAAGCTAGGGCGAGGTGCAATATGGTCTGGACAAATAGCAAATTGCATTCACCAGAACCATGTGTTTAGAGTTCGACTTTGTGATAGATACATTTCTGAGTTTTTTGCCTATTACCTACAAACACCATTTGTGAAACAGTATTTTTTAAAGTGTGCTAAAAAAACAACTAACTTAGCGTCCATCAACATTACACAATTGAAAGGATTACCCATCCCAGATGAAAGCATAGGGAAACAGCAATCTTTCTTACGAATTATTGACGAACTAAAAGCTTTGAAGGAAGCGAATTTTGAGCAGCAAGAACAAGCAAATGCTCATTTTAATTCTCTAATGCAACGCGCTTTCAAAGGCGAACTTGACTTAAAAGATGTAGCATAAGGATGTAATAGCAAGGAACGCTGATGTCGAACTTCGAATTTTTAAAAGAGTGGCCCCAACTTCACGAACATGCGGTAATCGCTGAGCAACAAGTAAACGCTGAACCGCGTTCCAGCTGCTTCTACAGCCGTTACACGCTGGAGCGCACTGTAAAGTGGATGTTCGAGTTCGACAGCTGGTTGCAAGAACCAAAGTACGATAACTCTCTCAACACTCTTATCAACGACCCTGATTTCAAGCGCAGCCTGGGCAGTAACGTTTTTCCCAAAATCAAAGCGGTTCAGCGTGCAGGGAATAATGCTGTACACAGCGAGCGTAAAGTTAGCGCCGCAGAAAGCATTCAAACCTTAAAAGAGCTACATCACTTCCTGTATTGGTTTTATCGTACGTATACCTCTAATAAGCCACCTACCGACCAGCTTTTTGATACAGCGAAAATTCCAAACACTGTTCAGGTAGATGCAAACCTGGTGATGAACAGTGCTAAGCAGCTTAAAGCACTGCAAAAGCAGCTGTCTGAGCGCGATGAGAAGCACAAAGAACGACAAGACCAGTTACTGGCAGAAAATGAAGCGTTAAAAAAAGAGCTGGAAGCTCATAAAGCTAAAGTTGCTGAAGACAAAAAGCAAAACCAGCAAGTTAAAGATAGCCACAATTATAATGAAGCCGAAACCCGTAAGTTCATTATCGACCAATACCTGAAAGAAGCAGGCTGGGACGTAACAAAACCCAACACCGTGGAATTCAAAGTATTGGGAATGCCCAACAATAAAGGAGTTGGGTACGTCGATAATGTGCTATGGGGTAGCGATGGGAAGCCATTAGCGGTTGTTGAGTCAAAACGTACCACTGTCGATGCTACGCAGGGCAGACAACAAGCGGTACTCTATGCCGACTGTTTAGAAAAAGCATACGGCCAGCGCCCACTCATTTACTACACCAACGGTTATGAAATTCACTTTTGGGACGACACACAGCAGCCTCCAAGAGCAGTTCAGGGGTTTCACAACCGCGATGAAATGCAGCGTATCATTGATAGGCGGGCACTTAGGGTTCCACTTCCAGGTGTTGCTATTAATTCCGACATTGCAGGTAAAGATCGACCGTATCAAACCCTCGCAATCCAAAGTGTGTGCGAACGCTTCACGTTAAACCAGCGCAGGTCGCTGCTGGTAATGGCAACAGGTACAGGTAAAACACGAACAACTATCGCGTTAGTGGATGTGTTAATGCGTGCAGGTTGGGTGAAAAATGTCTTATTTTTGGCTGACCGAAATGCACTGGTAAATCAAGCAAAGAAAGAGTTCTCTAAACTCTTGCCCAAAACATCGCCTGAAATACTTACATCTGCCACCGATACACTACGTGGAAGGCTTTATTTATCAACCTATAATACGATGATGAACTTGTTGAGTGTTGATGCCCGAGACCGTTTGTTTGGTATCGGTCATTTTGACCTGGTTATCGTAGATGAAGCTCACCGCAGTATTTATAAGAAGTACCGATATATTTTCGAATACTTCGATGCGTTGTTACTTGGCTTAACCGCAACACCTAAGTCTGATATTGATAAGAACACTTACGACATTTTTGACCAGCCTGACGGCGATCCCACCTATGCTTATGAACTTGAAGAGGCGATTGCTGATAAAAAGCTAGTGCCGCCAAAAGATGTAGCTGTCGATTTGGGCTTTATTCGCGAAGGTATTAAATACAGCGATCTAAGCAAAGATGAGAAAGAAGAGTGGGAAAGCAAAGAAGAGCTTGTTGAGCGAGATGAAGTTCTGCCAAGTGAAGTAAACAAGTTCCTATTCAACAAACCCACAGTAGATAAAGCTCTAGAAGTGTTGTTTGAGCGAGGCATACGTGTTGCTGGAGGTGAGCGGTTGGGTAAAACTATTATTTTTGCCGCCAACAATAAACACGCAGAATTTGTTGTAGACCGTATTAATGCAAACTACCCCAAATATAAAGGGAAGCTTGCCAGAGTTATCACCTATAAAGAGAAATATGCCGACTCACTTATAGAAGAATTCAAAGGCGAGAAGAAGCCCGCCGATCCCAATTGCCCACTTTCTATTGCGGTCTCTGTAGACATGCTAGATACAGGTGTTGACGTGCCTGAAGTCGTCAATTTGATGTTCTTCAAAGTAATAAAATCCAAAGTGAAGTTTCTTCAAATGCTAGGGCGGGGAACAAGGCTTTGTGAGAGTTTATTCGGGCCAGATGACGATAAGGTATTCTTCAAAGTCTTCGACTGTTGCAAAAACTTTGAATATTTCGAAATGCAGCCTGAAGGAGCAAAGGATTCAGGCAGTAAAACCCTCTCACAAGCTATTTTTGAGAAACGTCTGATTCTGTCTCAGCACCTGAAAAGCAATGAACAGTTCGGCACCGACGGGGCAGAACTGCAACGCTCACTGGTAGAAAATTTACAAAACCGCGTAGCGGGTATGAATCTGGACAACTTTATTGTTCGGCCACGACGAAAAGTAGTGGAGAAATACCAGAAGCCAGAGACCTGGCAGCACTTAACAGATGAAAATGTGGGCGAGATTCAAAAGCATATCTCTGACTTACCCACTGAAGCAGAACCAATAGAGCCGCGAGAGAAAGACGAGGAACTAGCGCTGCGTTTCGACCATATGCTACTTACTATGCAATTAGCAATGGTCGAGAAAACAGGTATCAGCGACTACTACCGCGATAAACTCGTAAACATTGCTGCGAAGTTAGAAAGCAAGACAAGTGTTCCTGCGATAGCTGAAGAAGTGGAATGGCTTGAGTATATTCAGTCTGCCAATTTCTGGACAGATCTTACGCTAGATGAGTTGGAACAGACAAGAAAACGCCTTCGACTGCTCATGCGCTTCATGGATAAGGAAGGCACGGGCTACGTTTACACTAACTTTCAAGATGAGCTTCTGAGCGTTAATGAGAATGAAGGCATCTATGTTCCAACCAGTGGCAATGAACTTCAGCTATATAGAAAACGCGTTGAGTCTTATATCAAAGAAAACCAAGACAACCTGACCATCACTAGACTTCGCAAAAACTTGCCTATCACGCGTCTGGATTTAGACGAATTAGACGTTAAGTTGATGGCAGTGAGTGGTATCGGTGACCTCACGCAGTACCAAGAAACAATTCACCCAGATAAGAGCCTTGGTGTATTCATTCGTGAGTTGGTTGGAATGGACAGAGGCGCAGCAAAAGAAGCTTTCGCAGACTACTTGGATGAGGCGAAGTTTAATGCCCAGCAACTGCGATTTATCAACACAATCATCGATTATCTGACGCAAAACGGCGTGATGAGTGCTAAACAGTTAGCACAACCGCCTTTTAGTGACATTCACTATGAGGGGATAACAGGCGTGTTCTCGCTGGATGAGGCAATTCAGATAAGAGATACATTGAAAGGCATTGAGAAAATGGCGGTAGGGGAGTAAGTCTTAAGACCAACTGGGGGATTATGAAATTATATAAATTTCGTTCGTTTGATACCTATAGCCTGACCGCACTTCAAAATAATTATATTTGGTTTAGCAAGACTAAAGACTTTAATGACCCGTTTGAAGGTGCGTTCCTCTTGGATGAGAAGATTCCGCCAAAGCTGGTTGAGCAAGCTCTAAAACAGACTACTTTTAAATCCAAAGAGGATATCGGTGCCGAGCGGTATTTAGAGATGCTTAAATCAATGGGACTAGACGAAAATTCCGTGACTAATGAGCAGTTATTTCACGCGCTAGTAAAGCAAAGCTTAGATAGTGTGATTAATGTCTATTCTAATATGATGATGGGATGTTTCTCAAAGTGTACGGCAGAAAGAGACCCTATTTATGAAAACCTGATGTGGTCACATTATGCTGATGGATTACGAGGTTATTGCCTTGTATTCGATCTTGAGCAGTTGGGAGAAGATTTTAATTCCATTGAGAACCATTCAGTAGCTTCTATTGACGTCAGGTATCAGGATTCACCGAGTTCTCTAAGCCTTGAGGAGTTTATTTCTACTGGTGTAATGCCTGGTGTAGAAAACTTCGAGTATGTAGATAAAGCAGCCAGAGTATTTTCAACAAAATCTCCTTCGTGGGATTATGAAAATGAGGTTAGGTTTATGTCTCATTTAAAAACTAATAAGCACGTATATTCTGCCGATGCCCTACTCGAAATTGTTATTGGTAGTAAAATGCCACAAGAGCAACTTTCTCTGTTATCGGCAATTGCTAATAATGTGAAGCCTGGAATTTCAATAAAAACAGCAAGCTTAGAGCCTGGAACATACAGACTGCGGATTTGTTAAAGCCTTTAAGTGAATTTAGCAGGGAAAGATTGGCGCAAATTACCCTCGTATGGTCGTATTTCTATTTAAGGACAAAGCAGAAAAAAGTGTGCTCAACCATCACTTCGTAAACTGCCAACCCGCGAATTTCCTAGAATTCGCAACGTGATTGGATGCCATCAAAGGTTTCCGGCTGCTTACCTTGTTGTATTTGCAGTGAAGAGCCAACGCTAGGTTCGTTGGTTGATATCTCAGCACGAATGCGCTGCTTGAGAGATATCTGATGATCGGCAGAGCAAAAAATGGAAAAAAAGCAGGCATTTCGATGCTTGCTTTTTCTTTTGTCTAAGAAATTTCCCTCTGGTAAGCCTAGGTATCGTTAGGACTAACTAGGGATATTAATATGAACATCAAAAAAGAAGTTACATTCAACACGCTAATCAGTTTTTCGAAAAACACTATGAATCTAGGTTACACATTCCTAGCGTTTGCTGTGTTCCCATTGGTACACGACACAATTGCTTTCTATTTAGGATGGAAGTCTAGGGAACAGATTAACTTAGAGTTGAATGATTATTTTTACTACAACATCGTTTGTGTAATCGCATCAGCATTTTTTGCTCTACTGGCAGCACTAGTGCTGCGCTGTATGAGCGATGATGAATGACGCAAAATTATTGCGGGCACTTAGTGCCCGCTTTTATCGCCATAATTTTCCCTGTGTGTTCCTACTTGTTGTTGCGAGTCATATACAATTTAGGAGGACAAATGACTAAGCAACAACAAATCGTCATCATGGCATTAGACATGATTACTAAATTTTTGATGAGTATCGGAGACATAATTTTTGTTATTTGGATATTTCAAATGATCACTGGGTTTGAGGCGCATAGCTCATACCCATTCGTTGGACTTAAGGGGGCTATGTATATATTGCTAATATATCTGATAGCTCTTGCAATTTATCTACAAGAAGTGAGGCTTCGTAAGAAATTTCAGAAGTAATTATTTAGAGCACCCAATGGTGCTCTTTTTTCTATTTCTACCGATAAAAAGTCTGCTCGATTGGGGCTATAAACTTAGTTCTAAAGATAATTCTCTCACGAAGCAAAGCGGCGTTATGCTGAGTTAATAACGGCTGTTTCGTTTTTCTATCAATACGATTAGGAAGCTCTTCCAACAGTTGTTTATAGAAGCGCTGAGTATCAGCATTGA
>Ga0208334_100393_pt1 | contig 16184 bp, 13 predicted proteins | sample DeeseametaMP0900_FD_184201 | JGI IMG/M metagenome (GOLD analysis project Ga0208334, IMG submission 184201) | Marine microbial communities from the Deep Indian Ocean - MP0900 (SPAdes) | ecosystem: Environmental > Aquatic > Marine > Oceanic | place: East of Durban, South Africa, South Indian Ocean...
CCCAGTTCAAGTTGGTTATAGATTAGAACGCGGCGTTTATTTTTCCAGTGATAACGACGATTACACCGATCATTTTGTAGAAGCTTCGGGTGACTTCGAGTTGAACAGTCGCCATCGAGTCAATGCTGTCGCTCAATATGAAGACGGTCATGAAGAGAGAGGCACCGGCTTCTCACTAGGCCTTGGTACAGCTATTACTACTCCTGACAGGTATAAAAGTACTTATTTCGGTGGTGAATACATGTACGGCGCTGCTACATCTGATGGTTTGTTAACGCTCAAAGCCAACCGTGAAACGCTAGACTATGATAGGTCTGAACAAGCTTACCTAATTCGAGATCGTGTAAAAAATAAAGTAGGCGCTGAATTGGGTTATAGAATAGGTTCAGCGACTACAGCCGTTCTTGATGTCACCCAAACTTATGTCAGATACGATAACCAAACCGGGATTGAAACACGTGATAGTGACGAGACACGTGTTCTATTAGGTGTAACTTGGGAATCGACTGCTGCAACAACGGGTTTTGCGAAAGTCGGTTATAAAGAGAAAGATTTTGAGTCTGCAACAAGAAGCACCTTTTACGGAACAGATTGGGAAGTTGGAGTAGAGTGGCAACCTGTTTCATATTCAACGTTCCGCTTCTCGACCAATGCGGATACTCGCGAAACAAACGGCGAAGGAAACTTCATTCGTGGCAGAGACTATACTGCATCATGGAATCATGAGTGGTTAAATCGTCTAAGTTCTTCTGTGAGTATAACTCGTGAAACCAATGAATATGTATTAAATGATGAAGGTATAGAAAACCGTGATGACGAGCTGATGCGCTATTCAGCCTCTCTAAATTATCAAGCACGTCGTTATTTATCGTTCTCGCTGTTTTACCAGTTAGCAGATCGTGACAGTAATAGAGAATCAATAGGTTACGATAGAAACGTTGTAGGTTTATCCGCAGAGGTTACGTTGTGAAGAATGGTGTAGTTTATAGTTTCTTCTTAATTTGTTTCTTACTCCTCTCGAACGTCGTTACGGCCCAAGAGGGTAATTTAAGTATGAGCCAATATCAGCTGGGCTCTGGCGATAGAATACAAATAAGTGTTTTCGGGCAAGACGATCTGTCTATGGAGGTTCGCCTTCCTGACGTTGGCACAATAAACTATCCATTTCTTGGTGAAATAAAGCTTGTAGGCCTAACTGCAGCACAAGTAGAACAGCTTATATACGACGGTTTACTAGGTGACTACCTTGTTAACCCATCTGTTTCTGTAGCTATCGTGGAATATCGCCCGTTCTTTATTGATGGCGAAGTTAAGCGCCCTGGCGGTTATGCTTATCAGCCAGGGTTGTCGGTAAACAAAGCGGCGGCGTTAGCAGGCGGGTATACCGAACGAGCGGCGCGCGACAAAATTACCATCATTCGCGAAAAAGATGGCAGAACTAACGAGTTCACAGTAACGGTTAGCGACATGATCCAGCCTGGTGACATTATCACCATTAATCAGCGTTTCTTCTAAATTATACGTCGCGTTCAGGAATAAAAATGGCAGTAAATAGCAGGGAAGAGTTAAACGCCGGTGTGTTTGAAAATGAAACCATCGACATTGCTCATTATTTAGGAATTATAAAGCGTTACGCATTTCGTATTATTTCATTAGCAATTGCGTTCACAATTTTAGTTGCGCTGTTAGTTATGCGCATGACGCCCATGTATACCTCTACCACTACTATCTTGGTAGAAGCTGACAAAGCTAACGTTGTTTCAATTGAAGAAGTCTATGGCTTAGATACTAAGCGTAAAGACTACATGCAAACTCAGTTTGAAATATTGCAGTCGCGTCAAATTGCAGAGCGTACGGTGGAAAGCTTGTCATTATGGAATAATGAAGAGTTTATGCCAGCCAAAGAAGAGCCAGGTATTGCCGACCAGCTTAAAGCCAGTCTTCTAAAGGCATTACCATTTTTGCCGCAGGAAGAGCCAAAAGAGCTTACCGAAGAGCAAATTTTAGCGGCTAAAAAACGTAAAGCTACGTCCTTGCTAATGAGAGCGTTGTCTGTAGAAATGGTAGATAACACGCAAGTAATGCGTATTACCGTTACCACCGAATCTCCGCAGCTGTCGGCTGAATTGGCCAACGCTGTTACCGATGTGTACATCGAGAACTATCTTCAAGCCAAGCTGGATATGACGGCGAAAGCGACGTCTTTTCTTACAGAAAGCTTAGAAGGTTTGAAGCAGAAACTAGATGTTGCTGAACGTAATTTGGCGAAGTTCTATGAAGAAAACCAAGTGGTAAACATTGATGGTGTAGTAGGTTTAGCGTCTGAAGAACTAGAGCAGTTAAGTAAGCAGTTATTAGATGCGCAAACGGCGCTTAAATTAAACGCGGTTATTTACAAGCAAACGCGTAATGATGTTTCATTAAACGACATTGCACGCCTGCCTGAAGTGCTTAACCACCCGACTATTAGAGACGTTCGCCGCGACGAAGCCAAGGCGATGACGCGCGTAAGTGAGCTTAGCAATGTATACGGCCCGAAACACCCGCGCATGATTGCAGCAAACGCTGAGCTTTCATCAATAAGAGAAACATTAAGCGGCCAAATACGCGACCTTATTAGAAGTATTACAACGCAATATGAAGTATCTGAAGATAGGGTGGCGCAATTAGAGCGAGAAGTGTCTCGTGCGAAAGCCGAATTTCGCGACCTATCCGCGCTGGATAATCAGCGCAAAGCCCTTCAGCGCGAAGTTGATATTAATCAGCAGCTATACAATTCATTCTTTACACGCTTAAAAGAAACAGACGAGCTAGGTGGGTTTGAATCTGCAAACGCAAGAGTGTTGGATGAAGCGCTTCCAAACTATGTGCCTTCAAAACCAAATAAAAAATTGTTAATTGGCGCAGCTTTCGTATTTAGTGTGGGTTTTGGTGTGTTCTTAGCTATTGCGATGGAAACGCTTAACAGTGGTATACGTTCAGTTGAAGATGTAGAGCGCAAGCTTGGTCAACGTATGCTGGGCCTTATTCCTTGGCTACCACACAAGAAAAAGACCGACTTACCAGTTCGTTCATTCTTCGATGGCAAAAAACACCAGTTTGCCGAGTCTGTTCGTACACTGCGTACTAGCTTGTCTTTATTGAATTTAGACAAAGAGCAACAAGCTATAATGGTAACCTCAAGTGTACCTAAAGAAGGTAAAACGACGGTTTCTATAAACTTGGCGTTCGCCTTAGGTCAGCTTGATAAAACTATACTTATTGATGCGGACTTACGTCGCCCTAGTGTAGGTAAGCAATTTAACATTCCAAACTATCAGCCGGGCGTAGCAAACCTTATCTTGAAGTCTCATACTTTAGATGAGTGTTTGGTTAGGGATGAAGAGTCTAATATCGACATCTTATCAGCAGGTACTATACCTTCTAACCCGCAGGAGCTCTTGTCTGATAAAGGTTTCAACGAGCTTATTGAGCTGTTAAAAACTCAGTATAAGTACGTTGTCATTGATACTGCACCTACTCAAGCGGTAAGCGACTCTATGTTGATTGCTAACTCTTGTGACTCAGTAATTTACGTAGTACGTGCGGATAGTACCAGTGAAAAGCTTATTAACAATGGCTTGTCTCGTTTCCTTCAAGTGGGTCATCGCCTTGATGGTGTAGTACTAAATCAAGTAGACTTACGCAAATCAGGGGCAGCACAGAGGTACGCTGGTTTTTATGACCAATACGGATATACCAGTCATAAAAGCAGCTAACAGCATTTATTGATAGACTTACATAGCCATATATTACCTGGCATCGACGATGGTGCCAGGTCTTTAGACATTGCCTTGGAAATGGCGCAGCAAGCTATAGATGGCGGTGTTCGCCATATGGTTTGCACACCACATATCCACAAAGGCTACTTTGACAATACGTTAAAGTCTATTGAACATTCTTTTCTAGAATTCAAAAAAGAAATTATCCGTGCATCTATACCTCTTTCTCTTTCTTATGCCGCAGAAGTGCGCGTTAACGAGCTAATTCCTGTTTGGTATAAGCAAAAAGCACTGCCTTTTTTAGGTGCATTTAATGGTAAGCATATTCTATTGCTCGAAATGCCACATAGCCATATACCACAAGGCTTAGAAGTGCTTATAAAATGGCTTTTAAAAAATAATGTGCAGCCCCTCATTGCACACCCAGAGCGAAATCGCGAGTTGCTAGCCGAGCAGCATAAATTTAGTTGGCTGCAGCGACAAGGCTGTATGTTCCAAGTTACCGCAGGTGCGTTAACAGGGCGTTTTGGCGAGAAGGCGGAAGATTTTGCGTTATCTATGATGCGAAGTAAGGCGTTTCACGTAGTAGCCTCTGATACACACGACTTAGTGCGCCGGCCTAACGACATGCAGGCAGCGTTTGAAGTAGTGTCTAAGTTCAACACTGACTTTGCTTACGAAGTGTTTATTAAAAGGCCAGGTGACATTGTCTCGTTCCCTTCAGAGAGCGCTGAATACAATGGCTAATCGGTTATTCAGCTTCCTGACTAATATGAACTTACTCTTTAAGTGGGTAGCGTTTTTTATCGCCTTTTTCGGCTTTTTTTGGAGCGCGCAATTATTCATATCGGGTAACGCATATTACAGCGTAAAAAATAATATCGAAATATGGCAATTAGCGCCGAATAAAGCTTCAATTCAAAAGGTTAACAGTGCCTTAAATAGAATAGGTAATGCTCTTCATTATTTTCCCGATAACGCATTGTACTATCAAGTTCAAGGGCAGCTATTTGAATGGAAGGCAATTACCGTTGATAGGAGCAAACTTGATGCTAGTTCGAGTCAAGATAGAACAGAAGTGAATACTTATTTGCGGGAAGCGGCAATAAGCTACGAAAAAAGCTTACAGCTTAGGCCGAATTGGAGCGGAAGCTGGATAGGTCTGGCTTCGGTGAAATTAAAGCAGGGTTTGTTAAACAAAGAATTCTATAATTACTTAGAAAATGCGAAAAGGGCAGGCCCACAAGACGCAATAGTGCATAAGTTTATTGTCGAGTTCGGTTTAGAAATGTTTAGCGCAAGATCTATCCACTATGTAAAGATTAAAGATCAACTAAAGCATCATTTAAATTTAGGCCTTCAAAACCCGCTTAGCAGAGAGTTTGTGTTAAATTCAATACAAAAGCACGATGCGAGCGAAACCGTTTGCAGGTGGTTGCGTGACGCTAGCTACCCGGTTAGAAAACGCATTCCTAATTGCATAACTTATGATTAGCTAGCCTTTCCGTTAAGCCAATCCCACAGACCTAAAGAAAACCCTTCAAATAGGTTAATACCCAGCCAGCTTTTTAAAATATATAGCAGCACTAACCCTACTAATAGCGATACGCACAGAAACAAGGCAACGACGGCTGCCATCACTAGCTTACCTATGCGGCTCTCGGTACGTGAAAGGTCGCGCTTATCTCGGCCTGCCAATAAAACAAAGTAATATCGGCTTCTTAATAACCCTATAGTGCCTCTTACATCAACTTTATGGCTTCCCCATCGCCGACCGGCAAGTGCTGTATTTAAATGAAATAGCTGGTCGTCGGTAAAAGAATTGGCAACATCTTTAGGCATACGTTCTAGCATATGCTGAACGTTTGGCTCTTCTTTTATCGGTCGCTTAATCTTTAATACCACACAAATCCCCTTGTGTTATAAAACTAATGCTGGCTATTTATTTTGCCGCCCCATAGGGATATCGCGGCTTAACGCGCCAAGCGCTAACAATACAATAAATATAGCGGTATTCGCTGGCGCCTGCAGTGGGAAGTCTACCGTACTGTGTAAGGCTATACCTATTACTGCCATAACAGCTGCAAACGCTGTTCCCCTAGGAAGTGGATGGCGTCGATGTCTTATAGCGCTCATGGCGTTTTTAGCGCACAGCAACACGAGTGCAGCCAACAGTGCTGCGCCCACGATGCCAAACTCAATAGCGAATTGAAGGTATTCATTATGGGCATGATCGTAAAAGTGCTGAATAGACTCACTTTGAACCTGAGGGTATACCGTATAAAAAGTGCCACCGCCCGTACCTATAGCGCCATACTGACTAAGTAGGGGCAGGGCATCAGTAATAACTTCATCACGGCTTTCTTGAGTCAAGTTGGTTTGCTCTATACGTTGCTGTACTTGTTTAAGTCCGAAAAGGCTACTCACAATAAGAATATCGATAACCAACATACTGATAAATAACGCGACATAACTTTTTTGGCGGGGCTTGAAATAAATTAAGCCTAGCGTGGCGGTAATAGTCATAGCAATGAAAAAGGCGCTGTTACCCATTCTAGAGCGAGACATCACTAACGCAATAACCATAATAATAATGCCAATACGAAACAGCACTTTATTGCTTAGCCAAAAACGCACTATTCTACGTAATCGCTCTCTAGCGCTCGAGCCACTTCGAACTCGCAAGCTAGCTATCATATAGCCGATGGCAGCGCTTAAACATAGCAGAAGAAAATTAGCGTAGTGGTTTTTATAGACGAAACTTCCCGTAGCGATATGCGAAACAGGTAGTTTGAAAACCAAGCTGTAGTTGATGCCAGATAGCACCTCTAACGAGCCGTAAACAGCTTGAAATATGCCTGCGCCACTAATCACTATAAGGGTGTATTTTAAACGTTTAGCAGAGGAAATAAGTGTTAGTGAGATAAAAAATAAGAAACAATAGGCTAGGGATTTAAAAAAAGTAACGTCGCTTTGCCCAACATCAAAACTTAAGGCAAGCCACTGCGACCTTATACTTTCCATGTTCTCAATATTCCCATTTAGCAGAAACTGAACCCGCTGTGGGCGAATAGCTTCAACTAAAGCAAAGGGCAGAGGAACTATATTCATAAGCTGCCAAGTCAGGAATGCCAGCCATACAATGACAAACAATTTATATTTGGCATAGAGCTGAGAGAGCAGTGTTTTGTGAGTAAGCAGTAGAACGCCGCCAATAAAGAAAAACGACATCTGCATTAACGCCCACGCCCATGGGCGGTTAGCGCCTAGTGATAAAGGCAGCCAAAATAAGGTGAACAAAAGAAAACCGAAAAGAAACTTTTCGGTTTTCTGAGAATTGAATATAACCACTTACAGCGTACTAGCGTAGAATTTAAATAAATTAAAACTCTTTAGTTAGCGGATACGGTTGTATCACCGCCGCCTGCACCTGCTGCACCCGTGCCTACACCCAGTGGAGAGAACGTATTGCCCGCAGCGCCTGCTGCCGTGGCGGTTAACGTGCTAGGGTCTACTCCTGCATTGATAACGGCTAACAGCGCATCTTCTTCGCTAATAACCTGCATCTGAAGTGCAATATTATAAATTTCATTAGCATCTTCTGGGAACATCAAAATAGCAATAGTGACAACTTGCGCCGGTTGCTCAGGCAATTCACCAAAACCTGCTATCGCAATTTCAAACCCAGTAGCATTGTCATTTAGAAGGGAAACCATTGACTGGTAGGCAGCTTGGTTCTCGCTTAAGTACGATAAACCTGCGGCGTCGAAAAACATACCTTCATTAAGCACGGTTTGGCTTACTTCTTCTGCAGCTTGCTCAACCGCAGCTCCTTCATCAATCTCGGTAACTAAAAGGTTTCTAACTTGTAGGCCTGGTACGCTGCCTTCTTGTGCAAAAGAAACTGTCGAAAAAGCGATTAAAGCGCTTAAAAGCACAGATAAAAAAACGTTGCTACGCATAACTTATCCTTAGATTAAAAACGTCGGGTTAGCTTCTTGCTAACGCCATATGGTTACATTGTACAACAAGTGAACGTACAAGATCTCGCTTTTGTTGTACATCCATTCACATATACTCACTTTACGCGTTTGTTAATACTGCCATAGCGAAGGTTTCGCAAAATAGAAACCTTGTTGGTATACAACATCTAATCGGGTTAAAGCGACAGACTCTGCTTCATTTTCAACAAGCTCAGCGATAATGTTAATACTTAACCCGCGGGCAATACTCAATAAACTAGATACAAATAACTGACTGTCTTGGTCTGCGTGAATATCTTTCGTAAGTTTGCCGGAAATCTTTACAAAATGAGGCTGTATAGCCCTTAACCCAGCTAACGATGCAAGATTGTCTCCAAAATGTTCAATGGTTATCTTACAACCTAAATTAACTAGCGACTTACAGAAAAGTATTGCATCGTCTTTATGATGAATTAAGGCAGAATCTTCTAACTCGAACACCAATTGGGTGCATAGCGCTGTATTTTGGTTCAGTAAACCGAGCAGCCATTGCCTGAACGACGCGCTGGCTAAAGAAGCGTTTGCAATGTTGATAGCGACATCACGGCTAGATTTAGTTAGTTTACTCAGTACAAGACTTACCACCAGCTTATCGACTTCAGGTATTAGGTTTAAACGCTCCGATGCGGGTATTAGTTGCGTCATAGGTATGGCATTGCCACTGTTTTTTTCTTTAAAACGCGCAAAAGCTTCATAATAAGCAGGGATATTTTCTTCAACATTCATAACAGGCTGAATAAGAATATCTGCGTACTGCTGCTCTAAAACCTGGTTTAAACGCTCTTTCCAAGCAGTATTACTATGAATATAAGTGAGTTCAGACGCAAATTGCCAGCCATTGGGTTGCTTTGTGGCAGCCATAAGCGCGCTATCAGCGTTTTCCATAATTTCTGAAAACGATTGCTCGTCGTTAAATTGCGCTGCGCCTATCCACACAGCTTTACTGCCATCTTTGAGTGGATTGCAATGAGAAAGGGTAGTGCTAAGTACTTTTAAACGCGCTTCACAATCTTGCTTTGCCATCGCTTCTGTTACCAAAACGAAATCGGCACCCGATACCCTAAATAGAAATGCCGTTTCCTGAATACTGGACGTAAAACTCTTAAGCTCTTTAGCAACGGCGGTCACATAGTTATCGCCATCTTGTGCACCTAACGTCATATTAATTGCGTTTAGTTGTGCTAAGCGTATTAACATCACATAGCCTTCGTCCGAGGTGGCAGTTTTGCTTAAAAGTGCATTCATATGCCGCGTAAACGCGCTTCTGTTTTGAACCCCGGTAAGGCTATCTTCAAAGGCTTGAATTCTGAACTGCTCGGCCTTTTGGGTTAACTCTTTAAACATTACTTCAACAGACGAAGAAAGCCTGTTTACCGCCTGAGTTATAAAAGAAAGTTCTTTCGTAAAAGGTTTGTAGTTAATGTGGGAAAACTTTTGATTTTGAATATCTTCAATTTTGTTTACGACAATACGAAGGGGTTTTGTAATGGCAGTAATGATAAAGAGTAGGGCGATATAGGCAAAAACGAAGGCTGCAAAAAACATAAAGGCGCTTTGTTTAACACTTTCCCATAAGGTCTCATTGGCAAGCCCAGGGTGACTTTGAACCGCTAGTTCACCGGCCATCGTCCAACCGTCATTCAATTCTGTTTTTTCGACGGGTGGGTTAACTTCTACAATATCGGTAAACCAAGTAGGAACAGTATCAACCGTGTTTGGATTACGCCGTTCAATCAGTAAATTGCCTTCCATGTCGGTAATGGTGATGTACTGATAGAAGCCTCTATCAAAAATGGCATTAACCATAGTCTCCGCCACAATAAGGCCGTTAGCGTCGCCTAAGTACGGGGTAATAGAAAGCCCCAAAGAGGTTGCGGTGTCTTGTGCATGGGTAGCAAGCTGCTCGTTTACATATTCTCTGGTTAGTTTCACGTTTATAAAAAACGAACCGGCGAAAACCAGTATCAAAAAAACGAGTAAGCTTGTGCTTAGTTGGGTAGATAGTCTCATTATTCTTCTTTATCTCCGTACATAACGCGGTCTAACCGCTCTACCATATCGTCCCACATTTTCATCGGGCCGCTTCCTCTGAGCTTGCGACCTGTTCCCATAGCTTTCGCAGCCCACAGGCCATTACCATTAAAGCTATAAATGGGTGACAAATCTCTTCTTTTATTAGCAGGCAATATACGCCTATTTATATTATCCAAAACAAGTGGAATAGAGGTTGGGGTTTTATAATACGCCAAAACCATGTGGGGTTGGCGTAATTCTAAGGCGGTGACATACATTAATCGCAACTGTTGTTCAGGAACGCCAAGTTCAATTAACGAGAAGTATTTGGCAATAGTGTAGTCTTCACAGTCGCCAGCACCGGTGGAAATGAACTCTATTGGCGTTGCCCAATAATCTTTTTGTTGCCAGTGAACAAGGTCGTCTACAAAATCAAAACGGTTAAAAAAGCGGTTTATCTGGTAAAGCTTTTCGTCTATGTCTTCGCTTTGTAACTCAGTAACCAATTGTCGCCATTTGGCAACGTCTTCTTTTGCTTCTTTACCATAGACTGAATTAATACGTGCATAAACTTGCGGTGTGAAAACCGTTTTTTGTTGGGCAATTGGCGATGTAACCGCTAGTAAGGTACAACCTACAACAACGGCTGAGCGAACAGCGGTTAACATACTGCGCACAGTTAAATGGGTAAGAAAAGGAAAGCAAAAACGTTTCTTTTGGTGCAAACCGTAGGTACTTTATGCAAGAGATTAAGGCAAGTGTAAAAAATCTTTCACTACCATGCGATAGCATAGCTTGCCTACCAATAAAGCAATGATGGCAAACTTATTAAGAACTTGAAAGGTATTTTGGGTACCACAAAGTTTTTTTGTTCGATATTGATCTTTTTGGCACATTTTATGTTTAACCTATCTTCAAATAGAGTTTTGAACATATAAGTACAAGGTGTGGGTTATGGACTTGTGCACCATCTGGTATCATTACCCTGCTTTGTAGTAAATTTACAACGAAAAGGAACTTTCATGGAGTACTCAGCGCGTCCAGCGGTGTTTATCATTAATTCACTTGAAGGCGGTGGCGCTGAACGAGTCATGGTTAAACTGTTAACCATAATGCAATCTTATTTCGTTGCTAAAAACATTCCTGTACATCTAATTCTGCTAGACGACTTGCCCGAATCTCAAGTTTGCCCTGAATACGTAAATAAAATAGTGCTTGATTCCCAAGGCAGTTTAGTTTCAGGTTATCAACAGCTTAAGCCCGTTTTAGCAGAACTAAACCCAGAATATTGCTTCAGCTTTTTAACAAGAAGTAACTTCTTAAACGTTACCTTGGCTAAACGGCTAAAATTTAAAGCCATAATAAGCGAGCGGGTTAATACAACAAGCCATCTTTCTGGCGGGCTAAAAGACAGTGTTAGCCGACTTTTGGTTCGTTTGCTTTACAACAAAGCTGACAGCGTTGTAGCCGTTTCTGAAGGTGTAAAAGCCGACCTTATCGACAACTATGCAGTATCAAGAGGTAAAATTTCGGTGCTGTATAACCCGTATGATATCGAGCAACTTCAGGCTCAGGCATCGGAAAATGTGCAGGATCTACCGGTAAAGCCCTACATTATTGGGGTAGGGCGCTTAGTCAAAAATAAAAATTTCTCTTTACTACTTAACGCCTATGCTAAAGCTAACATAGCAGAAAACTTAGTAATTCTGGGCGTGGGCGATGAAGAAGCGAACCTAAAAGCACAAGCAAAAGAGCTAGGAATTGAAAACAAAACGCAGTTTCTTGGTTTTAAAGCAAACCCATACCCTTATTTAAGCAATGCCGAATACTTTGTAAGTACGTCGAACGCTGAAGGCTTCCCTAATGCCATTGTTGAAGCCATGTGTTTAGAAAAAGCAGTAATAGCAACAAACTGCGAATCTGGCCCTGCGGAAATTATTGCCGAGCAATATCCTTACAGAGTAACTGGCGCTAGTAATGAAAAAAACGGTATTCTTTGTGAGTTAAATAACGCTGAAGGTGTTGCAAGTGCGTTAAGCTCATTCAGTGATGAAACTGTTCGGGCATCTTACGCTGCAAAAAGCAAAAGCTGTGCAAAGCAATTTTCTTACAATGCCTTTCAAGACAAAGTAATAGCCATTATTGAAAAGGTTTGCGAATAAACATGTTTGAAGGGTTAAAAGTAGTTGTTGGCCTAATAAGTTTTATTATGGTGTATCGCACCATAACTGGGAACTGCAATAAATATTTAGCGTTTGCTATTTGCGCTATATGGCTGCGATTCTTTTTGTCGGCTTTTCATACTATTACGTACCCTTCGTTGGTAGCGGGCTTTTCGATAAATGCGCTTTCAAGTATTTCTGTGGCTGGGCTGGGGCTTTTCTTCTTACCGTTTGCAGTATTTACGTTGCGTAAACTACTTCCTTTCTACTTTCTGTTTGTTGCCATTGCAATAAGTGGATTTGTTAATATGTTGATTCCAGGCACCATAAATGTATTAGTTAAATGGTGTTATTTCTTGGTGTTAACTGGAGCTATATTTTTATCTGTAAGGGCACAAGGCCACAGTATTACTTTCAAAAAATTATTAGTGTGCTTTTTTATGCCTGTAGCAATGCAGGTGCTGTCTATAGTGCTTGGTGAAGTAAAAGCTACAGAGAACGATGGTTCCGCAAGCTATATTGGCGGGTACAACCACGAAGCAGCTTTCTCTATGATAATAGTTAGCTTCATATTTGTACTAGGGTTAACAGAAAGACATGCTATTAGGTTTCGAACCACACTTTTTACGATAGCGGTCTTTCTTCTTATACTCGTTAATTACAGAACTGCTGTGTTAACAATTTTACCCATTGCTGCAATCTTCTATTACTCGTTAGTAGAACAGCGTTTAAAGCCTTCCCAAAAAGCACCTGTTTTGACCGTGGTTTCAATGTTCCTCATTTTTGTTTTCGTTGCACTTTCTTTTACGATGAGGGAAAGGTTTGCTGACGTCGGAACGTTAGCATCGAATTTAGACCTAATATTTAAAGCGCCTGCTTATTTTACTGAAGCTGAAAAAGACATTATGTCTTCAAGAGTATATTTGTGGAGCCAATATATAGATGCGCTGACAAATTCAGATTTGCTTCAACAATTGCTTGGTTATGGACCAGAGGCGTGGAACGGTGTTTTTAAGCATTACGCACATAACACTTATGTTTCTTACTTTTATGAATATGGATACATAGGGCTGTTCTCGTTTCTTTTCCTATGCTCGTATTCTTTGATTATTACCGCTGGTGTAAAAGACAAACGCTTGTCAAAAATCTTACCACTATCTTTAATTGGCTTTTTAACAATGAATTTAGCAACAATGCCACTATGGAATATAGAAGGACTAATATTCTTCGCAATTTTGATAGGCGTTTCTTTAGGTAATACTGCCCCAGCAAGAGCGCGGTATAGTTTTAGAAACCAATTAGCACTATTAACTACAACGGATTAGTTTTATGAAGATTTGCGCAATAGGTCTACGCGGTATTCCAGATGTTATGGGAGGGATAGAGTCTCATTGCCAACAGCTTTACCCTAAAATGGTAAGGCAAGGTGCAGAAGTTACGGTTCTGGCGCGCTCGCCGTATGTAAGTCAGAAGCGATATGAATATGAAGGTGTGGAAGTTATTAGTGTTTGGGCACTAAGGCACAAATTGCTAGAAACCTTCTTGCATACCTTTATCGCTATTATTTATGCCAGACTTTTTGTAAAACCAGATATTGTGCATTTGCATGCTATAGGACCGGCACTATTTACGCCGTTAGCTCGAGTACTTGGTATGAAGGTAATGGTTACTCACCATGGGGCAGACTACGACAGGCAAAAGTGGAGTCCTTTCGCCAAAAAGGTACTAAAGTTTGGCGAAAAAATGGGGATCACCTACGGAAATAGAGTGTTAGTAGTGGGGCGAAGCTTAAGTGAATTGGTTAAACATAGCTTCCCCAAACATTCAGATAAAATTAGCTTTGTTCCCAATGGTATGTTGCCTACACTTACAGGAAAAATAACGCCCGACTATCTACCAAAAGATTTAGGTATCAGCGCGAATAGTTATATTTTAACTGTTGGTAGGTTAGTTCCCGAAAAGGGTTTTCACGACCTTGTAGAAGCTTATAAACAATCTAACGTTTCACCAAAATTAGTAATTGTTGGTGATGCAGATCATGAAGATGACTATTCGAAAAGTTTAAAACGTTTTGCAAGTGCAAGCATTATATTTGCCGGCAGGCGCTCAGGAAACGAATTGAAAGCATTATATCAGCATGCTTCCGTTTTTGTTTTACCTTCGTACCATGAAGGTCTTCCAATTGTAGCGTTAGAGGCGATAAGTGCTGGTAGTAAAGTGTTATTGAGCGATATTTCACCCAATATTGATATAGAAGCACCTGCCGATAGCTATTTCAAAGTGGGTAATGTTGAAGAGCTTTCTGTTAAATTATCTACCTTATCGAGTCTAAACCTAAGTCTTGATAGAGAGGAATTTTTAAAAAAGTATGACTGGGAAAGTATAGCCACAACAACCTTCGGTCATGCTAAAAGTTTGGTATCATAGCTTGAGCTAATATGTTTATTCCATGGTGTTAGAAGGGGATCTATTTGGACATTTCAGTTGTAATCACTACGTGTAATCGACCGGCTTTCTTAAAGGAAGCGTTAGAAGGTATAGCAGCGCAAACATATAAACCAAAAGAAGTCATTGTCGTCAATGACTGCTCTGAAATTTCATACGAATCTGCTTTAGATGCTATTAAAAAAGTAAATGGAAAACACATACTTTTGAAAGAGAGAAGCGGGGCTAATAGAGCTAGAAACATTGGTATTGAAGAATGTTCTGGTGAAATTATAGCTTTTTTAGATGACGATGACATTTGGCTACCAAATTACCTAAGCGAAATTTCGGAGCAATACCAAAGCGGAGCCGTTGCAGTGGTTACTGGTTTTAAGCAGATGGGAAAAGAAAATGTTGTTGTTATTAACAGTGATGTAGAAGTAACGAAAACTTCACTGTTACGTGGAAATACATATTGTGGAATGTCTGGTTTTAGTTGCCGCAGGGAAATTTTAGAGCAGCTGCGATTCGATGAAACTCTACCCAACGGGCAAGACTGGGATATGTTTGTGAGGCTATTAACGAGAGAAATGGATTTTAGAAACATTCCAAAGGCACTGTTTTTATATCGCTTTCAAAATGAAGATGGGATTGGAGCCAAAGTACGTAGATTAGCCCCTAAAGATATTTACCCGAGACTAGCTTCTGCATACAAGCACAAGGAGTTTTTAGAGGATTACTGGTTTAAAAAGCGTGTAAGTGAGCAAGTACTCTTTTCGCTAAAACACAAGAAAAACAAAAAAGATTGGATTCTTTTATCGATAAGGCTTGCTGGTTTTAAGGCCACGGTAAACTTTTTCTTTAGAGCTTTGCGCAGAAAAGTATTGAAAAAACCTATGTCTATTTAAGTATATTGAGAGTGTGGAAAAGTTGAGTTTAATTCTGACTGTATTACTAAATGAGTGCGCTAGTTTTCTAATAATAGAAATAAGAAATTATTTTAAAAATGTTAGTTAAAAATTAATCTCCACCATCCGTTGTCTAGGCTGCATTAGGGGGTGTTGCGTACTCTAGCTAAAGAACTAATGTTGCATACTATTTGGCTATGTTTTGCTCAGTCTTTGAAAAGTCTCTTTTTCCAAATTTAAAACACTGAACTATGGACTATCCTCGATTTATAACGTGGTCTTTCACGTGAAAGTAGCACAAAGCTATCAGTTTAACTCAGAACCCAAGATTAGGGTGAAGATATTATTCAGGTGAGTATAAGATGAATTTAAACAACAATGTGGGATCAGAATACCCCTTAATCAGTGTAATCGTTCCTGTATACAATGACCTGATTAGGATAGGCCAATGCATTGATAGCTTGGTAGCTTTATCGTATCCATCTTCGAATTACGAAATAATCATCGTCGATAACTGCTCTACTGATGGAACTTATGACTACCTATTAGAAAAGCTGAATCAAGCATACCAACCTAATGTACGACTCATCAAGTGCTCTACACCGGGATCTTATGCCGCAAGAAACGCGGGGCTTAAAATTGCAAAAGGTGACTTTGTAGCATTTACTGACTCAGATTGCTTAGTTTCAGAGAATTGGCTAACAAATCTGATAGAGGCATGGTATGCGCAAAGTGGTGAGGTCATCATCGCCGGAAAAGTCGAATTTTTTTCCGATAGGGATAAGTTAACAGAACAAAGCTCTCTTGACTTCGAAAACATATTTTCGATGAAACAAGATGAAAATGCGAAAAAAGGAAAATGTATAACAGCTAACCTTTTTTGCTCAAAAGAGC
>Ga0208334_100397_pt1 | contig 16090 bp, 10 predicted proteins | sample DeeseametaMP0900_FD_184201 | JGI IMG/M metagenome (GOLD analysis project Ga0208334, IMG submission 184201) | Marine microbial communities from the Deep Indian Ocean - MP0900 (SPAdes) | ecosystem: Environmental > Aquatic > Marine > Oceanic | place: East of Durban, South Africa, South Indian Ocean...
ACATTAAGTATTGAGTATATTACCGATACAAACACACAGTATTATGGTTTTGTAGCCGATGATTTAAAAATAACACACAACAATACTGTGATTTGGCAAAATAACGCAGAGCAGTCAGAGTCGACCTTAGCGTTAAATGGTTTTAGCCGCGTGAGCAGTTATATTTATGCTAAACCAGCCCACTACTATATACAGCTACGTGCGCACAGAGGTGTGGATGCCGGCTTACAAGCAGAGCAATATTCACCGGGAGTTTTATTGTGGTATAGCAATAGTGCATTTGATAACAACAACACAACTGATCACCCAGGGGGTGGTTTTAATTTAGTGGTTGATGCGGATCAAAAGCCAATTTATCGCGGTACAAGTAGCACCACACTTGCAGATACACCTATACAAGTACGTGATGCTGCATTTAGTTTATATCAGCAAAGTGCAGGTTTAGGCGATCAAGACTTAGCTGCCATTAGTGAGTTTAATGATCATTTTGATTACAGCTTTACGCAGCAGGCTGAATCAGGTGTGGTGCTTACTCCCCAAGGGTTTAACTTTGAAATAGTCAGCCAACACCCTGAAAGTGAAACAGCAGAGCTTTTGCTAAGCTATGATGCGCTACAACAAATAACCACAACAGTAAACGAGGCAACCGTTAGCTTTAATGTAGCCGGTTTAAAGTTAAGCCCCACAGATACATTTTTATGGGACTTTGGTGATGGGCAATCGAGTACTGAGCTACGTCCTACACATACCTATGCCGATTACGGCACCTACAGCGTTACCTTTTCGGCAATGGGTGAGACGACTACGCAAACACAAACTAAACAAATTAGTATCACAAAGCCGCTAGAAATTGAAAATTTAACGTATCAATTAAACGGTGCGACTTTATCTGCTCAAGCAATCGTAACTGGCGGTGAAGCACCTTACAGCATGAGTTGGCTTATAGATGGTGAACCCGTATCGCAAACTGAAAACCTAGATTACCAATTTAGCTACTCTGGAGATTACACCCTCGCGTTTATAGTAACTGATGCGCAAGGGGTAAGTGTTAGCCAACAGCATGCTTTGAGTGTTAACGCACCGCTGCAATTAAGTACACGCCATACGGCAAATAACTTAGCGGTACAATTTAATAGCTCACCATTAGGTGGATCTGGTAATTATACATATAGCTGGGATTATGGCGATAGCAGCCCACTAGGTACAACGCAAAACCCAAGTCATAATTACCAAGGTGCAGGTAGTTATTCAGTAAAACTTGTGCTCACAGACAGTCAAACCAATAAAGTTATAAGTAGTGAGCTAACAGTCTCGGTACAAGAAGCGCAAAGTGAATCGTCATCAAGTGGTGGGGCAATAGGTTATTTAATTGCGCTATTAGTGATAAGTGGATTTTACCGGCGTACCAGCAATAAAGTTTAATGATTTTGTGAAGTAATACCAATCGACTTAAATGTCTAATAACTTAACGCCAGTGGTATAAATATGATGCTCGCTGCATTAAAAACTCTATTTAAAATAAATAGCGTAGTTATGCCAAGTGATGTTATCAGCAAAGGTTAAAATACAAAAAAGCCAGCAATATGCTGGCTTTTAGGCTTAAAACAAGATTAACCTTGTTAAATTATAAACGGTCGATTACTGATTGAGTGAAATCAGTTGTACCGTGGCTGCCGCCTAAATCACGTGTTGTGCGATCGCCTGATTTAATTACATCAGCTACTGCGCTTCGAATACGCTCAGCCGTGTCGCCCATATCTAAGTGCTCAAGCATTTGGATAGACGCTAAAATTACTGAAGTAGGGTTTGCTAGGTTTTTGCCAGCAATATCTGGTGCACTACCGTGAACGGCTTCAAAAATAGCAGCATCTTCACCAATGTTTGCACCTGGTGCCATACCTAAACCGCCAACTAAGCCTGCACAAAGATCAGATAAAATGTCGCCAAATAAGTTAGTTGTTACTACAACGTCAAACTCTTCTGGAGTCATAACTAGCTTCATACATGTTGCGTCAACAATCATTTCAGTTGATTCAATTTGCGGGTAACGCTCAGCAACTTCACGTGCAACTTTTAAAAATAAGCCAGAGGTAGATTTTAAGATATTTGCTTTGTGTACTGCGGTTACTTTTTTACGGCCTTCACGTACTGCTAACTCGTAGGCAAAAGTGATGATTTTCTCAGCGCCTTCGCGAGTAATTACAGATTTAGCTTCTGCTTCGTTACCGTCTTCGCTTACTACTTGGCCTACACCTGAGTACATACCTTGGGTATTTTCACGAATAGTAATGATATCGATATCATCGTAACGTGCTTTAGTACCAACAAAAGATTTAACAGGGCGTACGTTTGCGTATAAACCAAACTGCTTACGTAATGTTACGTTAATAGACGTAAAACCTTCACCTACCGGCGTCGTTAAAGGACCTTTAAGAGTGATTTTGTTTTTAGCGATTGTATCAATTGTTTCTTGAGGAAGTAGCTCGCCAGTTTTTTCTAGTGCAGCAAGGCCTGCATCAACAAATTCATAATCAAAATCGCAACCTGCGGCTTTTAATATTTCAAGTGCTGAGTCGATAATGCTCGGACCGATGCCGTCGCCTTTGATCACTGTGATGGTTTGTTTGGCCATTGACTTTTCCTTTAAAAGAATAAAAAACGCACATAAATTATTACTAATAATAGTAACTGCTTGTTAGGTCATTTATGTGACGTATGTGGATATATTTTGAGGGCGCATTTATACCAACTTATCGCCCATTTTGCCAGTTTATACTATAAATACAGGGTATAAACTGTGTTTATAGTCAGCATAAGTGACTTAAATGCTGTTATATAGCGATAAGCCTTGCAGTTGCGCAAAAAAATCATCCTCAGATTTAAAGCCTTGTGCTTTTAGCTGCGCATTTAAAGTTTGTTTTTGCCAAGGCGTTAAAGGCAGAGCGGGTTTAAAAATAGTTTGCGCCACGACCTTTAAACTAATCCATAATTTGTGCTGCTCGTTTAGCTCTTTTTTAGGTTGTTGTTCAGCATCGAGTAGGGGCTTGGTCCATGGATTATCACTCAGTAGTTGTGTTAATTCTGTATTTAAATGTTCATTATTAATCGTTTCCACCCCAAAAAAGGCTGCTAATGGGGCACTATAGGTTTGGTTAGGCACGCTACTTATGGTTACTTTTGCACAGAGCTGTGCACTGCAATGGGTTAATAAATAATGCACGTAACCATAGATGGGCAAGGCTATATGTTCAAATTGCTGTTTTGGGTTATTACTTACAATTAAAGCTAAAATACTAATAAAGCTATTAAGTTTATTCAGTACGATGTGTTTGTGCGGATGATGTGATGTATCCACTAATTGCTCAAAAATAACCCGCTGAATAATCGCCGGTGCATTATCGTAGCCGACCATCGACAAGCTATGGCGTAAGTCTTTGGCGGCTTGGTGCTGATTGTTATAGGGCCTGACTGCTTGGCAGAGCTTCTGTGTTATTTCACTAAAAGGGGCTAGTAACTTATCTAAGCCTTTAAAACTATATTCATGCGCTACTTTTATATGACTCACTAACGCTATTAATTCGGCCTTTGAACTTATCTGCGCCGGGGCTTTACGTACCAGGTGCTCATTGTTCCAGGCTAAAAATAATACCCGTTTATCAGTACATAGCCATTGCAGTGGTTGATCTTTAAGTGAGGTTTTAACCTTGTACCACGCCAGTTTTTTCTCATTATTGGCATTAATAAGTATATGCTTATTAGTCTCATCACTTGCTAGATAAACCATTGCTTGGTCGCTGTAAACAATTTTACTGCCTGGCAGGTGTGGGCCTATATGCGCTATTAAATCCTTAATTAACCTTTGCGCAAATGGGTTAGCTGTTTTGACATACACTTCACCCAAAGCTTTGTAAAAATTTAATGGGTTCTTTTTCGATGTATAGGTTATGTTCATCGCGATAATATTACTTAATGCACACAAGGTTATGGCATTGTCATATAGCATTATGTCGCTAGTACTTAGTAACGCTTGCTTATACTTATTTAATTTAGCTAACATACGCACGCTATTTTGAGTAGGGTGCTGTGCACTGAGCAACACTTTTGCTGCTAGCTGATGGCGAAAACGCCATATTTTTTTATCGCTGAGTGTAAGCATTTGCTGCTGCGCAATTTTATTATGCTGCGCTACAACGCAGCAATGCTCTACCAATGCAACACCAATATAAAGCTCGGTTAGTTCGTCATCAAATTGCTGGCTAGCGCACAGTGCGGTGCTAATAACACACTGGTTAATAACGAGGTTTGTAGCAAAGTCGTAGTGGCTGGTGTACAAGCTTAAACGCGCTTGTAAAGCGTGCGGGTGTTGCTGATACAAAACGCGATAGAGCTGGGCTGTTTGTACAACAAGCGGATAAAGATGTTGCCACTGCGTTTTGTCACTATAAATTGTTAGTATTTGATGTGTGTTATGCAGTAACCGCACTAACTGTTTTGAAATAGGCTCATCCATTGGCCATCACCTGATCTTTTCCTGATAAGTTGTATAGGCGCTGGGGCCCCATAAAAATAACTCACCATTTTTAAATAATAAGCCGGTGCATTCATCCATCGTGGTTATGCCATCTGAAGTTTGGTGCTGAGTACGGTAAAAAACAATCTGCCATACTTGGTCTTTATTACGTTTGGCATAGGTTAAATCGGGGCTGCCTAAATAATCGAGTACACTATTTAAAGTAACCGCCTCATCAATAGACAGCTTTCTTATGTAGCGCTCGTTAAAGGCCTCACGGTCTTGCCAAATCATTGCTTGCGGGTCATCTTTATAAAAGGTGATCACTAAAGTCGCAATGAGTGCATACAAGCCTAACCCTAATATTAAGTATCTTATAAACTTTTTAATCATTTTTAACTCACACTCGCAACAATACAGTGAGTATATGTTGTGCGCTTAAACAGTGCTATCAACATGCGACTAATGCAACCTTAACTGCTTTAAACTAAAGCCTAGCTGTATATCTGTACGTAAAGTTACTAATTGTTTAGAAATAACATACATGTCTTTTTGCTCAACTAGCTTTTTTTGAATACTGCTTGATAGGGCATCATCTTCTATGGCGCTATCTATGCTTTCGTAGGTATTTACAATAAGCTGAGCCGATTTAGTCCCTATGCCTTTAACGCCGGGTACATCGTTGGTTTTATCACCCGCTAAGGCCCAAAAATCAATAAGTTTACTTTGCTCAATACCAAAACGCTGCTCAATGCTGTCGCCATCTAGGTAGCTCTTTTTAAAATAATCGTATACACAAATATAGTCGTTCAAAAAAGGTAAAAAACCCTTATCGGTAGAAACAATGGTACTGTTTATTTTATTTTTTGCAGCTTTGTCGGCTAAGGTGGCTATGATATCGTCGGCTTCATCGTTGAGCGGTTCAAATACAACGATGCCCGTTTGCTCTATAGCTTCTTTAAAGTAGTGCAGCGCATTTTTAAGCGTGTCGGGCATGGGGGCCCTAGAGTGTTTATATTGATTATAAAAGTGGTAGCGCCAGCTTTTGTCGCCATCAAAGACAGCTATAGCGTGAGTGGCATTTGTTGACTGTAAAAGCTTTTTGCAAGCATGTGCTACGCGCGCGCAACTGGCCTTTAGCATCTGCTCTTCACTATGGTGTGTTTGGTTAGCGTCAACTGCGTAAATGCGCCTAATTAAATTAAGCGCATCAATTAAAAGTAAATGGGGTTTCAAATAGTCAAACTCATGCTTTTATTTCATAACAAGGGATATACTTACTACCGGGTAACTTCATACGACCTTGGTCTACAAATGCTTGTAATAGTTTATCCATATCTTTCATTAAATCAGGCTCACCACTTAACACATAAGGTCCATGTGCTTTTATAGCGCGTAGGCCTTCATCTTTGACATTGCCAGCAACAATCCCCGAAAACGCTCTACGTAGGTTAGCTGCTAATTGCTGCTTGGGCTGTTCTAGGTGCAAATCTAAACTTGCCATGTTTTCGTGCGTAGGTGCAAAAGGTTGCTGAAAATCGTTATCGATTTTAAGTGTCCAGTTAAAGTAGTAGGCATCGCCTTGGCTTTTACGATAATTACGTACATTTGCCATAGCTGATTTTAATTTTTGCCCTACTAGCGCAGGATCATCAATGATTACTTCAAACTTATCAAGAGCTTCTTTGCCTAATGTCAGCTCTACAAATTTACATAACTCGCTAAAGTACGCTTCGCTTTCTTTAGGGCCGGTTAAAATAACAGGCAAACACTGTTTTTCGTTATCTGGGTGCAGCAAAATACCTAATAAATAAAGTAATTCTTCTGCAGTACCTGCACCACCTGGGAATATAATAATTGCATGCGCCGTTCTAATAAATGCTTCAAGGCGTTTTTCAATGTCGGGTAAAATTACCAGCTCATTTACAATAGGGTTTGGCGGCTCTGCGGCAATTATACTAGGCTCGGTTAAACCAAGATAACGGTTTTCACTAATACGTTGTTTAGCATGGCCAATAGTGGCACCTTTCATCGGGCCTTTCATTGCCCCTGGGCCGCAGCCAGTACATATATTTAAACCACGTAAGCCAAGCTCGTAACCTACTTGTTTTGTGTATTTATATTCTATTTCGTTAATTGAATGTCCACCCCAACACACAATCATATTTGGTTCGCTGTTAACACGCAGCGCACCGGCGTTTCTAAGCATATCAAATACCATGTGGGTAATGGCTTTTTGTTCTTTAAGATCTTTTTCGTATTTTTGGCAAATAAATAAAATATCGCGGATCACCGAAAAAATATGCTCGTGAATACCGGTAATTATTTCGCCATCAACAAAGGCGGTTTCGGGAGGGTTTTCTAATTCAATTTTAATGCCGCGCTCGCGACTGACTAAACGAATATCAAAGTCTTGGTATTTGTCGTAAATTTCATTACTTGCGTCTGTGTGGCTGCCTACGTTAAGGACGGCTAAGGCACAGTTTCTAAAAAGTCGATAACGTTCACTGGCTGAAGATTGCTCTAATAAATCAACTTCCAATTGTGACAGTAAATCTAAAACCCCAGTCGGGTTTAACTGTATTAACATCGGCATTCTCCTTGCTGCTTAAAATGTAAAAACTGCATGTCATCTACTTTAGCACTCAAACTAATTGAGAATTATGACATTATTTACTCATACAAAGGCGATCCCGACCCGTTTTCTTTGCTTCATAAAGGGCGTCATCTGCTCTGTCGAATGCTTTGAGCGGTGTATCGCCTTTTTTAAATTGTGTAGCGCCTAACGAAATGGTGATTTCTATTTCTTTTTCTCTAAATTTAAAAGGAATATTTTTAATCACTTTTCTAAGTTTTTCAAGCGGCTGCGCTGCGTTCAACAACGAAAGCCCAGGCATTAGTAAGACAAACTCTTCTCCGCCGTAGCGGGCTATAAAATCAGACTGCCTTACTGATTTTTGCAGCGCCTTTGCAATAACTTGTAAGGTTATATCGCCTGCAGTATGACCAAATCTATCATTAATTGACTTAAAGTGATCCACATCAATAACCACTAGGGTAACATCCGAGGCTTGGACATTAAATAAGTGAAGCTCGTGATTGTAACGTTCATCAAAAGCCGCTCTGTTAGGAAGTTTTGTAAGGCTGTCGAGTAAACTTTTAAAGCGTTGCTCGTTTAGGCGTTTTTTATATTTGGTTAGTTTGCCTTCTAAGCTGCCAATTCGCTGGTTAATTTCATCAAAGCTGGCAATCAGCGTTTCGCGGTCTTTTCTTTCTAGCTGCTCTTTAGCAATAAAGTCTTGGCTGAGTGATTTTAGCTCGTTATCAACTAATTCTTTTAAAGAGGAAATAGACGTAGCAGATTGGGTTTGCTCGTTTAAATGCTTTATTTTTCCTTCAATACGTTTATTTAGTGTATCGAACTCTTCCCCCATTGATTTAGAGTGCTGGCTGGTAGATACAATTGATGAGTGCAACTCTTCTAATGTTTGGTTAAGCGAGACTAAAAAGCTTTGTGCCGATTGGCGCTCTTTACTGATATTTTTGACCACGACGCTTATTATATTTAAAGCAGCTTGCAGCAGGGCTTCTACATTATCGTTTTCGGTAATTGCATTTTTTATTTGTTTAATTTGTTCAGTCGATTCATCCTCTAACACCAGCTCATTAGCAAGCTCTAACAGCTTTTTAGCCATACGAGGAGAAGCATTGGTACTTGTTTCATCCGTGGTTGAAAGCTTGCTATGCAAAGCATGGTGATAAAAGTTAATAAGCTGATTTAATATCGGGATGTAGTCGTGCGTAGACTGTACATTATTAATTTCGTGGTCGAGTAAATGTCTTAAGGTGCGGCGGGTATCATCTGGTAAGCCTTTGGTTTTTTGTAAAAGCTTACCGGCTGTTTGTACGCTCGAAAACAGCTCTCGCTGATGGGCTGTTTGTAACGCCTCTTGGTTTTGCAGTAATAATAAAATGTCATCTATTAAAGGGGATAATATTTCAAACCCGACACCTTTATTTAGCGAACTTCTAAATTTGGCGAGTTTATTATCAAGCTCAATATCAAGCCCTTTACAGCTTAAAGACAATTTTGCAGTTAGATTTGATAAAGTATCAACTTGGAGCTTACGCGCATTTTCAATGGCTATCCTTGCTTCAATTGCTTGCTTTAACTTTTTATCTACAGCGTTAGAGTTTTCAGACACCTAAGCATACCGCCATCGTATTAATTACATTACCTTCAGTTTACAACAAAATCATATTAAGTGTAGTTATCTAATTAAAAACTTAGCATTTTTACTTAGACCCTGCATGTAAACTGAGCTATTAGGTTGTTTGTCGTTTTTAATTCACTTTTAATTTATGCCTTGTTAGGCTTATTTCAAATAATAAGTAACCTTGAGTCATTATGAAAAAGCGTTTAGTCCTGTCAATGTTAGCGGCCTGTTGTGCAGCCCCTGCGTTAGCCGATGTAAATTATTCTTTAAGTATTACACAGCCACAACATCATTTAGGTAATGTAAGTGTAGAGTTTCCAAAGTCGGCGCAATCGCATATCGATGTTAAATTGCCTGCATGGCGTACTGGTCGCTACGAAATATTAAATTTAGCCAATGGGGTACGTTACTTTGCGGCCACAGACGACAATGGCAATGCATTAAAATGGGAAAAAATTAATCACAGTACATGGCGAGTGCATTTAGCTGAGCCAACACACGTGAATATTGATTACCAAGTCTATGCAAACGAGTTAGGAAAACGTGCACGCCACATAGACGATAGCCATGCTTTTATTGATGCATCTGGCTTTTTTATGTTTAGTGAATCATTTCGCCAAGAACCAGTTACCGTAGATTTAAAGGTGCCTAAAGCGTGGCGCTCTGTATCAGGCATGGAAAATGCGAGTAATAAACACAGTTTTAAAGCCGCAGATTACGATGTACTGGTAGACTCACCAATAGAAACAGGAATTAACAAACTTCATAAATTTGAAGTAGATGGCCGCCAATACGAGTTAGTTATATGGGGCGAAGGCAACTACGATGAGCAACTAATGCTTACTGATTTAAAAAAATTAGTGACCACAGGTAATGTTATTTGGGATAGCTACCCGTATGAGCGTTATGTCTTTATGGTGCATGCTACATCGGGTGCTGGCGGGGCAACTGAGCATTTAAACTCAACCATTATACAGCGCCCACGGAATCGTTTTGGTAGCCGCGAAGACTACTTAGGCTTTATAAGTACCGCCGCGCATGAATTTATTCATACTTGGAATGTAAAAGCTTACCGCCCTAAAGGGCTGGCGCCTTATGATTACACCAACATGAACTACTCAAATTTATTATGGATTTCGGAAGGTTCTACTAGCTACTTTGAAGATCATCTATTAGTGCGCTCAGGCATAGAAACCACCGATGAGTTTTTTAAAGTGATGAGTAAAACGATTAATCGCCACTTACAAACACCAGGTCGAGAAGTACAAAGTGCCAGCGAAACAAGCTTTGATAAATGGATAAACCAAGGCGGCGACCACGCGCGTAATTACAGCACCAATATTTACTTAGAAGGCTCATTGCTTTCTATGTTGTTAGATATACATTTATTAGAAACAACCCAGGCAAAAGTTAATTACCGCCAAGTACACAATGCTTTATACAACAAGCACACGTTACCACAAGGGTTTACTGAGCAAGATGTACTGGCAATATTAAAAGACCTAACAGGTGAAGACTACACAACGTGGTGGCACGATAACGTGAGCACCCCAGCTAACATAGATTTTGATACTTTATTAGGTAAAGTTGGCTTAAAGCTTACTCGCCCTAAGAGCGCTAAGCCATTAGCAAGCATTGATGCCACTGCAAAAAATAGCGGTGAGTTATTAACGCTTACCCACGTTCGTAGAGGCGGAGCAGCATGGCAGGCGGGCCTCACAACAGACGATAAAATTGTGGCGGTTAACAAGCAGCATGTTGGAAAAGATTTAAAATCGAGCTTAGAAGTATTTAAAGCGGGTGAAAAAGTCACTATCGATTTTATTCGTCGCGATGCGCTCCAATCGACAACCCTCGTTTTATCGCAAGATTATGATAAACCTAAAAAGGTGGTTGCTGATAAAAATGCAACTTTATCTCAACGGGCCTTATTTAAAGCATGGATGGGGGTAGAGCACCCCATTAATGTCCAAGCTGATTAACATAATAGCGTTTTATTAAAGGAGCTTTGGCTCCTTTTTTATATCTTATGCAAAGGTATATCACTTAAAAACCAACCTAAAAGTGCTAATTTTAAGAGTACGTCCTATTATTGTGTTAATAACGACTCTAGGTTGCGTATAAATGAAGTCATTAAAAACCACTCAAATCCTCTCACATCAATTTGTGCTTAACGATCCGCTGCATCAGTTATTTGATGCGATACACAGTATTTCTGTGCAAGGATACGATGAGCAGCGCCGCGTTATTTATTGGAATAAAGGCAGTGAGCTGCTTTATGGCTATACAAAAGAGTACGCAACCGGAAAAAAACTAGAAGATTTAATTATTCCGCCTCCAATGCAAGATGCGGTTATAGATGCTCATCGTGAGTGGCTCATAAACGATATCGAAATACCCGCGGCTGAGCTTACATTACAGCACCAAAATGGCAGCAATGTTACTGTGTTTTCAAGCCATGTTATGTTTACAAATCAGCATGGGGTAAAACAGATGTACTGCATCGACATTGACTTGAGCGATGTAAAACAAGCACAAGCGCAAGCTATGGATAAACAGCAGATGCTCGAAAAAGTATTTGAAGCCATTCCTGATTTGTACTTTTTACTCAAACCGGATGGCACTATAGTTGATTACCATGCAAATGATTTGAGCAACTTACATTTACAGCCTGAGCAATTTTTAAATAAATCGATGTTTAGCGTATTGCCCTATACTGTAGCCAAAATGTTTAAAGACAATATTCAAGATCTGTTAATTCACAAAAGTAATGTATGTTTTGAATACGAACTTTTAGTACCCAAAGGCGTTTTGTATTTCGAAGCGCGAGTGAGTTATTTACATCATTCAGACCAAGTCATGGTGATAATTCGCGACATAACAGAGCAGCATGAGTCAAACAAACTTATACGTAAACAAGCCTATTACGATAGCTTAACGCTACTCCCTAATCGTTTTAATTCTTTAAAACGACTTACTCAGCTAATTAACACTGCGAGCGAAAAAAACACTTTAGCCGCTGTTATTTTTATCGACTTAGATGACTTTAAAAAAGTAAACGACACACTCGGGCATGAAATTGGCGATTCATTACTTATCAGCGCCGCTAATAAATTGAGCCAAATAGTTAATGAAAACGCGACCGTAGGCAGGTTGGGGGGCGATGAATTCATTATTTTACAACCAGAGCTTCGCAGTAAAAAACAGCTAGATGCGATTGTTACACGCTTACTTAAAAGCTTTAGAACTCCCTTTGAAATAGATGGCCGCGAATTGTTATTAACGTTAAGTATTGGCGTGGCTTTGTACCCTGATAATGGGGTAACAGCCTCTGATTTATTACGCCATGCAGACACAGCAATGTACCAAGCAAAAGCGCTTGGCAGAAACACCTACGCCTGCTTTACCAGCGAAATGAATACCGCCATAAAAAGGCGGTTAGCAATAGAAGAGCAGATGCATGTTGCTCTTGAAAAAAATGAATTTGAATTGTATTTCCAACCTAAATGCGATGCTAAAACACTTAAAATAATTGGGGCTGAGGCGCTATTACGCTGGAACAATAGTGTGCTTGGTAAGGTTATGCCCGATGAGTTTATTCCGTTAGCAGAGCAAACAGGTTTAATTATTCCTATTGGAAAGTTTGTTATTGAGCAGGCATTAGCATTTTTAACGCAGTGGCAGGCAAGCTCTCAACAAAACTACAGCATGGCAATTAATTTATCACCAAGCCAATTTAGAGATTCAGAGCTGCTAAGTTTTATAGCAAGCACGTTAGAAAAAACCGGAGTAAGTGCTAAAAATGTCGAGCTTGAAATAACCGAAGGCGTGTTAATGAGCGTACAAACCAATATTACAGAGTCATTGTATGCACTTAATAAGCTCGGTATTAAACTATCTATGGATGACTTTGGCACAGGCTACTCATCGCTTAGCTATTTAAGGCAATATCCGTTTGAGGTATTAAAAATAGATCGCAGCTTTATTTGCGGTATTACCGAAAACCAAGAAGACTACAGCTTAGTTAAAGCCACAATTGCAATGTCGCATAGCTTAGGCTTAAGTGTGGTAGCTGAAGGCGTAGAAACATCAGCACAACAAAAACTACTAGCCGAGCTAAATTGCGATTTGATTCAAGGTTACTATTTTAGTAAACCGCTGCCTGCGCTACAGTTACTTGATTTTAAAGCGTTATAAGTACATTTATTATAAGTGTTAACCTAAACCCAGTGAGCTTTAAATAGCGTAAATTGAGCCGCCCACCGCATTTAGTATTTAAACCCTTTAGCCAAATAACGCTACACATTAATATTAAAGGCTTTACTGCTACTGCTTTGGTATTTCGATAAAACAAAACCTACGTAGTTAAATAAAACACCCACTAGATTGAGTAAAACTCATCCCGCAAACTTTAATACCCCTGACACTCATAATTCATTAATTTAATTCATGTGCATTTTATAAGCTAATAATGCTAGGTTTAATCATCACAATATTGAAGGAAATAATTATGAAACTAGAGTCATTAGCACTGCACCATGGTTACGAGTCTGAAGAAACCACAAAATCAGCAGCAGTGCCTATTTATAATACCTCATCTTACACGTTTGATAACACGCAACACGGCGCTGATTTATTCGACTTAAAAGTACCAGGCAATATTTATACCCGTATAATGAACCCAACCAATGCCGTGCTTGAACAGCGTATTGCTGCAATGGAAGGGGGCATTGGCGCGCTAGCGGTAGCCTCGGGCATGGCAGCTATTACCTATGCTATTCAATGCTTGTGTGAAGTAGGCACTAATATTGTGAGCACCAGCCAAGTATATGGCGGTACATATAACTTATTTGCCCATACGTTACCGCGTCAAGGTATTGAAGCACGCATGATTAAAGCTGATGATTTTAGCGCCTTTGAAGACGCGATTGATGATAATACCCGCGCAGTATTTTGTGAGTCCATTGGTAACCCCGCAGGTAATATTGTCGATATTGAGCGTTTAGCTAACATTGCTCATAGTAAAGGGGTGCCACTTATTGTTGATAATACTGTAGCTACACCGTATTTATGCCGCCCATTTGAGTTAGGTGCCGATATAGTGGTTCATTCACTGACAAAGTATATAAACGGGCACGGTACTGCTATTGGCGGCATGATTGTCGACTCAGGTAAATTTGATTGGAAAGCGAATGCCACGCGCTTTGCAATGATGAACGAGCCCGATCCGTCGTATCACAATGTGGTCTATACCGATGCCTTTGCAGAAGCAGCCTTTATTGGTCGTTGTAGAGTAGTGCCACTTAGAAATACCGGTGCAGCACTTGCGCCTAAAAACGCATCTGACATTTTGATTGGCCTAGAAACCTTAGGCTTGCGAATGGATCGCCACTGCGAAAACGCGCAGCAACTGGCTGAATACTTAGAAAATCACCCTAAAGTTCTTTGGGTTAACTACGCTGGTTTAACATCAAGCCCATATAATGCAATGAGCCAAAAAATCACCAGTGGTAAAGCCTCAGGTATTTTAAGTTTTGGTATCGCGGGCGGCCTTGAAGCAGGCACGCGCTTTATTGATGCGCTTAATATGATCTTGCGTTTAGTTAATATTGGCGATGCTAAATCGCTAGCTTGTCACCCAGCGTCAACCACGCACCGCCAATTAAATGATGAAGAGCTTGCAAACGCAGGTGTGGGTCGTGATTTAATTCGCCTATCAGTCGGTATTGAAAACATTGCTGACATAATTGCCGATGTAAGCCAAGCGCTCGATAAAGCATAGTTACCTCACTACCTTTCATAAAAAGCTTAAAATATAAAAAGCGTTAGTTGAAAATATACTCTCGTTTTTTATGTTTTACTAAAATCAATTAATAATTGTACCTTCTTGTTTTATAAGTCTTTATTATAAAGCCTTCCTGAGACTTTTATATTCCTACCGTTTATTTTTTATTCATATAACAACTTTGTATTGACACTAAGATTTCTTACTACTACATTTGTAACAGTACCACTACAAGTGTAGTAATAGGAGCGACAATGAAACTTAGTGATTTTGAAATGGATATTATGCAGCTGCTCTGGCAGGAAGAACCTTGTACTGCGAGTCAACTACATAAAGTGCTTTTAGCTGATAAACAAGTAGCCTATACAACAGTCAAAACTATTGTAGATAGGTTAGAACATAAAGGAGCGATTGAGCGCTGTGGACATGAAGGGCGAGCCATTGTTTTTAGAACAATCGTGACTCAAGACGCGTTATCGGAGCAAGCTATGCCTAGTTTTATGCAACGATTTTTTAAAGGTAATTCTCGTAGTTTAATTGCCCACTTTATCAAAGAAGAAAAGCTAAATGATGAAGATATAGAATACTTACAAACGCTTTTAAAAAATAAGAAGTTAGATTAAAGGAGAGGGTAATGACGGATTATTTACTAACTTGCACGCTTATTAGCTTATGTATTTTACTTACAGTAAAAGGATTAAAAAATGCCCCTGCACGATTAAACTTTTACATTTTAATGATTGCCTTGGCATGTTGGTTTGTCCCTTGGCAGTACTTTTCCCAGCTACCGTTATTTGAAGGGGCAAATCGTTACACATTCAACGTGGCGCAATTGATTCCCGATGTTAAAGCATTAATACCAAACGCTGAACAAGTAGTAATTAAGGATGAATTACAAAGCGATATGAGTATATGGGACTTATTGCCATCACTTAGTATTGTTTTTATGGTTTTAGTTTTAGCTGGTTTTGGATTGTTTTTATTACGCATGGGCTTATATGTAAAGCTTATAAAAAATTTATACATTAACTCAAAGCCAAGTCCTGAACTTAAACACATCAACAATCAGTATTCAATTAGACTAACAACCCATACAGAGCCCGCTTTTGCTACAGGGTTAATAAAGCCTGTTATTTGGTTAGAGTCGACGATGGTAAATCGTAAAGAATTAGATTCAGTCATTCAGCACGAGGTAACCCATTTACAACAAGGTGATATTTATTGGACGTGGCTTATTTGTTTTATAGAAAGCGTTTTTTGGTGGAATCCTATTTGCTTAAAATTAACTGGTTTAGCAAGAGAGCAACTCGAACTTAGCTGTGATGAGTTGTGTATGCAAAAGCTAAAAGGTAAATACCAATTAGATTTAGCCAGTTTATTGCTACAAGAGCAAAGTGCTAAAAGCTCACCTAACTTTTTTACCCCCCCACTTTTGAATATTGCTCATTCTAAGAGTTTTAATATTCAGAGGATCAAAATGTTAAACAAGGAAAAAACAATGAAAAGTAAATATTTGGTTATGGTTGCGGCGGCAATGTCTTTTAGTGCTTTAGCTGCAGCGCAAATTGTAGATGGTAG